>Ga0302321_100000356_pt1 | contig 40337 bp, 32 predicted proteins | sample Fen_T0_1_FD_202505 | JGI IMG/M metagenome (GOLD analysis project Ga0302321, IMG submission 202505) | Peat permafrost microbial communities from Stordalen Mire near Abisko, Sweden - Fen_T0_1 | ecosystem: Environmental > Terrestrial > Soil > Wetlands > Permafrost | place: Sweden: Abisko... | reverse complement strand
GCACCAGCGGCTGGGATTTGAAGGTGGAGCGGATGTGCAAGTGGGTGAGTTCTCCGCATTCCCACATGGGTCAGTCGCAATTCAAGGCATTCGCGAAGGGACGATTGTGATGATTGACGGCGGGTGCACGGTGGAAGGTTACGCCTCCGACATCACGCGGACGTTTGTGCTGGGGAAAGCTAGCGACAAGATGAAGCAGGTTTTCGACATTGTGCACCGGGCGCAGAGTGCGGCCTTGGCAGCGGCCAAGCCCGGAGTGGAAGCGGGGTCGGTGGATGCGGCGGCGCGCAAAGTGATCGTTGATGGCGGGTATGGCCCCGATTACAAGTACTTCGGACATCGCGTGGGACATGGCATGGGGATGGATGGGCATGAATGGCCTTACCTGGTGCGCGGGAACACAACGAAGCTGCAGACGGATATGACGTTCAGCGATGAGCCGGGTGTTTACATTCGGGGCGAGTTCGGTATCCGGTTGGAAGACGATATGCACATCACGAAGAATGGGGCGGAGTTGTTCACGCCGCAGAGTCTGTCGCTGGAGAAGCCGTTCGCGAAGGGGTAGCAGAGCGCACGCTTAGTCGAACACGTGTTGATCCACAGGCCGCTCGTGATCCGGGTGCAAGTCGGCGCACTGACTCTTGATCGCAACGGCAAGGCGGCGGATGCCTTCGCGGATCTGTTCGGGCTTCGCATTCGAGAAGTTCAGGCGGAGGTGACGCTTGCCTTCTTTGGTTGTCCCGTTGGGCGCGTAGAACGAATCTCCCGCGACAAAGGCGACATTCTGTTTCAGGGCCGCGTCGAAAAGTTGGTGCGAGTCCATGCCCTCTGGCAGCGTTACCCACAGAAAGAGGCCGCCGAGAGGCCGCGTCCACGTAACACCCGGGGGACAGAATTCTTCGAGCGCCTGCAACATGACGTCGCGCCGCTCGCCATAGACGCGGCGAATCAGCTTGATGTGTTCGTCGAGGAAACCGTCGCGAGCTACTTCGTAGGCCACCATCTGAGCAAACGTCGAAGTGTGCAGATCGGCTCCCTGCTTGAATTGCACGAGTTTTGAGATCACTTCGGGCGGTGCCACAATCCATCCGAGACGAAGGCCGGGTGCTAGTGTTTTTGAAAACGTGCTCAGGTAAATCACGTTGCCGATGGAGTATTCGCTATCGCGGCGCAAGTTTTCGCGATCGAGCACAACGAGCGGTGACAGGTGCTCGCCTTCATAGCGAAGCTGGCCGTAGGGATCGTCTTCAACGATCGGGATGCCGTAACGGTCGGCAAGCAAAACCAGTTCGTGACGGCGAGGTTCGGACAAAGTTGTGCCGCCGGGATTCTGGAAGTTGGGCAGCACGTACATGAATTTTGGGCCGGAGCGCAACGGTTCTTCGAGTAGATCGGTGCGGAGGCCGTCGTTGTCGCTGGGGACGGAGACGTATTCTGCGCCGTAAACATTGAATGCCTGGAGCGCGCCAAGATATGTGGGCGCTTCGACCAGCACGCGGTCGCCGGAATTGATCAGCAGTTTGCCAATCAAATCCAGAGCCTGTTGCGAGCCCGAGGTAATCATCACGTGCTCCGGTTTGGCCTTGATGCCGTAGCGCGAAGTGTGACGCGCGATCATTTCGCGCAGAGCGTCGTAGCCTTCGGTCGCCCCATATTGCAGGGCCTGACTCGACTGAGTGTCCAGCACCTTGCGGCACGCTTCACGGAAGCGCTCCACGGGGAAAACATCGGGCGCGGGCAAGCCGCCAGCAAAGGAAATGATTTCCGGATTCTGCGTGATCTTGAGAAGCTCGCGGATGGCGGAACTGCGGACGTTCTTCGTACGCTGCGCGTAACGGGACGTCCAAGCGGTTGACATGAGTACGCTCCCGTTCATTGAGTCTAAATTGTTGATTCAGGTTATGCGGTGATTTAAGGACTGCGTGGTGTGACTGCGGTCACTGTGGTGGAGTGATCCGACCGACTGGTTGGGACGGGGAGTTGAGGCATTGGGTTGGGCATTGGGTTGAGAGGAGTTGGGCTGTAGGTGCTAACGCTGGGTTCAGTTGATCGTGCACATCCGTCGGATGTAATACAGACGAAAAGCCGCCCCTGGCATGGAGAAGCGGCTTTGAACCTTGCTTAGCTCCGTATCTAGCGTGTAACAGTGAAATTTGCTGCACTCAGTGCGGCACTTCCCGGGCTGTTCACTCGGTTACAACCTGATGTAAATGCTTACTTTCGCTGGCGTATGTTGAGTCGCCCTCATAGGTTGCACGGATAGTGTGCGTTCCTATTGCGGTCAGGGAAGAAGTCGTGAGGCACGCCTTGCCCGCGATCATAGCGACCTTTCCTAACGTGCTCCGATCCAAAAGGTCCTCAAAGATCATCAGTTCTCCGTCGGGGATCTTGCCCCAAATCGGGGAAAGGATCGCAGTGAAGGTGACTGGCTCTCCTGCGTGGGACGGATTCAACGAACTGGTGAAGTTCATTTTGGAGTGGATTGGGAAGCGCGCTGCCTCCTGCAAGAGCGGCGGCGAAGTGCTGGGCGAATTGTAGAGATCGCCGGAATAGACGGCGGTGATCACTTTATGACCACTGATTTCAAACACGAATGGAAAGATGGCAACACCATCCGACAGCGACGCATTGCCCAGCTTTCTGTCGTGGTTCAAAAAGGTAACAGTTCCGGTGACGGGGCCGCCCACATCGTTGGTGACGGTGGAAGTGAAGAGTGTAGTCTTGCCTAGCGGCGCCGGGTTCTGGCTGGAAACCAGCGTGGTGATTGTCTGATGGAGTGGTGCACAGGCCTTCGGTGGATACGCCGTGAGCGAGAGCAGCAAGCTAGAGTACTGCGTCTGGAACATGAAGGGTGATCCGGCTACCTCGGTCAGACTGCCGTCGGTCGCGACCCTGAAGACCGAAAGCGCCGATCTCAGTCCTTCGGAACTTGCGACATAGAGCAGAGTCCCATCCTGATTGGTTGCCATTCCTGCTGGCGTAGACACATGACCATTCATTGGGAAAGGTGAACCAGTTACCAGGGAGAGGCTGCCGGTCGAATCAGCGCTGAAAACCGTGATCGTGCTGCTCTCCTGGTTGCTGACGAATAGAGTCTTGTCATCGGGACTCAGCAGCACAACGTTGGAGCTAGAACCTACCCCCGGCATAAAAGGAGAGCCTGGGAGCGGGGTCAAACTCCCATCGGGCGGAATGTTGTACGCATCCACGGTAGTGCTTATGGAGGCTTCGCCGCCATACAGAAAGCTCGTAGAGCAGTCAATGTCAACCCCGGCAAGACTACCTGCACCTCCTTCGGCAAACTTACCAAGCGAAGTCAAAGCGCCGCTTGAGGCAATGCTGAACATCTCTACTGCTCCTACTTCAGGCTCAGCCACGGCTAAGAATTTTCCATTTGGTGTGACCTTAATTCCGTCTGGCCGGCTCATCGTCGGGAAAGGAGAACCTGCGATTGGGGTCAACCTTCCGTCGGCGGCGATGCTGAACACGGTAATGATGAAGGATCCTACGTCGCTGTTAGCGGCCATCAACAGCCTGCCGTCAGGGGTTGCGGAAAGAGCGATTCCCCAGGCGACCCCGGTCCCTCCAGTGGGGAAGGGCGACCCAGCCACAGGTGTCAAGGCGCCGGTGCTAGTGTCTATCGCGAACACGCTGACATCGGTCGACGTGGCATTGGACGCAAACAGGAAGTTGCCGGCTATCGTGATACGGTTCGAGGCGATGGCACCACCACCCCAACCGATGCCGCCGGTTAGGAATGGTGACCCGGCGACCGGCGTCAGAGTGCCGTTAGGCGCGACAGAAAAAGCCGAAACTGTGTTCGCAGAATCTCGTTGGTCGTCATTCGTATAAACGAAATTGCCCTGTGCCCACAGGCTGCAAGGCGACAGCACAGCGACTAGCGCTATGAGAACCGGAAATATGCGTCCAGGTTGATACCTCATGGCCGACTCCTCTCATACTCATCAAGGCTGAGGAACGTAAGGACGACGAAAACAAAACTCCCTTTTTTCGCTCCCGCCCACGGAGGATTTTTACCATGAGGGTAAAACGAGGTCAGTGAAGTTGGTCACCTCTCGATGTGCAGCGATGGCGAAGAGCCGCACGGCGAGACTGCATGTTGGTTCTAATTCGCGATTTCACTATGAACACGAGTCTTTATGAGATGCTAAGGCGCCGGAGGCCGCTGAAGCTTTTCGAAATGCGCGAACTACATCAGACATTACTGTCTGGATCTGGCCAGGAACTGCCGGGCATCTCAAGAAATGCTTTCACGACGGCGGGATCGAACTGGTGGCCCGAACATTTTTCAATTTGCTTGCGGGCGTCGTCAAAACTTATGGCGGCACGGTGTGGATGATCCGACGTCATGGCGTCAAGCGTATCGGCAAGGGCGAAGATTCGCGCGCCCAAGGGAATCTCTTCTCCTTTTAGGCCGCGGGGATATCCCGAACCATCGAAGCACTCGTGATGGGAGTAAACAATCTCGGAAGCTTCGACGAGGGACGGGATGTTGGCCAAAATTTTGTACCCGGTATAGGCATGCTGCCTCATGATCCGCATCTCCTCCTCGGTCAACCTGCCGACCTTACCCAGGATGTTGCCGGGGATCGCCATGTTGCCGATGTCGTGGAGAAATGCTCCACGAGCAATTATGAGTATCCTGTCTTTTGGGAGATCCATTCTGCGTGCGATGGCGATGGTGTAAGCGGTGACGCGCCGGTTATGACGCTCGGTTTCAGCGTTTTTGAGATCAAGCGCATCACCGAAGGCTTGCAGGGTAATGTCGAGGGACTTTTCCGGATCGCCCGGAGTCGAATCCCACTTGTGAGTGCGGGTCGTAACCAAGGATTCGAGGTTCGGGCGATAGGCTTCGTTTTCGCGCTTCAAGTCGCGATACCTATCGCTCAACCTGACAAGTAGGGAAATCGCGGTGGCTACGGCGACTAAGATAAGTAACCAGTACACTCAGCCCCCCACGTCTGGAGGTTTAACTCACTGCAAGTCATTTCGCTGGATGACTGCACGCGCTGCACCAACGGATCTGATTTTAGTCCAACTCCCGTGGTGCACATTATTGACATAATGCCATAAGTGCTTATTGCACTCGAAACCTAGGCCGGCGAGTAATCACGCCTTATGCCACGACCCACTCTCGAAGGCGCCGCAGCAAGGATGCCGGGGCTTCTGCATCTAACTCCACCATGCCCTCCTGGTATTCCCGCGAGTAGATTCGGCCGCGGGCTTCGAGCAGGGCCAGCATTTTGCCTTCTTTTTGCGGAATGCGGAGGCGCACGCGGCTGGGACGGTCTTCTTCGAGAACAGCGTCAATGCGGTCGAAGAGTGCGGTCAGGCCGATTCCTTTTGCTGCGGAAACATGGATTGTGTGGTCATCGTCGCGCAATGACTCGCGCTGCTTCGGGGAGAGCAGGTCAATCTTGTTCATCACGTGCAGGCGCGGCTTCTTATCGGCATCAAGTTCCTTGAGCACGCTTTCCACTTGCGTGTCCTGCTCGGCTGAGACTGGACTGCTGGCGTCGGAAACCTGGATCAGAAGCGTAGCTCTCTGTACTTCCTCGAGCGTGGCGCGGAATGCTGTAACGAGGGTGTGCGGCAGATGGCGAATGAAGCCGACTGTGTCAGAGAGAACTACTTTGCGTTTGGAAGGCAGTTCTGCACCGCGCAACGTGGGATCGAGCGTCGCGAACATGCGCGGCGATTCCAGCACCGTGGCCTTGGTGAGCGCATTGAACAGCGTAGACTTCCCCGCGTTGGTGTAACCCACCAGCGCAATCGTGGCGACCGGAACGGACTCGCGGCGCTGGCGCTGTTGTGCGCGGATGCGGCGAACGTTCTCAATTTGCTGCTTGACGTGGCGGATGCGCCGGTAGATTTTGCGGCGGTCGGTTTCGAGCTGGGTTTCGCCGGGTCCGCGGGTGCCGATGCCGCCGCCGAGTTGCGACATTTCGATTCCGCGCCCGGCCAACCGGGGCAGCATGTATTCCAGTTGCGCCAGTTCGACCTGCATTTGGCCTTCGCGAGTTCGAGCGTGTTTGGCGAAGATATCGAGGATGAGCTGGGTGCGGTCAATGACGCGCGTTTTGACCTCACGCTCGATGTTGCGCTGCTGCGATGGCGACAGGTCGTGATCGAAGAGAATTACGTCGGCGGAGACTGAGGCCGACGCGCCTGCGATTTCTTCGAGCTTGCCTTTGCCGATGAGCGTAGCCGGGTCGGGGCGATCGCGATGCTGCATGAATTCGCCCGCGATCTCGGCGCCGGCGCTGGTTGCGAGCGAGCGCAACTCGTCGAGCGATTCGTCGGAGTCGAAATCGGGCGCATCCGCGCGACGGCTGGAACCAATGCTGGTAGCGTGGTCTCGAGCCGCCTGCGCTCCGGGTGTGATTGCGGTACCCGCAGTTTTTCCAGAGCGGCCACGCGTGCGGAATTCAACGCCCACCAGGAACGCACGCTCGCGGCGCTCCGACGGGTTCTCGACCGTCTTCGTGTCTTTTCGCAAACTGCCCCGGTGGCTCAGTCTGGTCTCATTTTTCGGCACGCGAAGTCACTTCATCCTTGCGTGCCGGAACTCGGAATTGGTGCTTCTCCGATCGGCGTTACCGGCGCCGCCTTCACGTCTCCGTGCGCATGAGCGGCGCGTGCAATCACTACGGTTGAGATCGCATGCTTGAAGATCAGCTGTTCCTGATTGCTGGTCTCCAAGACGACCGAGTACTTGTCGAAGGAACGAATCCTTCCCGTCAGTTTCACGCCGCTGACGAGATAAATCGTGATGTTGTGACGTTCCTTGCGAGCTGTGTTGAGGAAGGAGTCTTGAATGTTCTGTTGTGCCGGCTTTGTTTCCATCTGCCGATCTCCCTTTCTTTCCCATTCAGTGCAGCCGCCCGGTACATTGGGAAGGGCCATTTGGCGGCTGTCTGTCTCCGTGTCGGCTTTTACAATACGGCCTCAGCGTGCGGTTTTCAACTTTTCCTTCAACTAAATTCCAAGCCCTGCGCCCGGTTCGAGCCATTGTGACTGAAGGCCGTTACGAAACTCGTAAAACAAGTTCCGGCGCTATCGCTTTCTCGCATTCGCCATCTACAATGGTGGGTTTTGAAAACGCTGTGCCAAAGAGGGAGATTTCCATCTTGGATAATGTCAGCCTGCCCACCGATTTCAACACCAACCTGCTGATGCTGTTTCGTTGGCTCCACTTCCTGGGAGGAGTCACGTGGATTGGTCTGCTCTATTTTTTCAATCTGGTGAACGTGCCGTTCATGAAAAGCCTGGACCCTGTGACCAAGGGTAAGGTTCTGCCCGGCCTGATGACGCGGGCGCTTTGGTGGTTCCGCTGGGGATCGGTGGTGACGGTGCTGATGGGCGTGGCGTATTGGGGAAGCATTGTCGCCTCGGACGCGCACAATGGCGGGGCGAAGTCTGGCGGACCGATGGGAACTTTCTTCGGAATTTGGACTGTGGCTTGGGCCTTGATGTATGCGTGTCAGATCCCGGGCAAGGGTGCTCTGGACAAAGGCCCTGTGCTCGCCGTGATCTACACCATTATTATTGCGGCGGCATCGTGGCTATTCCTGCATTTCAACGATCATGGATGGGAGAGCAATCGACTCCTGGCGATCGGCATTGGCGGCGGGATGGGGTGGCTGATGATGTTGAACGTTTGGGGCGTGATCTGGCGCGCGCAGAAGAAGATCATCCAGTGGACCGCTGACAACGCGGCCAATGGCACTCCGATTCCTGACAAGGCGAAGTACCTGGCCCGGCAAGCGTTCTTGTGCTCGCGGACAAACTTCGTGCTGTCGTTCCCCATGCTGTTCCTGATGGGCGCGGCGAGCCATTATCCGATGTTCGGAAGGTAGGTCGTAGTCAAGGGCAGACGTTGGTCACTGCGTCTACCTCATTTTTTGTTCCGGAGGGCGCGTGCGCGGGTTGGAAGCTAAACGGATTCTCATTACGGGCGGAGCGAGCGGGATTGGCGCGGCGACGGCGTCGCGATTTCTAGACGAAGGCTCGGTCGTTTGCGTACTCGACCGGGATGCCGAGGCGTGCAAGAAGGTCTCCGCAGAATTGCGCGATCTGGCTGGGGCAATTCGGGCGGACGTTACTGATCTGAAGCAGGTGAAGGCTGCGTTCGCGGAAGCGATCACGCTGATGGGCGGCGTCGATGTGCTCATCAACAATGCAGGCATCAGCATCCGGCACAACTTTCTTGATATCACTCCTGAAGAGTGGGACAAAGTTATTGCTGTAAACCTGACGGGCGTTTTCTATGTCGCGCAGACGGCGGCGAGGCACATGATGGAACGCGGGAGTGGAGTCATTCTGCAAACGGCGTCCACGAATGGAATCATGGGATATCCATATTATGCGGACTACAACGCCACGAAGGCTGGGGTAATTGAGTTGACGAAATCGATGGCGCTGGAACTGGCGCCCAAGGTGAGGGTATGTGCGGTGGCTCCAGGATATGTACTGACGCCAATGCAGCGCGCGGAGTACACGGATGCCATGCTCGATGAGGTGAACTCCAAGATACCTCTGCGAAGGCACGCGCAACCGGAAGAAATTGCGGCGCTGTTCGCATTCCTTGCGTCCGATGATGCGCAGTACATTACCGGGCAGGTTTACGCGATTGACGGTGCGGAGACTGCCGGCGGGTTAGCGAGCCGCTAGACATTCTATGCAGCTTGCGGGCAAAGTCGCGATCGTCACTGGAGGAGCGTCGGGTATTGGGCGAGCTGCGGCGTTGCTGCTGGCGCATGAGGGCGCAGCGGTTGCAATTGCTGATGTGAATCGGGAAGCGGGGGAGCGTGTTGGCGAAGAGATTGCGGCAGCGGGCGGACGGGCTTTCTTCGAGGCTGCGGACGTAACCCGTGCTTCGGATTGCCGGCGACTGGTTGATCGGACGCTTCGTGAATTCGGGCGAATCGATATTTTGTTCAACAATGCCGGCATTATTCGCCGCGCTTCCGTGACTGAACTCAGCGAAGACGATTGGGATCGCGTGATGGCGGTGAACGTCAAGTCGATCTATCTGCTATCACGCGAAGTGATTCCGCACATGGAGAGGCAAGGCGCGGGTGTAATCGTCAATACGGCTTCGGGGTGGGGCTTGGCGGGCGGCGAGAGAGCTGCGGTCTATTGCGCATCGAAAGGCGCGGTTGTGCTGCTGACGAAGGCGATGGCGATTGATCATGGGCCGAAGATTCGGGTGAACTGCATTTGCCCCGGCGATACGGATACTGGCATGTTGCGGGCGGAAGCAGAGCAACTGGGTGAATCTGCCGAAAACTTTCTCGCTGGATCGTCCAAGCGTCCACTTGGACGCATGGGAACACCGGAGGAGATTGCGCAGGCCGTGCTGTATCTGGCGAGCGATGCGGCTTCGTTCGTGACTGGAACGGCGCTGGTCGTTGACGGCGGGGGTTTGGCGGGATCGGTGTGATCTACCTGTCGTCGAAGGCACAATCGCGGTTGAGGATACTTTGGTGAGTCCCTCTACGAAAACACGTACGCGGTCCCGCGAGTGGTACCAGCGCGCGCAGCAATCACTGATCGAAGGCGTGAACTCGCCTTCGCGAGGCTCGGCAGTGTACTGGGACGGACCTGTCGTGCTGGAGCGTGGTCACGGTTCGCACGTGTGGGACCTGGACGGGAACGAATACGTGGACTTCATGATGTCGTTCGGGGCGCTTATCCAGGGCCACGCGCATCCGAAGATCGTGGAAGTGGTTTCGCAAACCATCGCCGAGGGATCGCACTTCGCCGCAGCGACTCCTGCTGAACTCGACGCCGCGGAACGTTTCCGGAGCATGGTTCCTGGCACTGAAGCCGTGCGTTTCGCCAATAGCGGCAGCGAGGCGACGATGCTGGCGCTGCGCCTGGCGCGAGCGCACACCGGGCGTATGAAGTTCCTCAAGTTCGAGGGTCACTATCACGGCTGGTACGACCCCTATTGCCTGAACGGCCATAGTCATCCCGCCGATCAACTCGGGCCGAAAGGAAATCCCACGCGTTTCCCTGACTCCGCTGGCATTCCCGCGGCGACATTCGACGATGTCGTGCTCGCGCCATGGAATGATGTGGAGTCTCTTGAAGCGATTCTGCGGCAGCACGGCAGTGAACTCGCAGCCATCATCACCGAGCCGATCATGGCGAACATGGGCTGCATTCTTCCGCGCGACGGTTATTTGCAGAAGGTGTGCGATCTGGCGCACCAGTATGGCGCGTTGTTCATTCTCGATGAAGTGGTAACTGGCTTTCGCTATGCACCGGGTGGATGCCAGGAGCGTTTTGGATTGAACCCCGACCTGAGCACGTTCGGCAAGGCTCTGGGCGCGGGGTTCCCAGTGGGCGCGGTAGCGGGTCCGCGCGAGATTCTCGACCGGATGCGCTGGGGCCGCGAAGATATGGTGCTGCACTACGGAACGTTCAACGGGCACCGGTTGACCATGCGCGTGATTGCCGCGAATCTGGATCTGCTGGCGGCAGACAATGGAGCGGTATATCGACAACTGTATTCCGTCGGAGACGCGGCGGTTGCGGGATTGCGCGAGGTTTTTCTGCGGCGAAAGATAGCGGCGATCGTGCAGGGTTTTGGCCCGATGTTCCAGATTTACTTCACTGAGCGCGATACGATCCACGACTATCGCGATTACTGCGGCTATGTTGATACTGCGAAGTACTCGCGGTTTGTCCACGGGTTGCTTGACCGCGGAATCTACATGACGCCATCGAACGGTTTGCACTGGATCATCTCGACGGCCCACACTTTTACCGATGTCGAGGCTCTGCTTGGGGCCGCCGATGATGTCTGCGCGGAGTTGGCATGAACGTCGTGTTCCTTGGCGGAGGCCGGATCACAGCGGCAATGCTGGCAGGGTTGCGACTGACGAAAACAAAGCATGATCTAATCGTGCACGACCGCCACCCGGGAAAACTGCGCGAACTGAAGCGGCGCTACGCGGCTGTGGTGGAGCATGATCTTAGCCGCGCAGTGGCACAGGCGGACATGCTCGTCATCGCGGTGCGGCCTGATTCTGTTGAAGAAGCTCTGCGCGCGCTCGCACCCGCGGGTAGGCCGCTGATCGCAGTCAGCCTCGCTGCCGGGGTTCCCCTACGAGTGTTAGATCAAGCTCTCGGCGCCCCCGTGCGCTGGGCTCGCGCCATGCCTAGCCCGGTTTGCCGTAGTGGACGCGGACTGACAGCGCTTACTTTCCCTCGGTCTCTACCCGCCCGGGAGCGCAATCTGGTGAGAGATTTTTTTGCCAGCTTCGGCCAAGTCGTTCAGATTCCAGAGAGAAAGTTTGACGCTTTTACTGTTACTTATTCGTGCAGCCATGGCTACCACGCACTCGCGACCTTAGCTGATGCCGCACAAAAGGCGGGGCTCGACCGCAAGACCGCGCTACTCGCCAGTTCCCATGCTTTGGCCGATGGCATCGTAGCCTGGCGTGAAGGAAACGAGTCTCTTGAAGCGCTACTCCACGAAGCCGCGACGCCCGGTGGAATTGCCGCTACGACCAGCGCCGCCATGGACGCTGCTGGATTTCAAGGGGCTGTCCGCAAAGGCGTAAGCGCCGGCCTGCAGCGCGCACGAACTAATGCCAAGGGAGCAAGCAGACAGACTCGTCGAAAGTAATCCTGAAGCCGGCCCGAATCGCCACGGTTGAGGTATGATCTGCGCTTATGAACGCTGAACGAGACCGTTTATCCGGCGTCTATTCCGCGATGAGCGATGAAGAACTGGGTCGAATCGCCGGCAGCGGGGATGATTTGAGCGACATCGCGCTCGAAACACTGCAAGCGGAGATCTCCCGGCGTGGGCTGCAAATCACAGTCACACCTCCGGCTGGAGTCGATGTTCCAGAAGTGCGCGAACTGGTGACATTGCGCCAGTTCCGCGATCTTCCCGAAGCGCTGCTGGCCAAAGGCAGCCTGGAGTCGACAGGCATTCAGGCTTACCTCGTGGACGACAACATGGTTCGCATGGACTGGTTTATCTCCAATCTTCTGGGAGGCATCAAGCTCAAGGTGCACCCTGAAGATGCGGAGGCAGGCAATGAAATCCTAAGCCAGCCTATTCCGGCGACGGTGGAAGTGGAAGGTGTAGGCGAATACACGCAGCCAACGTGTCCAAAATGCCAGTCACTGGATGTGGGCATTCTTGTACCCAAGACGACCTGGTTTTGCCACGCGTGCGGTTATGAGTGGGAAGGTCAGGATGAATCTTCGGGTGAAGATGGGAATTCCTGATCCGAGTGCCAAAATCCTGCCACACAGTTTCTGCCCTATACCCTTTCTACCCCGCTGGCACAGCGGGTCACAGGTCACTTTCGATCGTGATTGGGGTCACTGCCGTACTTGTCCCGCAGACGCAGGATGATGGGATTAGCAGGAGGCAGACTGTGCCGCCGGAATTCTCACGCCCCCCCATGGCGAAGGATTTGGAACAAGCTCTCCGCCAGATGATGAGTCCCCTTGCGTTCTCTCGCGGGGCGGTTCTGTATCGGCACGGCACAGACGCGACAGGACTGTACCTGGTAGAAAAAGGCACGATCCGGGTGATGTTGCCGACCGCCGATAGCCAGTGCCAGTTGCTGGAGATCGCGGGGCCCGGAGCTCTGCTCGGATTAAGTGAGAGTATGTCTGGCGATCAATACAAGGTCACCGCGGAAGCAGATGAACCGACGACGGCCTTGTTTATCGCGCGAGAAGACTTCGTGAGCTTTCTCGACGACCACCACGAGTTTTGCATGCATATCGTCCGCCTGCTGAGCGAAAATCTGCACGCGCTCTACAACAAGTTCAAAAGTGTGAGTGCCCACCCCGGGCGCCCACGACGCCGCTTTCTGAACGAAGAGATGAACTGAGCGGCAATTTCTCGCGACAGGCAGCAGTGCGACTTAGTTGGCCGCGAAGTTGATCGTGATTTCGGTTTGAATCTCGACCGGCGTGCCGTCCAGTTGGTAGGGCTTGTATCTCCATTGCCGAACCGCGTCCAAAGCAGCAGCGGCGAGGGTTTGGTCTCCGCGGAGCACTTTGGGGTTTACCACTTTTCCCTCTTTGTTGATCGTCGCTTCGATTCGAACTTCGCCATGGATATGCGCAGCGAGTGCCGCTGCGGGATATTTTGGCTGTACGCGCTTGATCAGTAATCCTTGGATCACACCTTGCGATATTCGGGTGGGAGCAGCCGTGAGCTTGGGTACGCTGGATGGCGAGGAAGAAATCAATCCGCCGAGATCCGCTCCTGTCCCTGATGCCACCGCGAGCGGGCTTGGAACCTGCGGCGCGTCCTCAGCCTGCGTCTGGGTTCTCGCCCGCGTCGAACCTGTTCTCACCTGAATCGGAGCTGGCGCCGGTTTGGTAGCAGCCGGCTCCGGTACGATGTCGATCTTTGTCGATTGTGCAGTCGTACCGGGTTGCGCTGTGGAGGAACCGAGCGAAGTGGAGGTCTTGGTGGTCGTTCCCGTATTCAGCGCCACTGTGCCAGAGGTGACTGGAACTTGTGAGGGTGCAACGCTGGCCGCCGGTGTCGAAACAGGTTTCGGCTGCGCCTGGATATTCGCGCTCGGCTGCGTTGAACTCGTTTGCGAACCGCCAAACTTCGTCCAGCCAAAATATCCAACTGCAGCAACAACCAGGATTACGGCCGCCGCGATGAGAATCTTTTTGTTGCCTCCGCCTTCGCTGCTTTCTCCCTCGCCAACCGCGCCGAAGGATGGAGCATCGGACGCGCTCGTGAATTCGTGCGCGGAGGAAACTGAATGCGATGGCTCTGCGAGCTTCGCAGGCTTTTCCTCAACCGGAGGCGCTGCATGTACGGCTGCTGGCGCTACAGGAAGTACTACCTCTTTTGCAGGAGCGGTCGCAGCGCCTGCGCCGGACGTCGGAGCGGCGGCGTGCGGAGTGGCGGTCATGGGAGATGTTGGCGGGTAAGCTTCCGCTGGCGCGGGATCGTGTGTAGAGAACTGGCTCGCAGCAGTTGGCAATGCCGGGTTGCCAAGAACCTTCGCAGTGGCTTGTATCAAGGACGCCTGCGCAACTGGATTCTCGACCGGGGCGGACGCACTCATCGCAGGAATCGCATTCTCAAATTCTGGAATTTCTGCGCGTCGAACCGGCGCGGAAAAACTCTCAGCAACTCGGGTGGGTGAAGCATGCACTGGTGCCGCAGGCACAACCGTGGAAGGTACGGTCGCACTTTTCACTGGAGCAACTGGCGCGGCATGCGCAGAAGTGCTTGCGCCCGCAGAATCTGAATTCTTTTTCAACAGCCCGCGTGCGACCCGCAATGTTCCTTTGGCTTGCTCCACGTTGATGGGTTTGGTCAGCACAAGGTTGGCGCCGATGCGATAGGCCTTGGCGACACCAGCTTGCCCCTCGACCAGCGCGATGGCGAGCGAGCTCTGGTTGAAAGTGGAATTGTGCGCGCTCTTGAATAGCAGGGCGGTGTTCTGCTCGTCGGAGAAATCCACGACGACGGCATCGTACCGTTGCGCCATCATTTTCTTGACGGCGGCAAAAGGTTCATTCACGGGATCGATGGCGAACTCGAGTTCGTCCAGAACCTGGCTCACGACGCGTGCGAGTTTTTCATCCGGGCAAAAGAGCAGAGCTTGGTAACCCATAATGAAGCCATCCTAGGGAGTTGCATAGGGTACCAGCAAGTTACGGGGGTAATGGCGTGAGGCGAGGGGTACAGGCTAGGGACGCCGCGTTTCGGCGTTACGGTTTTTGAAAATCGACCAGAACGACAGTCTGAAAGGGCAGCGCTTTTCCGTCGCGAAGGTAGGGACGATAACGCCACTGTTTCACGGCCTTCATCGCTGCGGTCGCGAGCGCGGGGTTCCCCTCCACGGCGCGCGCGTCCGATACGTTTCCGTTCTCATCCACCACGGCCTTGAGCACAACGGTTCCGTCGCCTCCGGTGGAGCGGGCTGCGGCGGGATACGTTGCACGAACTGAATGAATCAGCCGTTTTTCCGCGCCCTTGGAGGAGAGGATGATGGCGGACTTTTCGCCGGGTAATTCTACTGCGGACATTGCGGCGGCAATGTTCTTGGTTTCGCTGACATTTTGGAGCGAAGCAGAGGCCGGTGCTGATGCTGCCTTCTCCGCCGTTGCTGGCTTGTCCGTGGTTGCCGCTACAGACTTCGCGGCTTCGGGGGTCGGAGACTCCGGGACTGCTGTCTTCGCAGCCGGTGTTGTAGTTGCCGGAACTGGGGCTGGAGTGATGCTGGACGAGGGAAGCCCTTCGCCTCCTGACGGCGGTGGCGTATTCGGCTGCGGATTTACGGGCGCAGCGGTTGGTGAGGTCGTTGGACGGGCGACTCCGATCAACGACAAGACCTTGTCAATCTGTGGCTGGACCAATGCTCGAAATCCCGGCTGGTACATCCATGCGGCATAAAAACTGCCGCCCGCCATCACGATCAAAAGCAAGAAGACAAGGGGGCGTTGAGACTTACTGTCTTTCTCGGGATAAGCACTAAATATGGGTTTCTGGAGCTCCGGCGCGGGTGGCTTTTCACCTTGTTCCGCGCGTTCCAAATCAGCCAGTACGGGATCGTCCGAAAGCTTGGTGATCACGGGCGGCTTTGCTTCTTCTTTCTTCGCTGCGTTTTCCTTGGGCGTAGCAGGCTCAAACTCAGGCAACGCCGCCAATGAGCGCGTGGGCATAGCCGGTGTGACAAAAGGTGAGGCGGGCTTGGCCGGTGCGGAGATCGAAGGAGCGGCGCTTGCGGCACTGGCTGCCATCGCCTGCGGCTCGGACACACTGAGCTTCGGCACGGTTTGGGAAACTTCGTAATTTGTCAGCAGTCCTTCCGCTTGATTCGCGTCGGTGCTGGGTGCTTCGACGGATTCTGGAGTCGCGGCCACGGCATCGGTCGCGTTGGCGGAATGCGATGGTTCCTCTTTCCGAATTCGGCTTACGGCGGTACGAATCGTGCTGCGTGCCTGATCTTTCGCGACTGGTTTTGTCAGAATTAATTCCGCGCCTAGACGAAACGCGGTGGGCAGGCCGGCGCGTCCATCCACGATTGCGATAGGAACTGGATTGTTGCCGTCTTTGCCGCGGCGGCAGACATCAAAGATGAGTTTCGCGGCGGGAAGATTTTCGCAGTCCACCAGCACCAGATCAAAACTGTTGGAATTCAATTGCCGGGCAGCGGAGACCCCGTCGAGCGGGCGCTCGCATTTGACAGACATCTCTTCGAGAACGGCAGTGATCGCACTGACCGCCTGGTCGTCCGGCGACAGCAATAGAGCTAGTGGCATGGCTCTTCCATGCTAGGAACGACGGCGCAAGGCCGCAAGTTACATCGGTAAGGGGCGTAGACTTCTGGGGTTATCGGGAAAGGGCTTAAGAACCGAAAGGACGGAGCTGGAACCGTACGCTGTCAGGCAGGTTTTTTGCTTACCGCCGATTCGGGCGGAGGATAGGCGATCAAATCGCGAAAGGCAGCTTTGTCAGAGGGCGAAAAATCGGGGAAAGGCAGCTGCTGCTGATCGCGCCATTCCTGGACTTGCCTTTCGGCCGCCTCGGTCTTTTCGGGATCCAGTCTCGCATCGCGCGCCAGGTAAAGGGTCTGCGACGGCATAGCCAACGCGGTGCCAGAAGTCTGAATGATTTCCATGATGCGGAGCAGCAGGTCCTCGCGAATCGCGGTGAATTCCGCGAAATCGCGGGTCAGCACGTAGCTGAAAATCTCGAGATTCAGGGCGGTTGGGCCGAAGCTGGCAAACCGAATGCGGGCCGTTTCGCTCTCTACCTTCGGATGCTGAATGAGCAGGCGGCGGATTTCCGCTAACACGTAGCGCAGCTGGTCGGGAGAAGTCTCCAACCGCACACCGAGCGCGGGATTGAAGAGGAGTTTGTCGCGGCGCGACAGGTTCTCCACGTTCATGGCCGCAACGGCGCCGTTCGGAATGGAGAGTTGTGTCCGTTCTTCGGTGCGAATGCGGGTGGAACGCAGGCTGATGTCTTCGACCGTCCCGGCGCGATCGCCAAAACGGCAGGTATCGCCGACGCGAATCACCTCGTCGGCTAGAACCGAAATTCCTCCGAAAAGATTTTCCAGCGTCTTTTGCGCGGCGAAGGCAATGGCAATTCCGCCGATGCCGAGGCCCGCGAGCACGGTCGTGAGGTTGAATCCGACAATCGCAAGGATAGAAAGGGCGGCAATGATCAGCAGGACAGCTTTGAGAAGACGCTCTCCCAGCACCATGAGCGTTCCGGTTCCGGCACGTCCGATGGCGATGGCATGCGTGCGCAGGCGCTGCATGGTCACGGTCGTCATGCGGAAGAGGAACCAGAAGAATCCAACGCTTACCAGAACACCGACGGTGCGGTAGTAGTAGAAGCGTGACAGCAGCGGCAGGGCGAGATAGCCGGCAATGGCGCGGTGCGAGATTGCTCCAAAGGAGAGTAACAACGGCTTTGAAAGGCGATTGTAGGAATGAAGGTTGGGCTTCTTCGTGTACTTGAGGTAGAGGTGACGGGGGATCGCAAGAAACAGAACAATGGCCCAGCCAATGGCCGCAGCCACGGGAATCGCAGCCAGAAGGGCCAACCACTGCCACAACGGCATGCCCAGAAACAGATTCTGCACGAGGCTGCGCGGAAGTTTGGATTCAACCTGGTGCGCTTCGAGATTGTCGTAGAGTTCGGGAACCTTGCTGAGCGTGTCGGAGGAAAAAAGCCAGACCCTGCCGGAGTTGGGATCGTGAACGCGGATCAGAACGACTGGGACATCCACGTCAGCAACTGAAAAGTTCCCAATGGTCTGCTGATCGGAGACACCGTTGTCAGGATTGCCATCCGGAAGCGTGCTGATGCGGCGGAGGCTGCCGACGAAGGCGCGATCCATCAGGACTTTCAGTTTGCCGGCGAGATCTGCACCCTGCAACTGGCGCCGCGCTGCGCTCATCTGCAAATATTCAGCGGCCGCTTTTTCGTTGCCGTTCTGCTCTGCCTGAAGGAATCCGACGACGGTACCGGATGGAGTATCGCGGCCGAGGGGATCGACTTGCTGCGCGGTGGCTGGTGCCGAAGTCGCACTCTTGAGCAGGCTGCTGACCGACTGGGCTGCCAGTGCAGGCAGCGACAGCGCAAGGATCAAAACTAAGAGCGCAGGTTTCTTCATCGAGTACAGTACGGGGTTGACGAGGCGCCTTTCCGCAGCGCGACTCGAGGCTCGTAGCGGCATTACTCCACTATTTCTTGGGCCGGTAAATATCCGTTGCCTGGCCGTAGAAAATTTCCGCCGACTCCATCATTGTTTCCGAAAGCGTTGGGTGCGGATGGATCGTCATACCCACATCGGCAGCGAGCGCGCACATTTCAATCGCGAGGACGCCTTCGGCGATTAGTTCGCCTGCACCGGGGCCACAGATTCCGACGCCGAGAACGCGCTCGGTTTTTGGATCAATCAGAAGCTTGGTAAGGCCTTCGGGGCGATCGAGTGTGATGGCACGTCCGGATGCCGCCCATGGGAACTTCGCAACCGTGATTTGTCTTCCCTGCTCTTTCGCTTGCGTTTCGGTCAGCCCCGCCCACGCAATTTCGGGATCGGTGAAGACGACGGCGGGAATCGCGCTTGGCTCGAATGCGACTTTGTGTCCGGCGATGGCTTCGACAGCGCAGCGGCCTTCGTGCATCGCTTTGTGCGCCAGCATTGGTTCGCCCGCCACGTCGCCGATGGCGTAGATCGTGGGGTCGGCGGTTTGGCGCTGCTCGTTGATTTCGATGAATCCCTTCTGATTGACCTTGACCTTCGTTTTGTCGAGACCGGGGATTTCGGAATTCGGACGGCGCCCGACCGACATCAGCACACGGTCGAACACTTGTTCGTTCTGCGTGACATCTGGGCCCTCGAGCGTCACGCGAATGCCCGTCTTCTCATCCTTCAGCGACTTCACAGTCGTGTTGAGCATGATGGAGGAGAAGAGTTTTTCGAGGCGCTTGTGCAGCGGCAGGACGAGGTCGCGATCCGCGCCAGGCAACAGGCCGGCCATCATTTCAACGACGGTCACTTTTGTTCCGAGTGCAGCGTAGACCGAGCCAAGTTCGAGGCCGATGTAGCCTCCGCCGATGACGAGCAGCGTCTTCGGAATGTCGACGAGATCGAGCGCGCCGGTTGAATCCATCAGGCGCGGGCTGTCAATTTTCAAGCTGGGGACTACGGTGGGACGCGAACCGGTGGCGATGATGATGCGGTCGAACGTAAGGGTCTCTTCGCCAGCGACGGCCGTCTTCGTTACCTTGAGCGTCGTCGCATTCAGGAATGCAGCTTTGCCTTGAATGAACGTGACGGAGCGCTGCTTGGAAAGCTGGCCGAGGCCTCCCGTCAATTTCTTGACGATACCGTCTTTCCATCCGCGCATCTTGGCCAGGTCAATTTTCGGAGCGGCGAATTCCACGCCCCAGGCCTTGGCTTGCTCGGCTTCTTCCACCAACTTCGCGACGTGTAACAACGCCTTCGATGGGATGCAGCCGCGATAGAGGCAGACGCCGCCGGGGTTCGCTTCCGGATCGATGAGCGTCACTTTCATGCCCAGGTCAGCTGCCAGGAATGCAGCGGCATATCCGCCGGGACCGCCACCGATGACTACCACACGGAGATTCGAGTTATTCGCCATTTCGTTGTCTATCCTTTAATAGTTCGCCGAATTGTGCTGTCCCGGGCGAGAACTTCTTACCGCCGAGGCGCCGAGAAACTCAAAGGCCAAGAAAGTCTTCCTCGGCGGTGAAAAGCTCCTATCCCTGCACCGACAGCAGGAACGGTTGTTCGAAGGCCTCCGCCACCCAGCGCAAGAATCGCGCGGCGTCGGCGCCATCAATCAACCGGTGATCGTACGAGAGTGAGAGTGGAAGAATCAAGCGCGGCTCGAACTTGTGGTTCACCCACTCCGGCTCCATACGCGAACGCGACAGACCGAGGATTGCAACTTCCGGATGATTCACGATTGGCGAAAATCCGGTCCCGCCAATGCCGCCGAGGTTCGTAATCGTGAACGTGCCGCCGTCCATTTCTTCCGGAGTCAGCTTGCGGTCTTTCGCTTTCTTCGACATCTGCGTCAGTTCGGCGGCAAGTTCGACGATGTTCTTCTTGTCTACGTCGCGAATCACCGGGACCAGCAGGCCGCGATCGGTGTCGACTGCCACTCCGATATTGATGTACTGCTTGTAAATAATTTCTTCCTTCCCCATATCAATGGATGCATTGAATTGCGGAAAGACTTTTAGGGCTGACGCACACACCTTGAGCGCAATCGCGGTGACAGTCATCTTGCCGCCGGCTTCTTCGGCTCGCGGTGCAAAACGTGCGCGCAGTTGCTCGAGTTCGGTGATGTCCGCGCGATCCTGTTGGGTGACGTGAGGAATCGTGTTCCACGCCTGACGCAGATGCTCGGCCGTCTTGCGCCGCACGCCGCGCATGGAAACGCGCTCGGTCTTGCCCCATTTCGAAAAGTCGGGGAGCTCGGGTTCGACAAAACTGGCTCGTGGCGATTGCGCCGCCAGCGTAGCCGCCGCGATTGCATTCTTCGCATGCAGCTTCACATCGTCTTCGCTGATGCGTCCACCGGGGCCGCTACCCTGCACGCTGTGAATGTCCACGCCGATCTCGCGCGCCAAGCGCCGCACATGCGGAGCCGCGGGAGCGGGATCGCGGTGCTCCATGCCCGCAACTTTGGCGAGCTGCACCGGCATGCTGAACGAAGGGGCGGGATCGATCCGATGATCCGGAGGCAATGCCTGCTCTTCGGTCTTCCCTTCCGCCTTCATCGCGAGTTGAAACGCGAGGCGTGCGGCCTGCTGTCCGGAAACGTGCTCGACGGGAGCGTGACGGCGAGGCGTTTCCACAGGTGCTGATGCTCCACCGGCCAGTGTGAAGATCACATCGCCGACCTTCACTTTTTGCCCTTCTTTAACTTTCACCTCACCCACAACGCCACTGACGCTCGACGGAACTTCGACGACGGCCTTGTCGGTTTCAAGTTCCATCACGGGCTGACCTTCGGAGACGCGGGCACCGGGGGTCACCATCAAACGAACCAAGTCGCCGGAGTCAATGTTCTCGCCCAGCTCCGGCATCTTGAATACGCTCGCCGTGGCTGAGGCTATTGGCACGGGCTTGGCTGCGACTGGCTCCGCCGCAACTGGCTTTGGCGCACTGGGTTCTGACTTTGCAGCAGGCGCCGCGGTCTTATCCGACTGTGACGGCTTCTTCTTTCCGGCGTCCGCTGGCGGTGTCGCTGCCCCGGATCCATTCGTGAGCGTGAAGATGACTTGGCCCACCTTCAGCTTGTCGCCCTCTTTGACACGTATTTCGCCAACGGTGCCGGTCACCGACGACGGCACTTCGATCACCGCCTTGTCAGTCTCCAATTCCATGACGGGCTGGCCTTCGGTGACGCTCGCGCCCGGCTTCACGAGCAGGCGAACCAAGTCGCCGCTCTCAATGTTCTCGCCCAGTTCGGGCAGCTTGAATTCCATCGCCATCCTTATTGTGTCCCTTTTTAACTACGTCCCTTCGTGGAACGGGCCTAGTCCATTTCAACGGGCGGAGACGCGGCAAGCCGCGTCTCTACAGACAGGGTTAAGTGGTTGCCGGATTCGACTTCTCCGGATTGATTCCGAGATCTTTGATCGCCTTCTCCAGCACGTCACCGGAAACCTGCTTGTCCGCAGCCAGCGCGTGGAGCGTTGCCAGAACGATATGCTTCGCGTCCACTTCGAAGAAGTCTCGTAGCGAAGCGCGGTTTTCACTGCGTCCGAAGCCGTCGGTGCCGAGTGCTACCAATTTGCCCGGAATCCACTGGGCGATGCTTTCCGGCAGCACCTTCATGTAATCGGAGGCGGCAATGAACGGGCCTGACGCGCCCTTGAGTGCCTGGGTGACATACGGCACCTTGGGAGCTTTCGTCGGATGCATCATGTTCCAGCGTGCGCAGTCGTTGCCGTCACGATAGAGCTGCTTGTAGCTGGTCACGCTCCAGACATCTGCTGCCACGCCGTAGTTCTTTTCCAGAATTTCCTGCGCCTTCAGCACTTCGAACATGATTGTTCCGCTGCCAAACAACTGTGCCTTCAGCTTCGCGTCTTTCTTCGCCGAAGTCTTGTAGCGGTAGATGCCGTTCAAAATGCCTTCGCGAATGCCCTTCGTGCTGGGCATTTCTGGCATGGGGAGCGGCTCGTTGGTCACGGTCAAGTAATAGAAGATGGACTCGCCATCGACATACATGCGCTTGATGCCATCTTGAATGATGATGGCGATCTCATAGGCGAACGCGGGATCGTAGGTCATCAGGTTCGGTACGCTCAGCGCGAGCACGAGACTGTGTCCGTCCTGATGCTGCAAGCCTTCGCCCGCGAGGGTGGTGCGTCCCGCGGTGCCACCAATCAGGAATCCACGGCAGCGCATGTCGGCAGCGGCCCAGATCAGATCGCCGATGCGCTGGAGTCCGAACATCGAGTAATAAATAAAGAACGGAATCGTGTTGATGCCGTGGTTGGCATACGCCGTGCCCGCTGCGATAAACGAGCACATCGAGCCGGCCTCGGTGATTCCCTCTTCCAGAATCTGGCCGTTTTTCGCTTCCTTGTAATACAGGAGCGTATCCATATCGACCGGCTCGTAAAGCTGGCCGACGCTGGAATAAATTCCGACCTGGCGAAAGAGTGCTTCCATGCCGAACGTGCGCGCCTCGTCGGGGACGACGGGCACAATCAGTTTTCCGATTTCCGGATCACGCAGCATCTTCGACAGCATGCGGACAAACACCATCGTGGTCGAAGCTTCGCGGCCCTCGGTTCCCTTGTAGAACTCTTCGAACAGCGATTCCGGGAGCGGCTTTAGAGGCGTCGCCCGCACTTTGCGCGTTGGCATGTATCCGCCGAGCTGCGCACGGCGCTCCTGCATGTACTTGATTTCCGCGCTGTCATCGGCTGGCCGATAGAACGGAGCGAGATGCAGTTCATCGTCAGGAATCGGAATGCCGAAGCGCGAGCGGAACATCTCCAACTCGTCTTCGTTGAGCTTCTTCTGCTGGTGCGTGATGTTCTTGCCTTCGCCCGCTTCGCCCAGCCCGTAGCCTTTAATCGTCTTCGCCAGAATGACGGTCGGCGAGCCTTTGTGGTCGACTGCCGCTCGATAAGCCGCATGGACTTTGATCGGGTCGTGTCCGCCGAGGCGCATGCGCGCCAGTTGCTCGTCGGAGAGATGCTCGACCATCTTGAGCAGACGGGGATCGGTGCCGAAGAAGTTCTGCCGGAAGTACGCGCCGCTCTCGACGAAAAATTTCTGATACTGGCCGTCGGGGATTTCGCCCATGCGCTTTACCAGAAGGCCGTCGCGGTCATTCTGGATGAGGGTGTCCCAATCGCCGCCCCAGATGACCTTGATGACGTTCCAACCGGCGCCGCGGAAGATCGCTTCCAGTTCCTGAATGATTTTGCCGTTGCCGCGGACCGGACCATCCAGTCGCTGCAGGTTGCAGTTGACGACGAAAATCAGATTGTCGAGTCGTTCGCGCGAGGCTAGCGTGATCGAGCCAAGCGACTCGGGTTCGTCCATTTCGCCGTCGCCCTCGAACGCCCAGACCTTACCGCCAGTCGAAGTCTTGAGTCCGCGATTCTCCAGATAGCGAATGAAGCGTGCGTGATAGATCGCCTGGATCGGCCCGAGGCCCATCGAGACTGTCGGGAATTCCCAGAAATCCGGCATCAGCCATGGATGCGGATACGACGAGAGGCCACCGCCGGGCTTGAGTTCGCGGCGGAAATTCTCCAGCTTTTCTTTCGGGATGCGGCCTTCCAGATAAGCGCGCGCATAGATGCCCGGAGCCGCGTGTCCCTGAAAATAAACGATATCGCGATCGCCGGATTCATTCGATGCGTGGAAGAAGTGGTTGAACGCAACTTCGTAAAGCGTGGCTGCCGAAGCAAACGTGGAAATATGACCGCCAATGCCCTCTTGCAACTTGTTGGCGCGGACCACCATGGCCATGGCATTCCAGCGGACCAGGCTCTTGATGCGGCGCTCCATTTCCTGGCTGCCGGGAAACGGCGGCTGCTGTCGCGACGGGATCGTATTCTGATAGGGAGTGGTTGCCGAGAACGGCAGGTTGACGCCGGCTTCGCGCCGCGCGTGCAACGCCAGTTGCTGCAAGAGCCGTCCCGCCCGCTCCGGGCCGCCCTTTGTCAGGACATAATCGAGCGAATCCATCCACTCGCGTGTTTCCAGAACTTCCACACCATTCGTCTGCTGCGTCTCAGCCACTATGACTCACCCCAAAGGAAGGATTGCGAGCTTCCATCATAAAGAATTGGGCGGAATTTTGCTGGGAAGGCGTGGGTTGCTGGCGTTACGGGGCCTGGGCGTCAGCCCAAAACTACTGTAACTTCAGCATGAGCCGTCACGGATAGTCTGCCACTGACAGCCTTTGGTCGGAAATAGCTTCCCTTCGTCGCCAATGAGGTGCTTTTCGGGTCGCGGCGGTGTGAGACTTCGCGCATAGGAGGTAACACCCCATGCGAACCACAAATATCAGAGCCTTTGTTGTCAGAAGCCTTCTCTTGTTGATCGTGTCCGGGCTACTAGCCCAGGCCCTGCTTGCACAATCACCGTCGGGCACGTGGACTCTGCCGCAGGGCACCAGTGTCAAGGAAACTGCTCCCCGCACCTACCGGTTTGCCGTGGACTACAACGCTGCAAACACCAAGGGAGAGGCGATGATTCGCCAGCACCTAACGGGCGATTACACGCGCGGGTTGCCGGGTGGCGAGGTCATCTGGAAGAACGTTTCCCAGTCAGATGCCATGGGTGCCACGGCTCCCTTCGGAGCGCCGCAGAAGCGCGACTTCATGGAGGGATTTCGCTATCGCAACGACATCGGCGACACGATGAAACCTGATTTCTTTAAAGGATTTCCGCCGACCGCAGTCTACGAGCGTAATCTGGTTTGGGACACGGGCATGATTGAAGGTTTCGGCCAAGGTTATTTCGATCATTTGAAGTTGAACGAGCCTTACCAGATCTTGTCCAATCAGGACGTCGCCATGCCGGACGTGGGCACGTTCCGGAATCACAACGTGGTGCTGGAATGGGTAGGGCGATCGCAAAGAAATGGTCAGGACTGCGCCATCATTAACTACCAGGCATTCTTCAATCCGTTGGAGATCGCGAACGGTGGCATGACTCTGAAAGGCCGCAGCGACTACTGGGGACAGATCTGGGTATCGCTGGCCACCAAGCAAATCGAATACGGTACGCTGAATGAGAGCGTGGTGGGCGAGATGAAACTACCCGGTCAGGACACGATGCAGGTCATCAACGTCTTCCGTACCGGCACTTTCGAACCTATTACTAAGTAGGCAGGCAAAGGCATAGCGATGGCCTCGGCGAATCGTAACTTTGTGTTCTCCCTGTTGTGGATCAACCTGTCGGTGGCAGTGGTGGTGTTGATCCAGATCGCGGGGAATCAAATCACAAGCGGACGGGAACTCCTGCATGTGCTGGCGTACGCGCTGGTGTATGCCAACCTGACAGGAGTTCTCGGCTTTTTAGTGCTCGGGACTCTCGCCGAAAAAGTTATGGTCCGCAAGCTCCCTCTGGTTCCGGTTGTCGTCGCGGGGATTTTGGGGCTAAGCGCTATTGGCTGTTTGCTGGCGCAGTCTCTCCTGATGGTGCTCGGCGTGGTTGTTCCCCAGCAATTCTGGAGAGAGTACTTTCATACACTGCGTGTGGCCTTGCCGCTGGCGATTCTGTTTGGATTGGGAGCCATGGTTCACGCCATGCTGCGGGAACGCGTGGAGCAGGCAGAGGAAAAGCTCCACGAAAAAGAAATCGCCGAAGAGCGGGCGCGGAAACTAGCCGTCGAAGCGCGGCTGCGATCCCTGGAATCCCGTATTCATCCGCATTTCCTGTTCAACACACTGAACACGATCAGCTCTCTGATTGCAGTGAATCCGGCCCGGGCGGAACAGATTGTGGGACGGCTGGCAACGTTGCTGCGAGCCTCGCTCGACACCAGTCATCAACCGTTGATTCCGCTGCGCGAGGAGTTGGCGATGGTCGAAAGTTACCTCGACATTGAAAGAGCGCGCTTCGGCGACAAGCTGCGCGGTTCTGTAAAAGTGCCGGCAGAACTGCAAGACGCCAAGGTGCCGCCGATGTCGGTGCAATCGCTGGCCGAGAATGCTGTGAAACATGGAATCACTTCGCAGACTGCCGGGGGAGAACTGGTAGTCACAGCGGCGGAGGAGAACGGCAACTTGCGGATCGAAGTTCGCGACACTGGACCCGGCTTCGATCTGGCGGCGATTCCCGCCGGCCATGGACTTGACAACCTGGTCGAGCGCCTCGACGCACTGTTCGGCGCGAAGGCTCGTCTTAACGTTCTGCGGCGGGACGGGTATTCTGTTGTGGAGATGGTGTTACCCCGCGTATGAAATTGCGCGCCTATCTGGTGGATGACGAACCGCTGGCGCTAGAGCGCCTCCGCCGTTTGCTGGAACAGACTGGGCGCGTCGAAGTGCGAGGAAGCACGACCGAGCCGGAAACCGCGGTTGCAGCGTTGACGGCCGATCCTCCTGACGTCTGTTTCCTCGATATTCAGATGCCGCGCCTGAATGGTTTCGAGGTCCTCGCGCGATTGCCCAGTCAGCCCATGGTGATTTTCACGACTGCCTTCGATCAGTACGCATTGAAGGCGTTCGGCGTGAACTCGGTGGACTACTTACTGAAACCAATCGAAGTCGAGGCCCTGGATCGCGCTCTGCAAAAAGTGGAACGTCTGCGGAGTGCGGGTCAGGCCGTGCAGCCTGATTTTCAGGCCTTGCTGAAACAACTGGCAGACTCTCTGCGCGAGGCCAAGCCCGACTATCCCGACCGCATTGCGTCGAGGCTCGGAGAGCGACTCTGGTTCCTTGATCTGGCACGAGTGACGCACTTTTATGCGGAAGACAAGTTGACGTATGCCGTGTCCGAGGGCAAGTCGTACTGCGTGGATCACGCGATCACGGAATTGGAAAAGAAGCCCGATCCGAAGAAATTCGTCCGCATTCACCGCAGCACGGTTGTGAACGTGAACTGGATCAAAGAGATCACGTCGCTACCCGGCGGCGCTTTGAACCTTCGCCTACGAGACGGCAAAGATACCGATCTAACAGTCGCGCGGGACCGGGCCCGCGATTCCAAATCGCGAGTGGGATACTAGCTCGACATTTCTTTCTTGAGCCCCTCAAATTAAGGCGCGCCCACTCTGGCTTGCCTGCTGGCTGACGGCTTGAAGTTTCATGCCTGCCCAGAATTCATCCCTCTTGTGATATGGTTTGCGCCGCCATGAAAACGCTGCTCACGTTTCTCCCTGTTGCCTTATTGGGCGTCGCCTCCTGCTTCGGCCAGACTACGGCGGTTGCGCCCGTTCCGGCGCAGCCTGATCCGGACGCTTTCTACAGCCTAGGACCCGACTCACTGCCGCGCGAAGGCGTGCCTAGGGGCGAAATCCGTGGCCCTTTCACTCTGCCGAGCAAGGCCTATCCCGGAACGCAGCATACCTATTGGGTATATGTACCCGCGCAGTACGATCCGGCCGTAGCGGCGAGCCTGATGATTTACAACGATGGGCAGGCCTTCATGAATCCTGATGGCGACATGCGGGCGCAGAACGTGATGGACAATCTGATCTTTCGCCGTGAGTTGCCGGTGATGATCGGGGTGTTCATCAATCCGGGGCGGCGCCCCGATCAGCCCGAGCCGAACGCAAGCGAATGGGGTGACCACACGACGAATCGAGTGACGGAGTACAACACACTCGACGACAAGTACGCGCGCGTCATCGTGGACGAACTCCTGCCCGCGCTTTCCAAGGAGTACAACATTTCGAAAGATCCCGAACGGCGCGGTATCGGAGGATCGAGTTCGGGAGCGATTGCGGCATTCACGGTCGCGTGGCAGCGCCCGAACGAGTTTCGCAAAGTTCTAAGCAACGTGGGGAGTTTCGTGAATTTGCGCGGTGGGGATGCGTATCCGGAAATCGTGCGTAAGAGCGACAAGAAGCCGATCCGAATCTTTCTCTGCGATGGACGCAATGATCTCCGGGGCCTACGGAATGGGCCGGTCTACCAGCAGGACGTGGACTGGTTTTATCAGAACGTGCGCATGATGCAGGCTTTCACCGCGAAAGGCTACGACCTGAACTACGCCTGGGGGATGAACAAACACGGCCAGAAGATGGGCGGAGCCATCCTGCCGGAAATGATGCGCTGGTTGTGGCGTGATCACGAGGTTTCGAGCGATCCGAACGATGCGGTGGAGAGGGCGTTTAACGTACCGAAAAAGAGATGAAGAAAATGGCGAAGGGTTTGATTATCGGTGTGGCGATTGCCGCATTTGTGTTTGTGATGAGTCTCGGAGTCGACTGGCACTTCTCCCGGTGATTCGGCTCGTTCACGTGCAACGCTGGGCGGGCGACTTGCGTAGATCCTTTCCATGTTGACTGTCCATACGCCAATAGAGTACATTACACATGTACGCTAATAGCGTAGTGTGGTTATGGAGTTTATTGAAGCGCCTCCGTTTACGCGCCATCTTTCAGAGTACTTGAGCGAGGATGCGTACCGGGAGTTGCAGGCCCGTCTTGGCGCGAACCCTGAAACGGGCGATCTGATGCCTGGGACAGGCGGCTTTCGCAAACTACGATGGGCAGATGCGCGCCGCGGAAAAGGCCGAAGAGGCGGATTGCGGATTATCTACTACCACTTTCCGTCAGACCATCAAATCTGGCTGATAACGCTCTACGGCAAGGACGAGGCGTCTGACCTGACAGGGCCACAGAAGAAGTCGTTGAAGGTGGCGATTGAAATGGAATTAGCGGCGCGTGCGGCTAAGCGAAGCATGCGCTCTCATAGATAGCTCTGGCAGATAAGACAAATTGTAAGGGAGAGTCGGGAATGGCAAAGAGGGACATCATGGACGAGTTGATGGAGGGCGTTGCGGCAATGAAGCTCCACCGCCAAGGCAAGATCACGTTGCGGAGCTACAAGGTTGAGGCGGCACCGCTCCCCAAAGTGGATTCGAAACTCATCCTGGACACCCGAAAGAAACTGCGGTGCTCGCGCGCGGTCTTTGCCCGCAGGTTGCGCATCAACGAACGCACTTTGGAAAAATGGGAACAGGGCCGCGCCAAGCCCAACCCTCAAGCAGCGGCTCTCGTGCTGCTGGTGCGTCGCTATCCTGACACTCTTGCCCGCCTCGACGTTGTGGCAGGCAAGTAGGTCTTTAGTCCTCACGCTTATCTGTGATGCAATTCGTGTTTGACAGCGGGATAAATGGAGTAGTGTCCGGGTTGGCTCAGGGCTCCTTCTGTTGGGCGGTGTCCAGCGATTCCATCGCCAATGCCTCAACTACACGACTCACTCCGCCAACAACTCTTGCCATCCGCGCAAAATCGAGTCGGTCGGCGGTGTCGCGGGGCGTGTGGTAGTAGGGATTCCGGAAGAGGGCGGTGTCCGTAATCATGATTGCCGGATACTGCGCTTGCCAGAAGGACCAGTGATCGGACCATCCCACGCCGGGCCAATCGGCGGGAGCAGCGAGGCCTTCTGATGGAAAGCTGGTCGAATCGCGAAATTTTCGGATTGAGCGGTGGAGCAAGTCACGGGAGTCAGGATTCCCGACGAACGCGATGAAATCGCCGCGATCAGGGTAGAACCATCCAAGGACTGGCGGATATTTCTGACTGCCGGCCGCGTCTGAATAGAAGCCAAGCGTCTCCAGCGAAATCATCGCCGACACCGCCACGTTGTCGCGCTGTAGTTGCCGAGCGTAGACCAGACTGCCCATGGTTTCGGTCTGAAAGTACGGCGGCTCTTCATTTACAAAAAATACGAAGCGGACCGTATGCCGGGGTTTGCTGCCTTGGAGTAGTCTTGCAAGCTCAAGAGTGCCCGCGACGCCCGTTGCGTTGTCATCCGCGCCAACCGTGCCAGAGACGCTGTCGTAGTGGGCTCCGACGAGGACTACACCCACGTTAGCGTCACTCCCGATTAGGACTACTTCCAGGTTCTTCACTTGATTGCCAGCCACGGAATAGGTTTGCTCCGTGACTGTGTAGCCTGTCTTCTGGAGAGAATCGCGGAGATAGTTGGTCGCTGCCACCAGCGATTCCGGCCGTGACAAACTCCGTTCACCGAGGGTTTGCGAAAGATATCTAACATCGGCTGAGACGTGGGCCGCAATTTCGGACTCTTGATTCGATAACGGCTGGAGTGGAACATTGTAAGATTTCAGCGGCATGTGGGTCATGCGCCAGATCCACAGGCAGCCCGCGATCAGCGACAGGCCCAGGGCGGCGCAAAAGACACGCAGTTTCCAGTTGGGCTTTCGCGAATCGAGAATGGGCTCGAGCATTCCCACTGAGTTTACATTCGGCGCGAGGCTGAGGCCTGACCCGAGACTATTTGGGCAACTCCGTCGTGCCCGTGATGTTGAATTTGCCCATCTGAGCGGACGGCGCGTCCTGCGGTTGCGCTCCTCCCAAGGAGACTGCGTATTCGCCGGGCACGATCACGCGATTGCCTTTGGCATCGACCTGGCCTAAAGAGCGCGGGTCGATCGTTAGGCTAACGTGCGCCGACTCGCCCGGTGCCAGGTGCACGCGCTTGAAGGCGGCTAGCACGCGCAAAGGCGTCTCGAAAGCCTTGGGCTGCGTGAGGTACAGTTCGACGACTTCGTCGCCTGCCATCGCGCCCGTGTTCTTTACGTCGCCTTCCACCGTGACCGCGTCGCCGGACTTAACTTTGGACGAGACCTTGAGATTGCTGTAGGCAAAACTCGTGTAGCTGAGTCCAAAGCCGAAGCCGTAGAGCGGCTTGCCCTCGAAATAGCGGAAGGTGCGTCCCTTCATCGAGTACTCGTTAAAGGACGGAACCTGAGACAGCGACGAGTAGAACGTCAAGGGAAGACGTCCCGAGGGATTGTTGTCGCCAGCTAAGGTTTCGGCGATAGCGGTGCCGCCTTCGGCGCCCGGATACCAGGCTTCGAGGACAGCGCTCGCATGCTGCTGCGCCCAGTTCACCGCCAGCGCGCTGCCATTCTGCAGCACGACGACCAACGGCTTGCCCGTGGCCGAGAGCGCCTTCAGCAGGTCTTCTTGCGCTGCCGGCAAATCGATCGAGGTGCGATCGCCGCCGCTGAAGCCTTCCAGTTTCACGGGCATCTCCTCGCCCTCTAGCGACGGAGAGAGGCCAACGAAAGCGATCGTTACATCGGACTGCTTCGCCGCTTCCACGGCCTGATCGCGAAGGACGGCTGCGGGTGCTTGCCAACTCAGGTCAATGCCCGCTGTACCGGTTCCATGCAGGTACTCAAGCCGGATTGCGTGGGGCTTGGTGTCGTTGAACGTAACGGACGCCTGAGTCACCTCGCCGCGCTCGGGTTGCTTCTTGCCGCTTTCCACTAGCAGTTTGTCATCCAGGAAGAGCCGGAAACCTTCTGCATTTTCGCAGGCGTAGCAGTAGTTCACACGCACACCAAGCTTGTAGTCACCCGGCGCGGGCGGAACGAAATTGCCGCTCCAGCGCACGGAATAGTTATTGCGCTGCAGGCCGTTTACCGGAACCACCTTGTCCCAGTTGAAATTGATGTTGCGGTCGGTGCGCGTGAGGACCGGTTGGCCGCTCAGATCGGTGGAGTTGAAGTACTCGCCAGTGAGTCCGTCGCCGGATCCGCTGGAGGGATGAAGGGCGGTGTGTTCAATCGGGACAGAAAAACCTTCAACCAAGGTCGAGCCTTGCGCGTACGCAATGTGAGCGGAGGCAAAGCGTTTTTCGACTCCATTCAGCGGGTAGACAGGAGAAGGCGGCGGCCCGTTGTAATTGCCTTGCAGGGACTGAATGAGTTCTGCGGTCGGGCCGACGACAGCGATGCGGGCGGTCCCGGCCTTCAACGGCAGCGTGTTGTTTTCGTTCTTCAGGAGGACGATTGATTCCCGCGCCGCTTGGAGCGAGAGTTTTCGATGCTCGGCTGAGTTGACCTCACTCATGGGAATGCTGCCATAGGCGAAGCTCGACGGCGGATCGAACATGCCGAGTTGGAAGCGCGCACGGAAGAGGCGGCGGAGTGCGGTGTCAACTTCGGATTCCTTGATCAAACCCTGATGAACCGCGTCAACAAGCGCAGGAAACGCCTGCCCCTTACCGTAGCCGCATTCGAGGTCGGTGCCCGCTTTCACCGAAGCGGCGGCGGCGTGGGCCATATCGGCTGCGTAGTGGTGTCCGGTATTCACGTCGGCAACCGCGGCGCAATCGCTCACCACATAGCCGTCGAATTTCCAAGCATCGCGCAGATGATCGCGGAGAAGCATGGAGTTTGCGCAGGCAGGCGCACCGTCGATCGAGTTGTAGGCGCACATTACCGACTGCGCGTGGGCCTCGGTGATGGTCGCGCGAAACGCGGGAAGGTAAGTGTCCTCAAGGTCGTGGGCAGAGGCATCCACGTTGAAGCCATGGCGCAGCGTCTCGGGTCCACTGTGGACCGCGTAGTGCTTGGGAGTGGAGACCACGCGAAAATACTTGGGGTCGTTCCCCTGCATGCCGGTCACAAAAGCAACGCCCATGCGGCCGGTAAGAAAAGGATCTTCGCCGTAGGTCTCCTGCCCCCGGCCCCAGCGGGGATCGCGAAAGATGTTGATGTTTGGCGCCCAGAATGTAAGACCGAAGAACATCTCGTGATGGTCGTTGCGCATGGCTTCGTTGTACTTGGCACGGGCCTCGGTCGAGACGGTCTCGCCCATCTTGTGGACGAGGTCGGTGTCCCAGGTCGCGGCCATGCCGATTACCTGCGGGAAATTCGTGGCGTAGCCGGCGAAGGCGACGCCGTGCAGGCCTTCATTCCACCAGTCGTACTTGGGAACGCCGAGCCGCGGAATTGCGACCGCATGGTCGCGCATCTGCGAGACTTTTTCTTCCAACGTCATGCGGCCGATGAGGTCGTCAACGCGCTTCTCCAACGGCTGTGCTGAATCCATATAAGGAAAGGACTGCGGTGCCGTCTGGGCATGGAGCAAAGGAGAGACAAGCGTAAAGAAAGAAAGTACGACGAAAAACCCGACAACACGGGCGGGGAGATGTGACATGGGGTGTCAACTCCTATTTATGGATTTTCAAGAAGACTGGCAATTATATGCGCAGAGAATCGTTTCTGCAGAAGACATGCGCTTCCTTGCGCATGACTCGCAGTGCTTCAGGTCTTACACGTTGATTGGTTCGGGAGACTGAAGCTTACGACCCCGCCGCGAAGCCGCCAAGATGGGCCATCGTAATGCGGAGGTATTTGTAGGGATTTACTGGGGTGTCGTTGATGCGCACTTCGTAGTGAAGGTGAGGACCAGTCGAGCGGCCACTGAGACCAACATAGCCGATCGTGTCGCCGCGGTGGATGACCTGGCCAGCGGTGACGCCAAAGCTGGCGAGGTGACCGTAACGCGTCGAGATGCCATGTCCGTGATCCACCATGACTGCGCGTCCATAACCGCCCATGAAGTCGGCGAAGGTGACGACGCCATCTGCTGGAGCCATGACTGGCGAACCGAAACCAGCGGAAATATCCACGCCGGAATGGAATGCGCCTTCTCCGTTGAACGGATCAATGCGCTCACCGAAGCTGCCTGTGATCTGACCTTCGACCGGCCAGAGATTGGGAGCGGCGTTGGCACGCATCCAGTCGGCGGTCGTTGAATTCTTGGTGAGGCCCATCGAGATTCCTACGCTCGCAGCGCCGGTCAGAGCGGTGGTCTTAAGCGCATACAGCTGGTTGAGGGAGGAGTTTACCTGGGCCTGCTGGAGGTGCTCGGTTGTGCCCGCAACCATCACGGGATCAGACTTCAAACCGTAGAGAGCGGAAACTTCGCTGGCTAACGAACCCAGCGAGGCGACCTGAATGTCACGTTCTTTGGCGACCTGTTCGAGGCGCGTATAGCGGTCTTTCAACTGGGCATCTTCCGCGCGCAGCGCGTTGTAGCGTGCAACCTTTTGCAGCATCCGGGCGTAGGAACTGGCTATACCCGTGAGACAGAGGGCACCAATGCCAATGCCAGCGACTAAAACATACAGATAATGGACCGGAATCGTGATCTTGCGGAGCTGTCCGGCTTCGTCGCGAGCCACGAAAAAGATGTAGAAGCGTTTACGCAATATTGCCAATCCCTTTAAGAACGAGTTTCGCGTTTCCTTGCTAAGGAAACCTGCCAGAGCTGGAACCGTCAAGCTCAGGCTCGGAATCCTGATTCCACCAGCCGCATCAGGGGCGTCTGGGACTGCACCTCACACTACGGAACCAGGCAGGCCGGAAATTCATGAGGGTAACCGGCCAGGGGTTACGGCTCTACGATCCGGCTAAGTTATCTATTAACGGCGGGTTAAACGTAACAAACCTGATTCCCCCATGTCAACCGCTGTACGTCCCTCCGAGTGGTTACCAAGGGGGCGTATTCCAGCGGCCCGGTCGGCCAGATTACCGGCAGGAAACTGGCGGCTGAGGGTAATTTGGGCAGCCCAACCACAGCCGACCATCCCGAGTTGGATTCTATCGGCTGAAACGTGTTTGCCTAGAGTGAGGGAAAACCGGGGTTATATTGATCGATATGCCCCTGAGTGAGAAAAAATTGATCGAACGCGTGCGAAAGATGGCTGGTCGCGGAGCTTCGGTCGTGACAGGCATTGGAGACGACGCGGCTGTACTCCGCATTCCACCCGGGCACGAGATGCTGGTGACCACTGATTTTTCGATCGAGAACGTGCATTTCCGGCGCGAGTGGCATTCGCCCCAGGTGGTCGGGTGGCGATGCCTGACGCGGGGCCTGAGCGATATCGCGGCCATGGGCGGCGAACCGCAGGCTGCGTTCTTGTCCCTGGCTGTTGGCGAAGACGTCCCGCAGCGATGGGTGGATGGGTTTGTGGGAGGCCTGCTGGACCTTTCTCGTAAGTTCAAGGTTCCGTTGGCGGGCGGCGACACAGCGCAATCGGTTGCAGGAATCCAGGCGGACATTGTGGTGGTAGGGTCTGTGCCGCGCGGGAAGGCGGTACTGCGGTCGGGAGCCGAGGCAGGCGAGAGCATCTACGTTACCGGTGACCTAGGCGGTTCGGCGGCGGCGCTGGCTCGTCTGTTTGGTGGGCAACCGGTCAGCCGGAAGCAAGTGAGGCACTTTCGTCCGATGGCGCGAGTTGCAGTTGGACGATGGCTCCGGACTGGTGGGGTAGCGTCGGCAATGATCGACGTGAGTGACGGGCTTTCGACGGATCTGGAACATATTTGCTCGGAGAGCGGCGTGGGAGCGGAGATTGAAGCGGAGTCGATTCCGCGAGGGCCGGGAAACACGGCACAGTCTCGGGTCGAACTCAAGTACGCGCTCCACGGAGGGGACGACTACGAATTGTTGTTTACGAGTTCGGGAGCCGTGCCGTCGAAGATCGCAGGTGTTCCCGTGACAAGAATCGGACAAACGACGAAAAAGCCAGGAATGGTGCTGATCAATTCAAAAGGGAAGGCCCGGAAGTTGAAGGCGGAGGGGTGGCAGCACTTCGGGGGGTAGTGACTTTAGTGATCTGCTGGTAATGAGGGGGAAGGTCTAGAGTAGGGGCATGCGGAAGACTTGGCTGGCAGTTCTGTTTAGCGTTGCGGTCGCTGTGGGGGCGTTCGCGCAGGCATCAACAACGGCTTCTTCAAAAGTGGACAACGATTACGTGCAGCAGCAATTTGGCACGGAATTTACCTACATAGATAAGGTGGGCGCTTCGTTCGGCGACCTGGACGGCGACGGCGTGGAAGACGTTGTGATCGCGGCCAAGTGCAAGAATCCTCTGATTGACCAGGCGGAACACGACTACCAAGTCATCGACCCGATGAACAGCTTCTACGGGTATGGCGACCCGAAGATGACGACCACGTTTTCCGAAGGCGATCCGACGCTGCGCGGACTGGTGATTCTGATCGTTCACGGATCTGGGCCGGAGGCGTGGAAATCGAGCAAGCCGCGGGCTAAGTTTGTCGTGGTGAACCTGCCGTACAGGATGATCTCCGTGAAGAAGATGCGGATGGGGAAAAAGACGATTGAAGCCCTTTACGTGAAGGAAGCTGGGTATCGCGAGGAAAGCTCCGCGGTGTTTTTTGACGGAAAGAAGTTCCGGTACGTGCCGATGGGCGGCGAAATGGAGTAGGTGCTGGCAATGCGCTTTGTGAGGTTTCGAGATTTGCTCCTAGCGCGTTCGCGTTGATTCAGTTTGAGGGTTGAAAGTCCTGTGATTCTTCTCTACCCGTAGTACTTCCCTTTCCAGCCAGATGAATGTAGTAATCTTCGTTTCGAAGTGGACCTCTTCGATTGACACACGAATTGAAATATAGAGTTCTCGACAAACCACTAGCGGTTTGTCGACTCGCTGCTGGCGCACCGATTCCATCGTGGGCGACGGAGGGAGAGTTTTTCTGCGTGGTGCGGACGGAAGAAGAAATGTCGGTGGTTTGCTCGCAAGACATCTTCCCAGCGGGTGGGGGCGAGCATGCTCGTGATGAGATAAAGGTCGAGCACGGTTGGGTCGCGTTAAAGCTGGAAGGGCCATTTCCCTTTGCCATGACCGGCGTGCTGGCTTCGGTTCTTACTCCTTTGGCGGAAGCGAAGATTCCGATCTTTGCGGTTTCGACGTTCGACACGGATTATGTGCTGCTGAAGGCCGTGGATCTTGAGGGCGCGCGAAAGGCGTTAGGTACCGCTGGTCACCGTGAAATTGCCGGTTGAGCCTTCGGCGGGTTGAGGCGGAGAGATCGAAACGGAAGCCGACAATATTCCTTCCATTACGACGGTGTGGCGGAGAAACTGCTTCGCCAGCATACGGTAGCGCCGTCATCGCTATAATTTCCCTAGTGAACTCTCCTCGCCTCGAACGTATCAATCTGCCGGATCGCCGCTCGCTCGCGCTTGACGGGCGCACGTGGGCGGAAGTGTCGCTGACGACGCTGCGAGAAAATTTTCGCGCCGTGCAGCAGCATGTTGGAGAAAAAGTAGCGATTTGCGCTGTGGTGAAAGCGGACGGCTACGGGCACGGCGCCACCGAATGCGCGCTGGCACTGGAAGCCGAGGGCGCTCCGTGGCTGGGAGTGACCGATGCCGCGGAGGGACGCGCGTTGCGCAGTGCCGGCATCTGGACCCGGATTCTGCTCATGACGGGGATATGGAAAGGCGAAGAAGACAGTATCGTGGCGCACAATTTAACGCCGACGATCTGGGAAACGTGGCACATCGAGCGACTGGCAAAGGCGGCGCGCAAACAGCAGATTAACCTTCCGGTTCATCTAAAAGTGGACACAGGAATGAACCGCTTAGGCGTGTCTAAGCGAGGGCTGGCTGAAGTCTGTGCGAAACTCGCCGCTTGCGAAAATTTGCACCTTGAAGGCGTGAGCACGCATTTCGCTTCTGCGGAGGTGCTGGATACCGAAGACGCGCCGCGTCAGGAAAAGCGGTTTGAAGAGGCGCTCGCGATTCTCGCCGAGCACGGACTGCGTCCTCCGTTGGTGCATATGGGAAATTCGGCTGCGGTGAGCGCACGATCCGAGACGTGGAAGACGATGGTGCGGCCGGGGATTCTTCTGTATGGCTATTCGCTGCCTGTCATGCGAGGCGGCGAGATTGTGACTGAGTCTTCCCTGCCCCTGACACCAGTGCTGGCATGGAAAACGCGCGTGCTCACAGTGAAAGATGTTCCCGCCGGCGAAGCTGTGGGTTATATGGGCACGTATGTCACGCAAGAGCACAGCCGGATTGCTGTACTGCCAGTGGGTTATGCGGACGGGTATCCGCGACTGCTCTCGAATCGTGCGCGGGTGATCGTGCGCGGGGAATACGCGCCTGTCGTGGGCCGCGTTTCAATGGACCTGACGACGGTGGATGTGGGAAATATTCCGGGAGTCGCGGTAGGCGACGAAGTCACGCTGATCGGGTCCAATAGTGGCAAGACGGTGGACGCAGTGGAACTGGCGCGGCTCGGAGAAACTGTGCCCTATGAAATCCTTTGCGGCATCTCGCAACGTGTGCCGCGGGTTTACAGCTGAGGCTTTGGGCTTTCGGCTCTGTGCTTTCGGATCAGTTCTCAGTCATTCGACAAACCTTCCATTCGCTTCGCTTGAACTCTGGCGCACTCTACCCAGCGCTTCATGCCGTTGACTGTCGCTCATACAATTCCACGCAGATGTTTTTGTTATAACCATTGTTACGCCTATGTCGTCGCGCTATGACCGTTGGATGTACGAGTGGGAAACCCGGCTCACGTCGGTGGACAACAACCGCGTGGTGCGTCCGCTGGACTGGGGACTGGACTGGACTTCGAGTTGGCCGGAGCGCAATGGCGGGCCGCCGGGCAATGACTCGCGCGCTATGTACGAGTACTTTTCTCACCTGAACGATCGCATTATCCAGACCAGTGATGATTTCTATTCGTATCGCACTCCGACTGATTTTCGAGTGGAGCGGCGTGAGGTAAAAGTATTCAGCACGCGCGAAGTTCCCGACCCGCGACTGGAGGAAAAAGTTCGAGGCACGCACGCGGAGTTTCTTCGGTTTACTTCGCCGGTCAAGACGCGTTTTCCGGAAAACGATCTGGCGAATGCAAGATGGTTCCCAGCGCGTGGACGCCGCGCCGTTGTGTTGTTGCCGCATTGGAACGCGGATGCGCTGCACTACAACAGCTTGTGTCAGGTCTTTAACCGGCTGGGTATTGCGGTGTTGCGGCTTAGCATGCCGTATCACGATATAAGGCGACCGCCTGAGATTGATCGCGCGGACTATGCGGTGTCGGCCAATATCGGGCGCACCCTGGATGCGGTGCGGCAAGGCGTGGTGGATGTTCGCTGCTGTTTAGATTGGCTGGAGACGCAGGGCTACAACCGGCTTGGGATTGTCGGCACAAGTCTGGGGTCTTGTTACGCGTTTATCGCAACGGCGCACGATCCGAGGATCAAGATTGCGGCGTTCAATCACGCTTCCACGTACTTCGCCGATGTGGTGTGGCATGGGCAATCGACGCGGCACATCCGACAGGGGTTGGAATCGCAAATCAACGTAGATGAGTTGCGGCAGGTTTGGCGCGCGGCAAGTCCGATGGTTTATTTTGACAAGTTTTCGCGGTGGCCGCGTCGTTCCCTCATTATTTATGCCAAGTACGATTTGACGTTTCTGCCTGAATTTTCGCGTCAGGTCGTGGCGGAGTTCGAACGGCACAAACTTGACCACAAAGCCATCGTTCTGCCCTGCGGACATTACACATTGGGCGAAACTCCCTACAAATATATGGATGGTTGGCACCTAGCCAGCTTTTTGCGCAATGCCTTTGAGACCGGCGCGTAGGCTGGCTATATACGTTGCGGCGCTGGCGAATCCCCGCATTGCGTTATAGTGATCGTCGGAATTAACCGACCTATGACGACCGCAAGAATTCCCCGACTTTTCTCCGCTCTCTTTCTATTGTTGTTGTGCCTTCCCGCATTCGCGCAGACTCCCAACTGGACGTATTTCCGCGTTGGCAGTAAGGACGACATCCAGACTAAGACCGTGGGCGGTACGGCAATGATGGGTGGCGGCGACGATCTGGATGATGCCTTTCGATGGCTTTGTGAAAAAGGGAATGGGGGAGACTTCCTTGTCCTCCGCGCCACGGGCGACGATGATTACAACCCGTACCTGGCAAAGCTCTGCAAACTGAATTCAGTCGCGACCATGATTATTCCGGACCGCGGCTCGGCGCAGGACGCGGGGGCTGTCGAGATCATCAAGAGGGCTGAAGTGTTGTTTATTTCCGGCGGAGACCAGGCTAACTACATCCGCAACTGGAAAGGCACGGCAGTGGGCGACGCGATCAACGCGCACATTGCGGCCGGCAAGCCGATCGGCGGGACGAGCGCGGGCCTGGCGGTGCAGGGGGAATTTGTTTATGGTGCACTCGGCGATAAACCAGATGACGATGGCTTGAGTTCCCCGGCGGTGCTCGCGAACCCTTACACGGAGCGCGTAACCCTGGTGCGCGATTTCCTGAAAATTCCGCATCTGGAGGGTCTGATCACAGACTCGCACCTAGCGAAACGCGACCGGATGGGACGCACGTTGGGATTTCTGGCGCGCATTATTCAAGATGGCTGGTCGAAATCGCCGCGTGAAGTTGCCGTGGACGAAAAATCGGCAGTCCTGGTGGAGCCAGATGGCAAGGGCACGGTTGTCGGAGACGGTAAAGGTGTCTACTTTCTCCGGCCGACACGGAAGCCGGA
>Ga0302321_100000354_pt1 | contig 40421 bp, 34 predicted proteins | sample Fen_T0_1_FD_202505 | JGI IMG/M metagenome (GOLD analysis project Ga0302321, IMG submission 202505) | Peat permafrost microbial communities from Stordalen Mire near Abisko, Sweden - Fen_T0_1 | ecosystem: Environmental > Terrestrial > Soil > Wetlands > Permafrost | place: Sweden: Abisko... | reverse complement strand
CGCCCTGGACGACATCCTGGCCCGCATGGACCAGGTCCAGCACAAGAGCCGAACCCTGATGCGCCACATCCACTCATGGGACACCCCGTAGGCAGCTACTCACGTCCTGTGCAGGATGCCGGATTCCGTCACCCACCACTGCCGCGCGATGCGGTCCATTCGTCGACCTCGACCTGAGCGGACCGGTGCGACGGCATGCTGCAGGGTCCCGTCCGGCCGCGAGCGGTCTGTGATAATCGCCGGCATGGGGAGCGCGCTGCTGGTGGTGGACGTGCAGAACGGCGTCGTCGAGGGGATGCCGTGCCGCGACCAGGTCGTGGCCACCATCGCGGGCCTCGTCGACGGGGCGCGGGCGGCGCGCAGACCCGTGGTGTGGGTCCAGCACAGCGACGACGACCTCCCGCCGGACAGTCCGGCCTTCGACCTGGTGCCGGAGTTGCGGCCGGCCGACGGCGAACTGCGCGTGGTGAAGTACCACCGCAGCGCCTTCGGCGGGACCGGCCTCGGTGACGCCCTACGCGCGGCGGGAGTCACCCGACTGGTTCTCGTCGGCACGCAGAGCGCGTTCTGCGTCGACATGGCCGGCAAGCACGCCCTCGCCGAGGGCTTCGACGTGACCCTGGTGAGCGACGGTCACGGCAACGGCGACCTCGACACCCCGGAGGGAGCGGTGGACGACGCGACGGTGCGGGCGCTGGTCAACCGCACGTGGTCCTCGCTGCGGCACCCGGGTCGTGACGTCCGGGTGGTCCGCGGCGACACCGTCGGATGGTGAGCCGCCGTCCCCGCGGCGGTGGCTGAGCTCCGGATCGTCGGCCTGACCGCGAGCAGCCGCGCGAGCTCGTCGTCCACGGCGGTCACAGACGGGGCAGGCGTCCGAAGGCGGTCCGGGCCGTGGTGACGGCGATCGTCCAGTTGCGCTGCGCGTCGTACGGCCCGGTCCACGCAAGGGCGGAGACGATCTCCCCGCGGTGGAGGAACACCTCGTAGAACGTCTCCCCGGACGACTCCACCCGGAAGGCCTCGGCGTCCGCGCCGAGCGCGGAGGCCGTCGATGCCAACCCTGGCGCGGCCGCCGGCGTCACTCGGGTGATCGTCAGCCCGTGGAGGCGGCACGTTGGCTCCGAGGCAAGGCCCGCCATGGCCTTGGCCGTGCTGTCGGGTGCGGCGCGGTACACGAGTTGGACCAGCGCGGTCGACAGCCCGGCGCGGTCGACGTGCAGGCTCGTCCTCGCACTGGGGATCATGTCCTGGGCGAGGTTGTAACACGTGGCGGGGACGACCGTCGCGAGCCGCGCGGTCGCCTCCGCACCCAGCGCCGCCCAGGGGACGTCGGCGACCACCCCGCTCGCGCTGCCGGGCTGCAGCAGGCTGCCGCCGAGGTCGATGTCGCCGCCCTGCGCGCCGACGGCAACCGGACCCGTCCCCGTGGAGACCCCGGACGCGGAGGCCTCGCCGGGACGCGAGGCCTCGGCGAACGGGGTCGGCCCGGCTGTCGTGGCGGTTGGGCCCGGCCCTCCCGACCAGAGGCCCGACAGAACGGTGAGCCCGATCGTCAGCCCCACGACGACGACCGTGACGGTGACGAGCACGGCGAGCGTTCCCGGCACGCGCCGGGCGCCGCGGAACCGGGAGGGTCCGGTAGGCGGCCGGATCTCGGACCAGGTGCCGGGCGTGGGATCGACGGGCACCGTGCCCGGGACGTCCGGGGCGACGGGCCGGTCGGGTGGATCCACCGGCTCGACCGAGGCCGGCGTGGGATGCCCGGTCGCGCCGTGCTCCTGCGGCAACGGCAGCGCGGTCACGACGAGGCCCACGCCGGACTGGACGCCCTGCAACCGCTGCCCGAAGGCGAGCGCGGACTGCGGCCGGGCCTGCGCGTCCTTGTCCAGACCCTGCTCGATCACCCGCGCCAGATCGTCGGGAATCCCGTGCGGCCGCAGGTCGGGGACCGGTTCGTTCGTGGCCCGCGCGATCAGGGCGTAGACGGACTCGTCCCGGTTGCCGTGGAAGGGAGAGCGCCCCAGCAGCAGTGTGAACAGGGTCGACGCCAGGGCGTAGACGTCGGTCACCACCGACGCCGGCCCACCGGCGAACTGCTCGGGCGCGGTGTGGGACGGCGTCATGGCCGCCGCGGTAGCAGTCCCGTGCTCGGTACCGGTCCGCTGGGCGATGCCGAAGTCCGCCAGCTGCGGTTCGCCGTAGTCGGACAGCAGGACGTTCTCGGGCTTGATGTCCCGATGGAGGATCCCCACCTCGTGCGCGCTGTGGAGGGCACCGGCCAGCTTCACCCCGATGACCACGACGTCGCGCCACACCAAGGGACCGGACCGGCTGAGCAGGTCCGCGAGGGAGCCGCCTCGGACGTAGTCCATCACCAGGTAGGGCTCGCCGGCCGGCGTCCGGCCGGCCTCGTGGACGGGCACGATGTTGGGATGGCTGGACACCGACCCCAGCGCCTGGCACTCACGCCGGAACCGTCGCTCGGTCGCCGCGTCGTCCGGCCGGCCGTACAGGAGCTTGATCGCCACCATCCGGTCGAAGGCCGGTTGCCGGGCCCGGAACACGCGACCGAACGCGCCGCCGCCAACCGGTTCGAGATCGACATAGCCCGACAGGCCGAACTGCCCGCTCACCGCACGCTCCCCCGACCCGCCGGTCCCACGGCGCGATACTCGCAGATCGGCACGACCACCGCGACGCCCTTCGGGTCGGTCGACGCCGTCCGTACCCGCAGGGATCACCCGCCTCGGCGGAGCTCGGCACGGGAACTGCTGGACCCGGCCCGGAGGCCGTCACCGACCGTGCGGTGGCCCGTGCCGCCCGGTGACCGCGAGCCGGGGCGTGCTCAGGCCCGTGGACGGACGGGCGGCGACCTCGCCGACCGGGTCGACACCAACGGTCCGCTGATTCAGGTGGCCGACGTCGAGAACGGCCGTCACCTGGCCTGCGCCGTCGAACTCCGGGCCGCCGTCCAGGGCGGGAACGGCCGGTGGTCAGGATCGCGCGGCATCGCAGGCGGCACGTACGGCCGCGACCGCCTTCCGGATGTCCTCAGGACCGGTCGACCAGTTGCTGACCGACACCCGGAGCACCGAGCGGTCCCTCCACCGTGACCCGGACATCCACACCTCACCGTCGTCCAGGATCCGGTCGATCACCGCCTCGGTCAGCGCGTCGTCCTCGAGGGCCAGGCAGACCTGCGTGTACACGACGTCGTTGAGCACCTGCAGGCCGGGCAGCGGGGCCAGGGCGTCGGCGAGGATCCGGGCGTGGCCCGCCAGGCGCTCCACCAGTTGCCGGACGCCATTACGGCCCAGCGCGGTGAGGACGGCCCACACGGGAACGCCACGCGCACGCCGGGACAGCTCGGGGACCTTCTCGTGCGGGTCCCCGGCTCCGGTGGCGTCCGCGATGAGGTAGCTGCTGCGCAGGGTCATGGCCGACCGCAGCGCCACCGGATCACGCACGACGGCCACCCCGCAGTCGTACGGCACGTTGAGCGTCTTGTGGGCGTCGGTCGCCCAGGAGTCGGCGCCGTCGACGCCGTGCACGAGGTGCTCCAGGCGAGGGGAGGCGGCCGCCCACAGACCGAACGCACCGTCCACGTGGACCCAGCCGCCCCGCGGGCGGACGAGCGCGATCGCCTCGCGGAAGGGGTCGAAGGCGCCGGAGTGGATGTTGCCCGCCTGGAGCGCGACCACCAGCGGGGCCCCGGCCGGCACGCGCGCGAGGGACTCGGCGAGTGCTCGGACGTCGATGCGACCCTGGTCGTCCACGGCGACGGCCGTCGGGCGTCCCAGTCCCAGGTAGCGCAGCGCCAGATCGACGGTCTCGTGCCGCTCCTGGCCGACCAGGACATGGACCGGCGGGGCCCCGATCAGGCCACGTTCGCCGACGTCCCAGCCCACCGAGGCGAGGACCGCGGAACGTGCGGCGGCCAGGCAGGTGAAGTTCGCCGTCGTCGCACCGGTGACGAAGCCGACGTCCGAACCCGGCGGGAGGCCGAGGAGCTCCACGAGCCATCGGCCCGCGGCAGCCTCCAGAGCCGCGGTCGCCGGCGTCGCGAACCTCAGTGCCGCGTTCTGGTCCCAGGCCGACACCAGCCAGTCCGCCGCAAGCGCGGCAGGGTGCGTACCCCCGATGACGAAGCCGAAGAACCTCCCCGAGGGCATCGCGGTCAGCCCGTCCTCCGCCACGTCGGCCAGCAGGTCGATCACCTCGGCGGCGGGCAGGCCGTCCGCCGGGAGCCGGGGCGGCAGCCGCGCCTCGATCCGCTCCACTCCCAGCCGGGGGACGACCCGGCGTGACTCCAGCGAGCCCAGCCACGTCCGCGCGCGATCGCTCGCGCGGGCCAGGGGTTCGTCGTAGTCGGCACCGTCGACGCCCATGCCGCTCTCCCACCGCCCCGGTCGCAGTCCCTGCGAGGCGCCCAGCATCGCATCCGGGCCGCGGCCACGTCACGACGTCGACGGTCAGGGCCGCTCCCGACCACGCCGGTGCCCTGATCAACCCGGCCCGTCGCCCGGCGGTCGGCGGTCCGGGAAGGGTCGACCGGCTCCGTCATGACCTACCGCTCGGGGCGCCGATCCGAGCGCTCCGGGTCGACGGCGCTGCCACCTCCTGAGGGATCGTCCGGTGCCGATCGCCGGGTGAGGACCGATTGCCAGAAGCTCGCCGTTCGACCGTGGTAGTAGGCCGGGGCCGGCGCCGAGACGCGGCCCGGGCGCCGCGCGGCCGGCCGCCGGGTGGGCCGTCGGGACCGGGCCCCCGGTGGCGCCGCCCGCTTCCACATCGGCCGCGCCACGCGAACGGTTCCCGGTGCGGCCACCGGGCCGGTCGGTGATGCCTGCGCGTGACTGCACGAGCACCGTGACGCTCATCTCCAACGCGGGCCGGTTGTGCTGGTTCATTGTGCGCAGCCGCATCGTGACGACGCCGTGGCCCGGGTTGCCGGCGCTGAGGCGAGCCGCGGTCACCTAGGCCTCCAACCTCAGCAGGTCCCCGGGCCGGACCGGGCCCCATCGCAGGTCGTCGACCCCCAGGCCGATGGCGCCACCGGCCAGCAGCGGCCCCTGCCGCACCATGAGCTCGGCGGTGAGAGCGGCGGTGTGCCAGCCGCTGGCGACCAGACCGCCCATCGGCGTCCTCGTCCGGAGCCTGCGGATGCGGACCGGTGGCACGTGCGGACCGCGCCGGCGAGGGCGGCTCAGGCGAACCTTGCGGCGAGCTCCATGGTCAGAGCCGGCCAGACCTGCGGATCGTGGCCCGGGACGAGCCGGTACCCGCGCTCCGCGGCCAGGTGCTTGAGGCGGCGGATCTGGGCCACGGTCTCCTCGGGCGAGACGTCGATGAACGACCCGATCGGATGTTCCTCCTCGATGTTCTCGGTCAGGTCGGCCGCGTCGAAGGCGAAGACGAACCCGCCGCCGCCCCGGGCGTCGTCGATGTCCACGATGAAGCTCTGGTGCCCCGGGGTGTGCCCGGGGGTCGAGATCGCGTGCACCCCCGGCGCGATCTCGGTGTCGCCGTCCGCCTGTCGCCAGTCGAGGCGGGGGTCGTCGAAGTCGATCCGGAAGATGCCTTCCTGCTCCGCCCGTGGGTCGCTCAGGCCGAACTCCAGTTCGCGCCGTTGGACATGCACCGGAACCCTGCCGGCGAAGAGCTTCAGAGCGCCGGCGTGGTCCGCGTGCAGATGGCTCACCGATACGGACGTGACCGCGTCGACGTCGAGCCCGGCCCGCTCCAGCGCCTCCTCGACGGGCTCACCGGCGCCGGACAGCACCGGCAGGTACTCCAGATCAGGGAAGAACCGCCGACGCAGGGCATGGTCGCGGACCAGTGCGGTGTTGAACCCGGTGTCGAGCAGCAGCCAGCCGGCCTCGGTCTGGACCAGCACGCCCGGCGTCGGCTCGCGCAGCCGCTCATGCGCCGGTGCCTGGTGCACCGACACGGACCTCGGCAGGTCCTCCCAGCCCAGGGTGAGCAGCACCACCCTTCGAGCAGCCACCGGCCCCTCCACCGCGTCGTCCTGTCGGAGCGGGTGTCACGCGGCTCGGCCGGTACCGGCGCCGACCGCGTCACGCGCGCGGCACGCTACCTGCCGGACGACGGGATCGACCAGCACCGCGAGGGCGAGGCCCGGGGTCGGAGTCCGGCGGGGATCGTCGAAGGGTCCTCGGGATGCCAGAATGGTCGCGTGGGGGTGGGCGGCACGGATCAGCTCCACGGCCCCGCTGTCGAGGTGGTCAGGGTCTTCTGTGATCCTGACGGCCGTCATGGCAACCCCCTCGGCGTGGTCCGTGACGGCTCGGCAGTCCCTGGTCCCCTCGAACGCCAAGCGTTCGCCAAGGTGCTCGGGTTCAGCGAGACGGTCTACGTCGACGACCCGTACCGCGGGATCGTCGACATCTACACCCCCAGCGTCAGGCTTCCCTTCGCCGGGCATCCCACCGTGGGCGTCGCCTCGTTGCTGGGTGTCCCGGAGCTGGTCACGGCGGCAGGCAAGGTACCGGTCCGGTTCGACGGCGAGCTGACCTTCGTCGCAGCCCCGGCCGCCTGGGCTCCTGGCCGCACCCTGCGACGGCACACCTCGCCCGAGCAGGTGCTGACCCTCCCGGTCCCCCCGGCCGGGGAATGGATCTACGCCTGGGCCTGGACGGACGAGCGCGCAGGGGAGATCCGGGCCAGGGCATTCCCCGGCCGCGGGGACGGCATCGACGAGGACGAGGCCACCGGGGCCGCCGCCATCCTGCTGACCGCCCACCTCGGCCGGGCGCTGCACATCGTCCAAGGCCGCGGATCCCACCTGTACACCGCGCCGCTGCCCGACGGCCGGGTCGAGGTCGGCGGCCGCGTGCACTCGACTGCGACGGATTGAACCGCATCACGCAGGCACCCTCCTTCAGCTGCCTGGTCCCGCTGACGGCGCACGACCCCCATCGATGGTCGTCGGAGCTGGACACAGGGGTGGCGGTCGCGCGGGACCGCACGCCGGTCGGCTGAGCAGGGACCTGCCCAGTTTGTCCCGGTCCGGCGGGTTTCGGGCAGGATGGACGCGCGCTCGCCGCCCCGCGACGGCCGGCGCCTGTCGATCACGAACCCAGTGGAGGCGTCCATGCCCGCAGTCAGCACCGTCCTCGTCGTCGGGGCCGGCATCGCCGGGACAGCCGCCGCGATCCTGCTCGCCGAAGCAGGCGTCGCCGTCGACCTGGTCGAGGTGAAGCCGGAGGCGACGGCGCTGGGCAGTGGGGATCACCCTGCAGGGCAACGCGTTGCGGGTGATGCGGCAGCTCGGGGTGTGGGACGCCGCGCGGGAGCGGGGGTTCTGCTTCGACACGGTCGGTTTCCGGGCGCCCGACCCGGCGGGCTCGCTGGTCAGGGAGGTCCCGGACGCCCGGTTCGGCGGCGCCGACCTGCCCGCCACGATGGGCATGTCCCGGCCGGCCCTGGCGGGCTTGCTGGTGGACCGGGCGACCGGCCCGCACGGACCTGTTCTACGGCGGTCCCTCGTACATCGCCGGGTACTGCCCCACCGGCCAGGACTCGCTCTACTGCTACCTCGTCGAGCCCGCCCGGGACCGAACCGGCCAGACGCCGGAACAGCTGCTGGCCGACCTGCGCGAGCTGTCCCTGGCCTACCACGGTCCCTGGGACGAGATCCGGGCCGTGCTGATGGACCCGGCGACCGTCTCGTACACCCACTTCGAGACGCACATCGTTCCCGCGCCCTGGAACCGGGGGCGGGTGGTGCTGGTCGGGGACGCCGCGCACACGTGCCCGCCCACCGTGGCGCAGGGTGCCGCGATGGCCTTCGAGGACAGCGCCGTCCTCGCCGAGCTGCTGGTGACCCGACCGGGCGTGGACGACACCCTCTGGCAGGCGTTCACCGCCCGCCGGTTCGCCCGGGCGTTGGCCGTGGTCGAGGCGTCGAACACCCTCGCCCGGTGGCAGCTGGACCGCGTCCGAGGGGACGTCGGCTCGCTCATGGGCAGCCTGGCCGCCGTGCTCGGCACCCCGGCGTGAGCCCAGGCTCGAGCGCCGGCCCCGCCCGCGACACAGCGCCCTGCCCCCGCCCTCGTGCGCCGCGAGGTGCAGGTGACGGCCGACTCGTGCCGAGGAGCGGTCGGTAGAGGTCAGGCGCCGGCAACAACTGCATTGCACCTCTCCGGGCGCGCCGGGACTATTGCGCGCATGGCACAGGACGCGACAGCGCAGGAGTGCATGTTCTGCGCCATTGTGGCGCGACAGGCCAAGGCCAGCGTGGTATTCGAGGACGAGACCGTTGTCGTCTTCATGGACCTGAATCCGGTCACGCCCGGCCATCTCCTCGTCGTGCCACGCGAGCACGCGGTGGGCCTCGAAGACCTGGACGGACCCACGAGCGCCCACGCCTGGTCGGTCGGTCACGCTATGGCACGAGCCTTGCGACGTTCAAGCATGGGCTGCGAGGGAATCAACATCCTCCTCTGCGACGGCGAGGTCGCCTTCCAGACGGTCTTCCATTTCCACCTTCACGTCATCCCTCGCTACCCGGGAGACGGCTGGACCCTCAAGCCCACGTCGTCGGAACGCGAGAGGTCGCTCCTCGACAGCGACGCGCAAGCCGTCAAAGACGCCCTCGCGTCGACGGACCGACCGGTGACGCCCGCTCAGCAGGCTTGACCACCTCCTCGACCACCAGGTGGTGCGACTGTTCCCGCAGCTGGGACGCGACACCTTCCGGCTGCCCGCGGCGCTCGCGGCCGCCACCGAACTGGGGGACGTCGCCGGGGTCACGCTGAGCTGTCTGACCCTGCGGGCCCGGAGGACGAAGGCGGGCTGGTCGCACGGAGAGAATGACGACGGCGCCCGGTTCACCACGTACGTCCGCCGATTCCCCGGCGCGGGCCTGGTCGCCGTCCTGCGATTCAGCGGCACCGAACTGCCCGAGCGGGACGTCGAGGCGCCCCTGGAGTCGCTGCTCTTCCACCGGCCCGGCGCGGGCCCGGTACCGCTCGGCGAGGTGCCGCCGGTCCTGCTCGCGGAGTGCAACCGGGACGTCCACGCGCTGAACGGGCCCCGACGGATGCCCTTGGACATCCTGGTCACGGTTGAGGGTTCTCGACAGTTCGACATCGGGGCGGCGTCGGGCGGTGCCGGGCGCCCACCACGCGGGACGTGTGGTGGGCGCCCGATGCCGGTCCGCTGATCGCCGGTCAGATGCCGCGGGCGAATTCGGTGATCAGGGACGGGACGGCGGCGTCGAAGCCGACGACGTCCAGCATGCCGGGGTCGGTGGGGTCGGCGATGGTGAACTCGGTGGCGGTCATGCCGACGACCACCAGACGGGCGGGGATGCCCGTCTTGCGGCGATACTCCTGCAGGGCCTGGTGCGGGTGGATGGAGCCCGCCCACGTCTCGTTGTCGGTGTAGATCACGAACGTGTCCACCTCGATCGTGTTCTTGGTGGCGTACAGCATCGGCAGGGCACAGTCGGTCCCGGACATCGGCATGGCGTCGATGACACGCAGCGCGTCGTCCAGCCGCTGCCGGGGTGAGATGGCCAACGGCTGGAGGTCGCTGTCGTGCCAGTCACTCCCCCCGCCGGTGGTGAACCCGACGGCGGCTGCGCCGGGTTCGGTGGCCAGTTGCACCAGCGCGAGCGCTGCGGACGCCTCCCGGGCGGTGAGGGGCATCCCCGAGATCGGCGCACCCATCGACCCGGACACGTCGAGCGCGAGCAGCGTCCGCTTCCCCGACGGCTCGACTGTCCCGAACGCCTGGTAGAACGCCGCGTCCAGGGCATCGACGACCTGCCGCGTCGGCGTCCAGGTACCCGCACCGCGAGCGGACCGGCCCGAGGCGTAGGTCCGCTGCGCGACCAGGACGTTGACCGGGTGAACCCGTGCGCGTCGCAACCTTTCCGGGTCGGTCAGCTGCGCCGTGACCTGCTCGGTGCGCCCGCCGAGGTCGGGCAGCATGCCCAGGCGGGTCAGCCGAGGCAGCTGTCGCATCAGCGCGGTCTGCGGGATCCCGGCGTCCAGCAGCGCGTCCCAGACCGCGACCTCGCCCAGGGCGGCGTCCGGAAGCATCTCCCAGGACAGCCGGTAACGGCGCACCAACTGCGCCCACGCTGCGGGGTCGGTGGCCTGCTGGGCCTGCACGAACCCTTCGACCAACGCCGGGACGTGCTCGCCGACGCTGCCGCGCACGATCCAGTCGAAGGTGTCCTTCAGCTCCGGGGAGACGGTCTGCGGGTGGGCCAGCCGCAACAGGTCCCGGTGGGACCAGCCGTCCCGCTGCCGGTACTTGACCGCCTGGTAGGCGACGGCGCCGGGCTCCTTGGCCAGGTACCAACCGCCGACGGCCCGGCGCAGCCCCCGTCCCCAGCCCCGGAACTGCTCCACGTACCCGGCGAACAGGAACAGGTGCGTCCCGGTCCGCGCCACCTGCGGCAACGCGGCCAGCGCCAACTGGGAGGTCTGCGGCAACGAGGCGGCGTAGGCGAGGGCGAACAGCGCCGGATTCTGCCGCGGCGCCGCGCCGCGCGTCGACGTCTCGACGATGGTGGACACCAGGCCCTCGGGATCGGTCTCGGCGAGCCGGCCCACCACCGCGGCGTTGTCGCGGGCCAGATCGTGGGCCGTCGCGTAGTAGGTCCCGCCGTCCACGCCCAGCGTGAGGAAGCGGCGCAGCCGTCCCAGGTCGTCCAGCGTGAAGGCGTACCCGCCGGCGGCGTTGCGCCGCTGCCGGGCGTCGGCCCGCTGCGACTGCAATGTGCGGCGCAGGTTCAAAGACCGCAGGACATCCATGCCAACCCCTCCCCGGGCAGACGGCAGCGGCGGCGGGCGTGGGATGCGAACCGGCCGGACCCGATCGCTCGGGCTGCCCTCCTCCGAGGGCTCCAGGTGAGGGAGGTAACCGATCTCGCTTCGGCCCGCCACCGCCATCGTCAATCGTGCGAAACGAGCGGACATGGATTCGCCCTCCGGCAACGGCGGCAGGTCGCCGCCGGGCAGACCCCCGGGACGGTGAACCGCCCCGGGGTGCGGGGCTCGAACCCGCACTGCCATCACCCGATAACCGAAAGAGCTCCGGCCCGCTCTTGTTCAAGGGGATTCGGGTAGGCGTGGTCATGACTGCCGGAAGCTGCTCTGCCGATTGAGCTACGACACCACGGCACAGACCGTGGCGACGGCGGGACTCGAACCCGCAACCCGCCCATTGCAATTGGTAACCGACCGTCTCCGGCCCACCCGAACCGCCCTCTGTTCACTTGTCGCCCCGAGTGTAGAGATCCGCCAGGTCCGGCCACCAGCAGATAACCCGAACGGCGTAAGGCGGCGGTCCCGGGCGGGCATGGTCCATCACCGCCGAGCGCCCGCTGCTCTGTCCACTTGAGCTACGACACCCGAAGTGCCGAGGGGATTCGAACCCCCCACGAAGCCCATGGAGTTGTCCGCCAGTTCCAGGTCCCGCACGCCAGGCTCGACCTGGTGGGCCATCCCTGATCTGGTGGCACCGGTGCGTACGACATCGTTGCTGCCGACGGGAATCACCTCCTCGTCGATCATTACTCCAAGGATCGGCATGCGCACGAGGGAACCGTCGTCCTGAAGGTAGATGGCCTCGTAGGCGCCGATGGGCAGCGCGGTGAACCCCACGGTGGTCCGCAGACGATCGTCCACACGGTGATCATATTCTCCCCGTCGACCCGCGGCCGGGCCAGTAGCCGCGCAGTCCCAGCAGGGCCCCGCCCACGCCTGTCGCGCTCGCGCCCCGAGATGGACCGTTGACCCGAGAGCATGTCCGGTGTTCGGGTCGTGGCGGGGAGCCGAGTGACGGGTGGCGAAGTGCGGCGGGGCGTGATGTCGCCCATCGCCGGAACGCAACCCGCCCTCGCACGCCGCCGCTCGGGCGTCGGGATGACGGTGTCTCCAGCGGTTTGGCTCGCTGCGGCTGCGAAGATGTCTGCATGTTCGACACTGGACGGGCCCCGACGGCCGAGCCGGAGACCATCACGTCGCGGGACGACTTTGCCGCCCGGGTGCTGGCTGACTATCGAGTGACTGGGCGCGGCTACCGGAACCACCGTCGCTACGCCACCTAGGCGGCGCTCCCGGCAGGCCCGTACCCGTTGCCCGGCCACCCCGTGACGAACTGGGTCGCCCTCGCTCTCCTGACACCCGTCCTCGTCCTGCTGGCCTTCACCAAGGGCACCGTGATCGCGCTGTGCGCAGCGCCCGTCCGTCGGCCCGTCCGGCCGTGATCCTCGCCGTCGGTCGTCTCGCCGGCCGCTCCCACCACGCGATCCGCACCGCCCTGCTCGACACCGGACTCGGACGTACGAGTCGCCCCAGAAGATGGAGACCGCGATGAAGATCGGCGTGGCGAAGGAGATCAAACCCTCCGAGCGGCGGGTGGCGCTGACCCCCGGCGGAGCCCGGGAACTGGTGATGCTCGGCCACCAGGTCCTGGTCGAGCAGGGCGCCGGGACCGGTTCCGGCTTCCCCGACCAGCTCTACACCAGTGTGGGCGCCCACGTACGGTCCGCGGCCGCCGAGGTCTGGGCCGACAGCGACCTGCTGCTCAAGGTCAAGGAACCCATCGAGTCGGAGTACCCGCTCCTGCACACCGACCTGACACTGTTCACCTACCTGCACCTGGCCCCCAACAGACCCCTCACCGAAGCTCTACTCCTGTCCGGAACCACCGGCATCGCCTACGAAACCGTCGAGAAAGGTCACGGCCACCTGCCACTACTGGCCCCGATGAGCGAGATCGCCGGCCGCCTCGCCGCACAGGCCGGCGCCTACTTCCTCCAGGAACCGCTCGGCGGCCCGGGACTGCTCATGGGCGGCGTCACCGGCGTGGCTCCCGCACGGGTCCTGGTCATCGGCGGCGGCGTCGTCGGCACCCAGGCCGCCCGGATCGCCCTGGGCACCGAAGCCGAGGTCACCATCCTCGAACGATCCCTGGAACGCCTGCACGAACTGGACGAATACTTCGGCGCCCGCGCCCGGATCCTGATGTCCGACGCCATCATCCTCGAAGAAGCGCTACGCCAGGCCGACGTCGTCATCGGCGCCGTGCTCGTCCCCGGCACCCTCGCCCCCCGACTCGTCACCCAAGAGATGCTCGGACTGATGAAACCCCGCTCAGTGATCGTGGACGTGGCCATCGACCAAGGCGGCTGTTTCGAGACCTCCCACCCCACCACCCACAACGACCCCGTCTTCGTGGTCGACGACGTACTGCACTACTGCGTCGCCAACATGCCCGGCGCCGTCCCCATCACCGCCACCCGGGCCCTGACCAACGCCACCCTGCCCTACATCCGCCGGCTCGCCGAACTCGGCGTCGACAAAGCCCTCGCCGACGACGACGGCTTCCACCACGGCCTCAACGTCAGAGCCGGAGAGATCACCTACGGACCCGTCGCCCGGGCCTACGCCGACGGTCCTCCCGTCGGGGCCTGGTAGGGGCCGTCGGCACGCCGACGGCCCTCCGGGAGGGACAGGGCCCTCAGGCGCTGACGGCGATCACGCCGTTCGCGCCCGCCGTTCAGCGGACGCTCCCCCGCCGGGACATCGTCGTCTGACGCAGCCAGAGCGCCGCCACCGACAGTTGCGGCAGCCAGAGCACCGCCGACACGGCCAGGGTGCCCCAGAACCCGGCCCGTCCCGGTCCGGGGCGCAGCCCGTCCACGGTCCAGCCGAGCAGCGTCCACAGGACCGGGCCGAGAACCGCGGCGAACCAGCCGGCGGCGACCACCAGCCCGACCAGGTGGACCCAGCGGTACCAGGCCCCTACCCGCAGGTCGGCGGGATGGGCCTCGCGCAACTGCTCGGCCTCCCCGGGGCCGAGCCGGTGCAGGGCACGGCGCAGGAGCAGGCTCTTGACCCGCCACAGATCGCGGCACCCGGTGGCCGTCACGAGCACGCCGTACAGGTCGGTCCGCAGGAACACCATGCACTGCCACACCATGGACGCCGCCACGCCGAAGGCGAGCGCCGCCGCACCGTCCGCGACGACGTCGATCCCATCGCCGCCGGGACCGCCACCCGGATTCCCGCCGGGACCGCCACCGGCCAGCATCCTGACGCCCAGCAGGAGCGCCAGGCTCACGCCGTCGACGGCCAGCCCGGCCAGCAGCGGACCGTACCGCCGGCGGCGCGGCAGCGACCAGATCTGGGACAGGTCGGTCTCGAAGACCAGGAAGTACAGCCGGCGGTCGACGCCGAACCTGGCCCCCAGCCCGGCGGCCCGGGCGGCCACCCAGTGGCCGGCCTCGTGCAGGCCGATGACCAGGTAGGCCGCCGGGCGCAGCAGCAGCACGGCCAGCCCGGCCTGGGGCAGGAAGAACACGTGAGCCGGCACCGGCCGCAGCCACGGCTGGGTGACCAGGCAGACCGCGTCGAACAGCAGCGCCGCCGCGCACACCGACCACCCCGCCGGTCCGCAGATCCGTCGGGCGGTCCGCTGCGACAGGCCGTGCACGTAGCGGCGCTGCTGGACGGCGGCCGTCCGCAACGGACGGCGCCGTGCCCGCATGTCGCCGTCGGCGTCGGTGTCGCCGGTGCAGTCGGTGTCGCCGTCGGTGCCGGCGTCGCTGTCGGTTCCGCTGTCCGCGAGGCCCAGCCGCACCAAGGCGGCCACGAACCCCGGGACGTCCACCGGTTCCCCGGCGAACGCCTCGGCGGCCTGCTGGGCCTGCTCCTGGCTGGCCCCCGCCAGCAGGGCCCGGACGACGACGCCGCCGACGGGCGGGACGCTGATGAAGCGGCCGGTGTCCGGCCGTCCGACGAGGACGTCCCCCCCGTCGTCCACCACGGACAGCGGGCCGAGCCGCACACCCGTCCCGGGCGCCCCCCGCTCCAGGCCCTCCGCCATCAGCGTCCCGCCCTCCCCCATCGGCGTCCCGCCCCTCCCCCCCAGCGTCCGCCGTCCCCCCGTGACGGCCGGGCCGCCGCTCTGGCACCCGTCGCACCCGTCACACCCAGTGCCAATCGGTGGCCTTGACCGGCTCCACCTCGGTGATCTCGATCGTCACGTGCCTCACCCCCTTCCCGGTACCGCGCTCCCCACGGCGGACTGCCCGCCGGTTCACGTCCAGACGTACTCGGTGGCCTTGACCGGCTCCACCTCGATGATCTCGATCGTGGTCATGTTCCGTCCCCTCCTCACCGGGCCGTGGTGAGGTCGAGCGTGCCGGGCTAGGTTTGCAAGAAACCTGCAGCGGCCCCGTGCCGCGGCAGGTGCCGGGGTTCCGTGCCGGGGGGGCGCATGCAGGTCCGACTGCTGGGCGCGGTGGAGCTGTCGGTGCACGACCGTCCCGTGGCCTGCGGCGGCCCCCGTCAGCGCGGCGTGCTGGCCGCACTGGCCGTCGACGTCGGCCGGCCGGTGCCCATCGACACGCTGATCGAACGGGTCTGGGACGAGGAACCGCCCGCCCAGGCGCGCCGCACCCTCTACGTCTACGTGGCCAGGTTGCGCACGCTGCTGCGCGGGGCCGGCCACGAGGACCGGGGACTCGTGCGCACCGGGCCCGGCTACCTGCTCGACCTCGACGCCGACCGGGTGGACCTGCACCGGTTCCAGCGCCGGGCCGCCGAGGGCCGGGCCGCTCCGGACCCGGCACGCCGGGCCGCCGTGCTGCGCGAGGCGCTCGGGCACTGGGACGGGACCCCGCTGGCCGGACTGACCGGTGGGTGGGCGGAGCGGATGCGCCAGACCTGGAGCGCGCGGCACCTGGACGCGGTGATCGCCTGGGCCGAGGCCGAGCTGGCCAGCGGCGGCGCCGACGCCGTGGTGACGGCGCTGGACGCCCTGGTCGCCGACCATCCGCTCGCCGAGGACCTGGTCGCCGTCCTGATCCGCGCCCAGCACGCGACCGGGCGCCGGGCCGCGGCGCTGCGCTGCTACGTCGATCTGCGCCGGCGGCTGGCGCACGAGCTCGGCTGCGATCCCGGGCCGGCGGTGCGGCGCGCCTACCAGGAGGTCCTGCGGGCGGGCGCGCGCACCGACGCCGATGCTCACGGCGAGAACGACGGCGACGGCGACGGCGACCGCCCGGCCCGCCCCTCTCGCCCGGGGCCGGACCGCTGGGTGACGCCGGCCCAACTGCCCGCCGCCGTCCCCGGATTCGCCGGGCGCGGCCATGAGCTCGCCCGCCTGGACGCGGCGCTGCTACCGCCCGACGCCGCGGACTCCACGTCGTCGGCGTCAGGCCGGGTGTGGGTGCTGTCCGGCGGCGGGGGGACGGGCAAGACCGCCCTGGCGGTGCACTGGGCGCACCGCCGCAGGCCACAGTTCACCGACGGCCAGCTGTACCTCAACCTGCGCGGCTTCGATCCCGCCCGGCGCCCGGTCCCGCCCGCCGAGGCGCTGCGTGAGCTCCTGCTGTCCCTCGGCCTGCCGCCCGGACGGGTGCCGGTGACCCCCGACGCCCAGGCCGCCCTGCTTCGCAGCCTCCTGGCCGCACGGCGCGTGCTGGTGGTGCTGGACGACGTCAGGGACGCCGAACAGGTCCGCCCGCTGCTGCCCGGCGTCCCCGGCCCGGTCACCGTGATCACCAGTCGGGACCGGCTCGACGGGTTGGTGGCGCTGGAGGGTGCCCGGTCGATCACGGTCGGCCTGCTGCCGCCGCAGGACGCGGGCGACCTGCTGCGCCACCGGCTGGGCGCCGCGCAGGTGGACGCCGATCCGGCCGCCGCCGAGCGCCTCGTGGCGGCGTGCGCGCGGTTGCCGTTGGCCCTCGGCATCGCCGCGGCCCGGGTGCAGCAGAGCGGCTTCTCGTTGGCCGACGTCGCGGCGCAGCTGGACGCCCCGCGCGACCTGACCGGTCCGAGCGCGTGGGCGGCGCGCCTGGACGCGCTGGACACCGGTGACCCGGCGGCCGGGATCCGGGCCGCCCTGTCCTGCTCCTACTCCGCCCTGGACCCGCCGACGGCCCGGATGTTCCGGTTGCTGGGCGTCCATCCCGGCCCGGACGTGTCGGTGCCCGCAGCCGCCAGCCTCACCGGTCTTGACCGGCGTGCCTGCCAACGGCACCTGGCCGTGCTGACCCGCTCGAACCTGTTCAGCGAGCACCGTCCCGGGCGCTACACGGCGCACGACCTGGTCCGGGGCTACGCCGCCGACCTGGGCGCGGCGGGCACCGGCGACGCGAGCGGTGACGAAGGTGGCGGCGACGAGGGTGGCTTGGGCGGCGGGTCCGCACCGGCCGGCCAGGCGTGGGACCGGCTGCTGGCACATCAGGTGCACTCAGCGCTGGCGGCGGACCGGCTGATGCAGCCCTACCGGGACGCGCTGCCGCACGCACCGACGCCGCCCGGGCCGGGGGTCGTTCCCGAGCGGTTCCGCGACCACCGGGAGGTGGTCGGCTGGTTCACGGCGGAGGCCCCGGTCCTGTTGGCGACGGTCCGGGCGGCGGTCGCCGGGGGGAACGACGTCCAGGCCTGGCAGCTGGCCTGGCTCCTGGACACCTACCTGTCGTGGCGGGGCGACCGGCACACCCGAGCCGATCTCGCCCGGCTGGCCCTGCGGGCCGCCGAGCGGTGGGGCGACCCGGCGGCACGGGCCCACGCCCACCGCTGGGTGGCCCGCACGAGCTCGCTCTTCGGGGACCACGACGACGCCCTGGACCACCTGCGACGAGCCGCGCGGCTGCTGACCCGGCACGCCGACGCGACGGAGCAGGCGCACGCGCACGTCCAGCTCGCCGGCGTCTACCAGCGCGCCGGCCGGCCCGGCGAGGCGCTGTCGCACGTGGCCGAGGCCGTGCGCCGCTACCGGGGCAGCGACGGGATCGGACGGGCGCGGGCGCACAACGTCCTGAGCTGGCACCACTTCCTGCTCGGGCGGCACGAGCCGGCGCTGCACCACGGCCGACGCGCGATGGCCGTCCAGCGGCGGCTCGGCGACCGCTGGGGCGAGGCCACCACCCTGGACAGTCTCGGGACCGTCCTGCACCGGTCCGGGCAGTTCACGGAGGCTGCGGAGCACCACCAGCGCGCGCTGCTGCTGTTCCGCGAGCTGGGCGACCTGGCCAACGAGGCCGAGACCCTGCAGCGGCTCAGCGACGTCCAGCTCGACGCCGGGGCGCTCGACGCCGCGCGCACGTCCCGGCAGCGTGCCGGCGAGCTCTACGCCGCGCTGGGCCACCCGGACGGGCAACGGACGCTCGACGAGGCCTCCGGCTGACCCCTGGCGGCTTGCCGCGGGGCGCGGAGCAGAGGCCGCGACCGTCACGGACGACGAGCTGACGCTGACGGCGAGGCGCGGGATGCCCGGGCACTCCTCCTCCGGCCGACGGTGATTCATCGCAGCGACGACTGCGCGTCCTCGGCGATCATCGTCGGCGCGGTGTGGTGCGCCGGCGTTCGCTCGGCACGGTCGGCGAGGGCCGCGACCGGCGGCATCCCCCATCCGCTGGCCAGCGAGGACGGATGGGCCAACCGGCCGCCCGCGAAGTACTCGGTGAACTTCATGATCATCGGATCCCAGCGCAAGGGGTCGATGTGGGTGGGGTGGTCCGTACGGAGCAGGTCCTCCTCCACGTGGGTGCTCAGGATCGAGACCTCCAGCGCCCGCAGCCCGGAACCGTCGGCGTCGATCTCGTGAATGGCCCGCACCCTGCCGTGCAGGTGGATCAGGCTCTCCGCGACCGGCGCGGGAACACCCGCGGGGTGGTCGGCAGGGGTGAGGCCGGCCGCGACGAACTTGTCCGCCTCGTGGCGGTACCCACGCACCCGCTTGTACTCGGGGACGTCGACCCGCCCTGTCAGCAGCGCCAGCCGGTCGACCGCCTCCACCAGCGCGCCGTCCACAAGGTTGAGGACCACCTCGGGCCGGTCCGCCAGGTTGGCGACGGTCCGGGAGTTCATGCTCATCCCGAGCATGGCGGTCGTTCCCACCCACCACACCGACGACATCGGCGCCAGGTTCGTGGACCCGTCCGGGTTCAGCGAACTGATCAGAACTACCGGCGTGCCGTAGTAGTGCATCTTGGGGGTCAGCTCGCGCTTCATGGTGCCTCCGCTTCGGGGTGGGACCTGCCTGCACCACATGAACGGTCCGCGGCCCGACGGTGTGAGGGCGTTCGGCCCGACGGGCGTGTCGACGGGCGTGTCGTGGCCACCCGCACCTGGGTCGCCGAAGCCCCCCTCTCAGGAACCGGGGCTGGGCGGGCTTGCCGGCCTGCGATCGCGCTACGGGGAAAGCGGCGTCTTCACGACCTCCTGCGCCCAGATCAACAGGCCGAAGACGACGGTGTTGGCGATCAACCAGCACCCGACCAGGAGGTAGAGGCGCGCCTGCATCGACTTCGCCATCGCGCCGTACCGGCCTGATGTGATGTCTCGGTGCAGCTCGGCACCCGCTGCGAAGCCACCGAGGTCGGGCAACTGGTTCAGCTGGCCCTGCCGCTCCATGAGGGCGCGTCCACCTGGGGTCGCGCCGATGTTCCGGTGGTACCAGAGGGCGATCAGGAGAATGGGAAGCACCAGGACGCCGGTGGCAAATCCCAGGTACCAGTCCTGCACGGCCGGACCGGCGATCCATCGCAGGAACGTCTCCATCGGTTCGATTCCCCCCCCGTCGGATCCATGGCTGAACTCGGCGAAACGATAGAAGACCGCTGAGGTGGTCGTCGATCTGTCCCGCACCAAGGAATGCGCTGCCCGAGCTGCGGGTCGGCGCCGTCAGCCGACGGCTGCGGACGCGGCCGGCGAACGGCCCGCCACACCGCCCGGCCGGCCTCCGGCGCCGGGCCGCAGCACCCGGCGGACCGCGGCGGGAGCCAGCAGGGACGTCGGCGCGGCCAGCAGGTTCAGGACGCGGAAGAAGCGCAGCGCGACCTGCTCGTCGACGCGGGCCACCCGCAACAGCCGGTCCAGGTACCGGTCGAGCAGCCGCTCGGGCGGGCTCTTGAGCTGCAGTCCCGGGTAGCGGCGGTCCCCACCCGTGGCCAGGGTCCACGGCACCGCGACGACGGCAGCGAACGCCTCGGCAGCCCGCCGCGGCAGCTCGTGCGGACCGCTCGTCAGCAGGGTCGACAGCGCCTTGGCCTGCAGGGCCGCCGAACTCATGCCCTGCCCGTAGACCGGGTTGAAGGAGGCGACGGCATCCCCGATCACCAGCAACCCGTCCGGTCGGGACGAGACCTTCTCCCAGCGGCGCCACCGGCTGTTCGGGTAGCGGTACACCTGCGGCTCACCGATCGGTTCGCACCCGGTGGCTACCTGGGCGAGCCCAGGGGTGGGCAGCCCTGCCGCGTACTCGGCGAACGCGGCCAGTTCGGTGGGCGGCTGTAGCCCGTGCATGCCGGCGAGCGTGACCGTCCACCGGTCCCCCTCCTGGCGCAGCGCCACTCCCGCCCGGGGGTCGGGCGGGTTGCTGCCGATCACGTCGACGTCCAGGTCGTCGAGGACGCCCGGAGTCACCCGGAACAGCCTGGTCACGTAGCAGATGTCCGCCGGGACGGTCACCTCCGGGGGCGGCGGGTAGCCGAGCCCGGCCAGCCACGTCGGAGCCCTCGACCCGCGGCCGGTGGCGTCGACGACCAGCTCGCCCACCAGTTCCACCTCCGGCCGCCCCTCGGCCGTCGCGCGCGTCGGCAAGGACTCCGCGCCGGCGCCGGGCGGCTCGGCGTCGGCGCCGCGCCGGGTGAGCCGGACGCCGGTCACGCGGCGCCGGTCGCCGCTCGCCAGCAGGCCGACGATGTCGTGGCCGCCGAGCACGCCGACCCCGGGCAGCGCCAGCACCCGTGCCCGCACCTCGGACTCGATCAACGTGCGCGAGGCCAGCATCCCGATCAACCCGGCGGGGAAACGGGCCAGCGACCCGCCGCCGAGGTTCCACCGGGCGCGGTCGACCAGGTCGACCTCGATGCCGCCCCGGGCCACCAGGCTCGCGGTCAGGCCCGGCAGCAGCTCCTCCATCGCCCGCAGCCCGCCCACCAGCAGGCCGTGGGTGTGCCGTCCCTGGGGGACCCCCCGCCGGGGCGCCTCGAGCCTGCCGTCCAGCGGATCGCGGTCCACGACCGTCACCTCGGTGAAGCGGCCCGTGAGGGCTGCCGCGGTGAGCAGCCCGGCCAGGCTCCCGCCCAGCACGACGGCCCGGCCGCGCCCCCCGGACGACCCCGGCGCCGGGCCGGACGACGACGTGGACGGTGGCCGGACGGGACCTGACGGGTTCATGGTGGACCTCCTGGACGGGGACGACGCCGACCGCTGGACGCGCCGGGCGCTCCACATCGCAGAGGGCCGCCACCGTCATCGCGATACGCAGGCCCTGTCCCACGGCACGTCGCGCGAACGCGCCACGCAACCGTCCGGGCCCGGTCCCAGGACGACGGCGCGCGTGCCGTCAGACATCCCATGCCGAAACGTGTCAAGCAGCAGAGAGTTGATCTTCCTGGGTGTGGTGGGACCAGGCGGTGGTCTCGTCGTAGCGCGTGGCCGTCTTGAGGCAGCCGTGCAGGATGCCGACCAGGCGGTTGGCGAGTTGGCGTAGGGCGGCGTGGTGGCCCAGTCCGCGGGCGCGTTGCTTGTCGTAGTAGGCCCGCGCGCCGGGTGATCGGCTGATCGCGGCGAAGGCCTGCCCGCCGAGGGCGTCCAGGAGCCGGTCGTTGTGCACGTACCGGGCCAGGACGACCCTCTTCTTCCCGGACTGCTTGGTGATCGGGGAGGTGCCGGCGTAGTTCTTGCGGGCTCTGGTGTCGGTGTAGCGGGTGGGATCGTCGCCGAACTCTGCCAGCACCCGGGCGCCGAGGATCTGTCCCAGCCCAGGCTGGGAGGTGTAGATCTCAGCGTCCGGGTGCTGCCCAAAATGGGCCTCGACCTGCCCCTGCAGCAGGTCGATCTGCTCGTTCAGGACGCCCAGGATCGCCACCTGCGCCCGGACGGCGACGGCGTACGCTCCGGTCACGATCGCCGGCTGACCCAGCTGTGGGGTGCGCAGCGCGGCCTGGATCTCACCCGCGCGCCGGTCGCGGTGGTGACGGTGGGCCCGCTTCAACGCGGCCATGATCTGGACGGTGGTCAGCCGGGCCGCAGCGGCCGGGTCCGGGGCCTTGCCCAGCAGTTCCAGGGTGTCGGGTGCGGTCAGGTCCTCGAACGCCTCCAAGGCGGCGGGGAAGTACTCCCGCAACGTGCTGCGCATCCGCAGGGTGTGCCGGGTCCGTTCCCAGATCAGCGTCTTGTGGGTCCGGGTGACCACCTTGACCGCCTCGGCCAGTTGCGAGTCCCCGGCCACGACACGCAGTTGGTGGTGGTCGGTCCGGACCATGTCCGCCAGCAGGTGAGCGTCGGCGGGGTCGCTCTTGGCGCCGGAGACACTGTGGCGTTCGCGGTAGCGGGCGGCCTGCAGCGGGTTGACCGCGTACACCTGGTAACCGGCCGCGATCAGGGCCTGCACCCACGGGCCGCGGTCGGTCTCGATCCCGATCAGCACCCGCGCCGCGTGGACATCCAGGTCGGCGTCCGGGTCCAGCCGCGCGGCGATCATCGTGTGCAACCGGGTGATCCCGGCGATCCCTTCCGGCAGCTTCGCCGAACTCAACCGCCGACCGGCCTCGTCCATCACCTCCACATCGTGATGATCTTCGGCTCAATCGTCGCCGACGAACAGCAACTGCCTCACCTGCCCTGGTCACCCTGCACGGAGGTACAGCAGCCTGCGGGCAGACTCGCAACCTAATGATCAAGTGCTCACGCCAACCACAGCGGGCACGACATCTCATCAGCGATCCACTGACCCGACCACCAGCAGGGGCACGGTCTGACGGAAGGACTCCTCACGGGTCCTGGCGAGGCGAGTGCTCACCTGCTGGCGGCTACCAGACCCGAGCCTGCACTACGCCGACCCGGTAGCTCTCATTAAGCGAGCCCGCCGAGGCCGGCGTCCCGGGCCCGGGCGATCGCCTCGCCGCGTGCCTGGACGTGCAGCTTGGCGAAGATGTTCGAGACGTGGTTGCGGACGGTCTTCGGGCTGATGACCAGCTTCCGGGCGATCACCGGGTTGGTGTGACCGCGGGCGATCAGTTCGAGGATCTCCCGCTCGCGCTCGGTCAGCTCGGGAAAGGTGACGCCGGGCGCGGACGCCGCCGGGGCGGTCAGCAGCGAGGTGATCCTGCGGGCGATGCCCGGCCCGAACACCGATGCCCCCTCGCCGACGGACAGGATCGCCGCCAGGATCGCCGCCGGCCCCGCCTCCTTCAGCAGGTACCCGCGGGCGCCGGCCTGGAGCGCGGCGACGACGGCGTCGTGGTCGTCGGACATGGTCAGGATCAGGATCCCGACCTCCGGGACCTGCTCGAGGATCCGGCGGGTTGCCGTCACGCCGTCCAGATCGGGCAGGTGCAGGTCGAGCACGACGACATCCGGGCGCAGCGCCAGCGTGAGGTCCACCGCCTCGGCACCGGTCCCGGCCTCACCGACGGTGCAGGTGCGCGGGTCGGCCTCGAGCAGCATCACCATGCCGGCGCGGAACATCGGATGGTCGTCCGCCACGAGCACCCGCAACGCGATCCGCCCCCGTCGTCACCTGGCGCCGTCCCCGGATTGCGCGGCGATCACGTCACGATAGAACGTCGCGGACGACGTCCTGATACGTCGGAAGCCCTCCCGCTCGACCTGGAACAGGCCGAACTGCAAGCTGTAGCCGTGCGCCCACTCGAAGGTGTCGAGCAGGGACCAGTGCAGGTAGCCCCGGACGTCGACACCGTCCCGCACGGCGGCGGCGAGCGCGGCCAGGCTGCCGCCGAGAAAGCGCCGCCGACGCACGTCCGGTGTCGCGCCGTCCGCGGCACCGTGCTCGGTGACGACGATCGGCAGGCCGTACCGGGCCGCCGCCCGGACCACCGGCCCGAGCGTCCACGGTTCCAGCGACCAGCCGGCGTCGCTGGGCTGCCCAGGCAGGGGCAGCAGCTGCACGGGCTCGGCAGCGCGCGGCTGGGCGCGCACCAGTGCCCGGTGGTAGTGGTTCAGGCCGAAGAAGTCCTGCGTGCCGCGCAGCCCCGGGTGCCGCGCGGTGAGCGACCATCCGGGTAACCGCAGCCGCAGCACGCCCCCGGCCAAGGCGTCCGGCACGGCCCAGTTGTACGTCCGGTCCAGCTGTCGGGCCACGAACCGGTCGCCGAGGTGGGTGGGGCGCTGCGGTCGCATCGGGATGATGTTGTGCGCCATCCCGACCTGGTGGCGGCGACCGTCGCGATCCGCTCCGTGGATCACGGCGTAGGCGCGGGCGTGGGCCAGCAGGAGGTTCTCCAGCACCCGCGCCGCGGCCGCCGCGTCCTGCCGCCCGGGCGGCCACTCCCCCCGCAGCCAGCCCTGGGTGGCGTAGGCCACCGGCTCGTTCACCGTCACCCACCGGTCGACGACGTCCCCGAGGTGACGCACGCACAGCCGGACGAAGCGCACCCACGCATCGACCGTGGCCTGCTGCTCGAAGCCGCCCAGCTCGCGGGTCCACAGCGGTTCGGTGAAGTGGTGCAAGGTCACCAGCGGCGCGATGCCGGCGGCGCGCAGGTCCAGGCACCACTGCCGGTAGCGCTCGATCGCGGTGAGGTCCACCTGCTGCCCCAGCGGCTCGACCCGGCTCCACTCCACGGAGAACCGGTAGGTGCTGATCCCGAGCCACTGCATCAGACCCAGGTCGGCGTCGAACAGCGCCCAGTGGTTCGCGCCGCGGCCGCAGGTCTCACCCGTGGCTATCGCAGGACGGCCGTCCGGGCGTCGGGTGAGCTCCCAGGCCGACCAGGTGTTGCCGGTCGTGCCGCCCTCCACCTGGTGCGCCGACGTCGCCACCCCGAAACCGAAACCGGCTGGGAACCGCAGCGACCGGGGATCGACGTCCACCAGGACAGTCATGATCAGTACCGCCCTCCGGCGCCGCGCGGTCCGTGCTCGCGGACCCCGATCCTGTCGTGGGTGGAGGCCTCCAGTGCCCCGCGGGACCTCAGTCTCGTCCGCCCGGCGGCGCCCGGCACGAGGCGCAGGTCCCACCCGGGGCGGGCCTCGGCCCCAGCGGGGTGGGACCGGGGTCCCGGTGCAGCGCACGGGCATTCCCCGGGACCGGCCGATGTCGTACGCTCCATCGGCGGTGCCGATCTCCACCCTCCGCGGGGGCCTCGAGCGCGACCGCAGCGGACGGCACGAGCCGTCGGGACGGGCGGGGGACGATGACCGAGCCGGGGGTGCGGCTGCCGGGCGCGGTGGTGCTCGCCCTGCTGCCCCTGGTCGTGCTGGCGGGATGGCTGGCCCTGAGCAGGTTCGACACGCCGTCCGACGGGACGGTCACGGGTCGCTCGTCCCACGCCTGGACGACGCAGGGTGCGCTCGTGGACGACGTCTACGGCGCCGTCCCGCTGCGTCCCGGGGATCGTGTGGTCGCGATCGACGGGATCCCGCTCGAGCGGCTCGCGGGCCGTCCCGGCCTGCTCACCGTGCAGGTGGGTCAGCTGCTGCACTACCAGGTACTGCGTCCCGCTCCGACCGCCACCGCCGGCACGACCAGCCTCGACGTGCCGGTCCGGCTGACCCGCTACCCGTTGGCCGAGGGCTTTCGCGCGCATCCGGCGGTGGCGCCGCTGGCCGTCACGCTGTACCTGGTGGCCACGTTCGTCATCGTGCGCCGTCCGCGGCAACCCGCGGCTCGCGCACTGTACGGGCTGGCCGTGCTGCTCCCGGTGAGCTGCACCACCTTCCCGCTCGGTGTGCAGGTGGTGGAGCTGGCCGGCGCGCGGGTCTGGCCTTCGGTCGTCGGCGACGTCGCCAACTGCCTGCTCTGGGCGACGCTGCTGAACTTCGCCCTGGTCTTCCCCGAACCGGCCGGGTCGGCGGCCCGCCGACGAGCTCTGGTCACGGCGGCCTACCTGCTGCCCTTCGCCCTCTACGCGGCCCGGCTGGCGCTGGTCCTCCCCAGGTCGAGGGGGGTCCTGCCACGGCTGGAGGTGCTCGTCGTCGTGTCCGAGGCGGTCGCGCACGTGCAGCCGTTCCTGGTCACCGCGGCGATGGTGGACAGCTACCGTCGCGGTGCGCACGATCCGCTGGTGCGGCGCCGGATCCGCTGGGCCTTCGCCTCGTGCGCCGTGGCCGCCGTCGGCTACCTGGCGCTCGGCCAGATCCCCTCCCGGCTGATCGGCCGGCCCCTGGTGTCGTGGGACTGGCAGGCTCTGCTGTTCGCGCCGTTCCCGGTGGCGCTGGGTCTCGCCGTCCTGCGCTACCGGCTGTTCGACATCCAGGTCATCGTTCGCCGGTCACTGGTGTTCGGCGCGGTCACCGTCAGCCTTGGCGGCCTGTACCTGCTGGTGGTCGCCGTCACGACCCGGTTGATCCACGTGCCGACGGCCGTCGCACCGTTCGTGGCCTCGGTGGCCGTGGCCCTGGTGTTCGGCTACCTGAGATCGCAGATCCGCCGGCTCGTCAGCCGCGCGCTGTTCGGCGACCGGGACGACCCGTTCGAGGTCATGAACCGGCTGGGCCAGCGGCTGCAGGCGACCGCGTCGGCGGACTCGGTGCTGTCCAGCCTGGTGGAGACGCTGGCGGACACGCTGCGGCTGTCCTACGCCGCGATCACGCTCACCGGGGACGACAGCCGCCCGGTCAGCTACGGAATGCCGGGGGTGAGCCGGCAGAGCGTGCCGATCATGCACGTCGGGGAGGTGGTGGGGCAGCTCGAGATCGATGTCGGGCCGGGGCGGGAGCCGTTCGGGGTGGCCGACCAGCGCCTGCTCGACGGCCTCACCCGGCAGCTGGGGGTGATCTCGCACAGCCTGGTGCTGGAGACCCGGCTGCGGCACTCCCTCGAGCGCGTGGTGACCGCTCGCGAGGAGGAGCGCCGCAGGCTGCGCCGCGACCTGCACGACGGTCTCGGCCCGACGTTGGCATCCACCGGCTTCCAGCTGGAGCTGGCCGGCTCGCTGCTGGACACCGATCCCCAGCGGGCCCGGGCGATCCTCGACGGCCTGGGCGCCGCCCACCGGGAGGCCGTGGTCGGGCTGCGCCGGCTCGTCGACGGCCTGCGCCCGCCCGTGCTGGACCGCCTCGGGCTGGTCGGTGCTCTGCACGAACGCGCCGAGCAGTTCAGCTCCGGTGATGGCCCGGGTCCCGACGTGCGCGTCGACGCCGGCGACGACGTCGAGCCCCTCCCGGCGGCGGTCGAGGTGGCGGCCTTCCACATCGCCCAGGAGTCGCTGACCAACGTCGCCCGGCACGCGAGCGCCACCCGCTGCGTCGTCCGGCTCCGCCGCGACACCGACGCGCTGCTCCTGGAGATCACGGACGACGGCCGGGGCCTGCCGGTCGGGTACCGCGCCGGGATCGGCCTCGGCGCCATCCGGGAACGTGCGGTCGAGCTCGGCGGCAGCGCGACAGTCACCCCAGGGCCGGACGGCGGGACCACCGTCCGCGCCCGGCTGCCGGTGCGCTCCGAGGGCTGACGCGCGCCTGCCGACGCCGCCTGCCGACGGCGCGCGGCGGTGGCGATCCTCCGGCGTCGGACCGCCACCGGGACCCGGCTCGGGACAGAACTCAGGACCCGGCTCGGGACAGGTCACGACACCGGTCCGGTCTCAGCAGGACACACCGGTCCTTACCGTGACACCGGCCGCGGATCCCGCTCCCCGGTCACGCCGGCCCGGCGTCAGGGCCACACCCGAGCACGTTCAGGGACAGGGGGATTCCGGATGCGCGGAACGATCGGACGATCCGGTGCTGCGGCGGACCGGGACAGCCGGCCCCGGCCGGCGCGGCGGGGGCGGCTGCGGACGACCCGCGCGGTGGGGGCAGCCGTCGCCCTGACCGCGGGCCTGCTGGTCGGGGCGCCGGGGCCGGCCGACGCCGCCGTCTTCTCCCTGACCTGGGGAGAGCCCGGCGACATCCCGGTCCCGGGGCGGTACGTCGCCGGTGAGGTCAAGACCGATCCCGCCGTCTACCGGCCGTCGACCAGTACGTTCTGGGTCGCCACCTCCCGTGGACCCATCGTCCGCCAACTCGGGTCGGTGGGGGCGGGCGTCACGTGGACCCCCGTCCCGGCGGACTACGACGGTGACGGCGTGACCGACCTCGCCGTCTTCACCAGGACGGTGACCCGCGTCGGGTCGAGCCACTGGAAGATCCTGCTGTCGAGCACGCAGACCGTCGTGGACACGACGTTCGGCGGCGGCGGGCAACCGGTCCCGGCCGACTACACCGGCGACGGGAAGGCGGATCTGGCCCTCTTCTCCGCAGGCTTCTGGACCTGGCGGAGCCTGACCGGAGGCCCGACCACCTCGGTGATCTGGGGCCAGGGTGGCGACATCCCGCTGCCGGGCCGGTACGACCCCCATCCGCCGCTCGCCGACCTCGCGGTGTACCGGCCGTCGAACGGCACCTGGTACATCCGCGACGGCGTCACCGGTGCTCCGCGCTCGCAGTTCTGGCAGGTGGTCGGCGCCACCCCGGCCCCCGAACAGTTCGCGTGCACCGGCCTGATGATCCCCACACTGTTCCGGCCGTCCGACGCGACGTGGTGGATCAGCAACGTCGGCGACGGCCCGTTGGGCGTGCTCTTCGGAGCGGTCGGCGGCCTGCCGGTGGCCGGTGACTACGTCGGCGACCCGGGCCCGGACGTCGCCACCTGGACCCCGTCCACCGGCCTGTGGGCCGCCCGCGACCTGCAGTCGATGTCCCCGACGTACCCGTCCTGCGTCCCGGTACCGCCCAACTGACCCTGCCACTGAAGCTGCACCTACGAGGCGCCCGGGGTGACGGCGCGGACCAGGGTGGCGTTCTCGGCGAGCTCCCGCAGCCACAGGTTCATCCGCTCCGCGTTGGCCGGATCACGCCAGTGCGGGAACAGCCGTTCGGCGTCCTGCGGCGGCAACGGCAGCCGCCCCTGGTGCTCGTGGATCTCCAGGGTGAAACTGGCGGACGACGGTCCGAGCGTGCGGTGCACCGTGGCGACGATGCGCTGCAGACCGGTCACGCCGTAGAGCGGGTCGAGCGACGAACGCCTCGCCGCGTCCACGCCAGGGTCGACGCCGGGATCGTCGTCGCCTTGATCGAACGGCAGGGGGACCCGCAGCAGGAAACCGAAGTGGTCGGACAGGCCTCGGATCAGCGGGTGTCCGTCGTGCAGGTGGAAGTGCACCGCCTTGCCCTGCGCACCGAGCGCCTCCACGAGGTCCAGCAGGACGACGAGGGCGCTGCCGACCGCCGCCCGGACGTCGTCCAGCAGCGCCGGCAGGTCGGGATGCGCCGGGTCGAGGGCGGCCAGGTCGAGCCGGTCGCAGCCGGGCCGCCCGGCGAACGCGCGCCGCGCCGCCCGGATCCCGACGTGCCCGGTGTCGACGCACACGCCCACCCGCTCGACGTCCCGCAGCGCCTCGCCGATCGCCACGAAACGCTCCGGGCGCAGCCCGGCGGCGTACTCGACGAACAGCCGCGCGCCACCGGACGCGACCAGCGTCGCCGACAGTCCCTGCGCGGTGCGCACCAGCTCCGGCAGCCGGTCGGGCATCGCCTGCCGGTCGTGGACGACGAACCCGCTGACCTGCGTCCCGAAGCGTCGCACCAGCGCGCCGATCCGCTCCGCGGCCGCCGGGTCCAGCAGGTCGACGTCGCGGGGCAGGTGGACCATCGGCGGCCGTGGTCGCTGCGGCGCGAACCGCAGCATCCACTCCAGCTCCGCCGCGGAGCCGCCGTACACCTCCGCAGCCAGCCCGGCCTGCTCGAATCTCAGCCGCGCCAGGCGCAGCAGCGCGTCGTCGCCGTCGATCCGGCGCTGGAACAGCGCGTGCAGCGGGATCATCCCTCGACGGTACCCGTGCCCGCGTCGGCCGCCCGGGCACGCGGGCCGTCACCGGGCTCGGGCAGCGCGAACAGGTGCACCGACTCGGCCGTCCGCCGCAGCCGGCGCTGCGCGGCGGGTTTGGTGCGGTCCGAGACGGCCGCCACCGTGCGCGCGTCGACCCAGGTGACGCCCTCGACCGTGCCGTAGAGCAGCCGGCCCCGGCGGTCCCGCGGGAACGGGTGGACCCGCCCGCCGCCGGCCACCCGCCAGCTGCCGGGATCGAGCCGGCCCACCCACAGGGCCGACGACTCCTGGGACACCACCGCGATCCGGTCCCCGTGCACGCTGATCCCGCTGTGGTCGACGAACGGCAGGCCGGCCGGCAGGTGGATCCGGCCCGCCACCGCCCACGCGCCGGCCTCCTCGACGAGCACGTGGACGACGCCGTCTCCCGGGCGGCGTCCCCGGCGCCCGCCGCGGCCACCGTTGCCCTCGCTGAGCGCCAGCAGGTGCAGGCGGCCGCCCCGGTGGACGCAGGTCAGCCCCTCCAGCCCCTTGTTCCGGTGGACGACGTCCAGCTCGACCCATCGCCGCGCCAGGTGCCGCCAGTGCGCGTCGTACTCGTCGATCTGCGGCCGGTAACGACCCTGCGGGGTCCGGGCGGACTCGATCAGGACGAACCGGCGCCCGGAGACCTCGTCGTGGGCGACGTCCTCGTAGCCGGCCGCCGGGCCGGATCCCCGCACGACCGTCGCCGCGCCGGGGCCGGGGGCCAGCCCCGGACCCACGGCGACCAGATGCGGGAGGTTGTCGAAGATGATCCACAGCAGGTCGTCGATCAGGACGACGCCGCTCGCCTCCAGCCGGTGCAGGTCAGGGGCGATCGGCGCGAGCAGGTCCCGCAGGGGCGCCTCACGCAGCAGCCGCAGGGGCGGCCCGAACGCCACCGCCGCCGGAGCGACGTCGGTGTGCACGCCGGTCACCCCACCGGGACCGCGGGCTGCGGGCCCGATGCCGGGAAGACGGCGCCGCTGGACCCCGCCGGGTCACGACGGCGCAGCTGCTCCAGCTGCTCGCGGGCCCGGTCGTACCGCATCCGGACGTAGTGGTGGATGCCGAGGACCAGGCCGTTGCCCCGCTGCAGCTCCTGCTGCGCGCAGCCGGCCCGGTACACCTCGTCGTTGAGGAACTGCCGCCCGGTGCCGGGCCAGCCGAAGGGGCTGTCCGCCTCGAGGTACGCGGACGCCGCGACCCGGTCCCACAGCCCGCCTCCCGTCGGCGCGCCCGTGCCGTCGATCCCGATGAGCGCGTCGATCGCCGCCGGCGAGAACACCGTGTCGAGCAGGTGCTCGAGGTGGTCCAGGTAGTACCGGCGGAACGCTGTGCTGGCCAGCAGGTTGGTCACCAACGGGATCCGGGTGCGACCCTTGCGACGGTTGAACCGCTGGTAGGCCTCGGTGTTGGCCGGCCAGTCCAGCAGGTCGGTGTACTGCCACCGGGTGCCGAAGTAGTCGATGCCGAAGCTGTTGTCGTAGTCCCAGGGGACGAACGAGAAGTACGGCTGATCCATCACGTCGGCCGTGCCAGCGGGGCGGCCCCCGTTGTAGAGGTAGTAGTTGGCGGGGGTGGCGAAGTAGTTGTCCCACGACCCGGCGAGCACGTTGACCCCGGCCCAGCGCAGGAAGTCCTCGACGGCGAGCACCTCGCGCACCCCGTCGGCGTAGGCGCCGGTGTCGAACCTCCGGTCACCGCCGGGCAGGCCGGCACCGTCCACGACCCGCACGAGTCGCGCGAGGTCGTCATAGGTGTCGGCCCCCGGCCCGCCCGCGTAGGACTTGAGCCGGTAGGTGGGGTCGTCGTCGCTGGGGCTGCGGTACTGGCGGCCGCCGTCGTCGTGGTCGGGCCCCGACCGCCGTTCGAGCGTGCCGCAGCCCAGGTCGCCGCACCCGACCTTGTACAGGTTGCCGTGGTCGCGCGCCCCGAACCGCGACCGCAGGAACGGCCGGTCGACGTGCTCGATCACCGAGAACAGGCCCAGGTACGAGCCGTTGATCCCCAGCCGGGCGTAGGTGTGCCGCGGGGCGGGCACGCCGGCGGCGCCGAACAACCCCCAGGCCAGGGCCTCCCGCATCTGTGAGGGGTCGTTGTACATCGCCTTGAGGTTGAGCCGCCCCATGCCCGCCAGGTCGTCGCCGTCGGCGAACTCCACCACCCACGAGCGCTTCGGCGCCTCCAACGTCCGGTTGCCGCTGTGGCCCAGGGCGAACCGCTCCACCTGCGCCCACGGCGTCGCGCCCGGGGCGGACGGCGGGAGCGCGCGGTGGTCGTGCGGGTGCGCCGCCCACACCCCCAGCCGCGCCCCCACCGGAGCCGTGACCCTCGTCGTCAGGGGCCGGGCCGGATGGACCTTGTCCGCCGGCCAACCGCGCACGTCGACGACATACAACGCGCCGGCGAAGAAGGCGTCCCGTTGTCTACCCATGTCGCTCACCCATCCGCACGATGTGTCACTCCTCATACCTGATGAGTGAGTGGCTGCGGCCAGAGATACAGCCTCGGCCGAGCTCTGGGCGCCGTCGCCGTCGATCGGGGATGGTGAAAGGTCGGGCCGCGCCTCAGGACCCCGGCCGGCGTCGCGAGGTTGGCGGGGACATTCTGAGACTGCCCGGGAGGTCTTCGGGGTGCCAGTCTGCTCACTGTGGATGTTGACGTGGTCCCGTTGCGTCGTCGCGCGACGGCAGTGCTGGGGGCCGAGGCAGGACGCTTGGTCGCACTCCTGCTGTGGGCGGTGGGACCGATCGCCCTCATTCACAGCCTCGGGCTCGCGCTGACCGTGATCTTGTCGGTCGCGCGAGGTGCCCTTGACGGGCGCATCATTCTGCGCTCGCGTGACATCCTTGGACTTGCAGTTGTTGCGGACCTGCCCGAACTGACAGTCCTTTGGACCATTTGGTGCCTGCAGATCATCTGCACGGGAACGGGGGCGTTTCTCCTGGGCCGCCTTCTGTTCGGGTAGAGCCGCCCCGCACACCGGCACGGCGATCCACAGGGCGGGGTGGGTCGTTTGGTGCGGCAGGTCAGCCCTGGTAGAGCCAGATCCAGTTTCCGTCCGGGTCGGTGACGGCGCTGGTGCGGGGCATGCCGTGGGGGGTGTCGGGTGCGACGGCCTCTGTTGCGCCGGCGTCCAGGGCCTGCTGGTGGGCCTGGTCCAGGTCGGGGACGGTGAGGCCGAACGTGCTGCGCGCGGGATGGTCGAAGGCCTCGGGCCCGAGCAGGACGACGAGGAAGAAGCCGGGCCGGCCGTAGGTCCCGAACTGGTATCCGACGTGGTCGGCGTCGTCGGTGTGGCGGATGACGGTTTCCACCAGCCCGAAGGCCCGCTGGTAGAAGGTCCGGGCCTGAGCGAGGTCACGGACCCCGATCTTGAGCTGTACGGGTGCGACGGTGGTCGAGGTGGTCGGCATGTCCACTCCCTGGATGGCATGGGTGGCGCATCGGGCGATCTGTCGGTCCAGGTGTCGCCGCTGCCGGGCCAGTCGTTCGGCGTGGGCCCGGAGCAGGGCGTGCGTGGTCGGGGCATCCGGGTCGGCGAGGATCTGCCGGACCTGGTGGATCGGCAGGTCGAGCCACCGCAGGTCCATGACCATCCGCGCCGTGGCGACCTGTCCGCGGGCGTAGCGGCGGTAACCGGTGCGAGCATCGACCTGGGTCGGCTTCAGCACACCGACCGCGTCATAGTGCCGCACGGCGTGCACGGTCAGGCCGGCCAGCCTCGCGAACCGGCTCACCGACAGCAGGTCGTCGTCGCTCACCCCGCAAGCGTCCAGCCTCGCCCCACCCGAAGGTCAAGCCGGGACGGTCAGTGGGCCGCCTCGTAGGCGGCCTTGATGTCGCCGGACACCCGGCCGCGGTCGCTGACCTGGAAACCGTTCTCGCGGGCCCACGCACGCACGTCGACAGCGTCGGTGGCCGCAGCACCGGCGCTGGGCTTCGTCTTCGCGGCCTGCCTGGCGGCCACCTTGTACCGTCCGCCCGTACGACGCCCGGCCAGGATGTAAGGGCCGAAGAGACCACGCAACGCTTCGGCGTTCCCCTCGGACAGGTCGATGTCGTAGGACACCCCATCGATGGCGAACGAGACGGTGTCATCGGCCTCGCTGCCATCGAGATCGTCCGTGAGGATAACCTGGACCTTCTGTGCCACCGGATCTCCCTGATAAGCCCTGCACTGGCGCGAGCACGACCATTCATACCCGTCAGCCCAGCATGCCACTGCGAGGCGCAGGTGACATCTTTTCGCCATGGCGGCAAAGAGATATGGCGCGCCACGCCGTCCAGACTGTAAGACATCAGCGTCCACGGTGTCCAATCCAAGAAACTCCCGCAGTCGCGCTGCCGGATGGGTCTCATTGGCCGACGCCGTTACGGCAGGGAACCATCCGCGCGCTCCGCGCAACCACCCTCATCACGTATCATGACGTTCCGGCTCGCCTCGGTGACGATTCTGGCCGCGGCATGAAAGGCGACAACCGCAGTCGCACCCTTACCTTGACTGCGGCACAGGGGTCCGCCGGCCGAGAATCGATGATCATTGGGGCTAATGGCCGGCCAGGAGTGCCCTCAATTGTGCCTATCTGGCCCACTGCGCTCTCAGGGCACCTTGATGCGGCGACCGGCAGCTCAAGGACCAGAACCTACGGAAGTGGCGGACCCGTAAAGATCATCAGCGGGCCGCACGAGCGATGACCACCGAGAGCATGCTCGGACGGATCGCCCGGACGCGGAATGCGCCGTCCGACACTGCCCTAAGCTCCTTGATCACTTCTGGCCTCAGGCGCCCAATAGAGGTGGCGGACCACCACGGCCCTTCCCCAGTGATCTCGGACGACACCGTCAGGTCCAGGATGTTCATGGAGTCCACGCCGAGCGCCTCGATGCGGTCGGCGAGTCGGCGCAGCAGGTGCGGGAGATCACCGGGCCGGTCCTCCTCGGCGTTCGCCAAGGAGAATGTTCGGGCCGGCCAGGACTCGGTCGGGCTCACGTGAACATTCTGCTCGCGATCGGCGCGCCGGAGGCGCGCTTGAGCGCCGGGCCTGTCCTCTCCGAACGGCGCCGGCGAGATCGGCCGAACGTCCGCCACTGCCGCTCCTGGGTCGTCACTCCGAGGCTAGAGTCTGCGACCCGAGGTCACTGATCGTCGGCGATCTCCTCGGGGTTCGCTTCCGCTGCCGCCGGGCGCTCCAGATCACCGAGTTCATCCTGGAGGCGTGGTGGACCGTGTCGAAAGCTGCGGCGCCACGACCCTGCACAGCCCGTCCGACAGCGCGAGGGGCCTGGTCATGCGTGAGGCGGATGGTCACGTCGTCGGTCACCACGAGGGAGGAACCGACGAGCACCCCCTTGGGCCGGTACAGCCTGCTGTACCGATGGTGGCTGGTTGGCGGGAGGGACACGAGGGGCGGGCGCTGCGAGCGTTTCCTGCATGACAACGACGCGAAAGTCCCGATACGTGACTGCTGCGCTGACGGTGGCTGCACTGCTTGGTGTGGGTGTGCCCGCCGCCCATGCTGCGGTGTCCGGTGCATCGACGGTCCCTGCTGCGAGGGCCGGGAATGGTTCGGCGGGTGGCTGGGCGGGGATCACCCGGCGGCCGGTGGACATCGACATGGGTCACGGGTGGGTCGCGCGGGGTGAGTTCGATTCCCCGGCCGGCGCGAAGGGGCGGGTGCCGGTGGTGGTTCTGCTGCACGGTAGCGGGCACAACGACCTGGACCAGTCGATGCCCGAGGGGAAGGGCTCCACGTTCGTCCCGCTGAGCCAGGCGATCGCTCGTCAGGGGTATGCGGTGCTGCGGTTCAACAAGCGGGGCGTGATCGGTGTCGGTCCGGTCCTGAGCACGGACCCGGCCCAGCTCGGGCCGCCCAAGCCGTACGAACAGATCGTCCGGGACGCCGCGGCGGTCGTGCGGTTCGCGGCCTCGTCCCCGCAGGTCGACCCGTCGAAGATCTTCCTGCTCGGGCACAGCGAGGGCACCCAGGTCGCCGCGAACCTCGCCGCGGCGCCGAAGACCTACGGCATCCCGAGGCCGGCCGGGGTGATCGAGATGGGTGTCGTCGGGCTGCAGGTCAAGCAGCTGGTCACCTTGCAGATCTTCGGGAAGCTGCTGGCCCAGCTGCACGCGCAGTTCGACGTGGACGGCGACGGCGACCTGAGCGCGACCGAGGCCGGCGAGGGCCTGATCGGCCAGCCGAAGGCCGTGGCCGACGCGTTCGGTGCGGTCCTGCTCGCCGGCGGGAAGGTCCGCCCCGCCACGGACACCAACCATGACGGGAGGCTGCAGATCGATGCCGAGGTGGGCCCGGCACTGCGCAAGGCCACCGGTATCGACGCCTACCCCGACCTTCCCGGCGTGGACCGGGCGACGAGGAACTACCTCGTGGACATCGCCCGTTTCGCCACCGTGACCCAGGACCTGCCCCGGTTCACCGGCCCGACGCTGATGCTCAACGGTGAGAACGACATCCAGACCCCCGCCCGGGCCGCGCTGGTCGCCGACGCCGCGGTCGCCGCGAGCGGCAACCACGACCACAAGATCATCATCTATCCGGGGATGGCGCACACCATGAACATCACCCCCAAGTTCACCCCCGACTTCGGCAGCCCCGACCCGACCGTCCTGGAGGACGTCCAGAACTGGCTCAAGGCACACCGCTGACGGCGCACCACTGAAAGGCGTCGGCGACAGTGGATCTGACAGATGCGCTGCGGGGGCCGGTCAGGAGGACCCGTCACGGCGACGCTGGTGCTCCAGGTAGTGCAGGACGGCGGTGACGCGCCGGTCGGCCTGGTCGGCGGGGGCCAGGTCGAGCTTGGCGAAGATGCTGCGGATGTGCTTGTGCACCGCCCCCTCGGTGACGAACAGCCGCTCCGCGAGGGCTGCGTTGCCGAGGCCCTGTGCCATCAGGGCCAGCACGTCCCGCTCGCGGGGGCTGAGCCGCTCCAGCCGGCCGTCGGGCCGCGAGCGGGTGAGCAACTGCGCCACCACCTCGGGGTCGATGGCCGTGCCACCGTCGGCGACCCGCCGCAACGCCGCCAGGAACTCCTCGACCCGCCCGACCCGCTCCTTCAGCAGGTACCCCAGCCGCGACGCGCCACCGGCGAGCAGATCGGTGGCGAACGTCTGCTCGACGTACGCGGACAGCACCAGCACGGCCAGCTCGGGATGGCGGCGCCGTGCCTCGACCGCCGCGACGATCCCCTCGTCGGTGTGCGTCGGCGGCATCCGGACGTCGACGATGGCGACGTCGGGCCGGTGCTCGTCGACGGCGGCCAGCAGGCCGTCGGGGGTGGCGGCCGTCGCGACGACGTCCAGGGACTCCGAACGCAGCAAAAGGGCCAGCCCTTCGCGCAGCAAAGGGTCGTCCTCGGCGATCACGATCCGCACGGCAGCTCCACCTCGATGGTCGTGGGCCCGCCGGGCGGGCTGGTCAGGGTGAGGATGCCGTCGTGGGCCTCGATCCGGCGGCGGATCCCGACCAGCCCGGACCCGCCCCCCTCCCCCGCGCCGCCCTGCCCGTCGTCCTCGACCCGGACGTGCAGCCGGCCCTGCCGGTTGCGCAAGGTGACGGTCACCTGGGCCGCCCCGCTGTGCCGCGAGACGTTGGTGAGCGCCTCGGCCACCACGAAGTAGGCGGTCGCCTCGACCGAGGCCGCGCACCGGGCCGAGGCGTCGACGTCGATCCGACAGGGCACCGGGCAGGTCGCGGCCAGCCCCGTGAGGGCACCGGACAGGCCGCGGTCGGCCAGCACCGGCGGGAGGATCCCGCGCGCGACCGCACGCAGCTCGGCGAGCGCCTCCTCGGCGGCGGTCTGGGCCCGCTCCAGGAGGGCGTCCGCGGCGGCCGGGTCGCGGGAGAGCATCCGCCGGGCGGTCCCCAGCAGGACGGTGACGGCGACGACCCGGTTCTGGGTCCCGTCGTGCAGGGACCGCTCGATGCGACGCAGCTCGGTGGCGTGCGCGTCGAGCGCGGCGGCGCGGGTGGCGGTCAGCTCGGCGACCCGCAGCGACAGGTCCGCGTCCGGGGCCGGGCCCAGCAGCCGCCGTCCGCGCCGGTCGAGCACCCGCGCCATCCGCGGGGTCAGGCCGACCAGGACGGCCGTCCAGCCGATCCCCATCATGGTGACGGGCAGGACGCCGAGCCAGTCCTCGACCGTCCAGAGCCCGATCGATGCGCCGGCCGTGCCCTGGGGCATCAGCTGCCACCACAGCGGGAACGACGCGTCCCGCACCGCCAGCACGGGCAGGAACACGCCGGACAGGGCGAGCAGCCAGCCCGCAGTGGCGTGACCGGCCAGCCAGCGCAGCTCCCGGCGCACGGCCGGGTCGCCGAGGGCCTGCAGCGGCCGGACGGGCAGCGGTCCGGGGGTGAGCAGCTCGGGGCCCCAGCGGGAGATCCGGCCACGCTCACGGTCTGCGACGGCGTGCATCCCCCGCAGCGCGACCGGCAGCAGCACGAAACCGATCCCGACCACGCAGGACGCGGCCCCGGCCACGAGTGCCAGCAGGACCACGACCGCCACGGTGGCCGTCCCCAGTGCGCCGACGAGCTGTTCGACGGCGGTCCAGGTGTCCCTCGCGGCGTGCAGCACGATCTCGCGGATCTCTGCCCGCTCGGCGCCGGGCACGTCCTGCCGATGGTTCGACATCCACACCTCCTGCCGCACGAACTGCCGGACAACTGCCGCACGAACCCTAGGGCGCGCATCGGGCCGACAGCGAGCCGGGCGACGAGGTACAGCCTGCTGTACCCGGATCGGGCGGCAGGCGGGATCGGCGTCCGGTCCCGAGATCCCTAGCGTCGTTGACGACCGCCGGAAGGCCACCTGGCCGGCCCGACACCCCGGCATCCCCGAAGGAGAAGACCATGACCAGTACCAGTACCTTTCGCACCGGCGATCTGGAGCGGGCGCCCGGGTCGTCGACCGTACCGAGCGCGAGTGCCGTCCTCCGCTCCTTCGTCTGGGTGGTCCTCGTGGCGAGCATGGCCGGCAACACGGTCGCCTCGCTCGTCGGAGCAGCGACGCCGGTCAACCTCGGTCTCGGCCTGCTCACGCTCGCCTGCGTGATCACGCTGGTCACCGGCTCCCTGCGGCGCCGGCGGTGAGCGCCGCCGTCACGGGGGCCGACGTCGGCCCCGTCCGGGGCCAGGTGCCCGCCATCGCGCTCGAGCGCGTCAGCAAGGTCTACCGGGGTGGCGTGCGGGCCCTCCAGGACGTGTCCCTCGCGGTGGAGCCCGGTACCTTCCTCGCGATCATGGGACCTTCGGGGTCGGGCAAGAGCACCCTGATGCACTGCGCCGCCGGGTTGGACTCGCCGACCTCGGGCAGCATCCGCATCGACGGCCAGGAGATCGGGGGGCTGGGCGAGACCCGCCGGACGGAACTGCGCCGCGAGCGGATCGGGTTCGTCTTCCAGGCCTACAACCTGGTCCCCTCGCTCAGCGTCGAGGACAACATCACGTTGCCGCTTCGGCTCGCCGGTCGTTCACCGGACCCCGCCTGGTTCCGCGCGCTCGTCGAACGGGTCGGTCTGACCGGCCGGCTGACCCATCGCCCGGCCGAGCTCTCCGGCGGCCAGCAGCAGCGGGCCGCCATCGCGCGGGCCCTGGTGTCCCGGCCGGCGGTCGTGTTCGCGGACGAGCCGACCGGCGCGCTGGACCTGCGCAGCGCGCACGAGGTGCTGGCGCTGCTCCGGGACCTGGTCGACGAGCTGGGGCAGACCGTCGCCATGGTCACCCACGACCCGGCTGCCGCGGCGCAGGCCCACCGGGCGCTGGTGATGGCCGACGGCCGCGTCGTCGACACCCTGGACGCCCCTACCGCCGCCGAGCTGGCCGAGTGCCTCGTCTCGCTGGGAAAGGTCTAGATCATGCTGCACCTGTCCCTCTCGATGGTTCGACGCCGGCTCGCCGCGCTCCTGGCCGTGGCGTGCGCGGTGCTGGGAGGCGCCGCGCTGGTCACCGGGACCGCAGTGCTGGCGGAGTCCGGATGGCGTTCCCACCTTCCGCCCGGCCGGCTGGCGGGCGCGGGCGTCGTGGTGGGCGCCGATCAGGTGTTCCGGCCCGGGGACGGGCCCTCGCTGGCCCTGCCGGAGCGCGCCACGGTCCCGGCCTCCCTCGTCGCCCGGCTCGCCCGGTTGCCCGGGGTCACGGGTGCCGTGGGCGACCTCAGCCTTCCCGCTGCGGTGATCGGCCCCCGCGGCCCGCTCGCCCCGACCACGGATCCGGGCGCTGATCCGGGCAGCGCTGATCCGGGCAGCGCTGATCCGGGCAGCGCTGGACACGGCTGGTCGTCGACCGCCCTGCTCGGCCACCCGCACGTCGACGGGCGGCCGCCGGCCGGCGCGCAGGAGGTGGCTCTCGACGCCGCGACGGCGACCGCCGCCGGCGTCCGGGTGGGACAGCAGGTCCGGCTGGTCGTCGCCGGGCACCCGGGCACGTACCGGCTCTCCGCCGTGCTCCTCGAGGGCGGCCCCGGGATCTACTTCGCCGACCGGACGGCCGCGAGGCTGGCCGGGCGGGACACCGGGCCCCGCGCCGGGACGGTCGACCTGGTCGCCCTGACGACGGCGCCCGGCGCCGAGGACGCCGTCGACGCCGCGGTGC
>Ga0302321_100000352_pt1 | contig 40515 bp, 26 predicted proteins | sample Fen_T0_1_FD_202505 | JGI IMG/M metagenome (GOLD analysis project Ga0302321, IMG submission 202505) | Peat permafrost microbial communities from Stordalen Mire near Abisko, Sweden - Fen_T0_1 | ecosystem: Environmental > Terrestrial > Soil > Wetlands > Permafrost | place: Sweden: Abisko... | reverse complement strand
CGCTACTACGAAGCACCCATTCGGAGTCGAGGTATCTTTTTCGGCCGCGCCGTCTTTGTCGTTCCGAGCGCGGTCGTTGCTTGTCTGTCGGTAATATTTCTTACGACGCGCACCCGCGTTGGGACCGCTGCCACGTTGGCCGGGGCAGGCCGGACTAAGTCGGCAACAATGCCATCCCCTTCGAGCGATGGTGCTCCGGCGCATTCGCACGGAATTTTCTCCGTCCCGTTCACCCAGTTGCCTGCCGCGGCAGAGCTTCCCAAGGGGATGGCGCGGATCCTGGTCCTCGGTGATTCGGTCGCAAACAAACTTGGTTGGGCATTGCGTTACCGTCAGGATGAATTTGGCGTGTTTGTGGCTGAGCGTGGCGTTGGTAATTGCAGTATTTTCCCCGAATCGGGGACAATTCTCAACGGCAAGGAAGAGGGCAATACCACGACCAACAGCTGCACCACCTCGTGGCTTACGGACGTTGAAACGCTTAAACCAGATCTGACGCTCATTGTTCTGGGGGGCGGGTTCTTCACACGTGCGCGGGTGGGTAAGGCGTGGCGAAAGGCCTGCGAAACCGGTTGGGACCAGGCATACGAAGCACGGCTTTCTACCCTCATCGAGACAATCCGCCCGCATAGTCGCAAAGTAGCCGTGGCGCTTGTTCCGTATCCCATGGGTCGCTGGCGGACCCCAACCGTACTCGACCGAGTTGACTGCTTCAACGTTTCGCTCCGTCGGACCGCAATGGCGCAAAATGTACCGTTGGTTGATTTGATGAGTCAGGTTTGTCCTACGCGTGACTGCAATCTTCTCAGTAACAATGCGCCAATCCGTCCCGATGGACTTCACTTCGATGGTGCCGGTGCCGAAGAAACCGCGCGATACACCCTGCGCGCTATTCTGACCCTTCTCAAGGAGGCTGACGGGCAAACTCGCTAGAATTGCCCAAGAGCGTTCGCGCCTTGTCACGTAAATTAGTGTCTGTGAATCTCGAGCTGGGGTAGGTTTCCGCGGCGATACCAAAGCGCAATTGCGGCATCCGCGTCGCTTATGAATCTGAGAACAGTTCCTGCCGTGATGATGGTAGACTCGCTTCTCAGAGCGTAAGGTGGAGCCACAGTCATGAAGTTTCGAGCAAGTGTGTTGGTCAACGTCTGCTGTTTTGGCTTGGGCGGCGTGGTCACGTCATGCCACCGGTACCCAATGCAGCCAAGTGTTACCCCAGAAGCTCCCGCTGTTGCCGCACCTGCAGCACACAACGCAGCGAACTTGCCGTATTGGGTGGTGGAGCCTCCTCCGCATGAATACGCGGTGCGTCGCATTTCGCTTGGACAGAGTCGATACTTGTACCTTGGCCAGCAGGGTCAACGCTTTACCACGGGCACCGATCCGAAGCGCGGCTTTGACACCGCAATATCGATCGCAGACGAACCCCTGGTGGGGGCCATTCAACTCCGTGACCGAAGCTTTGCATTCCTTTCGAGCTCAAGCCGAGTGTATGAAGCAAAGTCGGCGCTTGGTGAACTCATTGAGCGCCATCCGCCCGTTGCGCCCACGCTGCAGGCGGCGGTGGGCAAGCGGGGTTTTCTCGTGTTGACCCAGCAACACAAGCTACTTCGTTCGATTGATCAGGGTACCATATGGACGGAGGTACAACTGCCCGCAGAAGGGTTTGCACCCGTTCAAATTGCCCTCGACAGCGAAGGTCACGGCGCAGTCTTGGCAAGACCCGAACGACTCTTTGTCACCTTCGACGACGGCGCCACGTTTGAACCTCTAGACACAGATGGTGGAGACCTCGAGTCCTTAGAATTGACCTGGGACGGTCGAGTCATCGTTAGCGCGAAAGGTTTATGGGACGATGAATTCGAAATCATGGGTCCCCCCGCAGCCCGCAGGCTTGCGCGCCCCCACCGGCCCTGGGCATACCCGGACAGCCAGCGAAAGCTGGAGAGCTCTACGGCCTTCGGGGCGCACTTTGCCTTCGTTTCAAGGCCCGAAAACGGTGAGACACAACATCGACAATTGGCGCTGGGACAATTCGGAGACACCCCTACCTTTCAGGACGTTCCAGAGCTGGACCATTGCGAGAAAGTCGTGCTGAGCGGTTTTGGTGATGATCTTGAGATAGGTTGTCTCTCACGGACAAACCCCGACCAAGCAGAATTGCTGGAGATGCAGCTCTTTCGCAAAGAGGTGGGGCGGGAGGGGGTGAAAGCGGATGGAAGGGTTGGCGAGTTGTCATCGCGGCTCCTGTCAATGTCTGAAGTCAATCTCATTTGGCTCGGGCCTGGGGGTTGGCTTCTTGCTCAACGACCTTGTCTTGACTTGCCCTGTCCGCCAAACCTCGTGCGGCAGAATCAGCAAAGCCAGTTGCTCCCCGCAACAGGACTTGAGAAGGCAAGCATCTTCGGTGTCGCATTTGATGAAGCGAGGCAACGCGCCATTGTTGCAGCAACTTCTGAAATCACAGAACTTCAAGTCTGGCAATGGCCATTAGTTAATGCAGCGCCCAATCGCCTTGAGCTGCCGGGTTTGACGTCGGAGCAACTTAGCAATACTCGGAATTGCGCCATCAGCTACGATTCCGCAGCCGGAATTGTCCTGGGTCTTCCGAACGGCATCTACCAAGAGCAACCGCGCAAAGCCGCCCCTGGAACCGTTCCTCCGCCGCAGTTCATCGAGCACGAACTTGGCGCCAGTTTCGTTCTCTCAGGTCGTCGAGGTCTATTGTTTGGTTATGGTTCTAGTGCGAAGGAAACAACGGATGCAGGGCAAACGTGGCACGCGTTACCAATGCCATTGAATTCAGTTTCCACCACCCCCTCCTGCACGGCTGCGGGGTGCGCATTCGCAGAAACAACAACCATGCGCGTCGGGTGGGGGGCCTCGAATGCCGTTACAAGCCTGGTAGCTGTCGCTGAAGCATCCGCGTTGTCGTCCGAAAGTTCCAAGTTCCTCGCTCCGAGGAAGCTTCAGTGCGGCGCCGCGGGGAAGGCACAATCATCGCATCTCGCTAGCGTGCCCATGGCGGAAGATCTAGAACCATCGTTACAATCTGACGTCGTAAGAGTCCTGACTGACCCCAATGGCGACTATGACCTCGAGTTTCTTCCGAACCGCCCAAGCGGGACGAGCGTGACCGTACCGTTCTTGGATGCCGTCAAAGGGAACAGTCACTCGCGCGTTGAAGTCATGAGTGAAAGTGACTGGCTGCTCGCCGTGCGCATATCCGAGTTACCTCGTCGTGGCAAGCGTCTCCCTATGGTCGATTTGGATTTTGCTTGGTATGAGCGGGCAACCGCTCCAACACCAAATACCATTCATCATGGGCGTCTCGAAAAGGTCGAAATGCCTGAACGGTGGGCCCCATCGAATCCGCAATCGCTTCGGAGCCAGCTCAGTTTCGCGGTCGGCAAGGGCGGGGTGCTCGTCGTTGGCGCAAGGGAGATGTATTGGACGACACCCGACGGCAGTGCGCAGAAGCGTCGCCGGCGAGCCTTCAGCGGCGATCCCTTCGAAACGCCGCGTCTATGCCGTCTGAGGGAAGGTAACAGCGTCCCTGAGATTCTCTGTCTGTCCGATCAATCTGCGAATTTCTTCAAGCTTGTTGAATTTGAGGATAGTGCAGCTTGGTACAAGTACCGCGTCATCGAACTCGCCCTGCCCATGCAGTTCGGCACCAGCCGCCTTGGTCTGGCCCATTGGGGTAAGCTCCCTGGTGCCACCATTCAGCAAGGCGAAGGCTCGAACTCCAAGGCATTGTTTGTCGCGCTTGAGCAGCCCGCAAGCCCCAAGGTTGTGATGCCAGTACCCGTTCCCACTGTTGGGACCACCTGGCCCGCCTGCAATTCGAGCGAGCTTGCATGGCCAAAACTCACTTTGCCCTTAGCCCCTGCGGAACCCATTCTTGTCACCTTTGCGGACGACGTCGATTGTGATTCGTGCAAGCTTGGCGCAGAGCTGTGGATTTCCGCCCTTGTAGTTCATATGAAGGATTCAAAGGCCTGCGCTTCAGCTCTTTACGCTTCAAATGGTTCCGCTATGAGTAAGGTCATGGAGGAATTGGGCGAAAACGTGTTTGCCCTGCAGACTAGTGCCGTCTTGCTCAATCTCGCCCCAGACGAGATATCGGGCACGCTCTACGAAATGCCCAACGGCGCAAAGGGTCGAACAAGCGTCCAACCATTACGCTGCAATGAATCCCCCTGAATGACGGATGCCTCGAAGGCAAACACAACGGCATTGAAGGTTGAGTCGGTGAATCGGTTCCTCTGTCACACGACGATTGAACTTCTGCAAGAACGTATCAGACCAAACCAACCGGCAGGGGCGATTTCCAAGAAGACAGATGCATGTCGTCACTTTTTTCGACGGAATTCGCAGCTGGTGGTCACTGCTGCGACGTTGCTCCGTCAGTTCTCGTAGGCAGGCATCTCTTAGACTTGCCGCAAGAACGAGCCATTCGGTGGTTTTTTTTGGAGGTACTTATGCGGCGCGTCTTACCTGCTTGCGTGATGGCTTTGGTGGTTAATGGTTGTTCGGCTTCGGACGCAAACAAGGAAAGCTCCGCCGGGGGTAGCGGCAATATGTCTGGTGGCGCTCCGAGTTCTTCGGGTGACGTAGGCCGAGGAAGTACGGGCGCCACTGCAGGTCGTTCCGCTTCCGATGCTCGGGGTGGCAGTTCGGCGGGCGCTCAAGGGGGATCAACGGGGGGAACCGTGGCAATGCTCGGTGGTAGCTCCGCGGGTGGGAAGCCGTCGACAGGCGGTTCCGTTGGCTCGGGTGGAGCCGCGGGAGGTAGCAGTCCGGTGACGGGTGGCACTCAGGCTGCCGGGGGCCAGATGGGCTCGGGTGGGGCAACGGGAGTTGGCGGCAAGAGTGCTAGTGGCGGCGGGACCAGCAAGGGTGGGGCGACCGCCGCGGGGGGCGTAAACAATTCTGGCGGCGCAACCGGCTCCGGTGGGGTGTCGGCAACAGGCGGCACGAAGGCGATGGGGGGAACGACCAGCGTCAATACGACGCCAGCGCCCTGCACAGCTGGGGCAGCATGCGTCGACTTCACGGTCGTGCAGCAAGAAATCGATGGTCTCGGTGCCGCTGCGCCGGGAAGTGACGTGCTTAGCACAGCGGTGATGGATGCCTCGTTCAAGAATGACACCCTCAATCAAATGGGGCTGTCGATCTTGCGGGTCGAGATTGATCCAGCGGGGCAGTCGGCTTGGGTGCCTCCGAAGACCAACGGCACGAATGCCAAGGCGCGCGGTGCAAAATACGTCTTCGCCTCAATATGGAGTCCGCCAGCCTCGATGAAGACCAATGGCAGCACCATCGGCGGCTCGTTGAGCACGAGTTCCTACGCCGACTACGCCGCATTTCTGAAGTCATTTTACACCTATATGGGTGGCCCAGGCGGCGCGGTGGACATTATTTCGCTGCAAAACGAGCCCAACGTGGTTGTCAGTTACATCTCTGCTACATGGAGCGCGGCGCAACTCTACAATTTCACGAAGAACAACGCTGCGGCCATTGGCGCGCCCGTCATGATGCCGGAAACGTATAACTACGATACATCGTATTCCGACTCGACGCTCAACGACGCGACCGCTGCAGCCAACGTCGCGTACATCGGGTTGCACCTTTACGGGGCGCAGATGAAGACGTACACACTAGCGGTCCAGAAGCAGAAGAAGATCTGGATGACGGAACATTTCTTCGACCCGGAAGATACCGGGACCATGATGTCCATGGCCAAGGAAATCATGGATTGCTTTAACAACCAGATGAATGCGTATGTTTGGTGGTATCTGGTGACCCCCAATTGTAACCTTATTGCTTCGAGCGGAACGCTTACGAACAAGGGTTACGTCATGGGCCAGTTCTCGAAATACATCCGGCCGGGCGCACATCGTGTTAGCGCAACCTACCAGCCGCAAACCAACGTGAATGTCCAGGCATTTGCCGGTACGCAGAACGTCATCGTGGCACTCAATCGGAGTACTTCCGCCGTGTCGCAAACTTTCGCGATTACTGGCGGAACCTTAACGAGTTTGCACAAATACACGACCTCCGGCAGCAAGAAGTTGAGTGACGGCGGAGCCGTTACGGTGACCAACAATGCCTTCACCGTGTCGCTAGACGCCCAAAGCGTGACAACTTTTGTCGCGGCCCCCTAGCGGCAGCCATCGAGATTAGGGCAAGTTCGCAGCTTGTAATTGAACCGTGCAGCCAGCACAGTATCGCTTTCGCTGACTACTGGCAGGCAGTCGGGCTGCCGAGGGTGGCGCCCGCGTTCTGCTGCACGAGTGCCTTTACTTGTGAGGCCGGCAGCATCAATGACTTGTACTCGTAAGGCGGGGTAAAGGAGGTGCCGCTCCCTTTCTGGTTACCCGTACAACTCTCGAACAGGTTACCGAGCGCTTCTTGCACCGAACCAGTGCCTGCTTGTTTACCTAAGTCGATGGGCTCCGACTGGTTGATGAAGTGATTGTTCTCGGTCCGAACATTGCACATGTAACCGTTGGTTACACCCAATGACGATGCGCCGACCGAGCCATTCGCCGTAAAGAGATTGTTGACCACATGGATATAGCCGTAGCGGCACCGGGGCTGGCGTTCCTTTGCCGCCACCCACCAATTGAACATGAACGTGATGTCCAGCTTTCCTTCACTCTCGGGTTCGCTGTCCGAAGAGGCAATGAGGTTAGATAGGTTGTGGGAATGTCCGGACAATGCGTAGCCAAAGATGTTCCAGGTGAAGGTAACTGTGTCGGCGCCTTTCACGACGTCGGCGTTGCCGTCCTGGCCATCCCAGAATTCACAATGGTCCACCCATATATTCTTTGACGCCCCCTCAATGTTGATCTTGTCCCAGGCCTGATCTTGGTTGGAGCCGGGGCCGCGGATCACGATATTGCGCAGGATGACGTTGCTCGAACCGTTAATGTGGATTGCCGCCTTGAGTTGAGTGGCAGGACGTATTCCGACGATGGTCTTGTTCGACTTGATTTCGAGCCGATCTCCGCTTGAGCCCGCCCATCCCGAACCCAAGTTGCCGTCAACGTAGAGCACTCGTGCCTGGCCGTCGGCTGCATACGTCTTGAGATCTGCAAAAGTGGTTACGACAACAGGCGTGGCGTTTCCGCCGCCAGTGACGCTGAAAGTACTTCCGTTGCGCGCAGTGCGGGTAGCCCAGCCAATGGGCTTGCATTGATCCGCGCCTGTTGATGGCGTGCCACCTGCGGCGGTTGTGCCACCCGCGGAAATGGTCGTGTTGCCGGCGGTCTTGGTTCCGCCCGCAGCTGTCGAACCGAAAGTGTTGAGCGTGCCACCGGAAGCCTTTGTCCCGCCGATAGATGCGGAACCACCCGCGGTGTTCGAACCACCCGCGGGTGTCGTGTTACTGGTAGTCTTGGTTCCGCCCGCAGCTGTCGAACCGCCGGTGGTGGTCGTGCCACCTGCTGTAGTCGTACCCCCGGAAGCTTTAGCTCCGCCCTCGGGTGTCGTGCCACCGGTTGCAGCGATCCCGCCCGTGGCGGCAGAGCCGCCTGCGCCAGTTGCGGCAGACGTGGGCTTCGATGCTGCGAACGAGCCACCAGTGGCCACTTTTCCGCCTGTGCTGGTGCTTGCGCCTTGGCCTCCACTAACGGGGCGACCGTTGTCGCTGCCCGAGCCACTACAGGCGTTGTTCATCAATAGGCCGATGGCTGTGACAACCACGACGCGAACAGAAACTGAATGGTGGTCGGACATAGGAACCTTGCCAGAGTGTAGGCCTGGGCGTGAGCCGAGTCAGTGGATGTTCTCGAAATCCGATGACTGCAATTCAACTCGTTCTGTCTAGCCTGCAAGTTTCTGTCTTTCGAGCAGACATGACGTCCACACGATGCATCGCTGCAAGTCCCACGTACTGCTGTCGCAGGCTGGTCTGCCCGCCGCGCAAACGGATTTACACGTTCGGTACGTCGGGCCCACTACGAACTACGCCTTATCGAGCACGACAACAAACCTAACCATGTTGTTTGCGCGATCGGTGAACGGTGAGGTAACACCGGTCACGGCTTCGGAGCGGTGAACGACCAATGTGTCTGGACTATTCGCCAATTATCCGCTTCGCGCCGATAGATTTCCGTGCAGTTCCAGCGCAGTTCGGCAAGGCTTGCCCCGTAGGAAACGAAGTTGAACGTCAGCGCGGCCATGTCTCCAAGCCGTTGGACCAACGGGTTCAAGATCTTGAAGCGCTCGGCGAAGATCTTTCCGCGAACTGTCTCATAGTATGCCGAAAGTGCTTTTTTGCCATCCACTCGACAATGGACGAAGGGATCGAAATAGACGACGTCTGGCGCTGATATCTCGAGGAACCCCGACGGGTCGCCATGACACCAGCGTTCCAAGGCGCCTCGCTCAAGGGTTAGCAGTTCTTGCGCAACGGGATCGTTTGCATTCGTTGTCATTGGTATCTCCTGTGTCCGGGCTAGTTGAGTTGCGGCGCCGCTTCCCAAGGTTCGCCGTTCAAGATACTGATAACCTTGCTAGCGACATCAGGCGCATCGAACAATGGGTACCGCTCCGTCCGAACGCCGTCTACTAGGTCTTCGACTTGCTTGGTGCGTTCATTGGCCACCGCCGCGATCCGTTGGAGATGCCCGCGAGCGAATTGGATTCGATTGGGTACGACGATGCCGTCCTTGATGAATGCTTGGGTCTTCCGCGCGCAACGACATGAATTTTGTGAATTGACGAGACCGCAACGCCCTTGCATGAAACTTGACAACTGTTCGCGTGCCCGGGCTAGTTGCTGCCGAAAATTGTCACGCGTTATGCTCAGGAGCTCGGCCGCGACGCGGTCTTGAGTTTCTAGGATTTCGCCAAGCAAAAATACGACACGCTGATTGCGGTCGAGGCAGAGCAACATCCCCATGACGCAGGAGGTCCGCGCCTCTTCGACGAGCAGCGCTTCTTCCGGTGAGCGAGCTTGGTTCGTTGCGAAGTCAGAATCCGTCGCGTGGTCGAGGTAATCTGCATAGCAACCAAACCCGGTAACGACCTTTTCAGGCCTACTGCGTCGACAATCAAGCGCATGGTTGACCGCAATCCTTCTCGCCCAAGTGCGGAAGCTGCTCGTTCCCGCAAAGCCTGATAGGCCAGTCGCAATTTTTACCAAGACCTCTTGAGTTGCGTCCTCGGCATCTTGACGGTTGTGCAGCATGTAGAAACAGAGGTTGTAGATCCATACCTGGTGGCGGCCAAACAGCCGCTTGAGGGCAGACCCGTCGCCTTGAACCGCCTCGCTGAGGAGCTCCTCGTCAGTCTGATTTGACCGTTCACATTCGCTTGGTTGCTTTTCGCTCATTGTCTGTGTCTTTCTTTCAAGTATAGACGAGGCCGAAGGATGACTGTGACAGTGAGCTGGCGATTTTTGAGTTTTACGCCCCGGTTCAACCGAGCGATATAAGCAAAGCGAGGTCTTCAGCGTTGCCGACGACGACCAACCCTTAGGACCTCGAGAGCAAGCGCAGATCCTGGCGGCAAAGGTAGCAGGCCGCTACCGTGAGCGTGCACAACAGTTTGCACAATCCGTCGGGCGTGCCACTTGTGCAAACCCGAGCCTTTGGCCCAAGTGAGCAAACAAGGGAAAGGTGAGCGGCACCATGTTGCGTGCCCTATAGTTCGCGTGCAAGCTCAGGGGGTCGAAGTAAAAATGGCGACGGCGTAGCAATACTGCGCCGCTCACCTGCTCTCAGGATCGAGTCCAGACGCTGCATTAGGCGGAAAGTGCGGTGTTACGGATTGAATGACCCGCACCAAGTTGCCACTTCTGGACCGCGGTTGCCTCACAATGCTCTGGAAAACGCGCACATTGCTCACACGTATCAACGACTCGCTGAAATGCGCAAGTGGCCTTGCAGCCACTCCACCGCCACTGACTCTTCCTGGAACAGGCGCATGGGGACCTCCTTGCGCTGCCGTTCAAGTACGAAGTTGCCGATGAGTCGACCAGCCCAATGCTTGGTGAGAATGGCGATCGCGTTGACTATACTGGCAGCCTCCGCGGAAGTGTATTCAGCCTGTGCTTCTGGGCTTACCGGTCCAGCAATCGTCGTATCGATGTATATCGGGCGTATCACCCCACCTGCTAACTGCCGGCAGGCCGCAAGGATTTGTTGGGCGTCGGCCAATGTTTGCATTTCGCGACTGATGTTTTCGGCATGAAGCAAACCGTCTTGCCGCAGCCAAACTTTCTGAATGCGAGTGACGATGATCTCGCCAGTCGGCGTCCGGGTACTCATTACGATTTGTAACGCGCATTTCTGCCAGTCGCCTAAGCCGAGGTCGTGCCTTGACAGCGGCGTCGAGGGTCTGTCAGGGCTATTCCCTGCATGTGTCGCAGGATCATTGAACTTTCTGATTTCCGCAACACTTGCCAGGCGGCCGCCCTTGAGCGAATCCAAACGCTATCCGGAGCGCAAAGTTTGTATTGGGGACTTAGGGCGCTCTGCCCAACCGCTGTCGAATTGGGGCTACTGGAACAAGCACCCTGGGGGCTCTGGGGGCTCAGGGTATCGATAGGTAGCAGCGGCTCATTCATTGCGCCGACGTTTCTCAGCCATTGTGCAAATTCGAAATGTCCGCGACAATGCAGCCATCATGGACGCACTGCGTAAGCAGAGCCAGTTTCTGTTCGACCTCTATGCGGGGTCGCGGTCGCACTCCGCCGGCCAATTCGAGCAGTTCGTTTTCGATTTGTTGCGACGCGACCTGCACTTCGACTCGGGTCTGTGGGTTTCTGGGGCAAAGACCGATGCAATCGCCTTGGCGCACACGGTGAGCTTAGATCGGCAACCAGCACAATTCCTTATTGATTATGAACCCTTGAAACACCTCGACCAATTGCGCATGACCATCGCGCACCAACTTGGTGCGACACTAAACGCCACATCACGCACCTCGTTACCAGAAGCATTTACTCCCTACCTGGATCGATATGGGCTTGAGCATGCTCTTAGTACAATGCTCATCGATCCCGATACGGCACTCTATACGTGCGTATCGCTTTATCGTTCGGACCTGGCGCGGCCGTTTTCGGAACAAGAACGACAATTCAAGGAGTCCATATTCCCGCATCTTGTCGAATGCTGCACACAGTACAGACTCCGACAGATGACACGGCAAGCTCAATCGTTGGCAAGTAGCATCTGGCGTTCGGCCATTGCGGACCGCCAGGGCCTGCTGCACTACGCTGATGCTGAGTTCACGCGCCTCCTACGCTTAGAATGGCCGGATTGGCGCGGGCCAACACTACCTAGTGAAATCAGTGAATCGTTCACGCGGGAGAGCAATCAGTGGAACCGAGGCAAATCAATCGTAGCGAAAGGGTCGCGCATTGGCGACGTCCATTTGTGTGAAATTCGCTTGCGCATGGTTGTGGACACGCTGAGCGATCGCGAACGGGAAGTCGCGCAATATGCAGCTCGCGGACTAAGCCACAAGGAGATTGCTCGGGTACTTCGTATTGCCCCTTCGACAATTCGAAATCACCTGGCCGCAATCTACCGTCGCCTTAACGTGGCAACGAAGACTGAAATGGCCAACGTCATCCGTGAACTTGAGTGAGGGTCAATAGCCCCCAAGTCGCTTGGCCACCGCGGTGCCAGACGAATAGGTCAAATGCACTATTGTAGGGCGTCACGGGTGCGTGCGATAAGTGAGCTTAAGTGCGCCCGTACGGCATTGCTTGATTGAGCAAACACGGACGCGCGTCGTGTGCAATCCGTAAGCGCAAGTGCCTGTCACGCGCTTTACGCGGAATATGCCAATTGTTTAGGAACCAGGTGACTAACATGAGTCTAATTGCTGAACCGAGACGTTATTGGACCCGGAAAGTACTCGAAAGCCACCCTCGCGTTCGGACAAGTCAGGCCGTGCGGATTCTGGTTCTCCTAGTCTGCGCTTTTCTGTCCGCCTGTACTGGTTCGGGGAACCCGACCGCGAACTCAGATGTCGGCATCACGGTGCAGCCAACGGATCAATCAGTGACCGAAGGCCAAATCGCAATTTTCTCGGTGACTGCCAATATCTACGCAGCGAAGTACCAATGGCAGGTGGATACGGGCGCCGGCTTTGGGGATATAGCTCCGAGTGCCGGTGGGGTTGGCGGCTCCGACCTCTATGGACCTAATGGTGCCGTCTATCACACCACGCCGGCCACGCGCGCGATGGATGGCAGCCACTATCGAGTGGTGGTCACGGGCTTCAGTGGTGACCAGGTGACGAGCCAAGCGGTTCAACTCACCGTTACCTCGTCCGCCGTCGCTCCAGTAATTGCGGTGCAACCCGTAAGCCAACAAGTTACGGCACCGCAACCCGGGAGCTTCTCGGTGGTGGCAACCGGCACCCCGACCTTGACGTACCAGTGGCAGCAAAGGTCTGGGGACGCTCAGTTTGCCGATGTTTCCGGCGCCATTGGCACAACTTTCACCACCGCAGCAACCACGCCTGGGCAAAGCACAGAGATTCGTGTTGTAGTCAGCAACGCAGTCGGCAGCGTCACAAGCGACGTAGTGACGCTATCCGCGGAATCAAAATCCGACAACCCTAACATCGTCATTACGACCCAACCTTCGGACATGTCGGTGACGGAAGGGCAGGTTGCGTACTTTCAAGTGATTGCCCACTACACCGGGGACACGGCGACGGTTGTGAAAGTGTTGTCTTACACGTGGGAGGTCGATATGGGTAGCGGTTACTTGCCCATTGACCCCCCCACCGTCGACTCACAAAGTTCTGTCTACCACCCAGCAGCAACCACGCTTGCCACGAGCGGCAATCGCTATCACGTCATTGTCTGGTACCTGGATGGCACGACAAAGTACCAAATCATCAGCAACGAAGCTCACCTAATGGTGTTGCCCGCAGCGCCGCCTCTTGCGATCACGACTCAACCAACGAACCAGCAAGTGACGGCACCGCAAGCGGCTACTTTCTTCGTCGAAGCAACGGGAGCCGTTCCGGTGCACTATCAGTGGCAGAAAAGTTCCAATAGTACGACTTTTTCCGATATTGCCGGAGCCACGAGCGCCTCTTATACAACGAGCGCGACCTCCAATTCCGACAACGGAACAAGCTACCGCGTCATCGTTGGCGATACTAGTGGTCAGCTAACCAGCAGTGTCGCTGCGCTGTCAGTCGTAGCGGCTTCTTCGGCGCCGCTCATCACAACGCAACCGGCGGATGTTTCAGTCAATGAAGGCCAGGCAGCAAGCTTCGCAGTGGGCGCAACGGGAGTTCCCGCGCCAACGTATCAGTGGCGCAAGCGTTCGAGCGCAACGAGCGCATTTACCGATATTGCCGGCCAGACGAATGCGACGCTCACCCTCACAACAACTGCCGTTGCGGACTCAGGCGCCCAGTTCGTTGTGGTGGCCACCAATGCGGTTTCAACAGTCACCAGCAACCCAGCCACGCTTACGGTTCAACCATTGACAGGACGGCGCCCACTCGTTGGTTTTCAAGACGTATCTACGGGTAATGGCATTACACTCGCCCTCAAGAATGGAGTCGTGTGGTCATGGGGAGGAAACCAATACGGTGAGCTTGGCCGTGCAGGTGGGGCAGACATCGTCCCGGGTCACGTTCAAGGTCTAACGGGTACCTTCGCAAAGGTCTATGCCAAGATCCACACTTCGTTCGCTATTCGCGACGACGGCAGCGTGTGGACCTGGGGCGATAACGGCTACGGACAGCTTGGCAACGATTCTATTCCGATTGGTGGGGCACACGCTACCGCTGTGCAAGTCCTACAAACGGATGGTACCCCGTTGTTGGGTATCATCGATCTAGCAATGAGCGCCTCAGGTTCTGTGGTGGCCTGGAATAACATAGGTGTCGCTTGGTCTTGGGGATCCACCATCCTCATACCCAACCAGCAGACCGCATTTGTACCCGACACCAACATTCGCCGCGCACTTGCCAACGACTACTTCAACGGTTCGACGCCCAAGAAATCAATCAAGAAGATTGCTATCGGCGGCTCTCTGGGACTCGTTGTCGCAAAAGACGACACTGCTTCGTACTACGCACGTCTCGACTATAGCTACGTTACGGCGCTCCAGACACTTCCGTCAATCTCGGGCACGGTACTTGATGTTGCGACGGATGGCGGAATCGGGTACTTCGTTTTGCAAGACCACAGCGTGATATCCTACGACGGCTACGCCACAAGGGCGTTGACAGTGCCGTTCCCCGTGGACCAAATCACGACTGGCGAGGGCATTAGCTTGGTGATTGTACACGACCCAACAGCGGGAAAGTGGAAAGCGTGGGGCGCGAACGACCAGGGCGCGCTAGGGAAGGGGACGTTGGACGCTCGGGGAGTCACCGTCAGTCCAACGGACGCAGCTCCCATCTTGCTGGTTGATGATGCAAGTAAGATCGCTGCTGGAGACTCGGGAATAACGACCGTCATCGCGCTTCGACCCGGGGGTGCGCTCTGGGGATGGGGATGGATGAACTACCTTGATGGGACTGGGACCGGTGACACAGGAACGCCTTACCAACTCACTGGGCCATTGACTGGACCCTAGGCGACAACTCCGAATGGCTCGCCTGAACGTGCCAGCCGCTAAATGTCAGCGTCAAAGGGCGAACCAGGGCCCGCATTCGGGAAAAAGTCGGGTCGTGCTCCACGCGCAGGTATTCCGCTCGGTCGCCCCTACTTGCAGGCGAACGTTAGAGCGCTTGTCTTTGCAAAGCTGGTCCACTGCGCCGGCTCGGCCTAGCGCCTTCATTAGGTAATGAGCCATCGGGTGTAAGATGGGCTGATTGCGGTGCAATTACCTGCTCGCACAATTCGCATGGTTCGATTGTGTTCTAACCGGGCGTAAGGGCAGTTGAGGAAGGACAGGTATTGCGGATTCGAGTCGCGTCATTTGTTGTCTTGTCTGGCCCCCGCGGAACCACGCTGTACGATCGAGCGTCGTTCGCACGGGAACCAGGCAAGGTTTGGACGCCGCCAACTGGCTACTTTCCGCTGACGGCTGCAAGCGGTGCTGTGAAGTAAAGCGCCGCCAGACACATCTCATTGCGCGTGCCCCACCCCGGAAACACCGGTGAAGTATCTGCGCTGGTGTCGTAGTCGCAAGTGACACTGATCGGAGTTGTGGCATCAACACTGCGGGGACTTGCGTAAAAATAGAAGTGTTGCCAGTGGAAATCCCAACGTTCCACGTCAACAGCGCAGCTTGCCGTGGCATTCGGATCCCCGACTGTTGCATGGAATTTTTGGCCGCGTTGATGCATATGCGGTCCAATTCCGTAAAGCATAAGATTTGGCACCGAGCCGAGCCCCAAATCCGCTACCGTCGCCGTCCAAGAGAACTTAGTCGATGCCTGACCTGACGGAAGTGAGTAGGGACCCGCAGGATTCGACAAGCTGCGCAGGAAAGGATCGGGCAGCGCAAATATGCCGACTTGCGCAACGGTGGAAGCGATTCGAAGTCGCACTTTAGTTTGATCCGTTTTGCCAATCTGAGCTGGATCCGCAAGATTGTAATGTACTTGGATTACAAGTTTGTGGGTCGAACTCAGGGGCACGCCACTCTGGCCCGGATAGGTCATTACACCTTGTCCTGGAGCCCAAGTAACGGGTACAGCCGCAACACTTACCCCGTCACCGGCCATTCCGAAACACGGCCAGCCATCGCGGTCCGGCGACGCTTGATCGAGTTTCGTCATAAGCGCCAAATTCGACCCGGAACCGTCGCTCGCTGGAGCACTCGGATCGACAAGAAATCCTAAAACGTGATGAATGATGGCCGGCGTTCCCGGCACCACTTCGTATCCTGTAATAAAGGATGGATCGGTGACACCGGAATCGAGCATGAAGCAACGGTATTCGTCAAATTGCGCAAGCTGTCCCCCCTGAGCTACGGGCGAGAACAGCGGTGTAACGTACTCTGTAGCAGCGCCAAGGCTTGGAAGCGGAGGCAAAGATACTTGCGTTGATGTCCCCTCCAGCGCTCCGCCGTCCGCCCACTTGCCAATTGTACTAATCTCCTCATCCGACATGGCGAGTGAATCGGAGAACGTGCCACAAGTGCCGTCCGACGTCGCACCCCAGGGCGGCATAATCCGCGATGCGGTAGCCGCCTTCATGGCTGCAGCGTTCGGTCTTGCGCCGGCATACGTGTCAAACTGAATCGGTGCTATGCCGCCATGTTGGTGGCAACGCAGGCAACGTTGTTCGACGATTGGCAAAACGTCACCGTAATAGGTAACGGGTGGAACCGCGGTTGTGGTTCCAGAAGTTTGCCCAGCAACATCGCTTTGCCCCCCTTGATGTGAAATTCCTGTGCTTCCCCCTTGTCCGGTCTGCCCCCCAGTTCCACCACTCGTGCTGCTCTTGAGCAACGGATCGGTGTCGCTTGAGCAAGCTTGAGAAAACGTAACTAGAAACGCCAACAGCGTGAAATTGCCTCGCATCTGACTCCTCCAGGGTTTGGCAGACTGCCCGCAAACCACGATTTCGCAGGCACATCGGACTCCAATCAACCTGCGTCAAGGATGGTGGAGCCCCCAAAAGCGAAGTCGTTCAGCCGCTGTCAATCGTCGAAGACGCCAAACCAAGTTTTACGTCCAGGCACGCAAATATCCACGACGAGCGAACCGGTGCATGCTTCAGGTTCATGTACACAGCTTTGAGTGACAGCCCAGTTCCAATCGAGAGAAACCCAAAGCTTTGTTTCGTCAGCAAGGGAAGACGTCGGGCTTCGGTCGCTTCGAGGATTGCCGCTGCGGGAGCGCGAAACGTCAAAGACTTAGACGCGTGCGAGGTCAGACCAAGTCGCAAGCTTTGCACGTGGGTTGAGAAACAACTCGTCTTGATAACACCAAAGGGCGGCGCCCAATCGCGGCGGGACTTTACGCGAGTGTAGGTCCTGCGGCCGCCCATCGTGCAATACGGAGCTGGTCGTGCGTAAGAACCTCACTCCAAACTTTCGTGAGCTATCAAGCGAATGAAACCACACTAGTGACCGCCGCATTGCAATTTCACTTATAGAGCGTTACATTGCATGATTCTGCAAAAAGATTGCTAAAACGTGCGAGCTTGGGGCTGCAAATACTGCCCCGGTTGGTGCTGTTATCTTGTCTCTCAAGCTGTTCCGTCAGCGGTCTTGATGTTGCCGGGGATGGCATAGGTGGAAAGTCTGCCTCCGGACGGAGTCGCCAAGCAAGCCAGCCTACGCCGTCCGGAGGTACGAGCAGCGCCGGATCGGCAGGACTTGCCGTCGGCGTTGGCTCTGGTGGTAGCACGGGTGCAAGTGACTCAGTACCATGCTTACCTGGGCAAAGGATCTTTGATGATCAGGTCACCAATGCACGTGACCTCGGAGGTGTGCCGTTAAATAAGGGGCGGTCTTCGGCTTGTCGGAAACTATATCGCGGTGGCCCGCTCGTAAACTCAGCTGAAGCGTTCTGCAGTGCATTCAACGACTTGGAAATACGTACTGTTGTAGATTTGCGCACGGATTCGGAGCGAACCTCATCACCAGATGTGCCCTGCGTGTTTGCCCAAAGTCGCGTCATCTGGGCGCCACTCCCGGTGCCCTATTCTATGTCTACCGAACAATACATAGCAGACCTAAACACGTATACATCAGTTGTCTCCGCGTTCGACGTTCTTGGAGATGTGACCGCGTACCCAGTATACTTTCACTGCACCTACGGTCGCGATCGGACGGGCGTGTTGTCGGCTGTCATCCTACTGACCGTTGGGGCAACGCGAGAAGATGTGCTCTCCGAATACGAGCTCACCGCTAAATCGGGCTTGTATACTCAGCCCGCTAGCCTCACGGGAGTACTCGATGAGATTGAACGGCGAGGCGGTATTGACGCCTACTTGAGCGAGGCTGGAGTCGCGCGATCCAAGATTGACGTTCTGCGCGCTGAACTCGCTGGCCTATAGTCTAACCACGAGGAGCTCCAATTTAACGATTCCGTTGCCGGCCGGACCAGACTAGGTGGAAACCGTTTTACTCTCCTGAAGAAGACTTACGTCAGTTTTGGGTAATCGATCGGACACCGGTACCTTGATCGAACAGACATGTGCGTTATGCGGCGCCCGGCGCTGCCCGGCACGTGTCGAAAATTCGGGTAAGGGTCCAGGTTATTGCGTCACCAGCCCCGCAGCCGTCCAACGCCGGAGCCGTCCATTGCCGCCGTCCTGGAAATAGTTGAGCTTGTGGGGCCACTCGGTGACACTAGCGTGAAGAATCAGTAATAATTGCGAGACAATTCAAATAGTACGACGACGGCAAAACTCAATCGGCCGACTATGTGGTTGCCCGGAGACGACACAGTCTCTGTGGCAACTCTGTTTGTCGCGACCGCATCCTCACCTGCTGCGACACAAGACTAGCTGACAAGAAGCCGCAGAGCTGCCCAAGGGACCAATAGCTATTGGTCCGTCATAGCTTCCGACGTCGCGGTTGCACTTCTGCCCCCAAGCACACAACTATCTAGTGTGTGCTTTGCCATATCTAACTCACGGTTGTTCGTGGCACCCGATATCCGTCGACTGCGGTTGACCAACGTTAAAGGTGCAATGGCCTTGGAGCTGCTCAGACAATGAAATACATCAATACTAGTGACTGGACACTTTGTGCTTTTATGCTGGCGGCCGGCTTGGTGCAAGGCTGCGGAAGTTCTTCAGAAACTGGAAATCAGGGTGCGACTAGTTCCGGCGGCACCTCGACGGCGGGCGGAAGTGGCAATGTTCTTTCATCGGCGCCGAACGGAAGTGGCAGCGGCGGCACCTCAGCAGCCGTTACTGGGAACACTAGCGCCAGCGCTGCCTCAGGCGGAGCAATTCAGACAACGGCCGACACAACCGCAAAGTTCAGCTTCTTCATTACAAGCCAAGCTCGCCTCTTTGGCTTAGCCCAAGCGTACAACGGAAGCAGCAAAGGTTTTGGCGGTGACCTCCGATACGGAGAAACAGGCGATGGTGCGGGTTTGCGTGGTGCGGACAAGATCTGCACGCAGATTGCAGAAGCCAGTATGCCCGGCAACGGAAAGTCTTGGCGAGCATTTCTGAGCGTCACAACGGACGGCACATCGCAGGTCAATGCCATTAGCCGCATTGGCTCCGGACCTTGGTATGACCGAATAGGTCGCTTAGTGGCAAACAATACAACAGAGTTGCTCAACACGCGCCCTGTATCAGCGAACACCACCATCATCAATGACCTCCCAAACGAAGACGGCGTTCCCAATCACGACGCACTTCAGACGGGAAATACCGCCAATCAAGACAACCACGACATCCTGACCGGTTCAACAGCAAGCGGCACGCTGTACGGGGCATCAGCTACCTGCAGCGATTGGACAAGCGCCGTCGGAACTGCATCACAGAAACCTCGTTGTGGACACTCCTGGCCTGCGGGTGGTGCTGGTGCTGGGGGGATGGGTGGACCACCAGGCGGCGCAATGGGTGGTGGTAGCATGTCCAATTGGATGTCGGCTCTTGACGAGGCGGGCTGTGCGCCTGGCGTCAATCTCGCGGAGAGCGTCAACGGGCAACCTTCGACACCGGGTAGTGATGGGACACTATCTGTAGGTTCTGGAGGGGGCTATGGTGGCATTTATTGCTTCGCTCTGACGCCGTAGTTGAAGTCGAATCGATGGTTTCTTCAACTTCAGGCACCAAGAAAATTACGCGGATTTGGAGTAGTCTCATGGGCAACTGGAAACATGCGAAAGCCTATCGGCTCGTCGTGTTGATTTTGGTAAGCGTGTTTTTCGCCTGCACAACCCAGAAGTCAAATACGGCAACTGGTCCGGTGATTGGTACAATTGTCGAGGGAACTTGCGCACTTAGCACCAGCGATACGGGCGATTCAGGTGCTTCGTCCGATGCCCCCAACTACCTAAGCCAGATAGGGTGCATGAGCGACTTCAACGCCCTGGCGTCGGTGCCCATGGACACCTCCCTGTCCGGAGCGCGCTCGGGAAAAGTTGTCTTGGATACGAGCGACGACAACGCGCTCTACTTTCAGAATAGCCAGAAGTACAAACTGCACTTCGATTTCGTCTCCAGCAATCTTAGCGGAGTGGGTGCATCGAGCACGTTCGAGCAAACGCAGTATTACGCACCCGAGTCGGATCGACGATTCCTGCTCGGAGCGGTTACTCACTATGGAGGGCCCGACATTTGGGCGCTCGAGCTTGCGGCCTACGACACCATGAGTCCGGCCATGTTGGCGAAATTGTTCCATGCGATAAAGGCAAACGCCTTCTTTGGGCCTGGACTTAGGTTTCATCCGACGTCTCAAAGCCTTGAGACCACGGCCAAGAAACTCGATTCGAGTATTCCCGTAGTGACGACGACTGAGCTATACGGGACGATGGAATATCAGCCGCTGGTTCTTGCGTCGGCTATGGGGCAGCTGCGCTTCTTTACCTCGGCAGAGGTGCAATCAGGCACCTTCATACCCTACGATGCGATAGTCATCTTGGACCAAGCACCCAACAATATCTCTGTCGTTGCGGGCATCATTTCGGAAGAATTTCAGTCGCCGCTCTCTCATATCAATGTGCTCGCCTCGAATCGTGGCACACCCAATATGGGCCTCAAGAACGCTCGAATTAACCCCAAGGTTGCCCCATACATTGGTAAGTGGGTTGAGCTAAAAGTGCACTCAGAGGATTTCGAGATCACGGAAGTCAGTGCCGAAGCAGCGGCGAAGTACTACGAGGAACACAAACCATCCAAAGTCACACTCGATCCATTCGATACGCAAGTGAAGGGACTATGGAATGTTGAAGACGTTGTTCCGAATTACGCCAGCCTACCGAACGCATCGAAGCGAACGGCAATTTCCGAGAAGGTAGCAGCATTCGGAGGCAAGACTGTCAATTACTCCGTGATGGCGCAAACCGGCGATATCCCAGTTCCCAAAGCGTTTGCGATCCCGATGTACTATTACGATAAGTTCATGCGGGACAACGGGCTATATGACCTCATTGATAGTCTGATGCTGGACCATGAGTTCGTCACCAACCCCACGGTGCGAATGGAGGAACTCCGCAAGTTCCGAAACAAGCTCATGAAAGGCACGCTTGATCCTGAGCTTCAAGCATTGTTGAAGTCCAAACTTGCCTCGGATTACACTGGCAAAGACGGCAAGCCCATCGCGATGAGGTTCCGAACCAGCACCAACAGCGAGGACCTTGACGCATTCCCATGTGCCGGTTGCTATGAATCGCACACCGGCGATCCGGGGGTCTGTTGGGACGACGTTCTGAACGCAATTCGGCTCGCCTACTCAAGCACCTGGTTGTTTCGGACCTACGAAGAGCGCGACTATTATGGGGTAGACCAGAAGTCGGTCGGTATGGCCTTGCTCGTGCACCACACGTTCCAAAATGAAACGGCCAACGGCGTAGCCGTGACGAATAACCCCTTCGACTCCAGCGGGGCCAATCCTGCGTTGTACGTCAACGTGGAATACGGTGGGGACGCCGAAGTAGTGCACCTGCCTGCCGGGGTCACGACCGACCAATTTCTCTACTTCTTTGGGACGCCAAATAACCCAATTCAGACCATTTCTAGCTCAAATTTGATTCCGCTCGGAACTACCGTGCTGACAAAAGCACAAACCTATACGTTAGGCACGGCGCTTGATGTCATTCACGATCTGTTTTCACCCGCCTACAGAAAGTCGCCCACGACTTGGTACGCAATGGACGTTGAGTTCAAATTTGCTCCTGTTGATGCTGTTGGCAATAAGACGACTGAGCCACAACTCTGGGTAAAACAAGCTCGTCCATACCCTGGTAGAGGGAACGAAACGACTAACACTTCGAACGATTGATGTGTCACTTGAATCAACGGCGACCGAAACGTTGCGCCCTTGTGCACGTCAGTTCGAGGACCACTTAGCGCCTGATTGCACCGATCAACCTAGTCAATATCAACCGCTTGCACTACCCGCGTGTGCTAATCATACCGGGCCTGACTTGCGCGGAGTCGCGATCACAAACTTAGCTGACCGTCAGAAGCGCCTTCCCTGGAGAGCCGCCGAGCTTTCCCGTCAATGGCCACGCGCTTGTTACTTTTCTCAGAGGAGTTGTATGAAACAAATAGGCTCGTTCCGCATCTTGGCGTTGGTCTCCTCGAGTGCGGTGCATTTGTTGTTTCAAGTGAACGCTTGGGCGCAGCAGATAACTGTGCCGTCAAGCGCGCCGGGTGCTTCTGCGGCGCCGAATTCGTCGATTGCGCGTGAGCAATCACCGGCGGTCGACGCGGGTGCTCCCAGCGCTCCCGATGCGTCTGCCCCACAAGCGCCACGCAGCGAAAAGCCGGCGGGCTCAGCCGCAGCCGTCCCAACCAACGGTGAGACAATCGACTCCGCTGCAGAGCGCTTCAACGTGGCACCGTTGGGGGATTCTGCAACCGTAGAGCTGGCACCCATCCCGCGCGATGCCCTGCAAAAGAAGCACAAGAAGCAGAAGGGGAAGGCGCGGCGGGATGCGCCCCGTTTCGACGACGGCAAAGCTGAGCCCGGCACAGACGACAGTTGGGGCGACCCATGGGGAGATAGCCAGGATGAACTTCGTGCAGCCGGCTTATCATTCCGGTTCCTGTTGCAATCGCACTACCAGTACACGCACGTGCGTACAAGCAAGAATTCCGACGAAGCCTACCGCGCCCCTGAGGAGCAGCTGGCGCACAACAACGATGGTTGGGATGTCAATCGCTTGTTCTTCAGGATCGCAGCGCAGCCGTCGCGCTATCTCAGTTTAAAGATGATCACCGACTTTGCCGAATTCAAGCACGGCAACGGCAAACAAGCCATCAAACAAGCTTATGTCACTCTGACACCGCTGCCAAAGCACATCCATGTGCTTACCGGCATTCTCAAGGTGCCGTACTCGATTACGGAGTTGGACCCCATTGCGCAGTACGAATTTGCTTCACTGGGACTGGCTAACGACCTTGTCAAGAACCTCGACTTCGCAGGGCGAGACGTTGGCGCTGAACTCTTGGTGACGCCATTTTCGAAGCCGCGGTACTTGCAGATGATCTTTGGCGTCTTTCAGGGGCATTCCAAAGACGAGAATGCTTCACCCATCGGTTCGATTGGCGCTCGGGTGGAAAGTCACCCAGTGAAGACGCTCCGGATTGGTGTGGACTGGGTTGAGCAACCGAAGTCGGCTACGTACAACGAGTATTTTGACACTTCGGATAAGGCATTGATGCCGAATCCGGACAACCCAACCGTTCCCATTTCGAAGAAATGGTTGAAGGGGCAAGCATTCAGCGGGGATATCACGTTCCAAAGTGCCGGTCTCCTACTGAGGACGGAAGCGATGTATGGGACCCGCGTCGACTATTATACGCGTTATGGCGCCGGGAATTTCGCAGCTGTATGGGCATCCGCTTCGTATAAGTTTCCAGTTGGGGCTCTCAAGTTTCAACCTGGAGTACGCGTGGAATGGCTCGACGCTGACACGCAGCATTCGGTCGGCACGCGACGCCAGCTGACGCTAGGGCTTGGAACGTACTTCAGCCCGAAAATTCGTACCCTAATCGATGTGACGCGGTCTGACATACAGGACAATTCACCGGTCATCCAGCAGCCCGTACCGCTGCCTGCAATACCGTACAACGCGCTCAGCAATACGCGCGTGACAGCACAGCTGCAAGTCGTCCTCTAACCTGGAAAGTCGCTGGAATGTCTGACTCAAGCCCAGGGAGAAAAGCGAAATCGATCTTTAGTATGCTCAACACCCATGACTGTGGCGTGGCCTGCGCCTCCGAAACAACGGCCCTGCTTTCGTCTGGAACAGCGTCGCATTGCGAACAGATAGAAACACCGAAGACGCAGGAAGTGGTAGCGGACTCGAGCTGTCCAAGTACGCTCGTTCGGCAACGAGGAAACTGGGTCGTTCACCACAAGCATAGGAACATCCGTGCTTGGAACGGCGCGCTCAATCGCGACGTCACCCCGACTGAAAGCACTACCGCGCAAGACGTGCTGCACGGAAAGAGATTGGTCCGAGAGCTCACTGTAGGCCGGGTAAACAATCCGCGCCATCGCACAGTTGTTTCGGCGCAGTGTCAATGGAGACCACGCGGTTCCCTAGGCAGGGATGTGGGGACTTGGCGCGTCGTGCGTTTGGCTTCGGCATTGTTCGGGCACTCTCGTGACCAACGACTCATCGTTACAAGACCAGGGATTTAGCAGTGAATACCGGGCGCAAAAATTCATTCTCGCTCCGCCTGCACGATTGGCTGCATCGGCGGCGGTTGATTCGAGGTGAGCAGTGGGGACGGCCTAGTCTCGCCAAACGCATCTTCCGAATTCGCCTGCAATCCGCAGCAATTCTCGCCGTGCCATCGCTGCTCCTGTGGGTTTGGTATCTGACTGCGGCGTGGGCTGCACACGTGGCTCACCAGGCTGAACTGGGCGTTACCGAACCGCTCACGCTTTCGCTCATTCAGCTTCACTTGCACGATAAGCTAACTCGAGACGTGCAAAGGCTGATGGCTCCCGAGCCCCAACGGAAGTCAGTGCTTCCCACGTATGGGCTCATTGTTAGCAACGAGAGCCTAGACCAACTATCTAAACGGCTTCCTCCTGAAGACGGACAACCCTTCTACGTTGATGCACAACTGGTAAAAGGTAGTCGAGTCCACAGTGTGCAAGTTCGCTACCGGGGTGGAAAGTTCTGGCACTACAATCACCCTCAAAAATCTTGGAAGGTGAGGGTCAAGGACGGCAATGTCGTAGACGGTTTCAACACGTTTGCTTTCATCAACACGCCTGAGTCCGTCCCATTTGAGGAAGAAATCGTCCTCGATGTTGCACGTGAGATGGGTTTGCTTTCGCCAGAGTACTTCCCGTTTCGGCTCCTCGTTAACAAAGCCTACACGGGCGTGTATTTCTTCGAATCGCAACCTGACGAAGGCATGCTGAAACACGCCTCACGGCCACTTGGAACCATCTACTCAGGCAGTGACTCGCCGGTTGATCCGGCGACGGGCGTCAGCACGCTCTTCAAGTCCGCCGACAACTTCACGAAAGTCAACCAGGGCATTCATCAAAGTTTGGGAGAACGGATTGAACTTGAAGGACTCGTCTTCGCAATAAATCGGGCTAGTCCCGAGGAATTCGGACGATATGCGGAACGTCACTTGGACATCGAGCGCTTCGCGCAATGGGACGCGCTGGATGTCGTATTTGGATGTAACCAACACGACTTCAGCGAAAACCACAAGCTTTACTTCGACCCTTTCCGTGACAAATTCGAACCCATTGCCTGGAACTATAGAGGCTGCAAACACGATCGGGAGCTCAATCGCACGGAGAACCCTCTCATCCTGCGGCTGAAGCAACAGTCGGATTACCTATCGCGACGAAATCGCATCGTGTACCAGTTGCTCCAAGGTCGGGCTTCTCCCGCGGCGCTCCGCGAGCGAACCGCCCAATTGCTTGAAAAGCTGCGCGAGGACCAATCACGCGACCCTTACTGGGACGCCTTCCAGTTGCTACCGGCGGTAAGTCCCTATTACTCACTGCTTCTGCGTCCGGTGAGCCGCGCGGCACAGAAGGTTGCAGTTGAGACACGCTTGTTTGAGCTCGAGGACCGGAAGGCATATCTATCGGAATTGCTGGAGGGGTCAGAGTGCACCCTCGCACTAGCGACGAGCCAGGTGCCGTCTATCGGCAATAGGGCGGGCGCAATCGAGATGCTGTCGGTGTTAGATGTCTCGGTGGCGGGGAATGGGGGCTACTTCATCGAACAAGTCGAGCCGACGTGGGGCGCGGATTGCAAACCTGGAAGTTGGCAACTCTTCGCCGACACGAATCTCGATGGAAAACTGCAGTTCGACATCGATCGCGAAGTTGTCAGAAATGGGTACGTGCTCGCGCCGGGCCAGCAAACGGGCGAATTGCACCCCGGGACCGTCATGCAGCGGCGCGCTCCCCAGGTTCACCGTGGTAATGTGCGCACGACTTCCGAGTCGCGACTCTACCGATTCTTCATGAAATCCACTGGTTGCGCCCCGGTTTCAATGAAGTTGCGGTTACGGAATGTCGTCACTCTGGCTTCATTCGAACGGTTTGCGGATGCAAGAGTCGGTGTAGCGACGAGCGCAATTCCCGCAAGCCACTGCTACGACAAGTATGCCGAAGAAATCGGTCAGTCGTCGCCCCACTCTTGGTGCTATGTACAAGGAAAGGTCAATGGTTCCTCAATTGGCCCGGGGATAGTGGACATCAACGAGTCTAGAACCTACTCGGAGGATGAACCTGTCGAAATCCTTCCAGGCACTACGCTGCGCTTGGCAAAAGATGCGTCACTGATCTTCTACGGCAGGGTTATCGCACGGGGCACGGAAGGCTTGCCAATCCAGTTCGAAGCGAAGGATGGCTTCTGGGGCGGCGTGGCGCTACAAGGTTCAGGGACCAAGGGATCTGTTCTTGATCACGTGACGTTGCGTGGAGGAACGCAGCCGCACTCATCGACAGTCCTCTGGCCAGGACTGGTCAATGTGAATGACACCTCCGACATCAGTCTAGGGCACTGTTCTATAGTTACCGATAGGCAGTCGCGTCTTGCCGTCCACATTGGTGAATCCAAGAATATCGCAGTTTTCGATATGACGGTTCAAGGGGGCGCTCGGTCGATTCAGATTCAGTACTCAGATGCACACCTGACCAATTCGACATTCGTTGGCGCCACCGCTGATGCAGTTCACATTACATCATCCCGTGTAGAAATTCGCTCGTCAAAAATGGTTTCCTACGGCAGTGACGGCATATCGGCGAACGGCCAGAGCGTTGTCAGTCTTGATAACGCAGCCCTCCTCCGCGGAGGCCGCGGACTTTACGCAGACGAGGCTTCTGAGGTCCAATGCTCGCGCGTGCTCCTGTTCGAGAATCGAGACTGCAGTCGTCTAGATGCCGTGAACGAGGCGCATGGGCATAAGACCCGAATTGTCGGTCGGGAACTGCTCGAAGTCGGCTGCACGGAAGCCCGTAAGGCGAGCACTGAGTCGAACGTGGTGCAGGGCAACAAGCCAAGAAATCTGACGCCCAATGACCTGGCAAGCCTGCGCGCCGACGTATTGAGAATTGCGACCTGGGACCAATTGAGCGGTATCATCGAAAACCTTGCAGGCGGGCGAAGGCGATGAGCAAGGTGAGACTACTGCCGAGCGCTGGGTTCGTTCTGATGCTCTTTACGCACGCGCTGTTGCTCGTCACCTTGGCTTGGGGGGCCTCGACTCCGGACCTTGAGCGAGTTTGGGTGCTGACACAGAATCTGCAACGCCGACAGTTCGTTGCGTTGACACCTAAAGACGTCGACTTGCTAAGAGGTGCGCTCACTCATTATCCAACACTGTCTAGGGCCTTCATTGGGCGTGCTCAACTGGGATTTGTCGAACCGAGCCGTAACAGTTGGAACACTCTGCCGAGATCGCACATTATCACGAGTGCACAGCTGACGGGGGTCGTGCATATTCAATTGGAGTGTCAAGCTCCTGCTACGGCCTTTCCAGTGACTATCATGCTCGAGCGAGCAAGCCGGCGGCACGAACTTCGATTCACTGAAAGCGGCCGGCGCGAGGTTGTTCTCGAATTCACAGTGCCGCATAAGCCGGAACTAATAGCCGTTACTGTTTCGTCTGCAAGTTCTGACTCCTCAAGCGAACAAGTGAAAATTGCGCTTCGGACACTCAGCCCTCCTGGAGCAAAGGGGTCGCCATGATCAAGTTCTTTAATCGATATGAACTCAAGTATTTTATCCAAGCAGAGCGATATCGAGAATTAGTCAAGGACCTGCATCATTTCATGGAGCCTGATCACCATGGTGACGTTGATGGCTTCTATAAGATAGTAAGTCTCTACTACGATAGCCCCGATTATGCATGCTATCGATCCAAGATTGACGGGTTGCGTTTCCGGCGCAAGCTGAGACTTCGTATTTATGTGTCACCCGGCCAGGACATTACGACGGTCGACACCGGGTTTGTGGAAATCAAGCAGCGGTTCAATCGAACCACTCAGAAACGCCGAATCGCGCTTCCCCTGGAGCAAGCCAAACGACTCTGCGCAGGTGAGGAACTCGAAGTGGAACTCGACGCGCGTGATTCTGCAACCGCATCAGAAATCCACTACATGGTCAGGGCGATGCGACTGAAGCCAGCCGCAGTAGTCAGTTATCGTCGTCGCGCCTTTGTTGGGGGACGTTATGAGCAAGGCATGCGTTTGACCTTTGATATGAATCTCCAGGGGCGTGCCCACGCGCTGGAAGTGAACGAGGACGCTGTGAATCGTCACTTCCTGCCGCTGGACTGGGTGCTCATGGAAGTAAAGGTCAATGAACGAGTCCCACTGTGGATGGTTGCACTGCTTGCAAAACACCAGTGTAGCTTGCAGCGTATGAGCAAGTACTGCGCGTCGCTAGCCGTGGGCAAAGCACACTTGCAACGGGCGTTTGCCCACAAGGAGAATCGGTATGGGTGATCTAGTCAAGGAATTGGAACGCTTCGGTGATCTGTCGACTTCATTTACGCTGCTCGATGTCGCGACAGTGTTTATTTTGAGTCTTGTCTTGTCGCTGTTCGTTGGTTGGATCTATCGAACCACCCATCGTGGGGTGTCCTATTCACAGACGTTCGTACATACGCTCGTGCTCTTCGGCATGGTTGTTGCGTTCATTATGCTGATTATCGGTACGAACATCGCGCGAGCGTTCACACTGGTGGGCGCGCTGTCTATCATTCGATTCCGACATGCGGTCAAAGAATCACGGGACGTAGCTTTCGTGTTCTTAGTGATGGCTGTTGGCATGGCATGTGGAACGCGCTTCTATATTCTTGCTACCTTTGGCACGCTTTGCCTGTCTGGTGCGGTTGTGATGATGACCAAGCTGGACTTATTCGCTAAGGTTATTCGGGAGCGTATTCTGATTGTGCGCGTGCCAAACTCGGAGAAATTCGATGAGGTGTTCCCGGAGGTGTTTCGCAAGTTCCTAGATGAGTTCAACCTGATCAGCCTTGAGACAATGGGTGATGGTCAGCTGCAAGAGGCCGTGTATTCGGTTGTGCTTAAGCCTCGCGCCGAAACCGATCGCTTTATTGAAGCCGTTCGTCAGGCCAATGGCGGCAACAAGGTTACCTTGGTGCTCGGTCAGCAGGAGATCGATCTGTGATTCGCCGTTGCTCTCCTGACAAGGCACACTCACGTTAGCAATATTTTGACCGTGAAGATTGGGGTAATATGTTGCAGCTAAGCCTCGGGCATTCGAATCTGTGTTTCGCGATCACACCGATAATTCTGGTGCTGGCTTGCGGGACCAACCCAGTTGCGACTCCAAGCGTTAGCGTCCGTATCAATGAGGTTTCATCGTCCAATCACGACTACATGGATGAAATTGGTGACACGGACGACTGGATCGAGCTTTATAACCCGAACGCGGAAGCAGTCGATCTAACCGGGTACTTTCTCAGTGACAGCCACAGCAAGCGATTCAAGGTCGAGTTAACTGAGGCAGCCGTAGTGCCCGGCAACGGACTACTGTTCCTTTGGGCGGACGGCGAACCCTCGCAGGGCCCGCTACATGTCAATTTCAAATTGTCGTCCGTACGCGATGGAGTCTGCCTGAGCAACCCAGAGGGCTACACGCTTGACTGCGTCGAATTCGGAGCCGTTCCCCCTTATACCGCGGGTACGGAAGACACCAGCCTTGCGCGCTTTCCTGACGGGTTTGGTCGGTTTGAGTGGTGCAACATTTCATCGCCCGAAGAACTTAACGGTACCGCCTGCAGTCAGCCGGCCCAATGATCACTAGCGCATACGAGTTAGCCATCGGTTTAACGTTGCCGCTCGAACGGATCCGTATTCGTCCAGCTATCGTGTGGGCGTACTTGCGACGTCAGGACGCAAGCTACGCCGCACAAGATTCCTCACGTTCGGTGCCTGTGTGCTCGAGCGCGTTTAGCTCGAGTTCACGAAGAAGCTCGCGAGCACGCTTCGGGCGAAGAGGAGCGCCGTCGAAGTCCGTGAGGCGGAGCTCAGCAAGCCAAAGTTCTGGTTTGTGCAGTGAGAATTGCACCCTGCTTCGGATGTTGGTTGCGTACAACGACTTGGTCAATGCGACGACAAACTTCGACAGCTCCGATGTTGCAACGCGCAGGGCGGTTTCCGTTCTGTCCTCGTGGAAACTGATCTTCAAACTACTGGTTATCATTTCTCCACTGTTAGCCGGCCCGGTGACGGGATTCAGGCAGCCAAGCAACGGATCTGTGAACTTAGCTCGGAATGTCGGATTGCCAATGCAACCGCGAAGTCGGACGAATGGTCAAGGTCCAGAACCCGCTGCTGAATTGGGGATGGAATCGCGGATTCGGTGCAGCACCACGAGTGTGGCCTCTTTTCCTGCCGCTTCGTTCGAAACCAGCATGTCACCGTTCGGCAGGAACGCGATTCCCTCGGGCTGCCGGAAAGTCGTCGCGTCCAAGAGCGCGTACCCGGTGAGACCACCCTGCTCATTGCAGGAGACCATCACATGATCGGTTGCCGATACGACGAAGATTTCGCCCGAAGACGGGTGGACCGCAATCGCAGACGGCATGAAGTGCAACGAGCTCCGATTGCCTTCGCCGTTTCTTTTCGGCCGTCGAGGAATCGGCAAGTTATGATGTTTGGCGAATCGTCGTATCTCCCGGACGCTGATTTCGAAGGCTGGGAGTTGGGTGCGCGTTTTGCCGTGCAAATCGAAGGCATAGATGGGGCGAGAATCCCTGGCGCCCGAACTGTTGTCGTGACTCTTCGGAGCGATCAGCAGGCGATCGTGCCTTGCATCGAGGCACAACCCTTCGCTGTCACTGAACGGGAATTGCAACTCAAACTTACGCACGGATGGGTGATGTTTCAGCTTGGAAAGCTCGAACAGAACGCCGTCGCTTCGCAAGACGTAGATCTGCGAATCCACGAGAGCCAGCCCTTCGTAATCGCCGTGCGACGCGAAGCGGATTTCGTCAGTAATGCGATTGGCCTTCCAATCGTAGACAAAGACGGTGCCCTGCTCATCCTGAACGCACGCGATCGTGTTCTCCGAAAGTACGGCAATATCAGATATCTCGCTCAGGACTTTCGGCAGAACGATCGAGGCTGCGGGATGATCGATATCGTAGTCCAATACCGAATTGGACACCGGGAAATCGTCTGCAGTTTCGCGAGTGTCATCGTCTTGGATTTCGGGCAACTCCTCACGTATGGCTTGCCCCCTGTCGATGTGCTGTTCGGCGCGCTTAGCCTGTGGTGCACCCGAGGAGTCCGAGGACCGAAAATAGCTGCATCCGATGGCCAGAACTGCGAGCGCTGCGACAACTCCCGATGCGAAAAGAGGTCTTGCAAGCGTGCCGAGCTCCCACGCCTTCGCGGGTGGAGCTGTATTGGTGTGAACTTTGTTCAAAATGACCCCGCTTTGCCTACGGTCGGCGCGCTACCGGTTGCAATCAGCAGCAAATTACTTTGGGCGTCGACTAGAAGCGTCATGACACCGAGAGTCTGGCGCAGCTTAGTACATTTCGCAACGCCGCTTGTTATTCAGCGTTGTTCTTGGAGAACATCGAGCAGGTGGGATGTTTGCGCTCATGCTCTGCGCGTTTGCAAGCCGGGCGCGCTCGCGCATGACACCCACGGACTCAGTAGAATTCAGCGCGGTGGACACAATTCGGAGAATTGAATATGCCTGCTACAACCGAACGCACAATCCCGCTTGCCGTAGTGCTGACAATGACACTCCAACTCACTGCATGCGGAGTGAGTGAAACGGGTCGTTTCGCACGACCCCAACGTACCTGCGACGTTGGCAGGGGTGGGCCTTGCGCTGACTTAGGTGACAAATATGCAGAGGGTGATGGGGTGGCCCCGAATCCTAGCCTAGCCGCTCGCTACTATCGGCTTTCGTGCGACGACGGCAATCAGCGCGGGTGCGTCGGGCTGGGAAACGCGTTCGCACGAGGTGAAGGTGCCGAGCGCAACTTTGTCAAGGCAAAGGATTTATTCACACAAGCCTGCGCCAAGAAGAATGAGCGCGGATGCGTGCTGCTTGGTGAGTTGTTTGAACAGGGTCGTGGCGGCCCGAGGAATGTGCGAGCTGCAGCGGAATTGTATCACCACGCGTGCCAGGACGGGAACGCTAAAGGATGCGTCGATTTGGCTGGTCTCTACACTTCCGGTGTGGGCGTCGCCCGGGACTTTGGTCGAGCCTTTCAGCTCTATAGGCAGTCTTGTGACAGTGGCAATCAGCGCGGTTGCGCCGGCCTTGCCGACAGTTACGCAGTTGGTGAAGGCATCGAGAAAAATACCGTCAAGGCCCTGGAGATCTATAACGAGGCGATCTTGCGAGGCAATGCACACGCATCGGCAGGTCTTGGTAAGTTGTACGCCAAAGGTGACGGTATCACTAAAGATATCCTGCGCGCTCAGCAGCTGTTCCTTCGCGCGTGCGAACGGGGAAGCGCTGCGGGTTGTGCGGAGCTGGGCGAACTCTATCTTTCAGGCGAAGGCGCGCAGAAAGACACTGTTCGCGCGCGTGAACTGCTGACCAAGGCTTGCGATGGTGGTAGCGCGCACGGCTGCGCAACGCTTGCTGAGCAATACCTTTCCGGCACGGGTACTGTGAAGGACCCGCCGAAGGCATACACGCTGTTCGAGAGTGCGTGCGAAAGCGGTAGTGCTCGCGGCTGTGCTGGTCTGGGCGAAATCTTAGCCCAGGGGGTAGGTGCTGAAAAGAATGGACCGCAAGCAATTGGCCTCTTCCGCCGCGCGTGCGACGCCGGCAGTGTCCACGGTTGCGTTGACTTAGGTCAGGCCTATGCGTCGGGTGCCATTGTGGAAAAGGACGTAGCAATGGCGGTGCGCTTCTACCAAAGGGCTTGTGATGGCGGGAGCCCCGCGGGCTGTGCCTTGCTAGGGGAGGCGTTGAGTAACGGAGAAGGTGCCGCCAAGGATGCTAGCCGAGCATTGACATTCTGCCAAGCGTCGTGCAGCGCGGGAAACGCTCACGGTTGCATCTGTATGGGGGATTTGTACTCCCACGGCGAGGGCGTATCGAAGGACGTTGAGCGTGCTGCCGCGATCTATACTCAAGCGTGCGAAGCCGGTTCCGTTCGAGGCTGTGTCAGCCTTGCCGAGGCGCACATTCGTGGGGAAGGCGTGATTCGCGATTACAAAGTTGCGGTCTCATTGCTTCAACGCGCCTGCGAAGCTGGCAATGCTCGCGCTTGCGCCCGCATGGGCGACCTCTATCTTCGCGGCGAGGGTGTAGAAAAGGATTCCAAGCGTTCGGTCGAGTACTATTTGGCTGCGTGCAATGGTGGAAGTGGCGCAGGTTGCGCGGCATTGGGCAAGCTCTACGAAAGAGGTGATGGCGTCACAAAGGACGTTCACCGTGCCTTCGAAATTTATCAACGGGCATGCGAAACTGGAAACTCACGAGGTTGTGAAGACCTTGCTGCTGCCTACGTCAACGGAGTTGGCGTCACGAAGGATCCACATCGGGGGTTTGAGCTCTACAAGAGAACTTGCGATGGTGGGAGCGCCCGCGCGTGCGCTTACCTTGGTGAACTTTTCGCGAGCGGGGACGGCGTCAAGAAGGACAAAATACAAGCAAGGGAACTATATCAGCGTGCCTGCGACGCCAATAGCGGACATGGTTGTGCTGACCTGGCGGTCATGTATGCCAAGGGCAAAGTTGTGCCACGCGACCTCAAACGTTCAATAGTATTGAATCAACGTGCCTGTGAGTTAGGCAGCGGAAAGGGTTGTGAGGGACTCGGAATCCTGGCTGCAAGGGGCGAGGGCATGCCAAAGGATCTGGTGGTAGCGGCCCAATTCTACGAAAAGGCCTGTGACTTGGGGAACGGCAGGGGTTGCGCAAGCCTTGGCGCGGCATACGCAGTCGGACGAGGCATTGCAAAAGATGCAGTGAAGGCAAAGAGCTATTTTGCGAGAGCTTGCGACGAAGGAACCAGGCGCGGTTGCCCGGCGCCGTCCACCGGCAAGCCATGAGCGGCGTGCGGCGTCACGCTCATTGGAACCTGGAAAATTCCAGCTAACGACGTTTCGGAAAGCGGTACTTGCGCAAGTGACAAATTGGTGAGCTGTGATGGGTGCTGTGTGACACTATCTTGACAGTGGACCTGAGCGGTTCGCGCGGACGGCACCTGCCGGGTCGGAATCGATCGCCGGCAATGCTTGATATGAACTGTTTCGTCCAGTGCACGCGGAGTTATTTTTCACCGCTGATCGGCAGCGAGAGAGAAGCGTTGAATTGAAGTCTCTATTCTACTCAAGTGTTCGAGGTTGGGCGTTGCTTGCGGTTCTAGCGGTACCAATTAGCGCTACAAATTGTTCCTCCTCGGAGAACAATCAAACCGGTACCGGCGGGACAGGCACTCAGGGTGGTACTGGCGGAGCCAGTTCAACAAGCGCCACCGTATTTACCCTATTGGCCAAATCCGTCGGCAGATTTTTCGTAAAGCTCAATAGCACCGATCCCGCGAACACCATTGTTTCGGGTGTGGTGAAATCGGGTGCGGATCCCAATAGCTACGTCGAAACACCGGTATCAACAGCGGGTGGCTGCACACTATTTAAGCTTTCTGCCCCCTCCTGCGCCAACGCCAATAATGGTGACGGGTGCGATACGAGTGCAGAAGTTTGCACCGGGACCGATACCTGCACAAAGCGCCCGACGAATAAGAACGTTGGGGTTGTGCAGGTCACAGGGGTTGAAACGACTACTGGTACCAATTCGTTTGAATTGATGAATGTTTCCAATAGCTACAATACGCCGGGTGACGTTTTGCTTAAATACCCCGGCATTTCTGAGAGTAGCGCGATCAAGGTATCGGCGGCCGGAGCCGACGTCCCTGCGTTCGAAGTTACGGCAAAGGGGATTAGTCCGTTGTCTCTCGGTTCTGCAAGTTATCAGATCGGCACAACGGCGCCCCTCACCGTAACTTGGACGGTTCCCAACGTGAGCGGGGATTCCCGAATTCAAGCAACGGTAAACGTGAGTCACCACGGCGGCAGCAAAGGCTATATTGCTTGCGACGTCGCGGACTCAGGGTCGTTGACTATTTCAGCTGAACAGATTGCCGGACTGATCAATATGGGGGTGGCTGGCTACCCCACGTTGACCGTGGTTCGCCGAGCCACCGGAACTGCAGCAATTGCGGCAGGTCAGGTTGTCCTATCGGTTGAGTCATCCGTCTCCCCCGTGTTCTCAGTTCAAGGATACATATCGTGTCTTGGGGATGAGACCGTTTCACCTTGCGGGGCTGGACAAAGCTGCAATGTGGATTTGAAGCTCTGCCAGTAGACAGTGGCCCGGTCGTGTTAACTGCTTCGCCGGGCACTGACTCCGTCTGAGACAGCAAGGGCAGGGACTCTTGGCCAGTTAGTGGCCGTGTCGAATTGTTTCATCAATTGTCACAGTAAGAATGGGCATGCTTGAGGTGTTGTGATGACTGATTTCAAAGTTCCTTTTTCTCGAACCGAACTTGCGAAAGTTGTAGTCAAGCGCAAGCTGGGTTGTGCCATCTCACTCGGGCTAGCCGCGGTGTCTGCAAACGCGTGTAGTTCGAATGATTCTGCAGTTTCCGCAGCGGCCCAGGGCGCAGGTGGAAGCGCGTTCGGAACTGCAAGCCCTACCAGCACGGGTGGAGGGTTGTCTTCATCGAGTGGAGGGGGATCATACGTCGGCGCTACGGGCGGTGCCCCAGTCGCAGTTGGCGGGTCGGTCGCCTTCGCTGGGAGCAGCAATGCGATGAATACAGCCGCCGGCGGTGTCAATTCAACCGGCGGTGTCAATTCAACCGGCGGTGTCAATTCAACCGGCGGTGTCAATTCAACCGGCGGTGTCAATTCAACCGGCGGCAGGAATAGCAGTGGTGGTTCTGCAGCCGCGGGCGATTCGACCGTCAGTGGTGGTTCCGCTGCCACCGGTGGCAAGACAGGTACTGGTGGTTCCGCTGCCACTGGTGGCAAGACAGGTACTGGCGGTATCTCAGCCAGCGGAGGCAGTGCAGCCAGTGGCGGCAAATCCGGTATCGGCGGCGCAACAACTGCCGCTACTAGCAGCTCGACGTCGAGCTGTACGTCGAGCACCGTCAAGTTCAGCTTCTTCGTAACCAGCCAGGCTCGGTTGTTCGCGCTGGCGCAGGCCTTCAACGGCAGTACTAAGGGCTTTGGTGGTGACTTGCGCTACGGCCAAAGTACCGGCTTGGCTGGTGCCGACAAGATTTGCACGGTGATCGCCGAAGCTAGCATGCCTGGCAATTGCAAAACCTGGCGAGCGTTTCTAAGTGCGTCAGACGGTGGCACCGGTACGGCTGTCAACGCCATTTCAAGAATTGGAACGGGCCCCTGGTACGACCGGCTGGGGCGCCTCTTCGGGACCAGCATCAGCAGTATCACTGCCACTCGACCGGACGCAGCCTCAGCGATAGTCAACGATTTTCCGAATGAGGATGGCGTTCCCAATCATGATGCACTTCAAATCGGGAATACCGCGAATCAAGACAACCACGACATTCTGACAGGCAGCACCACAACGGGAACACTCTACAGCGCGACTAGCAACTGCACCAATTGGACAAGCTCGGCCGCAGACAATACCAAGCGTCCGCGCGTAGGTCATTCGTGGCCCGCCATGAGTGGACAAAGCTGGATGTCCGCACTCGATGAATCCGGATGTGCACCTGGTTACAACCTTGTTGATAAAGGGGGGCCAACCAGTGACGGAACTGTTGGTTCGGGAGGTGGTTACGGGGGCTTCTACTGTTTCTCACTTACCCCTTAGCGCACCGAACGACGGAGGCCTGGCCGCTCTAGTCGGTCTCTCGAGCACTTGGAGATTTGCGACGCTCGCAGGCGTTTCCGCGAATATATACCTCTGCGGCTGCCGACGTACTGCGCTTTCGGTCCCTGCCGATGCGTTGCGTGCACGGCGGCATGCTCGACAACCTGCACGAGTACCAGACGGTGCCACAACGATAAATTGTCGTGAGAATCGCTCCGCCAAAGACATTGGAACAGACGGGATTCAACGATAGCAGCCGGGCATCGATCCGCATCGCCCAGGTAACCGACCATTTCACTCCCTGCGCGCCCTACAACGATTGAGACTGCCGTAGAGCCGAGGCCTTCTTCCGCGGTGCAGGCTCTGGATATCCAGACATTGGCAAACACCACGTGGTAGGTCGGATAGTAGCCGACTATTTTGGGCATCAAGCTGTTCAGGTACCGACGCACCTGGGGATCCGGTGTGGGGGCGCGGTCCGGTACTCGCATGACGTCGATGACGGGATTGCCCGCGAGCTCGGCGGCTTCACGAAGCTGGAACAGCAGGCGATCTAATTGTGTTGCGCCTTTCGGGGCAACGCGACTTCAAGGCAAGCCCAAGGCGGCCTTGGCGCGAGAATTCTCGGGCATTCGCGTGAGAACCTCGCGAAACTCAAGCGCTGCTTCGACGGGGCGTTTCGCCCCTGACATCGCATACGCGCGACCGAGGCGCATTTCGATATCACCGGGGTAAAGCTCGATCAGCGCGGAATATTCGACGACAGCTTCAGCGTAGCGACCGGACTGATAGAGTGCCCACGCGCGTCGCGAGTGCGCCGAATAGTTCTTTGAATCAAACTGCAGGATTGCACCCGCGACCTCGATTGCACGTTCGTAGCGATCAAGCAACGCTAGGGCTTTCAGTTCTCCGAGTAGCGGTTCTACAGCCTCAGGTGCAAGCTTAGCCGCTTCCGCATAATCCTCTGCAGACTTGCCGTAGAGCTTGGCCTGATACTCCAGATAAGCCAAACGAAGTCTCAAGAAGTAGGCGCGCGGCGACTCTTCGGTGGCGCGAGTCGCTTGGTCAATGGCTTGACGATAGTCTCCCAAAGTCTCGTAGCGATAACTCTCAGCAAGCGACGACGGAATGGCTCGCGCAATGCAAGGTTTCGGAGATAGAAACAAGGAAATTGTCGCAACGCCTGCAATGACTGGAACGCTAACGTATGCAATCGCCCGTTCAAAATTCCAAGAGCCGCGCCTGCAGCGTCGCCCTGTCGCATTCGCGTGGGAGACCGTGTCGGTCGCCTGGAACAACATGCGCGTTCCTTGGCTAAGAGCAAGTGAAGTCAATGTGGAGCCTTCGATCTTGACTGAAGCACGGAAGCTGCGCCAAGTGCGACCAAGCCAGCGAACCTCCAAATCAGTACTTGCCGTTAGGCTTCGTTCGGTACGTGTCACGTGGGCTTGTGCGTTCACTTGCGTGCCAATTCCCAACAGGTCAAGGAGACCAATGCAATGCCCCATCCACCCTGAGTACAACCATTCTGGCGGAACCCTCTCGTGTGCGACAACGCTCCCACTAAATGGCGGAAATCGAGGCAATGCAAGCGCCAAGACTGCCAACGGCGACCTGGCGCGGGCGCGGAGCGTTGTGAACGTTGGCACGCAATCGAAAGTCGAAAAGTAGAGTCGCTCGCCGGAAACGCAATCGTATAGCGAGCGCTCGCCGATGGGTGACAGTTCCGAACGCAAGTGGCAAACCTCCGCCCGGCCATGCGCCAACGATAATTCTGCGCCCACTCGCAGGATCGCGATTTCCTGTGCTTTTGCAGCTTGACCGGCTGCGACGCAATCGCCGATGCGGGGAACCCCTTGCGCAACGTATTCGGCCGTTCCTGGCCGCGCCACCGCAAAGTGTGAAACTTCAAACGGTAATGTCGGCGCGCCAAGATGGGCGCCGCTCTGGACTTGGAAGTGCAAGTGCGGTCGCGGACTGCGTCCGGAGGAACCGCATCGGGCAACGATGGTTCCCGTTGCGACATGCTGCCCCTCGCACACGACAATCGATCGTTGCTTCAAGTGTGCCAATACCGAAAAGACAGCGGGGCCGTGCTGAATCACGACCACATTCCCATAAGGATACGTAAGATCCTGGGTTGCCGGGAGGTTGTCAGGATGTTCCGAATACGCAAGTACTACCGTGCCTGCCAATGCCGCGGATACTGGAGCGTCAAAGCAATAGTAGTCAGCGGCATTCGTTCCCGTGCCTCGAAATGGAAAACCGTTTTCGTCCATTATCTCGAAGTCGAGCGCATGTTGCCACGGTAGCTGATGTGTAAAGTCACCGTTGAAACCCTGTGTGACGGTCCAGGTTCCCTCAACGGGCAATGTTACTTTCGTAGGCCCCGGTGCGCCAAAACGTAAGCGCAACATTCGGTGATACGAAAGATTCGCTTCCCCATCGGAATCTAGCAGGGATGGGGCGTAAGGTGCACGCCCTGGAGACCGTCGCGCTAGCACCGCCAATCCAGCAAAGACAATGATGACGAACGGCCAGGCGAGCACCGGCAAACCAACTCGGGCCAGAAGCGGGCCAAGAGTAAGCGCTAACCAAGTCGTAAATATTGCGCTCACGCACGCCCAAGCGAAGGAAGCAAGGCTCGGTACGAAGAATACGCAGCCGAGCGAGGAAGAAACCAAGAGCGCGTTGTAGTTTGCCGGAAGTAACCACATCTGGTCGACTGGGCTACGGGAGAGGTCGACGAGCAAACTTGCTATACCGACTCCAAGAAGCCCGAAGCCGGCAAGAAAGCGAGACGTCAGTAGTGCCCCTAGAAATACCAGTGCTCCGGCGGCCGTGGTCGGAGAATAGACAACTGATCCAAACGCCCGCAACGCCCCCGCAACGGGTACGGGTAAGTGCACGGGTAAGTCAGGCACGCCCACGAATGAACTTTGATGAATCGACTGCGCGCTGCCCACAGCGAGGTCAAGCAGACTGGTTATGAGAACAAAAGGTAACGCCAGTACCGGCAGCCGAAATCTCTGGTTGAGGAATTGGGATAGACTGGCAGTCACTATGGCCGCGACAGAACCGAGAAGAGCGGCCTTGACTAGAATCAACACGGTCACGCAGTGCCCATGACCAAGCGCCAGCCCACATAACACCGCATTGAAACCGAAGTGACCGCGATGAGTAAGATCACGACGGTACCCAAGCGCTTCGGCCGTGCATAGTGCGCCCAAAACCGCTCCAAACCCAGCCGTTCCTGCCCCGAGATCGAAACACGACGCGCCGAATACGAGCACACCAGTTGCTGTACTACGCCCGAAGACCAGCGCGGAGTAGGCCCTCAATATGCAAACCACACCGTGCTGAATTGCGTCCAACCAATTCGCGTACCACGCCTGCTGCCGGTCGAGATTCATGCTGCCTTGACGTCCTTGTGCGGAGGCGCTGTGACTAAGCACGCTTGAAGCCTTAGTCCGGGACGCTCTCAGCGAGTTCGCGAACGGAACTTCTGTGCGTGATCGATGAGTCTGGGTTCGAACGAAGCGAAAGTCGGTTGGGGAGCAGCTCTGGGCCGAGCAAATCGTCGAGTATTTCTCGTCGCCGAATCAACTCGATCTCACCATGCTCACCAAT
>Ga0302321_100000350_pt1 | contig 40558 bp, 36 predicted proteins | sample Fen_T0_1_FD_202505 | JGI IMG/M metagenome (GOLD analysis project Ga0302321, IMG submission 202505) | Peat permafrost microbial communities from Stordalen Mire near Abisko, Sweden - Fen_T0_1 | ecosystem: Environmental > Terrestrial > Soil > Wetlands > Permafrost | place: Sweden: Abisko... | reverse complement strand
CTAGCGCGGGGCACCAGCAAAGAAGAATTCCGCGTCGCATGGGTGGAAGATGACGAAGCGTCCTCGGGGGCGCGTATCGGTGTTGCAGCAGTGGACCCCAACTCCTCTTTCTGGGACGCCGTGCTCAACGCCACCAGCGAATCTGGGCTGGAAGCGGCCAGTCTGCGCGGCACCACCGCCAACGACTGAAGTTCTCCAGTCATTCCTTCTTTCAAAGGATTCCCATCACGCCCGCCGGTCACGTTGCATCCTAATATCGAAGTGCTAAACTCGCTCGCCGGAGGGCCTTGTGTCAAACGCGAAGCAGCGAGATCAAGCACTGGGGATGGGCGCGAACATCACGCGTCGTGATTTTCTAAACGGTGTAGCCATCGCAGCCGGAGCCGCCATCGTTCCGCCGGAGATGTGGGCGGCGGCCGCACCCGATCTTGAAGCGCAAGAGACTCAAGGCTACTATCCGCCCACGCTAACCGGCTTGCGAGGCAACCACGCCGGTTCGTTCGAGACGATGCACCAGCTCCGCGACCACGCGTTCTGGGACAACGCACCCAAGCCTGTGGACACAGGTGAGGCCTACGATCTTGTGGTCGTCGGCGGAGGCATCAGTGGTCTGGCCGCCGCTCACTACTTTAGAAAAGCTGCCGGTGGTCGAGCCCGTATCCTCATTCTGGATAACCACGACGATTTTGGCGGTCATGCCAAACGCAACGAGTTTCGCGCCGGTAGTCGCACCCTCCTTGGTTTCGGCGGAACCTATTCCATTGAAAGCCCCGCTCCATACAGCGCGGTCGCAAAGGGCTTGATCGAAGAACTCGGCATTGACGTGCCCTCGTATCACAAATACGTAGACAAAGATCTCCACCGCTCCTTGGGCCTCAGGCCGCATATCTTTTTCGACAAGGAAACCTTTGGCGCCGACAAACTCGTCATCAGCGCCTTGCAGACCGGATCAGATGAAAGCGGCCTGCATCGCGACGGCGACGGGGCCGCCGATCTCGCGACATTTCTGAAGGAGGCTCCGTTATCCCAAAAGGCCAAGGAAGATTTTCTGCGGCTGGTTTCGGAAGACAAAGACTATTTGCCGGGGCTTAAGTCCGACGAAAAGAAGTCTCGACTGGCGCGCATCAGCTATGCAAAGTATCTGACCGAGATTGCGGGAGTCAGCGAAGAGATCATTAAACTCCTTCAAGCCATGCCACACCCTCTATTCGGTGTGGGTGTTGAAGCGGTTGCGGCCCAGGATGCATGGGGCCTCGGCGCGCCAGGTTTTGCCGGGCTCAAACTCGATCCCGGCCCCGGCAAGGGCATGAATCGCGACGCTATCCGGAACGACGAGGCCGAGCAATACTTCTTCCACTATCCGGACGGCAACGCGACCATTGCGCGTCTGCTAGTGCGAAAGCTAATTCCTGGAGCGATTCCGGGGAGCTCAGCCACCGACGTAGTTCTGGCGAAAGCCGACTACGCGAAGCTCGACCAGTCATCCTCGCCCGTGCGCATCCGTTTGAACAGCACGGTAGTCAAAGTCAGCCATAAAGGCGATCCCGCGTCTGCGAAAGAAGTCGAAGTTAGCTACGTCACTGGGAAGAAGTTGAGGACCGTGCGTGCCTCCAACTGCGTTCTGGCTTGCTGGCACGTCGTGATCCCGTATCTTGTCCCGGAACTCCCCGAAGCGCAAAAGCAAGCGCTTGCCTCAGCACAAAAAGTCCCGCTGCTGTACAACAATGTCGTGGTCCGCAACTGGCATGCGTTTCAGAAACTCGGCGTAGATGCCATCTACGCTCCAGGCATGTATCACACGAACGTGAATCTGGATCTTCCGGTTTCCATCGGCGGCTACGAATGCCCTAAGAACCCAGACGAGCCAGTTGTTGTGCACATGATGAAAGCGGCCTGCAAGCCAGGCCGTCCGGCCCGTGACCAGCACAAGATCGGTCGCATCCAGCTCTACACCACAACGTTCGAAACCTACGAACGCCAGATCCGTGAGCAACTCGCCCGCATGCTCGGCCCCGGCGGTTTCGATCCCAAGCGCGACATTCTCGAAATCACCGTCAATCGCTGGCCACACGGTTACTCCTACGAATACAACTCGCTGTTCGACAAGTTCTGGTTTGAGGGAGGCGAGAAGCCCTGCGAAGTCGCTCGCAAACCTTTTGGCCGGATAGCCATCGCCAACTCCGATGCGGATGCTTATGCGTACACCGACGGCGCGATTGACCAGGCCTACCGAGCCGTAGCGGAACTAATGAAGAAGTGAAGCGGTAGCGAGTCCTCGACTCCTAGTGATATGGTTCCTCCGTGTTCCTCTGTGACCTCTGTGGTGAAGAGGTCTTGAAGCGGAGGCGGTCTATGCCGAAGAGCAAGACATCCCGACGCGCCACGCGTACTCGTCGAAATAATCCCAGCAAGCCAACTAGCCCCTCAATACCTGCCGCTGATCGTCCCGTTGCTCCCGGATACGGAATTCTCGGAGCGAATGATGGCAAGGGCCTCCTGCCATGGACTTGGGTGGCGCGCAAACTAAATCGGTGCCGGACATTCTGGCTGGCCACCATTCATACGACCAGCGCACGTCCTCATGTGATGCCGGTGTGGGGAGTTTGGGTCGACGACATGTTTGCCTTTTCCACCGGCCGAAAATCCCGCAAAGGCCAGAACCTTGCCGTCAATCCCGCCTGTTCGGTCACCAACGACGATGGCGAAGAGGCCGTGATCCTCGAGGGCATAGCCAAGCAGATGGACGACCTTGCTGCCCTTGAAAAGATCGCGGCCGCCTACAAGAAGAAATACAAGATGGATCCACGCAGCATGAATGAGCCGATCTTTGCGCTCCGGCCGGCGAAAGTATTTGGTTTCATCGAAAAGAGCTTTCCCCAGTCAGCCACGCGTTGGCGACCGGGCATTCATTAGTTCGAGATTTACGACCCGTAGAGCTGCTGGATGTCATGTGGAGTTCAAGAGGAGAACAATCGTGCGAGGAATCATGAATCGGAAATGGGCTTACTTATTGATCGTATTGGTAATTTCTTTCTGTCAACCGGGCCAAGTTGTCGGTCAGGCCCCGTCTCCCACCTCATTGTCTGAGGCCCAGGTTCGGGCCAAGGCAGACAATCTGCTACGCCAGATGACCTTGGAAGAAAAAGCCGCGCAGTTGTCGCAGCTTCCCGGTGCGCCGATGCCCCAGTTCATGGAGACGGTCAACCAGAAACCTGAAGACGTGGTCCGCAAGTTGGGAGCGGGCTCGATGTTGTGGGTCTCCGATCCTAAGGAGATCAATCGCATCCAACATCTCGCCGTCGAACAGTCACGACTGCACATTCCCATCTTGTTCGGTCTCGACGTAATCCACGGGTACAGCACCATATTCCCCGCTCCAATCGCAATGGCTTCCTCGTGGGACCCGAAGATAGTCGAGCAAGCGCAGACGGTGGCAGCCCGCGAAGCCCGCGCCGCAGGAATTCAGTGGAGTTTCGCGCCGATGCTGGACATCGCACGTGACGCTCGCTGGGGAAGGATGGTGGAAGGCGCCGGAGAAGATCCCTACCTCGGATCCGCCATTGCGCGCGCCCAAGTCCTGGGTTTTCAGGGCAGGCAACCAGGCGCCCCCGATCGCGTCCTTGCCTGTGTCAAACACTTTGCCGGCTACGGAGCCGCCGAAGGCGGGCGCGACTACGATTCGTCCTACATCCCAGAAGAACAAATGTGGAACGTGTATCTGCCACCATTCAAAGCCGCTCTTGATGCCGGCGCGGGCAGCGTGATGAGCGCATACATGGATCTGAATGACGTTCCTGCCAGCGGCAATCGCTGGCTTTTACATGAGGTCCTGCGGAAGACGTGGGGCTTCCCAGGCTTTGTGGTCAGTGACGCCTTCGCGGTTCGCAGCCTGATCACTCACGGCTACGCGCGTGATCCGCAGGATGCTGCGCACAAAGCATTCACTGCGGGCTTAAACATGGACATGGCCAGCGGCATCTACCTGAAGTACTTGCCGATTGAAGTGCAACAGGGTCGGATCTCAATGCAGCAGATCGACGATGGCGTACGTCCGATCCTTGAAACGAAGATACGTTTGGGGTTGTTTGAAAATCCCTATACGGATCTGTCTCGTCTTGACTCAGTTCTAAATAATTCCGAGCATCTACAACTCGCACGCCAAACCATTCCACGCTCTACCGTGCTATTGCGCAATGCGAACAACCTCCTGCCGCTCGACAAGACGGGCAAGGTAGTCCATTCCATCGCTGTCATCGGCCCGCTCGCAGATGCCACAACCGATTTGCTTAGCATGTGGGGTACGATCGGCAAGCCTGGTCCAACGGTTTCCATTCTGCAAGGCATACGCGAAAAGGTGGGGTCGTCGATTCGCGTCGAATATGCTCACGGGCCCAACATTCATCGCGAGATCCCATCACCGTTCGAAAACATTCCGTTCTTAAACATGAAGGAACAGCCACCGCAAGGTCCGGATGACGCTCAGCGGGCGGCAACGGATGCTGTCGCGCTCGCCAAGCAGTCGGATCTCGCGATCCTGGTGTTGGGCGAAATTGACCTGATGAGCGCTGAGTCCGCCTCTCGCGCCTCTCTCAGGCTCTCGAACGGACAACAAGAATTGTTGGAGGCAGTCGTTGCAACCGGCAAGCCTGTCGTGCTGGTGTTGGTGAACGGCCGTCCTTTGGACATTTCTTGGGCTGCTGACCGTGTTCCTGCGATTCTGGAAGCATGGTATTCTGGCAGCCAGGGAGGTAACGGAATCGCCGACGTGCTGTTTGGCGACGCCAATCCCTCCGGACACTTGCCGGTCAGTTGGCCGCGCAGTTCAGGCCAGCTCCCTCTGTATTACAGCCATAACCTCACCCAGAATCCAGAGACGGATCCCGATTTCAAGTCTCGCTACTGGGACATTTTGAGTACTCCCCTCTACCCGTTCGGCTACGGCCTGACCTATACGACGTTCGCCTTCGACAACCTCAAGGTGACACCGACGTCGCCTGTGAGTGGGGCGATCGATGTTTCGGTCGAGGTGGCGAACACGGGTTCGCGTGCCGGTGACACCGTGGCGCAACTCTACATTCACCAGCGCGCAGGGAGTGCGTCACGTCCGGTCCGCCAACTGAAAGGGTTTGAGCGCGTGTCCCTGGAACCGGGCGCAAAACACACGCTTCATTTCAAGCTGAGCAAGGAAGAACTTCAGTATTGGAGCGCCGCGCAAAAGCAGTGGATTGTCGAACCGGAGCAGTTCGACGTGTGGGTAGGTCAGGACTCGACCGCGCCACTTCACGGGGAGTTCCGCTTGACCCAGTGAGGCGAGGAAAACGAAGCGATTGCAGGCTTCGGCGGTCAGTTCACAGATTTCGCAGACTTCGTTCTGCGGATAGGTGAGCGCCCGTCAGCAGCAGCATTCCCGTCAAGAACGCCCAGAACATGAGGCTGACCGAAATCGCGAAGGGGCCATACACTTCGCCAAAATTCAGATAGGGCAGCGCAAAGATGTAGGCGTACTTCAGGGCTTCCGATAGCAAGCCCATGATAACTGCCGTTGGCAGCACGCTTTGCGCTGGAACCTTTCCGTTGGGCAACAGCCAGTACACAAGGAAGAAGATCGCAATACTGGCACCGATCGAGAAAATCTTCATCGTGACGAAGCCCATCAATTGCAGGTACCAGGCCCCGTAGCCATGCAGAACGCTCCGGATGACAACCACATTGCCGGCCGTCAGGCCAACTGACAGTAACGCCAGAGATCCACAGGAAAACGCCAGTCCCAGAGCGATCAGTTGGTTTCCAAGGTAGGAGCGGTTATTCGGGAACCCCCACACTCGGTTCAGCGCCACTTCCAGGGGCAGGAAAATCCCAGTTGAGCTGATCAGCAGCATCACCAGCGAAAACAACTGGGCACGATGGTGGGATGCGACGAGGGCATTGAGGTTCCGAATTACGAAATCCTGGCCTGTGGGCAGATAGTCGCGCAGCAGATTTTCCACCACGTCGGACATCACCTGCGAGTGGAGAACCCGCCGGATGAGTGTCATCAAGAGCAACAGAAACGGGAAAAATGACAAAATTGCATTGGCGGCAACAGAAAACGCAAATGTATGTACATCGGTTCGTAAAAGGTAGCGAAGGGTTGAACGAAGCACGCTGTGTCGGCGTGCGGAGCGAACCTCCGCCGCTCCCTTTTTGTCAGCGAGTCGAGCCGGTGTAATAGAGGACACGGTTTCTGAAATCTTATCAAACAGTTAACTTTAGCCTCCCGTTTGTCCGCCATCGCACATAACAGGGAGCGTTTTGCGCGTCCATGCGACTGCTGCCAAACAAATGTCCAAGATGCTAATTGGCAACACTTCCGAATCCGACATTTGTGCAGGAAATATGGCAAATAACCCCTTGCCATACAGTATCTACCTGATATTATTTGGTGCTTCGTCAGTCTTTTAGCTGACGAGTAGCGACCCCGGGTTGACGGTTCTGTGACAGTAGTTCGATATTGCACTTTGTCCTGGCGGCTCCACTGTGTTTTGTCTAGGGTTTCAATCCTGGCAAGACGCGGGGAGCCGTTTCGCTTGGTTGCTCTATTCCACAGCTGGCAGCACTGCAATCCTTTTCTCGAGATGTTCGAGGGGAAGTCTTGAAGGTATGTTTCCGCCATGGCTTCTGACATTTTGAGAGCAATCCGACAATAGAGGCGAAAGGAGTTTTTTCTGTGAGAGAGAAGGGTACTGTGAAGTGGTTCAACGGGGCGAAGGGATACGGTTTCATCCAGCGCTCCACGGGTGAAGACGTATTTGTTCACTTCTCCGCCATTCAGGAGAACGGCTACCGCACACTTAACGAGGGTGAGATGGTCGAATTTGACCTGATCAAAGGCCCCAAAGGTTTTCAAGCGGGTAATGTAGTGCGCGCGGCGTAAGAGATTCTCCAAACCAGTTCGCGACCCTCTCAGATGTTGAGAGGGTTTTTTCCGTTCGGGACAATTTCCCGTTAGCGGGGCCGTGCTGATTCGTCGGACGCTCAGTTAGAATCGGTTCCCATGCCGGATCAGAAACTTCTTGCTCCTGTACTTGAAGGCCGCTACGTCCGCCTCGAACCCCTTTCATCGACCCATGCGGATGCGCTGGTCGCCGCCTCCACCGGTGATCCATCCCTCTACCAATGGAGCCCTGTTCCGAAAGATAAACTAGCAGCCGAAAAATACATCACTACGGCAGTAGCATGGCGAGAAGCTGGAACCGCCGTTCCTTTCGCAACCGTCCGCTTGTCGGATCGCGTCGTCATTGGCTCTACACGATTCTTTGATCTTGCTTACTGGGCTTGGCCTCCCGGCCATCCGTCTCACGGACGCACGACGCCAGATACCTGCGAGATCGGCTATACATGGTTGGCCAAGGACGCCGTTCGAAGTCCTGCAAATACCGAGGCGAAGTTGCTCATGCTCACCCACGCCTTTGAGAACTGGCATGTCCATCGCGTTTGCCTCCACACTGACGTACGAAACACAGGTTCGCGCGCCGCTATCGAACGCATCGGAGGAAAACTGGAGGGCATCCTTCGTTCGCACCGCATGGCTGCGGATTTCATTCCACGGGATTCATGTTGCTATTCGATCATAGCCAGCGAATGGGATGCGGTGAAGCAAAAGCTGCTGCTACTCAGAGATCGCAAATAGGAGTGGGCTTCGCGGTCAAAGAGCCCGTGCTCGTTACTACATCGTCTTGATGTCCAGGCTTCTCCACAAATACCAGCACGCGATCGAACGATATGGTGACCATGACTTGGCGATCTTTTCCATTACCGCGGACTTGGGCCATTTGCGCTTCTTGTAGTGTCTTTTCATCGCCGCCTGAATGCCGTAATCACCGGTGGGTAGGATGTCCGGACGCCGCAGCGTGAACATGAGGAACATGTGCGCCGTCCAGACGCCGACACCTTTCACTTGTGTCAGGTGCGCGATCACGTCCTCTTCGGAAAACCCTGACATGCGCTCGAATTCCATCAGGCCGGCGGCGGTTTTCTCGGAGAGATCACGGAGATACGCAGTTTTCTGGCGCGAGAGTCCCACTCCCCTCATTTGCTCGTCCGTTAGCTTCAGAATTCCTTTCGGAGTCAGGGGATCGCCCGCCAACGCGGTGAACCGGCCAAAAATGGTTGCTGCGGCGCTGCCGTTCAACTGCTGGTAGAGGATCGATTCCGCCAGGTTGTGAAAAGTCGGTTCGCCGAACTGCATCCGGCAAGGCCCAACTTTTTCAATGATTGCAGCGAGAATCGGGTCGGACTTCTTCAGGTGATTGATTGCTTTCCGGTAGCTCGCAGCTTTTGCCAGTCCCTTAGCCTTCTTGCCGTTCTCCGTTGCCAAGTTCTGCCTCCTCGCCCAATGGGCCGAGAGTTTAGCACAAAGGCGAACATTAAGCGAATCTCGTTTTGTCGCGTGCAGGCAAGCCGGTTTGGAATGTCCTGTCTTGTTAGAGACGAGGCTTGCCTCGTCTCTGACACGTGGCAAGCCGCGTCTCTACTGAGGATTTTTTGATTATGACGGGAAGTGGAAGTGAACATCCTGCCTCGAGGGCACAGGTACGCCATCGAGTCTGGCCGGCTCATATCGCCGGCGCCGCAATGTTGCTTCGATCTTCTCGTCCACTCCCCGACCGATCGCTTGGACGATCTTCGTCTCTACCACGTTCCCCTGCGCGTCAATCGTCACCTCAATCACGACGTCGCCCGACAGGTCGCGCGGAAGATCGGCTCGATCCACCTGTGGTTCGGGATAGACCGGAAACGCCACTCGGACTTCATGCCCAACGATGGGGCCATCGATCACCGTGCCGAGCGGTGAGCCCGCCCGAGCACTGTGATCCGCAACCTCAGCCTGTGGATTGGGTTGCCGTTTTTCCTCGACTGGTTTGGGGTTTACGACTTGCGGTATGCGTCGCGGACGGATCTTTGCGGCTTGGGCAGGCAGAATCAGTTTCGCCGGATCGTCCACGGTAGGCTCGTTCGTGGGCGCCAGGTACGTGATCTGATAGTTGTGCAGACCGTTTCCCGAGGCCAACCAGGTGGGGGTTACGTAGAGCGCGCGTGGATTGTGGATGACTACAGCAACTAACACGGCGAGGTGCACCGCAACCGATGCACCAACAGCACGGTACCCGCGCAACGTCGAATTCTGCGGCCGGATTTCGGTAAACACGCCTCTATCACCTTACTACTCTTCATGGACGAGCAAGAAGAGAAAAGGTCGCAATTGAGGCACAAACCGGGCGCCGAAAGGCTTAGGCGCCCGCTTGTTTTTCCGCCATGTCGCCGATCACCGGCAACTTGAACATCTGCCCCTGGTAGGCCTTAAGCACAAGAATCAGCCAAACTACGAAGCCGGCGAGGCTGACGAGCGGCCATAGCAGCAAGGTGGCCCATCCAAGAAAAGGAATGTGCCCAATGAATGCCAGAACGATCCAAAGGGCGAACCAGGCCACGGCAAAAAACAAGCATTGGAAAGCGTGGAAACGTACGAAGCGTTTGCGGTTGAACGGTTCCAGCACAAGAAATACGATCGCAGGAATGATGGTCACGTAGGCGAGTGCTCCCGCCACGTTGTCGTCAAGCCCGCCCGTGCTGGCAGTTGGGCCCGCGGGCACAGCAGTTCCGGCGCACTTCGGACAGCTTGCGCCGTCTGCCATCTGAGTTCCACAGTTTGGACAAAACGCCACGAAATCCTCCTTGGTCTTTCCGGTAGGCAAAGTAACAGAACTCAAGGCGAGGCGCAATGTCGAAACAGTGCGCGCGAGCGAGGCTTCTGACGAAAACGGCGCGGTGTCCGACCGCCTTTGAGAGGGCTTCCCCTGCAAAAAGCAGACCTCTTTTACGCTGATCGGACACCTTGCCGCCGTCCGGCATTGCCAACGGAGATGGAGTCTTGGCGCCGGACGAGCTTGTTCTGCCGCGCGTTTAGAGAGCGAGCAGCATCGGCGGGTCTGGCTCTTCAATCACTTGCAAGACCGTGGCGATTGCGAATCGCGCCTCGACCGCGTTCGTGAATCCGCAGGCCAAAATCGCGGTTGAAACCAGATCGCTCAGTTGGGTCTTGGGCAGGTGCTCCAGCCCTGCTACGCATTCGTCGATCTCGCTGAGTACGAGCAGAAGTTGCGCCACCCGAGGGTCTGTAATTCCTAGGCTTGCGTCCGCCCCCGGGGTTCGTTGTGTCTGCTTGAGGCCCATGTCGGCTGCTACGCCTTTGGAATGGGGATGAAACTTATTCATCTCGGATTGATCCTCCGCGGCCCGACTGGCGTCTGGCAGACGCGCGAGCCAAGCCCTTGATATCGGCCATACGGTGCCAGTAAGAGCACCTGCCCTAGGGACGTTTTTTGTGATGGTTGGAGAGAATCGCGTTCTCCTAGCCAGAGAAACTCTGGAGTCGAAGCCAGATCATCAAATCAACAGGGTGCAGAAGAGTTGTCGCAGAGAGGGTGGACGGACCCGCATCGAGGAGGCGGGCAAAATTGGTAGCTCAACGGGACCGCGCGAGTCCCAGTTGACCTGAAAACCGCTATGCGGGACAGAAAGCGGAGCTTTCACCAAAAACCGCATTCCAATGACGGTCGGGGCAGCCTGGTTTACAGGGGTGTCCACTTCATTGTAAGAAGTTTCGGGGCGATCCACTCTGGGCACCGCCGAGGCACACAAAACCGCCGTCAGCAGCAGCAAAGTAAATGCCCAGAATCTTCCTCGCATCCGAACCCCTCTGGCTAATAAAGATAGCGAGGCAGGAACGCAATGTCAACGAAGTCCATTCCGCGTGAATTGGGCTTCCCACTAGGGTTTCAGTGGGTTGTTTGCCGGATCGGGGAAGTGGTGGAAGTTCCCTCAATTACCGTTCAAAGTTCTTTTGCCCGATATCGCTTCCGCCCTTTATGATTCTCAGGGACCGCGATGGACCGCGACCCGTTGTTCACTTTCACACAGGGAAGGGTACGAATGATAACGATCGTTTCCGGGTTACCCCGGTCAGGCACCTCGCTCATGATGCAGATGTTGCACGCCGGGGGCATGGCAGCGCTCTCCGATGGAGAGCGGAAAGCCGACACCGACAATCCCAAGGGATACCTCGAATGGGAACGTGTCAAGAAGTTGCCCAAAGAGCCCAGCCTTATCGCCGAGGCCGAAGGCAAAGTCGTAAAGGTTATCTCGCAGCTCATCCTCTCCCTGCCCGATGGCCATGACTACAAGATCGTATTCATGCAGCGTCCCATGCCTGAAGTCCTGAAGTCGCAGGACGAAATGCTCAAGCGCCGTGGAACCTATGAGCCTGGTGGAAATTCAGCCGTCATGGAGCAAATGTTTCAACGGCACCTCATCGAAGTGAACCGGTGGCTGGCGGCAAAGGCGAATACGAAAGTCCTGCGCGTGCACTACCATCGCGTGCTTCGCGAACCGCAGGCGGTTGCTGACGAAGTAGCGGCGTTTCTGGCCGTTCCCCTGGATATTCCCGCCATGGTAGGACAGGTGGACGGTAGTCTGTATCGTAATCGGATGAAGTAGAGGGCGATGTCTTCGGGGCTACTCACTCCCGCTCCGACATCCTGGGGAAGATATTTGATCCCTTCTTCGTGTAAATTCCATCAGATGGGAATGGTCGGTTATTTGAGAATTTTGTGTCAAGTCGTGCGAAGCTCAGCGCGCCAGTGCGTGCGATATGGGGCCGTGGGTTTTCTGCTCGTGGCGCTAGTGCCATTCGGCGCTCTGGCAGGCGCCGATGAAAGTGCCCCGAAGTCTGCCGCGAAAGTCGATCGCTACTACGACCCACTGCCGCAGGAGATGGGAACTTCCGGACTGACCCTGACACTCCGAAAGCTGCAGACCACCGGACGCTTGATGCAGGTGACAGCTCACCCTGACGACGAAGACGGCGGCCTGTTGACCCTCGAGGCGCGCGGGAAGGGAATTGAGACCGTACTGATGACCTTAACCCGAGGCGAAGGCGGGCAGAACAAACTAGGCAGCAATTTGTTCGATGGTTTGGGTGTCTTGCGCTCGCTGGAATTATTAGCGTCCGACCGTTATTACGGTGTCGAGCAGCGGTTCTCGAGCGTCGCGGATTTCGGATATTCGAAGACCCCAGAAGAAACCTTCCAGAAATGGCAGGGCCATGACATCGCTCTTGGCGATATGGTTCGCGTGATTCGCACCTTTCGACCGGATGTGCTCATCGCCAGATTCTCAGGCACAGACCGCGATGGTCACGGACATCACCAGGCTTCGGCGATGTTGACCCAGGAAGCATTTCGCGCCGCCGCCGATCCGAAAAAATTTCCCGAACAGATTGCTGCTGGCTTGACCCCTTGGCAACCGAAGAAGCTGTATATCGGCAACGTCTGCGGGTTCGGAGCCGCGACCTGCGAAGCCGCTAACTACACCGTGCGCATGAACACGGGAACGGTTGATCCTGCCCTCGGCACGTCCTACATACAGCTGGCGATGAAGGGTCTGCGGCACCAACTTTCCCAGGGCGCAGCCAACTGGACCGTCGAACCAGGTGATCGCTTCACGTTTTACAGACTGGTCGATTCCGTCGTGGAGGTTCCAAAGGATAAGGACGGCCACGAGCAGGACTTGTTCGACGGAGTTGACACCTCCTTGGCCGGGTTGGCGACGCAACTTGGCGACGAAGAAAAGAAAGTTGCATGGCTGCGGGGGGAATTGGCATCAGTATCTGCCGACATCAGGCGCGCCGCCGATAAGAACGAGTCCGACCCGGCCGCCGCCGCAGAACCTCTAGCCAAGGCCGTGCAGGAACTCAATTCGTTGACCGAACGTCTAAAGCAGAGCACGGTGTCCGATGAGGCCAAGACCGGCGTGCTCGCGGTGCTGGATGCGAAGAGCCATCAGGCGCAGGTCGCTGCGAATCTTGTCCTTGGTGTTTCGTTAGAGGCGACAATTTCTTCGGCAGCCGACGCAGGAAAGAACACTCCGCAGCGCAAGGACGCCCTCACAATAGTTTCTCCCGGACAGTCGTTTCAGGTAGTTGCCAAACTCCACAATGGTTCAAAGCAATGGCTGGTTGTGAGCAATGCCAGCCTCGACAGCGCGACCGGTTGGGTCAAGAAATCAGACGCCGGAACCATGACCATTGGGCCCGGCGAAGACTACTATGCCAATTTTGCGCTCACGGTTCCCATGGATGCCCCGCCGACTCGCCCCTATTGGCATCGCGACAATCCCGAAACCGAGGCGCTCAATAAGATTGATGACGAGATTTATCGCACACAGCCTTTCCTGCCTGCACCGCTCCGCGTGCATTTGCGATACGAGATTTCCGAGGGTAGAAAGCGCTCGCTGATGCCCGACATGCTGCGCAGCGGTAGCGGAGATAAAGAACCGACATCCGGAGAACTCTCGGCTCGCGTCTTCGTTCCTTTCCTCGACGACACCGGCGCTCGCACAAAAACTCCGCTCGCTGTCGCTCCCGCATTTTCCGTAAGCCTGGAGCCGGGTGAACAGGTTCTTCCGGTTGCCGACAAGAAAGAAATTGCAGTGAAGATCGGCGTCTCTTCCAACCTTTCAGGCGCACCCAGCGGATCGTTGCGGCTGCACTTACCCGCAGGATGGAAATGTGAGCCTGAGCAGATATCCGTAGCTCTCAAACATCGCGGCGACAAGCAGGACTTCTCCTTCAAACTGCTACCGGGAAGCCTGCGAGAAGGCCGTGTTGAAGTTCGCGCCCAACTTGACGCAGGCGGCAAATCATACGGCGAAGGCTATTCGCCGGTCACGCGCGAGGATTTGGGCACCGCGTACTACTACCAACCAGCCGTGCAGCGAGTTTCGATTGTTGACGTCAAGGTACCGAAGGATTTCAAAGTCGGCTACATCATGGGAGCTGGCGACGATATTCCCACCGTCCTCGGGCAGATCGGCATGAGCGTTACCTTGATCCCGGCCGAGAAATTGGCTTCCGAGGATCTCAGCAAATATTCGACGATCGTTCTCGGCATCCGTTCTTACGACACGCAGAAAGATGTGATTGCTAACAACAAGCGTCTGCTGGACTACGTTGAAGCCGGAGGCCGCTTGCTGGTGCAATACAACACCTTGGGATATACCGCTGCGAAGGATGACTTCAACGCGAGCAAGTTAACGCCATATCCAGCGACCCTCAGCCGGGCGCGCGTGTCCGTGGAAGACGCACCTGTGAAAATCCTTGACCCCGCAAATGATGTCTTCCATTATCCGAACGAAATTACCGCCATGGATTTTGACGGCTGGGTGCAGGAGCGGGGCTTGTACTTCATGTCGCAGTGGGACCCAAAGTTTACTCCACTGCTAGAATCGCACGACCCCGGTGAAGGCGAGCAGAAGGGCGGCTTGCTGGTGGCGCACTTCGGGAAGGGAACCTATATCTACACCAGCTATGCGTTCTTTCGACAGTTGCCGGCAGGAGTGCCGGGCGCCGTGCGCTTATTTGTGAACTTGGTTGCTGGTCGCTAGTCGGTCGCCAGCCGTTGCGAATCACGACCCGTTGATAACGCGGCAAAATGGGTTTGCCAACGACCAACGACAATCGACCAACGACTCATTCCATGAAAACTTCCCGCGAACCCGCCGTCGACAATAAGCCGCAACTTGTCCGTGGCCTCGGTCTCGGCTCCGCCACTGCGCTGAACATGATCGACATGATCGGCGTGGGTCCGTTCATTACCATCCCACTGATCGTCACCGCGATGGGCGGTCCGCAGGCCATGCTGGGATGGGTACTCGGCGCGCTGCTCGCGATCTGTGACGGGCTGGTCTGGGCCGAACTGGGCGCAGCCATGCCGGGATCAGGTGGGTCCTACCGCTATTTGAAAGAGATCTATGGGCCGCGTGGTTTGGGGCGGATGATCTCTTTCCTCTTCATCTGGCAGCTTTCCTTCAGTGCGCCGCTTTCGATAGCCTCAGGAGCGATCGGACTTTCGCAGTATGCGGCTTTCTTCTTCCCAGGCCTGGAGCGCGTCTGGTCCATGCATACTTGGAGCCTCCCTCTGCCCGTGGTCGGCACGTTGCAGTTGACTTGGGTTGCGATGCCCGCCACGTTCCTGGCGATCGGCGTGTGCGCGTTAACGGCTTTCCTGCTCTACCGCCGCATCACCGCCATCTCGCGCCTAACGAAGCTGCTTTGGACTGGCGTGATGATGACGATCGGCTGGATTATCTTTACCGGCCTGACGCATTTCAACGCGCACCAGGCCTTCGAACTTCCTCCCGGAGCGTTCACTTTTTCGCGCAACTTCTTTAGTGGATTGGGTGCGGCGATGCTGATCGCCTCCTATGACATCGGAGGCTACTACAACGTCTGCTTCCTCGGCGACGAGGTCAAGGAGCCGGGCAAGAATATTCCGCGAGCGCTCTTCCTATCCATTCTTGCAGTCGCGAGTCTATATATCGTCATGAACATCAGCATCCTCGGCGTCATTCCTTGGCGAGAACTGATGCAGTCCGGTACCACGAACAGCAAGTTGTACGTGGTTTCTACCATGATGGAACGCGTATACGGGCATGGGGCGGCATCGGCCATATCTGTGCTGGTGATGTGGACCGCGTTTGCGTCCGTGTTCTCACTGACGCTGGGCTATTCACGAGTGCCATACGCAGCGGCGCTGGACGGAAACTATTTCAAGGCGCTCGCGCGCGTCCATCCAAAGCATCAGTTCCCATACGTTTCGCTGCTGGCTCTGATTGGAGTGGCGGCGCTGTTCTGCTTCCTGCGCCTCGCGGACTTGATCGCGGCGCTGATCGTGATTCGTATCGTGCTCCAGTTCCTGGTGCAGAGCATTGGCGTGATCGTGTTTCGAATTCGTCGGCCCGAAGTTATTCGGCCATTTCGTATGTGGCTCTATCCCATCCCGGCATTGCTGGCGGCTGGAAGCTTCCTCTTTATCCTGATTTCGCGCAGGAATTTTCTGCGTGAGGTTCGCTATGCGGGTGTAATCCTCGTCGTCGGTTTGGTGATATACATGGTTCGCTCCTGGCGGCGTGGGGAGTGGCCATTTGGAGATCGTTCAGAAGTTTCTGTTTAACCGTTTCTCGTTTTCAGTTGTAAACAAGTTCGTGGGGCGAGTAATCAAAACTAAATTCCTTTGGAGGAAACATGAAAAAGTTGCTAGCACTGGCGGCGTTACTGACATTGTGCAGTTTCTGCGGAGCACAAGCGAAAGATGAACCGAAGAACACGGCCCAGATTCTTGACGGCGGCGTCAAGAGCATCGAGAGCGAATTCGTTCCAGCGGCCGAGGCGATGCCCGAAGACAAATACGTCTTCGCGCCGACCAATGGCGAGTTCAAGGGCGTTCGTACTTTCGGCCAGCAAGTGAAGCACGTGGCGGCAGTAAATTACATGGTCGCAGCGGCGATCCTAGGCGAGAAGCCTCCCGTGGAGCTGGGTGGAGAGAACGGCCCGGATAGCATTAAAACAAAAGCCGACATCGTGAAGTTCGCAAAGGACTCATTTGCCTACGCCCACAAGGCAGTGGCGACGATTACCAGCGAGAACGCGACTGGCCAGATCAAAAGCCCGTTCGGCGATGGCAAAGTCACTCGTCTTGGAATGGCGACGGTTTTCGCATGGCACGGGTTCGATCATTACGGGCAGATGGTGGAGTATCTGCGCATGAATGGAATTGTGCCCCCGGCGAGCCGTCAGTAAGAATTATTTCTGACGAACAATGATCCGGGCGCCGGGCGCGCTCGGATATATTGTTTTCACGCTACTTCTTCCCGCCGTGGTGCTTCCGCCAGTCTGCCCCGTCGCGGCCGCCTTGCGTCGCAATCTGTGTGAGCACGAGTTCCGCCGGAAGGCGGCGCTTCAACAAGTGCGCGGCAATTCTTTGCTTTACTTTCTTCACCGGCACTTTCGGATCCAGAAACACCAGTACGGATGGGCCCGCTCCGCTGAGTGCCGCTCCAAAAATGCCCGACTCGCCAGTTAATTCCTTCAGCGCTGGCAATAGCGGACAAAGCGGGGCGCGGTAAGGCTGATGGATTCGGTCTTCCAATGCCGACGAAAGCAGACTCGGCTCGCCATTCGCGAACGCCGACAACAACAGCATCGAATTCTGAATATTCGTTACAGCATCTGCGCGCGAATACTGGTAGGGTAGAGCCCGCCGCGCCTGCTCAGTCGAGAGCGCATTCTCGGGCACGGCTAGCAAAAGTGGCCACTTGCCCTTCGGTTTCACCTCAACCACCTGCGCCTGTACCTGATTCGCCATGCGCGCCACCGTCAGGGCGCCCATCCAGCACGCGGACGCATTATCGGGATGGTGCTCGCGCATCGAAGCTTCGCCAACGATGCGGTCGTCCTTCCAGCGTAGATGCCCAAAATGCACTGCCAGAGCAATCCCTGCCAGACGCGCCGCCGCCGACGATCCGCAGCCCTTGCCGATGGGAATCTCATTCTCAATGTGGATCCGCAGAGGGGCAATTTTGCGATTCTCCGATTCGAGAACCTCGCAATAAGTCGTGACGATGAGGTGATTTTCCATCCGTCCGCAGATTTGCGCGTCGCGGCCCTCAGCCGTGACAAAAAAGTCGGGGGCACGTTCGGCGCGCAGGCGAAGATGGAAGTCGAGGGCGAGAGCGGCGGCGTCAAAAGCCGGGCCTAGATTGGCGGAAGTCGCCGGCAGCGCCAAGCGCAACGAGCGGTCCGCAGATATTGGGCGTGAAGGCATAAGTTCGTTTGTCGTCGGTGCCAGCGGTAAGCGGCCACCCCGAAATCATTGAAATAAAAGGTTTTACTCGAACCTTGGGAAGTCGGACGGTCTTTAGCCGTTTACGTGTCGAAATGTGTCTTATACACGAATGCGCGAAGAATTGCTATGGGGCAGTCTCGGCGGCATCCAGCGTCGCAATGACAGCCCCCAAGTCGGCATCCAAGGCAATGGGCGCGCGCTGAAGTGCCTTGGAGCGCAAAGTGGCGCCTTTGGCCGCCTCAGACGATGGCGGTTCGGGGAAAAGGTCACCCCTGTGAAACTTAATCGTGAAATCCGGGTCTTTGAGGACGTGTCCGGTAAGGATCAAGACCACAGTCTCGACCGGTTTGACGAAGCCTCGGGCCCGCAGTTTCTTTAGGCCAGCCAACGTAACAGCGGACGCCGGTTCGCACCCAATTCCATCCGCCCCGATTTCGGCTTTCGCCTCGGCAATCTCCTGCTCGCTTACCTGCTCAACCTCGCCCCCGGACGCGCGCAGAACGCGTAGCGCCTTCTTCCATGACGCTGGATTGCCGATCTGGATCGCAGTCGCCATGGTTTGGGCCGTCATGGCTTCCAGTTTTGCCCCGTCGAATTCGCGGACGCTGCGATAAAACGGATTTGCCCCCTCTGCCTGGATGATCGAGAGCTTGGGCAGTCGCGAGATCAAGTTTAGCTCGCGCATCTCCAGCAGCGCCTTGCCGATCGCCGAACTGTTCCCGAGGTTGCCGCCCGGCACAATGATGTGGTCCGGCGCATCCCATCCAAACTGCTCCAGCAATTCAATTGCACAGGTCTTCTGCCCCTCGATGCGATACGGATTGACCGAATTCAGCAGATAGACTGGCTTCTGTCGAACCAGTTCAGTGAGGATGCGCACGCAGCCATCAAAATCCGTACGGAGTTGGACAGTGAGCGCCCCATAGTCGAGCGACTGCGAAAGCTTGCCCCACGAGATTTTTCCATCGGGGATCAGCACCAGGCTGCGCATGTTCCCGCGCGCCGCATAAGCCGCCATGGACGCCGAGGTATTCCCAGTCGAGGCGCATGCAACCCAGCGAAATCCAGCTTGATGTGCGGAGGACGCCGCGACTGTCATGCCCGTGTCCTTGAACGAAGCGGTCGGGTTCATGCCCTGATGTTTGGCGTAAAGGCTCTCGATTCCAGTGCTACGCGCACAACGCTGCAGGTGATAGAGCGGGGTATTCCCTTCGGCAAGAGTGATGGCGTGCTCTTCGCCAAGCGGTGGAAGCATTTCCCGAAACCGCCAGACACCGCTCTGGTCCAGCGGATTGCTTGCTTTGCTGACGGATGATCTGCGTTTCATCCAAAGTGCGCGTAGCGACGCAGCGTCGTGGCTCCAGCCAGGAAAGTGGAATTCGAATAAATCACCGCAACTAGTGCAACGGAAGTCCTGCGCAGCCGACGCAGGCGTCGAACCGCAAGAGATGCAGCGCAGGTGTGCCGTACTTTCGATCTGGTCTGTTTTCACTTGGTCAGCGATGGGACTGTTCCATGATAATGCCTGACAACTGAGATCGCAGAGTTCCGAAAGTTTGCGCGGGTCTGAGGCAAAGAGTGATTTCTCAGCGAACTCTGCGTGCTCTGCGGTTAGACTCCGAATTCCTACCGCAAGTACGTATCCGCTCCGCTCATCCAGTCCGCCCGCGGCGGGTCGAATACGTCCAGGTCTACCGTGTCTTCGAGCGCCTCGGCCCTATGCGGCATGTTGGGCGGGATGGTCAGCACCTCGCCCTTGCTGACGACGATCTCTTGGCCGTCGATCCAGAACTTGAGCGCGCCTTCCAGAATATAAGTCACCTGCTCGTTAGGATGGCTGTGCTCTGGCACGATGCACCCTTTTCTCAAGAGCACACGAGCCAGCATGATGTTCTGCCCGACAACAAGTTGGCGTCCGAGGTCGGGCTTCAACGCTTCGATCGCGACCGTGTTCCAGAGAATGTAACGGAGTTCAGCCTTGCGCTTCGTCTTGGAAATTGTGCCCTTAAGAGCAACTGTATTCGTCGGAGCGGCCTTCTTTGCGATCGACTTGGGTTTTGCGGAGGAAGCGCGTCGAGTCTGTTTCTTTTTCATGGCGCGTAATAAATCGTCTCAGAGTTCGCGAACAATAGCAGCCATAGTTTACACGCATCCCACTCGCCGAAATTCACCAGCTTTGCCCCTGCCGCCAGTCTTGCCGCGACTCACCCGGGCAGGTACTCTAGAGAAATCCACCGTGCCGTTCCGAGGAGATCATGGGCGCCGCAAAATACATTTGGATTGACGATTCGTTGAAACCCGCAAGCGAAGGCGTGGTGCCGTTCGTGAGCGCGGCAGTGCAGTACGGCTTCAGCGTGTTCGAAGGCATTCGTTGCTACTCCACCGACAAGGGCCCGGCGGTGTTTCGCATGGACGAACACGTCAAACGTCTGCTGGACTCCGCGCACATCGTCGGTTTTCGCGAGTTGCCCGTCACTGCCGAGCTCGTCAAGAAGGCGATCAACCAGACCATTGCCGCAAATGAATATTCTGCCTGCTACATTCGCCCCATGATTTATCTCGATGGCGGCATGAGCCTTACCGTCGAAGCCGGCACGCCGCGTTTTGTGGTTGCCGTGTGGGAGTGGAAGGCGTTTCTCGGTGCCGAAGCCAAAGAACGCGGCATTCGCGCCAATATAGCTTCGTTTACGCGCCTCCACCCCAACATCATGATGACCAAGGCTAAAGTCGCAGGGAACTATGTCAGTTCGATCCTCGCCAAGACCGAATCCCATCGCGCCGGATTCGACGAGGCCATCATGCTCGGGCCCGATGGCTATGTCGCGGAATGTACGGGCGAGAATCTCTTCCTGGTGCGCAACGGCCGGATTCACACTACGCCTCGCGCCGGAATTCTCGAAGGCATCACACGCGATGCGCTAATCACTCTCGCTGGCGATCTCGGCTACGAAGTGAAAGAAGAGCCCATCTCGCGTGACCAGTTGTATATCGCCGACGAAGTCTTCGTCTGCGGGACTGCCGCCGAAGTTGTTGCTCTCTGCGAGATCGATTGGCGCAAGATTGGCGCTGGAAAGATGGGGCCAGTAACGCGCGCCATCCAGCAGGAGTTCGAGAAGTTGGTCAGCGGCAAGCACGCGCGCTCCGCGGCATGGTTAGCGCCCGTTCCGGCGATGGATCCAGCAACCGCCCGCTAGAATGAGCTTTTCCTTTGTGAACCTTCGTGTCCTTTGTGGTTAGGATCTCGAAGCCGTCGTTTCGACGCATGGGGTACTTCATATGAAGAAGCGTTCCTTCCACCAGCAGACCGAAGCCGTTCACGCAGGGCGAAGCCTGCACAAGAAGAACGCGCCCGTGGCCACGCCCATCTATCAGACTTCCACCTTCGAAGTCACGGATAACGACGAACTACTGCGGGCGACAGGGACCGACCACTTCTACACGCGCTACGGCAATCCCACCAACACCGCCGCCGAAAATGCCATTGCCCAACTGGAAAGCGCGGATGGCGCGCTTTTGTTTTCTTCCGGCATGGCTGCCATCACCACTTCCATCCTGGCGCTGGTAAAAGCCGGCGACCACATTGTGGCGCAGCGCGATATCTACGGCGGCGTCACCAAATTCCTTTCCCAATGGCTGCCCAAGATGGGCATCGAAACGACTTTCGTGGACACCAACGACATCGCGCAGCACGAGCGCGCAATTCGCCCCAACACTCGCCTCCTCTATGTCGAGTCGCCGACGAATCCAAGTGTGCGCGTCGTTGATCTGGAAAAGATTGCCGCGCTAGCACGCGCCCACAAACTCATTTCAGCCATTGACTCGACTTTTGCCACGCCCATCAACTGCCGCCCCGCTGAATGGGGCATTGACCTCGTTCTCCACTCGGGGACGAAATACTTCGGCGGCCACGCTGACATTATCTGCGGTGTCGCCGCATGCCGCCGCGACCTGATCGATGAAATTCATCACCTGCGCACGACTCTAGGATGCTGCATGGACCCGCACGCAGCCTTCCTGCTTCTCCGTGGACTGAAGACCCTAGCCGTCCGCGTAGAGCGGCAAAACCAAAGCGCACTCCGGATCGCAGGCTTCTTAAGCCAGCACCCGAAAGTCGCTCGCGTGCATTATCCGATGCTCAAAGGTCACCCGGACCACGATCTGGCGAAAAAGTACCTGACCGGGGCAGGCGGTGTACTCAGCATCGACGTGCAAGGCTCCGGTGCAGACGCCCGCCGGGTTGCCGAAACTCTGGAACTATTCACTCTCGCTCCAAGCCTCGGTGGAGTGGAGTCCCTCGTCTCAATCCCGGTCCTCACCTCTCACGTCATGATTGACCCGGAGATGCGCAAAAAGATGGGCGTGACCGAGCAGATGATCCGCTTATCAGTTGGCATCGAAAACGTGGACGATCTGATCGCGGACCTGGAGAAGGGGTTAGCCGTAATCGCAAAGAACCAGGAGAATGAGACGGCAGAGGTGACTAGGTCCTCGTAGGCCGGCGTCCCGCCGGCAGTCGCGAGGGCGTCCTCGCCCTCGGTCCGCGCATAAGAAACGAATCAAACTCAGTCGTGACCCCAAACAAGAAAGCCTGGCTCGGACCGGAGCCAGGCTCTTGTTCGTGCAAGGACCAACCTAGAAGATGAACTTCGCTCCCAGTTGGAGGATACGAGGATTGTGCGACGAACTGAATTGGAACAAATCCGCGGTTGACAGACATGTAGGATCTCCAGCCGAGACCCCGATTGCGCAACTCATAGAACCCGACGGGGTGCCCCATTGTGTATGGTTGAAGATGTTGAACGCTTCCACGCGGAACTCGAATGCCGTGCTCTCCTTGACTGCGAAATGCTTGAAGAGCGACATGTCGAAATTGGTCCGATGCGGACCGCGCAAATAATTGCGCCCGGAGTTGCCAAACGTCAAGCCTTGCGGCAAAACATACGCGTTCGGGTTGAAGAGGAACCCGGCCAAGTTACTCAAGCCAGCGCTCTGAGGGGGAATGTTCGATTTCGGATCACTAACGCGATCCGCATACGACCCAGTTCCCACGCCATTGCCTACGCCCGCGTTGTCCCCGTACTTGGTGCCATTAGTGACCGTGAACGGCGTTCCCGTAGAGAACGACGTGATACCAGACCATTCCCAACCGCCAAGGAGGGTATGGGCAAGCCCTGGCTCCTTGAAGAAGGGCAGGTCATAGACATAAGAGATGTTCAACATATGTCGCTGATCAAAGTTTGAACTCGCTCGATTGGAATGCGGGTCATAGGAATTGACGAAATCGCCGTTGTAGCGATCCGAAGAGTCGTCGATCGAGTGGCTGTAGGTGTATGCCAAGCTCAAATTTAGACTCCCTACGGTTCTACGCCCTGCAATCTGCAACGCATGATAAGTGGATGACGCTGCTGGTTGGAGGCGAGTGATGGTTCCCAATCCTTTGAACGGACGGAAGAAATTTGCGTCTCCTCCGCAGGCAATGCCCAGGTTAATCGCGGCCTGACCGGTTATAGCAACGCCGCTTGGAGTTGTCATTGTGCCGCAGTCGTCGTGGAGCGGATCGCCATTCGCATCAAATCCGCCACCAATCGGCTCGCCCGGCTTATAGGGATTGTCGGCGGCAGCTACCGGCCGAATCTGGTTCAAATCGGTTTGGCGTCCTAGGTGCGTACCCTTGGTGCCGACATAAGAAACTGTCAGGACTGTGTTGTGCATCAAGTCATGTTGCACATCGAAATGCCATTGCTGCATGTAGGGCCAGGTGATCTTCGTTGGTATCGAAATAAACCCGAAGGGGAAGGAAGGCGAAAGGTCTCCTCCTCCGATTGCCTGATATCCAGGAATGAGCTGTTGGCTAGCGGTCTGGAGCAGTGGCGAAGATTGACCCTCCATCCCTTCCGTATTGGCTTCGTTGCCGTTGGTGTGCTCGTAGAAAATGCCGTAGCCGCCGCGAATGGCTGTCTTGCCGTTACCGAACGGGTCGAACGCAAAACCAATCCGTGGCGCGGGGTTGAACAGATGGCCAGCTAGGCAGCCCGGGTGAGAATTGGTTCCCACTGCAGCATCTGGGAAATTCGGGTAGTTTACGTGTCCTCCGGGCGCGCCGCATAGAACCAGACCGTCGAACGGATTTCCTACGCCGGAAACAAGCGATCCGTCATCGGCAAGTTGCGGCGCCATCGCAGGATCGTAAACTGCCGGGTCCCAATTGTAAGTGTGCTTGTAACGGTCACGATACGTACCCAGCATGCTGAGGCGCAGACCAAGATTGAGAGTGAGCCGGCTCGTAATCCGCCAGTCATCTTGGAAATACGGCTCGAAAATCTTGTAGCGGTTATAAAACTTTACTTGGTTGCTGCCTTGCGAGAAGCTAGCGATGTTCCCCAGCAGCATGTCGGCAAACGGGTTACCGGAACTAACTGTTGAGCCAGAATCGAAGGTCAGCGATCCGTTCACCTGAACGCTGCTTAGCTCGTTTTTCTGCGCTGCAACAAAGTAAGCGCCAAACTGCAAATTGTGCTTGCCCACGATCTTCGTCATGTTGTCGCGATAAGTGTAGGTCGGGTTGGAGTTGTAGGCTCCTTCCGGCCAGATGCCAGCCGGGTCCATGAAGAAGCCGCCGCCGTAGGCGACGCCACCGCTCAGGTTGATTGCGGGTAATTTGCCCCCAAAGCCATTGTTGAACAACGAACCCATCGGGAGGCCATCCGGACGTTTAAACGGGCCAACCGAATTGAACGAGATGTGGTCGGTGGTGTAGCTGGCTACGAATTCGTTCAGCAGAGTCGGCGTGATCGTGCTGGTGAGGCGTGCCACCATGCCAACGCCCGGACCGTTGAAGTGCGTCTGCACTGTCGGGAATGAAGATCCCGTCCAGATCGTGCTGGAATCGACCGTGTTCCACGAATCGTGAATGTAGCGGAACGTCACGCGGTTGTTCTTGTTTATGTTGTGGTCGATGCGGAACAATTCCTCACGCCACGTGGTTGGCTGCGTCGTGGACTTCTGAAAGAATGCCGCGCCCGGCGTATCGAGCGTAGCGACCGGAATCAGCGGCAGAAGCGCTGTGGCCACCGGGTCGATCGGGAGCGGGCCCAAACTGCCATCGTATTTTAATCCCGTTCTCGGGTCGGTCGGGCAATCAACGCCCGGACATACGTCGCTGAAGTCACCCCCACGCTCCAGGCTATAGGGAACTGGCACGTTGAAGTCCGTCGGTACTCGCTCCCGGCGCCACTCTTGCGACCAGAAAAAGAATGTCTTCTGCTTGTCCTTGTTGTAGCCGTTGGGAATAAAGATCGGCCCGCCGAGCGTATAGCCGAAATCATTTTTCTTGTACGCAGGCACCGAACTTTGAAAGTAGTTGCGTGCGTTGAAAGCGTCGTTGCGGACGAACTCGTACGCATTTCCGTGGAAGGAACTCGTGCCCGACTTGGTTTCGACTTCCACTGTGCCCGACCCGTTGCGTCCGTACTGCGCGCCATAGTTCGAGGTCAGCACCTTGAATTCCGCGATCGCCTCAAGGCTGGGGTATACGTTCAGACTGGTGTTGCTGCCGTTGTCCATGTTGTCGCCACCGTCGAGTTCCCAGTTGTTGTACTCAACGCGGCCACCGTTGATGGCGTAAGAAATGTTGCCCGTGATCCCGACGGATGCCTCATCTGCTCCGGTCTGATTGCTGACGCCAGGAACCAGCGTCACCAGTTGCGTAAAGTTCCGACCATTCAGCTGTAGCTGAGTAATCTCTTTGCCCGAGACCGTGCCAGCCAATTCCGACGACTGTGTCTCAACCTGCGCAACGGAGCTGCCGATTACCGTTACTTCCGTCGTCGAAGCGCCCACCTGCAGTTGGGCATCGACACGCGTTTTGTCCGCCACACTGAGCGAGACTCCCGTGACTGAATATTTCTTGAAGCCCTGCGCGACGATCGAAATGTTGTAGGCCGCGGGGGCGGGCAACGCCGGAGCGCTGTATTCGCCAGACTGGTTGGTGGTCAGCGCGCGATGCACGCCCCGTTCCGCGTTGTCCACGGAGACCTGGGCGTTTGCCACGGCGGCTCCACTCGGATCAGTGACGGTGCCGGTTAGTGATGCCGTGTCCTGCGCGAAAAGGCTGGCTGCCGAGAGGGCTCCCAGCAGGATTGCAACTGCCAACACCAGATGTTTTCTCATATCGCTCGCTCCCTTGGGCGCTCGAAAAAGGGCGACTTCTGAGCCTTTGCACTGGAGGAGTGTTTAGCCCACTTCGACCCTTGTTCGCCGCTGTGTCGCGGAACCCACCCCTGCATTCCGCCAACTCCAGCAGTCCTCACTTAGAGGAAAATGCCTTTATTAAAACGTATCAATAGTGCGTCAGGTGGATTGTGCTGTCAAGAGTAAATCGCGGTTCCGAGAGCGTTAACGCACACGGCCCCTATTAAATTTGGTAGACCCGCTACTTCATTTGAGATTCCGCGTCGATTCGCGCACGATCAGTTCCGGGGCGATTCTTCTGTGCACCGGTTGCACAGTCTTCTTTTCCAGCGATGCATTGATCGCCTCGAGAACAATGGTCGCTGCCGCTGAGCCCATCAACTCCATCGGCTGGCGCACCGTGGTTAGCGCCGGAGAATAGATGGCTGAAGGTGATACGTCGTCGAATCCTACCACCGAGCACTGATCGGGCACGCGGATGCCGGCCTTCGCCAGTGCCCGGATGGCACCGAAAGCGGTCATGTCGTCGAAGGCCATCAGCGCCGTAAACGGCCGCCGGCGGCGCAGGAGTTCTTCCGTCAATTTGTAACCGTCTTCGAAACTGGAAAAAGGATCGCGGGACTCGGGGAGATCCAGGATCAAACGAGGGTCGAGTTCGATGCCATGTTCACGGGCAAGGGCGCGCACTCCACGCCAGCGGGGTTCGGTGTCAGAGAGTTGGTGAGGGCCGCGGATGAACGCAATCTTGCGATGGCCGATCGAGTATAGATGGTCGAGGGCGGCGCGCGCGCCGACGCTGTTATCCACGATCACCGAACTGATATCGGTCTTGAGTTCGCGCCCAACGATGGCGGTCGGAATATTGTTGGTCTTCTCCAGATCGGCCAGAACGTTGATGTCCACGAAAAGCCAGTTGGCCAGCACTACTAAGCCTTCGATGCGGCGGTCCAGCAACATTTCCAGATAGCGCTCGAAGCGGCTCCGATCATTGTGCACGTCGGTAAGAATCGGCAGGAATGATGCCTGGTAGAGGGTGTTTTCGATCCCGCGCAACACCAGCGTGCAGTAGGGGTCGGTCATGTCGAAAACCATGACGCCCACTGTGTGACTGCGACGGCTGCGCAACGACCGCGCAAAAAGGTTTGGTCGATACCCGAGTTGTGCAGCCGCCTGCTGGATTCGCCCCTTCGTGGTATCTGGAATGTATCGCGCCAGCGGAGCGCTATTCAGTACGATGGAAACCGTGGCTGAGGAGAATCCACTGCGTTCTGCAACATCGCGAATCGTGACCGCGGCCGATTGCGAACGCTTGCGGGCTGGGTCGGGGACACGCTGCTGCTTCGTTTTGGACGGGGCCTTTGCCCCGGTTTTTCCCGGGCCTGCAACGGGGCGCGACGGCTTCGAATCGCTCGGGTCCATGAGCTCCTTGTATTTCGCCCTCTTGCTGGCGGACACTACAGCACGAGGCTACGAGAGTCAAGCATGAGAGCGCAAGTGAGAGGAGTGGGTCTGGGTGTCGTAATCTTCGCTGCTCTTCTGCTTTCGACCGCTACCGCCCAGAGTGTGTCGCAGCCGAAATCTTCCGCGACCCATGCGGCCAGCACGACGAATAATATCGCTACTGATCCCAAGAAGTCGTTTGAAGCCGGAGAAGCCGCTCTCCGTGCCGGGAATCTTGACGAGGCGGAGCGCAACTTTCGCCAAGTCGTGGCCCTCCAACCCGGCGTGGCGGGAGCCTATGCCAATCTCGGCGTGATTCACATGCGCCGGAAGCAATGGCCGCAGGCCCTCACCATGCTGCACAAAGCCGAAAAACTGGCTCCGGGAATGGTCGGCGTGCGCCTGAATATCGGGCTCGTGTACTTTCGCCAGAATCAATACGCATCTGCCATCGCCCCGTTTGAGTCCGTGGTGAAGGAGTCACCCGCATCATTCCAGGCGCGATACCTCTTGGGCCTTTCCTATTTCTTCAACGATCGCTGGACCGACGCCATCGGTGCACTCCACCCGCTCTGGGCGCAGGCCTCGGACCAGATGAACTATCTCTACGTACTGGGCATTGCTGCCTACAAGACGAAGGACTCGCAGCTCGAAGAGAAAGCGCTCGGCCGTCTTGTGGAGGTTGGCGAGAACACGCCCGAGTTTCACCTGCTGATGGGCAAGGCGCATTTGAATCGCGGCGAAGACGACGACGCGGTAAAGGACCTTGAGTCCGCAGCGCAAGGCGATCCCAAACTGCCGTTTGTCCATTTCAATCTCGGTCTCGCCTACGCGCACAAGCAAGACTACGAACGGGCCCGCAAGGAATTTCAGAAGGATGTCGCATTGGAACCCGAGCTTCCTTTCTCGTATGAACAATTGGGCGGGCTGGAAGCGACGGCGGGAAACGAGGACGAGGCCGAGAAAAACTTCCGCGCGGCGCTCAAGATCGATGGGACACGAACCGCTTCGCTCACCGGACTAGCCAAGATCGAGGAACACAAGCAGCGGTACGCCGCCGCCCTGGCAGAACTGGATCGCGTTATTGCACTGGAAGCCGAGAATGCAGGTGCTCGCTATCTGCGCGGGCAAGTGCTCGTGCACATGGGCCGCGAGAAAGAAGGCCGCGAGGAACTGGCTCGCGCCACAAAGATGCTCAACGATCAGCGCGCCGCACGCCACAAGGAACTCGAAGGTGAGTCGGTTCCGAGTCCAGAGTTGGCGAAAGAACCGGAATGAGAACCTAAGCCCGCGCATGCACCTCGAATTCGGCCTCGACACGGCACGGGGTCTTGCTGAATTTCCGATTCATGCCATCCGTTCTTTGGCGAGCACGGGGCAAGGCACTCGCCGATAATGCTTGGCGATGACCACACTGCCAGTGTGCGCCGCAGATCCCGGCCTGTTTGGCGGTTATACCGCGGGCCCGTTTTACGACGAGATGTTCGCCTCGCAAGGGCGGGCGCGATCGCACTATTCACGCCTCTTCACCAAACTTGGAGGCATGGCCCCTAGTCAATTCGAAGAGCGCCGCAAACTGGCCGATCTTTCGTTTCTCCTCCAAGGCATCACCTTCACTGTTTATAGCGATGGCCGCGGAACCGAACGCCTCTTCCCGTTTGACCTGATTCCTCGCATCCTGCCGCAATCTGAATGGGAGCGCATTGAGCGCGGATTGAGCCAGCGCGTCGTGGCCCTGAACCTATTTTTGCAGGACGTCTATGGCCGCCAGTTAATTCTCAAGGACCGCAAGATCCCGGCCTCCCTGGTTTTTTCCTGTCGCCACTTCCGCCGCGAAATGGTTGGTCTCGAAGTCCCCCACGGCATCTACACCCACATCTGCGGTATTGACCTAGTGCGCGACTCTGCCAGCGGCGAATTCATGGTCCTGGAAGACAACGTCCGCACCCCCAGTGGTGTTTCCTACGTTCTCGAGAATCGCCTGGTAATGACCCGCACGTTCCCCGAAGTTTTTCAGGAACACGAAGTCCTTCCTGTCAACCACTATCCCGCCGAGCTCTCCCGGATCTTGCGCAGTGTTTCTCCCCGCGGAGAGTCCGATCCTCAGATCGTTCTGCTCACTCCCGGCATTCACAACAGCGCCTATTTCGAGCACAGTTTCCTGGCCCAGCAGATGGGCATCGAACTCGTCGAGGGCCGCGACCTGGTCGTTGATGGCGTGGTCGTGTATATGAAGACCATCAACGGTCTGAAGCGCGTGGATGTGATTTATCGTCGCGTGGACGATGACTTCATCGACCCTCTTTGCTTCCGCTCCGATTCCATGCTCGGCGTGCCGGGTCTGATGGGTGCCTATCGCGCAGGAAATATTGCGCTGGTCAACACTCCCGGCAATGGCGTCGCCGATGACAAAGCGATCTACGCTTACGTTCCCGAGTTGATCCGCTATTACCTCGGCGAGGATCCTCTGCTGAAGACCGTCGAAACCTATCTCTGTGACCGTTCCGACCATCTCTCCCACGTGCTGGCCAATCTGCCGCAACTCGTCGTGAAGAGCGTCGGCGAATCCGGAGGCTACGGCATGCTGATGGGTCCCAGTGCGGACCGCGCGCAGATCGCGGACTTCCGCGACAAGATCGTTGCCGAACCACGTAATTACATCGCCCAGCCCATCGTGCCCCTGTCCGTGGTTCCTTCTTATGACGCGACTAGCGAGCGCATTGCCGGGCGCCACGTCGATCTGCGTCCCTACTGCCTCTACGACGGCCAGAATGTCACCATTGTTCCCGGCGGGCTCACTCGAGTGGCTCTCCAGCAGGGCTCGCTGGTCGTGAATTCCTCTCAGGGTGGCGGCAGCAAAGATACCTGGATTTTGCGAGGAGAGTGCTGACATGCTTTCGCGCATCGCAGACTCCCTGTTCTGGCTCGGACGCTATATCGAACGCGCCGAAGATACCGCGCGCATTCTCGACGTGACCTTCCACACGCTCCTCGAGCAAAAACAGCAGCCCTTCGGCGTTCGTTGGGATCCCATTATCTCCATGGCGGGCGAGGAAACGCTTTTCCGCCAGCTTTATAACGAACCGAACGCCCACAATGTTTTTGAATTTCTAGCCTTTAGCCCGAACAATCCCAGTTCAATCATGCAGTGCATTAACAAGGCTCGCGAGAATGCGCGCACCATCCGAGACCGCATCTCGCGCGAGATGTGGGAAGACTTGAACGGCCTTTACTTTTCCCTCGGACGCTTTGATCCACAGGAAGAAATTTTGGCTGGTCCGCACCGGTTTTGCGGACGCGTGATTTTTGGCAGCCATCGCTTCCATGGTGTCTCCGATGCCACTCTGCCACGCGACGAAGGCTGGGAATTCCTGCGCGTAGGTTGGGCGTTGGAACGCGCCGAGATGACCGCCCGCCTTGTGGATGTGCAATACCGCACGCTACTGGAACCGACGGTCGAAGCCGGCCCGCCCGATAACCACCAGTGGATGGCTGTTCTGAAATCCGTCGGCGCCTACGAGGCCTATCATCGCCAGTATCATTCTCCGATCGATCCGGCCCGCGTCGCGGAAATGCTGATTCTTCATCCAAGGCATCCGCGCTCCATCCGTTTTTCCAGCACAGAAGTGCAGTCCGCCCTCCGCGCCATCAGCAACACCGGACCCGGCTCTTATGCCAATGAAGCGGAGCGGCTGGCAGGCAAGGTTCTGGAACGCCTTCGCTACGACCGTATTGATGAAATCCTGCAGACCGGACTTCACAGTTACCTTACGGAAATCATCCGGCTGTTCAACTCCATCGGGGAGGCCATCGCGCGGTCCTACTTTTATTACGCGCTGCCTGCATGAACCGCTTCCACCTCACACACGCCACGGAATTCGCCTATGACGGCGCCGTCTATGAGAGCTACAACGAAGTGCGTCTGCGTCCCATTCACGACGACCACCAGAGTTGTCTCTCGTTCCGCCTGATCACGAATCCCGCTTCCCGCGGCTCTTCTTACAAAGACGGTTTCGGCAACTGGATTCATTTGTTCAACGTCCTGCCGCAGCACCGCAAATTGCGGATCGAAGCCGAGTCCGTGGTCTTGGTGCACGAAGTTCCCACCGCAACGTCAGATGTCTCGCTTCAAGAACTCGAGACGATGCGTCCCGAACTTCTCGAAGCGCATTTCGATTGGGTGACCGCCAGCGCCTACGTTCCCCATCTCCCCGAGCTCGGCGAAATTGGAAGCACCGTAGAACGCAGTTGTGATGGCACCGTCGCCGGATTTGTTCAAACAGCCTCTGACTTTATCCACGCGAACTTTACTTATATGAAGGGCGCTACCCACGTCCATTCCTCGGTACGGGATTCGATCACTCTGCGCGCTGGAGTCTGTCAGGATTTTGCTCACGTCCTTCTCGGCGTCCTGCGCATGCGCGGCCTGCCAGCGCGCTACGTTTCGGGCTACCTCGTGAGTGGCGGTGATTCCGGCAGCAAGCAGGAAGAAGTAATCGGAGGCCAAGCCTCGCACGCATGGGCTGAAGTCTTTATCCCCGGCGACGGGTGGATCGGTTTCGATCCCACGCTGGGTAACCCAATCGAACTCCGTCACATCCGGGTTGCGTATGGGCGCGACTATGGCGACGTGCCTCCCGTTCGTGGAGTCTACAAAGGCCGCGCCGGGCAGAGCCTTTCCGTGGATGTGCTCTTCCGCCCTGCTCTCGACGATACTGGCAACGAGCACATTTCCGAGCGCTCCTCCGATCAGGAAGTGGATACCGGTCCCGCTACCGAGTTGCCACAGCAGCAAAGTCAGCAATAGTGCAATAACCCGCCGCCTGTGAAGTGCCTTCATTGGCCCGCTGTCTTAAAATAGCCGCATGCCGAAGGCCCGCCGCGTCCCGCCCGCTCTCCCGATCGAAGACGCTCTGTTCACTGCAAAACCCCGCAAGTCAGTGCCGCACCCGTTCGTTTTGGAAGCTCTGGCCGACCTTTCTCCGCGCACGCGTTCGATGTTTGGCTGTCTAGCGGTGTATGTGGGCGAGAAGATTGTCCTGATCCTGCGCGACAAGCCCGGCAGGGATGCAGACAACGGAGTGTGGCTCGCGACTACGAAAGAGCATCATCCAAGCCTGCAGCGTGAATTCCCGAATATGCGGTCGATTCGAGTTCTCGGAAAGAAGATAACTGGTTGGCAGATATTGCCCGCAGATGCACCCGATTTCGAGGAGAAGGCGCTGCATGCCTGTGAACTGGTCGCCGCCGGCGATCCCCGTATTGGAAAAGTGCCCGGGGCACGGAAGGCTGCGGCGCGACGGCCATCAAAGCGCCGCAAGATGTAATGGCTCAGGGTGAAAAGGCCTTAGCGCTTCACTGCTGGGGCCTGATAGGGAGGGTCTGCCACCGCTCTGATGTAGGCGACGAGTGCTTTGATCTGCCCTGTTGTCAGGGTATTGCGGTAGGCCGGAGTCTGAGGAGACTTGCCTAACGCCGGTCCGCCATCGGCGATGATTTTGGTCAAGTCGGCGTCGGTCCAACTGTTCAAGGTGTTTCCGTCGTTGAACTGGTGTGGTTGAGGTGGCGTGAGATTGTCGAAGTTTGAAACTCGCTCCGGCGTGGACTCGGGATCGTGACAACTTCGGCAGTATTTGTCGCTGACTTCCTTGCCGACCTTCGCTTGATAACCCAGGGCCACTTCGCGAACGCTGACCGTTGCAGTTCCGCCGCCAGATTTCGGGGTCTCAGCCGTGATTTCGTAACTGCTCGGGATTCCGCCGAGCTGCACCACGACGCTGACCTGCCCGCTCGCATCCGTAAGTGCCTCGGCAGGGGCAAACACAAGTCCATCGCCGTGTAGCCTGACTACGGCTCCCGCGACTGCGTTGCCGTCTGCGCCGTTCACTTGTACCACGACCGGATCAGCGAGTTTGGAGCCGACGCCTGCGATTTGTTTTTCCCCGCTTACTAGAACGATCTGGGTTCCCTGGACCCTCGAGGTGAGCGGAGGATTCACGCTCGCGTGCTTCGAACAACCCGTCAGCGCGACGAGCAGCGCCATACAAGCGATCGTGGAGTGCCTCACTTAGCGCCTCCCTTTTTGTGTTCTCTCAGCGTTGTGAGGAATGCGGTCAGGTCGCGAGCGTCCCCGTCAGTGAGGCTGAAGTTCGGCATGGGCGTTCCGGGGAGCAGCCCAGCCGGATCTTTCATCCAACGATACATCCAAACGGGGCTGAGTCGGTCGCCGACTCCGGCGAGCGCGGGTCCAACATAGCCCTTGTCTTTCTTGTAATCAGCGATGTGGCAGGACTGGCACGCGTACTTTTCGTAGAAGAGCTGCTTACCTCTTGCAGCGGCATCGGCGTTCAGTGTGTTTAGGTCGAGGGTCTGCGAATCGAAACCCGAGCCCTGGTAGGCCGAAAGCATGTAATCGGAGAGACTTTGAATTTCCGCGTCGCTCAGGTTGAACTTGGGCATTCTGCGGATCAGCGCCGGACGCAGCGTGTTCGGATTCTTCATGAAATCCAGCAGCCAAGGACGTTTGACCGCGCTGCCTTCAAACGTCAGATCAGGAGCCATGTCTCCGCCATTGCCGTTGATAGTGTGGCAACTCTGGCAGCGGAGGTCTTCCATCAGGCGACCGGCATCGCCGCCGGGATGATACTTCGCGTGCGGCGAAGAGCGAACCAGTTCCGGTGGCATGGTAACGGCGCGATCGGTTTGCGCCAACAGCGCGGTGGTGAGCGCTTCGACCTGCGTGTCGGAGAGAGTGAAGGTCGGCATTTTGAGCGCGGGCCCAAAGGCTCGCGGATCGTGAATCTTGCCAGCTATGAAATCTGGCAAAGTTTCCGGCATGCCACGCAGAAATCCAACCTGGAATAGCGGCTTACTTCCAATGCGCGATAGGTCTGGTGCAAAACTTTCGGGCGGAGTCACACCGTTGACGCGATGACAGGCTGCACATCCGTAGTCGCTGACGAGTTTCTTGCCACGCGTGAGGCTCGCCGAATCTGGCACGGGAAGATGCACGTTCGCCAGCAGATCGTCATCCTTCTTGCTGAGCAGGAAGCTGGTAAGCAATGCGACCTGCTTCTCATCGAAACGATAGCGCGGCATGCGCGTTTTGGGATCGTAGCCTTGCGGCGCGCGCAGCCAGCGTGAAAGCCAGTCCGCATTGATCTTGTTGCCGGCCTTGGTGAGTTCGGGTGCCATCTCTCCGCCAACCAAGTTTCCCGCAGCATTCTGAATGGCGTGGCAGGAGGCGCAGAACAGAGTTCCGTAGAGGCTCGTGCCTTCCTGTACGGGATCGACGCCTGCCGGGAAGACTACGGGCTTGGAGAGCGGGAGTTGTGCACGCCCGTTTTCCGACGGCGTGGATTGCGAGATGAGAAACGACGAGATGTCCGTTGCTTCCTGGTCATTGAAACGGTAATTCGGCATGGTTGCTGAGGTCGCATAGGCCTGCGGATTCTTGATCCAGGCAAAAATCCATTCGCGCGTCGTCTTCTCGGCAACGTGTTCCAGTGACGGCGGCTCATCTACCGGAGCTACGAGCGTGCCGTCGGGCTGCGTGATGGCGTGACAGTGTGCGCAACCGTAGCGTGCAAGCAGTCGGCGTCCTAGATTGAGTTGGGGCGTGCCCCCGAGCGCATCCATGTGGCATTGGCCGCACGAAGCCTCAACGTAGCGAGCCGGTAGAATCGGCTGTTCCCATGCTTTGGTGCTGTAGTGCGCTTCCTGAACGGTAGTCGCCGCTCCTTGGCCATGATGACAGACCACGCAGCCGAATTCAGTAAGTGAGTGCGGCATGGGCGGATGAGGACGAAACGGCTCTTTGCGCACATCGCTGAGACTGGCTTCCTGCATCGCGACGTGGCACGTTGTGCAGCGGTCCACGACGCGTTGTTCGGGAATCCATATCTGCTGGACGCCTGGAGTGAAGAGACGCTGCAAACGCTCCGCATCGGGCCGCGCGCCGATCAGTTGGCGGTACTGCCGCTGGTAACCACGCCACTGGCTGAAAAAATCCTTGGTGGGAGCAATCGCGGCAACAACTGCCAGCAGCACGCTGACCGAGGCAAATCGGCGCGGCGCGGTTCCGGCGAAGAATCGTCCGATGTTCGCGATTTGTTTTCCGGCACTCACGTTGCCTCTCTCAACTTATCCTCTCCAGGGCCACACCCACGACCAGCCGGCGCCGCGGAAAAAGGTACCCACGGAGGCCAGGACCACTGCCTCCATCAGAAACAGCGTCATGATCCAGAAGGAGAACGAGCGTGAACTCAACCAACTCCTCAATCCGCTCGACCCTTTGCTCGCGCCGCTTGATGTGCAGAGAAAAACCACTACGATCCACAACGGAAGCATCGCGTCCCAGGCATGCATGTGGATCAGAAGCGCGCTGAGCGCCATCAATGCCACAACGATCGTCAGCGAACGTGCCGTTTTGCTTCGCACCCAGCGGCACATGTCGGAAGTGGTCACGCCGTCGAACCACGGAACGAACGGAATGATGAACAGCCCGCTCACGATCAGACCGGGCAGGATAACTCCGGCGACAAACGGCGGAAAGTAGTGCAGCAGTTCCTGCAGGCCGGTGAAATACCACGGAGCCTTGGCGACGGCGGGCGTATGCAGCGGGTTCGCGAGCTCGTCAAGCGGAGCTTTCCAGATCAACGCCATCGTAAACAGCACCACGGCCAGCGCCTCGATGCCGGTGATTTCGCGAAACAGCAGCTCACGATACGAGAGAGTTTTTTCGTTTTCGACCCCACGGAATAACTCGTCCTCGGCGGGAATGTGGTCCGGGAGGATCGGTTTCCCTTGCTCGTCCGGTTCGTACATTCCGCCATCCTGGTGCAGACGCCAGAGGTGGACAGCGATCAATCCGATCACGACGAGTGGAAAAATCATCGTGTGCAGCACGTAAAAGCGCAGCAGTGCATTGGCGTTGACCGTGTGTCCGCCCAGCAGATAGAAGCGAAGCTTCGCTCCTATGATCGGCATTGAGGAAATGATGCTGGCGCCGACCGTCGTGCCCCAGTACGAGAGCTGGTCCCAAGGCAGCAGGTAACCCGTGTAGCTCAACAGCAACGTGGCGAGTAGGAGGAAAACTCCAACTACCCAACTTAACTCTCGCGGCGGACGGTACGCGCGCCGGTAAAATACTTTCGCCATGTGCACGAAAACCAGAAATACCATGGCGTGCGCCGACCAGCGGTGCAGGCTGCGCAACATCGCCCCGGAGGAAACAACGAACTCCAGGTCTTTCATGTCGGCGTAACCTTGCGGGATCGACGGGTGGTAGTACAGCATCAACAGCAAACCGGTGCCGACTTGAATTGTGAATGTGCCCAGCGTGAGCGCACCCAGATACCAGGTGTGCCGGAATCCAAGTTGCGCTTCTCGCACGCGCGCAGAGAACATGCGGTGGAAATCGTGACGCCACCAGGCAATCGCGTGCAACGGATTTCGTATGTTTGTTGTCTGCGCCACGCCGCTTGTCTTCTCCGTGCTCATGCGGAAACGTATTCCGATCGCGCTGGCAGGATCGCAGACCGGTCCACCATAAGAGTTCCATCGTCACCCATCCACATCTTCAGCCAGGGCAGGGGCTCTGGCGCTGGGCCGGCGATAACTGTGCCATCGCGTCGGAACGTGCTGCCGTGGCAGGGGCAGGCGATGACTCCGGTATCGCCTTTCCAGGTTGAGAGACAGCCAAGATGCGTGCAGACTGCGCTAAGCGCGTAAAAGCCCTCCTGTGCGCGGGCCACGAAAATTCCCGATCGCGGGTCCAGCGTTACCGAGCCCATCGCGTAGCGCTCCGGACGGCCGACGCTGACGATCGGAGAAGGTTCGTAAAGAACGTTGGGCGACAGGTAGCGAAAACCGAATACGCACGCGCCCAGGCCTGCGACGGCCAGCGATGTGGTCCCGACTTTGACAAACTGCCGCCGGTCAGGCGACGCCAGGTCCTCGGGAGCGGCTTTCTTATCGTTCGCGTCTGCCATAGGGAGGGACTTGGTTGCCCATGATCCCGCGGACATGAACATCGAGGCAGTGACTGGGATCACAGGTACGAGTGCGGTCATCACCTTCAAGACTCCCCGGGTTGGGTTACGCTGACCCAGTAGGAGCCACGCGATGCTGCTATGCCCACACGGAGGAAAACGCAAGTGATTTTGCACCTTCCCGTGGGTTTAAATAATCTATTATTCGATAATTGTTATTATTTAGATCTCAACCAACTAAGGAGAGCAATCGCATGTTAGGTATTGGGGAACAATTCCCGTCATTTTCCGTGACCGCTACGGTAAGCATTGAGAAAGACCCAGCCAGGGCTTTCAAGACCATCACCAACAATGACTATGCCGGCAAGTGGAAGGTTTATTTCTTCTGGCCGAAGGACTTCACTTTCGTGTGCCCGACCGAGATCGTTGGTTTTGGCAAGCTCAACAAGCAATTCGCGGACCGCGATACCCAAATCCTGGGCGGCAGCACTGATTCCGAGTGGGTGCATCACGCATGGCGTACGCATCATGAAGATCTCAAGAATCTGCCGTTCCCCATGCTGGCCGACATTAAGCACGATCTCTGTGAGCAACTCGGCATCATCGACCCGGCGGGCGGTGTTGCCCAGCGCGCGACCTTCATCGTGGACCCCGAGGGCATCATCCGTTTTGTCTACGTAACCGATGGCTCCGTCGGCCGCAATCCGGTCGGAAGTCCTGCGCGTTCTCGATGCCCTTCAGAGCGATGAACTCTGTCCCTGTAACTGGCACAAAGGCGAAGCCACACTGGTTGTTGGGTAAAAAACTCTGTCGCTGGTCGTTCGTCGTCGGTCGTTAGTGCATGGAAGTTCTTGTGCTGACGAAGTCGACGACAGACGACCGGCGATGAATCAGAATCCGAACGACCAACGACTATCGACCAACGACAGGCACTTCTATGACACTGAATGAACTTCTAGAGACAGTACCAGCGTACGCGCGCGATCTGAAGCTCAATCTCTCGAGCTTGCTCAACCAAACCGAACTCACCGAGCAGCAGACCTGGGGAACCGTGGTTGCCAGCGCCATCGCGTCGCGTAACGACGATCTGATTCGTTCCGCGTTCGCTGATGCTGCCGGGCATTTGTCCCCGCAAGCTCTGGAAGCCGCCAAGGGCGCGGCCGCCGTCATGGGCATGAACAATATCTACTATCGATTTCTCCACCTCACCAGCAACGAAAAGTACAAGACCATCCCTGCTCGGCTGCGCATGAACATTCTGCGCTCGCATGGGATTGATGCCGTGGATTTCGAACTCTGGTGCACAGCCGTCTCAGCGATCAACGGTTGCGGCGCGTGTGTGGACTCCCACGAGAAGACAATTCGTGGAAAAGATGTTCGCGAAGAAACGATTGTGGCTGCCGTCCGAATCGCATCGGTAATGCACGGACTAGCGAGCGTGTTGGAAGCGGAGAAGGTTGCTCCGTCGGCAGTTCCGCAAGCCGTCTGACACGAACAAACAGCTGGGTCGAGGCTAAGCCTTCTTCTCTTCTTTCGGCACGATCGTGATGCCGAAGATCGAGAGCTGGCCTACTCCGGCCACATTCTTGCCACGAGCGTCCTCAGGATTCGGCAGGTAGAGCGTCTTGCAGAATTCGCAGCGATAGACTTCCGCGTCTTTCCCCCAGGCTTTTTCCGCACAACCGCATTCGCGCTCCAATACGTCGAACGTGTAGAACCACCGCTTCAAGTGCCCGCCGCAGAATTTCCCCTTCGCGTCTTTTTCATTACACGCGCGCTGACCTTGCTTCTTAAGCTTGACTTTGTGATTAGGAAGCTGCGGAACTTCTGCGGTTGCTACGACCGGTTCACCTGAGGCCACGGCGATCTCCTCCACGGCAGGAACTGAATTACAAGATAGTTTACCTAGTTGCGCGTAGAAGACCAAGGGCGCTTGCCGCGGTTATACTCCCTTCAAGACTTCCCCTATGGAGGCACTTTATGTCCTGGTTCAAGCCCGTAGGTCTGTTTTCCCGTCCCGTTTCCGTCGCAGGTTGGATTTTCACTGTTGCCCCAGCCGCTTTCTGCATTCACATTTTTTTGTTTGTGGATGCCCGATCCCACTCTGTTTCTGACACACTCTACGGGATCTTTCCGTACTGGGTGCCAACTTTTCTGTTGTGGCTATGGATTGCGAACCGAACCAGCGATGACGGGCGCCGAGTTTCCCAGTAACGTAGGGTCGCTCGTCGTCAGCAGCACTCCTAGAACTCCTTCTTCGGTGCCGCCTGTTCCGCACCCACCCGGCCCACCGCAATGTCGGCAACGAAATAGTTCTCGCCTTTAATCGGCGCACCCGATAACCGCCGCAACATCGTAAGCTGCCCAACATGGGTAAGCGCATCAGCGATCGGCCCTTGAAATAGCTTTTCAATCGGCGCCTGGAGCGGCGCATCCGACGCCAAAATAGTCGTCGAATCTCTTCATCGCGCCAAAAAAACGCTCGCACTCTTTTTCCCACTCCAATGGCACCGAATCATTCCACTTTCGCTCTCCGGTCGCCATCGAAAGTCCCCAGTCCATCAGGTCGCCAATGTGGGCAAGAATCTTGGCTGGCGTTCGCGAAGAATCAGGCGCTCCATAATCCGCAAAAGCAGCAGGCGCATTGCGAATAGCTTTGCCCCCGCGGTAAGCCAGCGTGGCCAACGTATGTCGAAGCAAATTCCGTGCATCACTCATAGGATCAGTTCTCAGTTCCCAGTTCTCGGTTCCCAGTAAAAATTTCCATGTCCCCAGTACGATTCCAGTCCAGTAGTCTTGTCCTTCAAAGGTTCTTGAAGTCACTGAGAACCGAGAACCAGGAACTGAGAACTGTCTTACAGCTTTCTTCTCCACAGCGCCGCCGCCGACCGCACCACTGCTTTCATCTTGTCGCGGAGTGGGCGGGCGTACAGCAGATTCAAAAATCCATCCATCTCTACGCCAAACTCGCGTCCGTATCCAAACCACCAGATCTTCTTCATGCGCGGCAGACGGTCAGAATCCACATACTTCACGCGCACCATTTCTTCCAATCCCCATCGTCCGTGCGTTCGTCCGAGCCCGCTAGCCTTCACTCCGCCATGCGGTGCCTCGCTGATGCTAAAGCAGGATACAAGATCGTTCACCATCACCGTGCCTGCCTGAATCTGGCGAGCCAAGACTTCGCCGCGCCCCCGGTCCCGCGTCCAGATGCTC
>Ga0302321_100000348_pt1 | contig 40589 bp, 33 predicted proteins | sample Fen_T0_1_FD_202505 | JGI IMG/M metagenome (GOLD analysis project Ga0302321, IMG submission 202505) | Peat permafrost microbial communities from Stordalen Mire near Abisko, Sweden - Fen_T0_1 | ecosystem: Environmental > Terrestrial > Soil > Wetlands > Permafrost | place: Sweden: Abisko... | reverse complement strand
ACAGCGTGGAGGGCGTCTGCGAGACCTGGCCGACGGCGTACCCCCAGGTGATCAGGACGATGTGGGCCAGCATCAGGTTGAACGACGTGAAGCCCACCAGCCGGTGCAGGTGAGCGAGCCGGTCCTGGCCGTACGCCGCCTCGAGGCGTGGGACGCGGGCCATCAGTACGACCTGCGTGAGCAGCAGGACCGAGGCGACCAGTCCGGTCAGCCGGCCGAGCGAGTCGAGCCCGGTCACCCAGCCGCCCAGGTCGCGGATGCCGCCGTCGGCGTCCCACCAGTAGGTGACCAGCAGCAGGCTCAGCCACAGGGTGGACGTGGCGAGGAGCCGCACGGTGGCGTCGGCCGCGGCGCGGCGCCCCACCGGGGTGGCGCGCCGCATCCCCCGCGGTGGCGCGGCGGGGACGTCCCGGGAGAGCACGCTCATCCGGTCCCACTGTCGGCGCTGCCGCCGAACTGGTCGTGGTCGTCGTCACGGCCACCTTGACCGGGGAGGCTGTCGCCGGGTCCGAACCCGTCCTGCGGGCCTTGCCGGGTGGTCCCGACGTCCTGGCCGTCGGAGCCGGCACTGGCCGAGCCGACCGCGTAGCCACCGGCCCCCGCAGCGAGGGCCAGGACCGCGGCGCCCGCGGCGAGCACCCCGGTACGACGTCCGGCCGGGTGCGGTCGCACAGGGCTGACTCCGGGGCTCGGAGCCGCCGCGCTCACCGGGGTCACCGGGGCGGTGTCGTCGTCGGCGGGCTCCCACCGGTTGCCGCTGGGGGTCTCGGTCATACCCCGGAGTGTCCGCGGTCCGGCTGGCGGACTCGTGGGAGTCGCCTGTGAGCATCCTGTGAACCGCGGTCACCCTGTGCGGTGAAGGGCGCCGGCACGACCTACGGAACAATCCGGCGCATGCCCGCGTCCCGTCGGTTCTGCCCGCCCACCGACCGCTCGCTCGGGAGGACCGTCGTCGAGCTGGTCGCCACGCTGGCCGTCCTGACCGTCGTGCTCGTCGGCATCGGCTGGCTGATCACCCATCCGCTGCAGAGCTCGATATCCCACGAGAGCTCGGTCAACCGATGGTTCGCCGACCGGCGCACCAGCGGGCTGACGAGCCTGGCGGACGTCGGGACGTTCATCGGCCAGACGCTCACGGGCGCGGTCGTGCTGGCCCTGATCGGAGTGGGCTTCGCAGTGTGGAAGCGCACGTGGTGGCCGCTGGTGTTCGTCGTGGTCCTCGACGCCGGCCTCGGCCTCTTCTACCTGGCGGGCACGTCACTCGACCCACGGCAGCGTCCGCCGGTGCACATCCTGCAGTCGGGCCTCGTGCCGAACCACAGCTTCCCATCCGGGCACACCGGCACGGCGGTCGGCATCGCCGCCGCGGCCGCCGCGCTGCTGTGGGCCTACACCCGCCTGTCGGCCGCGCTGCTCGTCGTGCTGGTCGTGATCCCGCTGTGGACCATGCTGGCCCGGCTGTACGTCGGTGCCCATCACGTCAGCGACGTGCTCACCGAGCTCGTCGTGGCGTCGTTGTGGATCTGGACCTGCGCCCGGCTCCTGCTGCCGGCGCGGGCATCCACCAGCGCCGACGCGCGGACGCGTGCGAAGGCGCCCGCACGGGCCTAGCGTCGACCGCACATCATCGGGCCACCGGGGCCGGCTCCGCCTCGCGCACGTCCACGGCGGTCGTCCGAGGCAGCCATCTCAGCCTCGCGACGGTCAGCGGGCGTCGTTCGCCAGGTCCTCGCCGGTCATCCGCGACCGGTCCGGCTGGAAGCCGTGGTCGATGCCCCACAGGATCGCCCGCGAGCGCGAGGTGACGCCGATCTTGCGGTAGGCCGAGCGGATGTAGGACTTGATGGAGTTGATCGACAGCATCGTGGTCTCGACGATGTCGTTGTTGGAGTAACCCTGCGTGATCAGCGAGAGCACCTCCGACTCGCGCGCGGTCAGCCCCTCCTCGCGTCCGGGCCAGTCGCCGCCCACCAACGGTCCCCGACCGGAGTCCTGGAGGCGGACCGGGTCACCGGCATGCACGTGCTCGAGCGCGGTGACCAGGTCGGCGGCGGCGAGCCGCTTGCTGATGTACGCCGAGATGCCGGGGACCCGGGTCTGCCCGACCGACGGGTCGTCGGCGCTCCAGGTATAGACCACGACCTTGCCGATCCGCGGGTCCGAGACGAGCCGCGAGATGCGCTGTCGGTCGCGGAAGCTCTGGGCGAAGGTGTCGAACAACGCGATGTCCACCTCGCTGCTCGGGTGGGTGTTGGCGTCGACCTCGATGACCTCGATGCGGTCGCTGTAGGACCGCAACATCGAGGCAAGGCCGTGCACGACGACCTCGTAGTCGTTGACGATCGCGAGCCTGATGGTCACGGCCGAAGCGTAGGCCCTCCCTCACGCCGTACGTCGTCACCCCAACGGGTGTAGCACCGGGTCCGGGCTCAGGAGAGAGTCCGAGACGACAACCCACGACGGGAAAGGGGTGGTTCCCATGGCCATTCTCGGCCTGATTCTTCTGATCATCGGTCTGATCGCCAACATCGGCATCCTGACCATCATCGGCGCGATCCTGTTGGTGGTCGGGCTGATCTTGAACTTCGTGCCGATCGGCGGCACGCGGCGCAGGTACTACTGACCGACCCACCGCCGTCGTCAGCCCCGGTCCCGGTCTCCGGGGCGGGGGCTGACGCGTGTCCCGGCCCCGCCCACCGTCCGCGGTCGCGCATAGGCTCCGCCCGTGAGCCTCCGTCTGCATCGCGCCCTGCGCGCCGACGCGCTCGCAGACGGCCTGGGCAGGCTCATGGTCACCCCGCTCCCCGACCCGTTCGCCAGCGAGCTGGTGGTCGTTCCGGCGCGGGGGATGGAGCGGTGGCTCTCCCAACGGCTCTCCCACGTGCTCGGGGCCGGCCCGGACGGAGACGGGGTGTGCGCTGCCGTCGCCTTCCGCTCGCCGGGGTCGCTGGTCGCCGAGATCACCGGCACCCACGACGACGACCCCTGGGCCCCCGACGCCCTCGCCTGGCCCCTGCTCGACGTGATCGACGGGAGCCTCGGCCAGCCGTGGGCGGCCCCCTTGGCGCGCCACCTCGGTCACGGGCTCGGCGGCGACGAGGCCGACCTGCGGATGGGCCGACGCTTCTCGGTGGCGCGCCGGCTCGCCCGGCTGTTCGCGTCGTACGCCGGCCAGCGTCCGTCGCTGGTGGCCGACTGGTCCGCGGGACGCGACACCGACGGCTCCGGCCGCGCACTGGCGGCTGACCTCGCCTGGCAGCCCGAGCTCTGGCGACGGCTGACCGACCGGGTCGGCGGCCCCACGCCGCTCCAGCGTCAGGCCGACACCGTCGCCCGCCTCCGGGAGGATCCCGAGGCCTTCGACCTGCCGAGCCGGCTGTCCCTCTTCGGCCATACCCGGCTGTCCGCCACCGAGATCGAGCTCCTCGATGCGCTCGCGGTCGAGCGCGACGTCCACGTCTGGCTGCCGCACCCCTCGCCCGCGCTCTGGGAGACCCTCACCGGTCCTCCGGGGGGTGCGGTCGACCGAGCCACCGACGACAGCCATCAGCGCGTCCGCCACCCGCTCCTCTCCAGCCTCGGCCGCGACACGCGTGAGCTCCAGCGGGGGCTGTCAGCCGTGGCGATCGCCACCGCGGAGGAGCTGCCGGCCCCTCCGCTGCCCCGGAGCCTGCTCGGCCTGCTCCAGAGTGATCTCGCCGCCGACCTCCCTCGTCCCGCGGGGCGAGTGCTCGCCGACGACGACCGTTCGGTCCAGGTGCACGCGTGCCACGGTGTGGCCCGGCAGGTCGACGTGCTGCGCGAGGTGCTGCTCGGCCTGCTCGCCGACGACCCCACGCTCGAGCCGCGCCACGTCCTGGTGATGTGCCCCGACATCGAGACCTATGCCCCCCTGATCGAGGCCGGGTTCGGGCTCGGCGACGTCGTCGGCACTGCCGGTCATCCCGCCCACCGGCTGCGGGTCCGCCTCGCCGACCGGGCGCCCGGGCAGACCAACCCGCTGCTCGGGGTGGCTACGGCACTGCTCGACCTGGCGGGCGGCCGAGCCCCCGCGACGCAGGTGCTCGACCTGGCCCGTGCCGAGCCGGTCCGGCGGAGGTTCGGGTTCAGCGACGACGACCTCGACCAGCTCGACACCTGGGCGCGTGAGTCCGGGGTGCGGTGGGCCTTCGATGCCGAGCACCGCACCGAGTTCGGCCTCGCCGACTACGTCACGAACACCTGGGAGTTCGGTCTCGACCGGCTGCTCACCGGCGTCGCACTCTCCGACGACTCCTCGGCGTGGCTCGACCGAGCCCTTCCGCTCGACGACGTCGGGAGCGCGCAGGTCGATCTCGTCGGTCGGCTGACCGAGTACGTCGAGCGGCTGCGCGACGTCACCGACCGTCTCACCGGCACCCGCCCTCTGGACCACTGGCTGGCGGCGCTCGACGACGCCGTCGGGTCGTTGACCGCCGTCGCGCCGAGCGACGGCTGGCAGTCGGGCCAGGTGCAGCGTGAGCTGGGTCGGGTCCGCAGGGCAGCCGCCGACCTCGGACACGTCGACCTGAGGCTGCCCGACGTACGCACGTTGCTGTCGGACCGGCTGGCCGGGCGGCCGACCCGGGCCAACTTCCGCACGGGCACGCTCACCGTCTGCACCATGGTGCCGATGCGGTCCGTGCCCCATCGAGTGGTCTGCCTGCTCGGCCTCGACGACGGCGTGTTCCCGCGGCAGGGCGCGGTCGACGGCGACGACGTGCTCGCCCGTGACCCGATGACCGGCGAGAGGGACGCACGCAGCGAGGACCGCCAGCTGCTCCTCGACGCGATCCTGGCGGCGACCCAGACCCTGGTGATCACCTATACCGGCGCCAACGAGGTGTCCGGTCGGCCCCGGCCACCCGCCGTACCTCTCGGGGAGGTGCTCGATGCCCTCGACGCCACCGCATCCACCGCGGACGGCCGGCCGGTCTCCGAGGCGGTCACGGTCCACCACCCTCTGCAGCCCTTCGACGCCAAGAACGTCTCGGCCGGCGGGCTGCTGCGCGGAGCGACGTTCTCCTTCGACACCGCCGCGGCCGCGGGGGCCCGGGCAGCCACCGGTCCCCGCACCCCGCCCGTCCCCTTCCTCGATGCCCCCCTGCCCCCGGCGCCCCCGGGCGACGTGTCCCTGGCCGACCTCGTGCGCTTCTGGAGCGACCCCGTGAAGGGGTTCCTGGCCCGCGACGGTGTCGACGTCGCCCTGGCCGCCGACGAGGACCAGCCGGAGGACGCGCTGCCGGTGGAGATCGACAGCCTCACCCAGTGGGCGGTGGGCGACCGGGTCCTCGGCGACCTGCTGGCCGGCCTCGACGAGGCGGTCGTCAAGCAACGCGAGTGGCGGCGCGGCGAGCTCCCGCCCGGGCAGCTCGGCTGGAGGATGCTCGGCCAGATCCTCGACCGCGCCGGTCCGCTCCACGCCGCCGGGGCGGCTCTGCGCACCTCACCGCCGCGAGCGGTGGATGTCGCGGTCGACCTGGGTGGGGGCCGGCGGCTCGTCGGCACCGTCCCGGAGGTGTACGGCGACCGACTGCTGTCGGTGACCTACTCCCGGCTCGGCCCCAAGCACCGCCTCGCGTCCTGGGTCCGACTGCTCGCGCTGGCGGCGTGCGACGAGGACCGCAGCTGGACGGCCCACACCGTCGGCCGGCCCCGCAGCCGCTCACGCGACCAGACCGCGGTCTCGCTGCTCGGCCCGCTCGACCACACGGCCGGCGACCGACTGCGCGACCTGGTGGCCCTGCGTGACCGGGGGCTACGGGCGCCGCTGCCCCTGCCGCTGAAGGCGTCGTTCGGCTACGCCCGGGCCCGGCGTACGCATGCCGACGTGCCCGATGCGCTGGTGAAGGCGGGCTACGACTGGAGGGACGGCAGGTTCCCCGGCGAGCAGTCCGAACCGGCCGCCCTGACCATCTGGGGACGACGCGTCGAGCCGCCCGAGGTGGGGGAGCGGCCGGGCGAGGGCGAGGAGTTCCCCGGCGAGACCGGGCGGTTCGGGGCGCTGGCGCTGCGGGTCTGGAGCCCGCTCCTCGAGGCCGAGCAGGGGAGCTGGTGATGGACTCCTTCGACCTCGCCGGTCCATTGCCGACCGGCACCACCCTGCTCGAGGCGAGCGCTGGCACGGGCAAGACCTTCACCGTCGCCGCTCTGGTCGCCCGCTACGTCGCGGAGGAGGGGATACCCCTCGACCAGCTGCTGGTGATCACCTTCGGCCGGGCCGCGAGCCAGGAGCTGCGCGAGCGGGTGCGCGAGCAGCTGGTCCGGGCCGAGCGGGCCCTGGCCGATCCGGCCACGGTCGACCGGGACCACCCGGTGGTGGGACGCCTGCTCGACACCGACGATGCCGAGATCGCCCGCCGGCGTCTCCGCCTGCGCGACGCACTCGCGTCGTTCGACGCCGCGACGATCGCGACGACCCACCAGTTCTGCCAGACGGTGCTCCGGTCGCTCGGTGTCGCAGGCGACACCGACACGGGCGCGACCCTGGTGGAGTCCCTCGACGAGCTCGTCGTCGAGGTGGTCGACGACGTCTACCTCCGCCGCTTCGGCCGGTCGACCGACGACCCGCCGTTCAGCCGTGCGACTGGCCTGACGCTGGCGCGCACGGTCGTCGGCGACGCCCACGCCGAGCTGGCCACGGTCGACGACACGGAGTCGGTGGCCGGGGCCCGGGTCGCCTTCGCCCGGGAGGTGCGTGAGGAGGTCGACCGGCGCAAACGGCGCCTCGGGATCCTCTCGTACGACGACCTCCTCGGCCGCCTCGCCGACGTGCTGGCCGACGAAGAGGCCGCGGCGCGCCATCGGATGCGGCAGCGGTGGCGGATCGTGCTCGTGGACGAGTTCCAGGACACCGACCCCAAACAGTGGGAGGTGCTCGACCGGGCGTTCTCCGGCCACGCGACGATGGTGCTGATCGGTGACCCCAAGCAGGCGATCTACGCCTTCCGCGGAGGCGACGTGGTCACCTACCTCGCGGCCGCCGCCACCGCCACCACCCGCGCCACCCTCGACACCAACCGCCGCGCCGACGCGGCCCTGGTCGAGCGGCTCCAGGTGGTGCTCCGCGGGGCGTCGCTGGGCGACGAGCGGATCGTGGTCCACGACGTCACCGCGTCACACCCCGGGTCGCGCCTGGTCGGGGCGCCGTCGCCGGCGCCGTTCCGGGTCCGACAGGTGCGTCGCCGGGGGTTCGCGCTCGCGCGGGGGCAGGTCCGGGCGGACGACGCGCGCCGCCACATCGCGGCCGACTGTGCCGGTGACATCGCGGCCCTGCTCGCCTCCGAAGCGACCTGGGACGACGAGCCGATCGCGGCCCGCCACGTCGCGGTGCTGGTCGGGGAGTGGTCGCAGGCCGAGCTGGTCCGGTCGGCCCTCGCCGAGCGGGGCGTCCCCGCGGTGGTCGGCGGCGGCACCAAGCTGCTGACCTCGCCGGCCGGTGACGAGTGGCTCACCTTGCTCGAGGCGCTCGAGCAGCCCCACCGGTCCGGCCGGGTACGCGCAGCCGCGCTCACGTCGTTCCTCGGTCACACGCTGAGCGCGCTCGACCGCGGCGGTGAGGCGCTCACCGACGAGCTCGCCGACCGGCTGCGGGGGTGGGCCCTGCTGCTGCGCGGACGAGGGGTCGCGGCCCTCTTCGAGGCGACCGAGGAGCGCGGCCTGACGGCCCGTGTGCTCGGCACGGTCGGCGGCGAGCGGCTGCTGACCGATCTGCGACACGTCGCCCAGACTCTCCACGAGACCGCCCGCCGTGACTCCCTCGGGCTGACCGGGCTGCTCGAGTGGCTCCGCTCCGAGCGCGACAACGCCTCCCAGGAGCGGATCCGCCGGCTCGACAGTGACGCCGCGGCGGTCCAGATCACGACGGTCCACCAGAGCAAGGGCCTGCAGTACCCCGTGGTGCATCTGCCCTTCGCCTCGATGACGTTCGTGTGGCCGGTCGACGTCGCGCGCTACCACGAGGCCGACGGCACCCGGACGCTCGACGTCGCCGGCGGTGGCGCCGCCTGGCCCGCCCACGAGCAGGCTCACCTCCACGAGGAGGCCGGCGAGAAGCTGCGCGACCTCTACGTCGCCCTCACCCGCGCCCAGTCGCAGGTCGTCACCTGGTGGGCGCCCACCGCGAACACCCCGAACGGCGGGCTCCACCGGCTGCTGTTCGGGCGCCAGCCGGGGCAGTCCGCGGTGCCCGACGGCCAAGCGGTCAAGGACGACGACTACGTCGCCAAGATCCTCGGCCTGCTCGACCAGCTCGGCGGGCCGTCGCCCGAGGAGTCGGTCATCTCGACGGAGACGCCCTCGCCCGCGCCCCCGGTGACCGGCGACCTCGCCGCCCGCCCGTTCGACCGCGAGGTCGACACCGAGTGGCGCCGCACGTCGTACTCCGGGCTGATCCGCGTGCAGGAGCAACCCGCAGGCGTCACCTCCGAGCCCGAGGTGTCACCGCGCGACGACGAGCCGATGTCAGGCCACCTCGCGAGCGAGCTCGCTTCGGTCTCGCTCCGGCCGCCGCGCTCCGACTCCGTCGGATCCCGGCGTCCTCGCTCGAGCCCGATGGCCGACCTACCCTCCGGCGCGGCGTTCGGGAGCCTCGTCCACGGCGTGCTCGAGGAGAGCGACCCCGAGGCACCCGACCTGCGCACGGAGCTGGCCGCGCACACCCGCGAGCAGCTGCACTGGTGGCCGGTCGGCGTCGGTCCCGACGAGCTCGCCGACGCCCTGCTGCCCTCCCAGCTCACTCCGCTGGGCGTGCCTGCCTCAGGTCTGCGACTGGTCGACATCCCTCTGCGTGACCGGCTCTGCGAGCTCGACTTCGAGTTTCCGCTGACGGGGGGTGACCGGCACGACGCGGTGCGCCCGGAGGTCCACCTCCGCGACCTGGCGCCCCTGCTGGCCGCTCACCTGCCCGCCGGCGACCCGCTCGCGCCGTACGCCGGGCAGCTCACCGGCACGCTCGGCGACCAGTCTCTCCGCGGGTATCTCTCCGGCTCCATCGACGTCGTGCTGCGGGTTCCCGGCGACCCTGGCCAGCCCCACGCACATCGCTACGTCGTCGTCGACTACAAGACCAACCTGCTCGGCGAGACCGGGTTCCCGGTCACGTCGGCCGACTACGGACACGACGAGATGGCGGCCGCGATGCTCCACAGCCACTACCCGCTCCAGGCCCTGCTCTACTCGGTCGTCCTACATCGCTACCTGCGGTGGCGGTTGCCGTCCTACGCACCGGAGCAGCACCTCGGTGGGGTGCTCTATCTCTTCCTGCGCGGGATGTGCGGGCCCGAGACCCCCGTCGTCGACGGCCATGTCGCCGGGGTCTTCGACTGGGCACCACCTGCCGCTCTGGTCACCGACCTCAGCGACCTCGTGGAGGGCAAGGCATGATCGAGCCCTTCGAGACCGACGACCCGCGCGACCGACGCTTCGCCCTGGGCGTGACCGGGGTGCTCGGTCGCTTCAACGCGGCCGGCGTGATCGAGGCCGCCGACGCGCACACCGCCCGCCGGATCCAGATCCTGGCGCGCGAGCCCGACGACGACGTCGCCCTCGCCGTCGCCCTGACCGTGCGCTCGCTGCGCCACGGGTCCGTCTGTCTCGACCTCGGCGAGCTGGTCACCGAGGCGCTACCGCCGGGCTTGTCGTGGCCGGCCGCGGGCTGGGCCGACCGGGTCCGCTCCAGCCGCCTGGCCGAGGCCGGGGTGCTCCGGGCCGAGGGCACCGTCACCTACCTCGACCGCTACTGGCGCGAGGAGTGCCAGGTGCGTGACGACCTCGCCGCCCGGCTCGCCCTTGTACCGCCGATGGTGGACGACGCGCGGCTCGAGGCGCTGGCGCCGGTGCTGTTCCCCCCGGGGTACGACGAGCAGCGGGCCGCGGCGGTGGCGGCGGCCCGGCAGTGGACGACCGTGCTGACCGGCGGTCCCGGGACCGGCAAGACCACCGCGGTCGCGGGGCTGCTCGCCCTGCTCGCCGACCAGTCCGACCGACGCCTCCGGATCGCTCTCACGGCACCGACCGGCAAGGCCGCGGCCCGGTTGCAGGAGGCGGTGCGCACGGCCCTGGCCGAGCCGCACTTCGCCGAGCACGCCGCGGGGGTCGGCGACCCGACCGCGCAGACGCTCCATCGGCTCCTGGGCTGGAAGCGCGGCAGCCGCAACCGCTTCCGCCACGACCGCCGTAACCGGCTGCCCCACGACGTGATCGTCGTCGACGAGACCTCGATGGTCTCCCTCACGATGATGGCCCGTCTCGTCGAGGCCGTGCGGACCGACTGTCGGGTGATCCTGGTCGGCGACCCCGACCAGCTCGCCTCCGTCGAGGCGGGCGCGGTGCTCGCCGACCTCGTCGACGGACTGACCAGGCGCGAGGCGACGACTGTCTCGTCGCTACGCGAGTCCCACCGGTTCGGCCGCCAGATCAACGACCTCGCCGAGGCGGTCCGCGACGGAGACGCGGACCGCGCGCTCGACCTCCTCGTCGCGGGAGGCGCCCACCTCGAGCTGGTCGACCCCGATGATCCCGCCACCTTGCCGGCCCTGCGCGCGCGCCTGGTGGCACACGCCCTCCGGCTGCGACGCGCGGCGACCTCCGGCGACTCCCGCAGCGCCGTCGAGGTGCTCGACGAGCACCGCCTCCTCTGCGCCCACCGCGACGGGCCGTGGGGCGTCGGCCACTGGAACCGCGCGGTCGAGCGCGGCCTCGCCGAGCACACCGGGCTGCCGATCGGCGGTGGCTGGGGCCAGGAGTGGTACGCCGGTCGGCCGGTGCTCCTGACCAGCAACGACTACGGCCTCGAGCTCTTCAACGGCGACACCGGCGTGGTCGTCGCCGACGGGGACGGCATCCGTGCCGCGATCGCCACACCTCACGGTCCCCGTCTCCTGTCCACCTCGCGGCTCACCGACGTCGACACCATGCATGCGCTGACCGTGCACAAGAGCCAGGGCAGCCAGGCCACCGAGGTGACGGTCCTCCTCCCGCCCGACGACTCGCCGCTCCTCACGCGCGAGCTCTTCTACACCGCACTGACCCGGGCCGAGGAGAAGGTGACCGTGGTCGCGACGCACGACGCCGTACGCCTGGCCGTCGGGCGGGCGGCCCACCGGGCGAGCGGCCTCGCCGACCGCCTCGCCCACCGGTCGGAAACCGAAACCTGAGCGTCACAAGCCGCCGCTAGGGTCGTGGGCATGCTGCTGCTCCGTGTCGAGATCCCCGACGTGCCCGGGTCCCTGGGCCGGTTGGCGAGCGCGATCGGCACGGCCGGAGGCGACATCGAGGCCATCGAGATCGTCGAGAAACGCTTCGACGGCACCGCCGTCGACGATGTGCTCCTCGAGATGGCCGACGGCGCGATGCCCGACTCCGTGGTGTCGGCGTGCAACGCGGTCGAGGGCGTCACCGTGCTGTGGATCAGCCGTTACCTGGCCGGCGGCAACCTCTTCCTCGACCTCGAGGTCGTGGAGTCCCTGACCGCCGAGCCGGAGACCGCGCTCGATCGGCTGGTCGAGCTGCTACCGGTCGCGTTCCGCTGCGAGTGGGCGGCCCGCCTGAAGGTCGGGACGGACGGGTTCCGCATCGAGCACGGCAGTGAGGGTGCCCCCTCGGTCATCGACCTCGAACCGGGCACCGGCCTCGACGTCCAGGTCCTCGGAGACGACCTGGTCGCGGTCGCCCCGTTCGGTCACCAGCGGCTCGTCGCGCTCGGTCGGCGGGGCGGCCCCGAGTACCTCGACTCCGAGCTGGCCCGGCTCGGCCACCTGGTCACGCTCGCCGCCTCCATCGCCCGCGCCACGCGCTGAGCCTTGTCGGGATACCCGGCTCACCGGGTATCCCGTCACTTCTCGGCCGTTGCAACCCTGAGAAGTGAGGGGAGTGGCCCGTTCGTGGGGCGGGTGTGACAGGTGGGTACGCCGGCGGGGCCAGCGCTCAGGCGCGCTCGAGCAGGAAGACCGGGATCTCGCGGTCGGTCCTCTTCTGGTACTCCCCGTACGTCGGCCACGTCGCGACGGCGTACTCCCACCACTCCGCGCGCTCCTCGCCGTGGGCGAGCCGCACCGTGTAGGTGTGCTTCTCCGCGCCGTCCTGGAGCTCGACCTCGGGGTGCGCCACGAAGTTGTGGAACCACTCCGGGTTGTCGTCCGACCCGCCCTTCGACGCGATCGCGACGTACGTCCCGTCGCGCTCGACCCGCATCACCGGGTTCTTCCGCAGATTGCCCGACTTCGCGCCGACCGAGGTGATCACGACGATCGGGTAGCCGGTGTCGCGCAGGGTGTTCGCCCGGGCGCCCTCCGACGCCTCGTACTCCGCGACCTGGTCGCGGACCCACTGCTGCTTGCTGGGGACGTAGGTGCCGGTGAGTGCCATGTACGGCGTAACGCGGGCCCGCCGCGGGCCATTCCGGCGGGACCGTCAGGCCGTCGGCGCCAGGCTGCGGTCGAGCTCGTCGACGATCCGCGACGTGGGGCGTGCACCGAGCATCGACGCGACCGGCTCGCCGCCGGCGAAGACCAGCATCGTCGGCAGCCCCATCACGCGGTACTCCGCGGAGACCCGCGGGTTCTCGTCCTGGTTGATCTCGACGACCTCGAGCACGCCCGCGCGCTCGGTCGCGAGCTCCTCGAGGATCGGCCCGAGCTGGCGACACGGCCCGCACCACGGTGCCCAGAACTCGACCAGGACCGGGGTGTCGGCCCCAGGTCCTTGATGTGCATCCGTCCTCCTCGCCTCCGACGGTGAACCTTGACCCCGGCGTCAAGGTCAAGCCCGGCGCGCCGCTCCCGATAGCCTCACCACCGTGAGTGCGATCGACGGAGTCAGCGAGATCTTCGACCCAGCGCTGTGGGACGACGTGCCGGGCTTCGACGACCTCACCGACCTGACCTACCACCGGGCCAAGGCGCACGGCACGGTCCGGATCGCATTCGACCGCCCGGATGTGCTCAACGCGTTCCGACCGCACACGGTCGACGAGCTGCTCCGCGTCCTCGAGCACGCCCGCATCAGCAGCGACGTGGGCTGTGTGCTGCTGACCGGCAACGGCCCCAGCGACAAGAACGGCAAGTGGGCCTTCTGCACCGGCGGCGACCAACGGATCCGAGGCCGGGCCGGCTACCAGTACGCAGAGGGCGAGACCGCCGAGACCGTCGACAAGGCGAAGCTGGGCCGCCTCCACATCCTGGAGTGCCAGCGGCTGATCCGGTTCATGCCCAAGATCGTGGTGGCGCTGGTGCCCGGCTGGGCTGCCGGCGGCGGCCACTCGCTCCACGTGGTCTGCGACCTGACGCTGGCCAGCTCCGAGGAGGCACGGTTCAAGCAGACCGACGCCGACGTCGGCTCGTTCGACGGAGGCTTCGGGTCCGCGTACCTCGCGCGACAGGCCGGCCAGAAGTTCGCCCGCGAGATCTTCTTCCTCGGCCAGGAGTACTCCGCCGAGGACGGCGTCCGCATGGGTGCGGTCAACCGGGCCGTCCCCCACGCCGAGCTCGAGGCCACCGGCCTGGAATGGGGTCGGCTGATCAACGGCAAGAGCCCGACCGCGCAGCGGATGCTGAAGTACTCCTTCAACCTCATCGACGACGGACTGGTCGGCCAGCAGCTCTTCGCCGGCGAGACCACCCGCCTGGCCTACATGACCGAGGAGGCCCAGGAAGGTCGCGACCAGTTCCTGGAGAAGCGCGACCCCGACTGGTCGCCGTTCCCCTGGTACTACTGAATCGGCGCGTTTCCGCAGGCCAGAGGCCTCATGACCCCCTTATGCGTGGCATATGCGTGGCAAGAATTGAAGTTGAGGATTCAACAACGATGTCCGTCGACGATGTGTCAGACCCCATCTGCGGGCGTTGTTAGACTCGATACGTGACGCTCAGCGCATCCGAGTTCTACGAGACGGGACTGGCCCTGCCGCTGTCGGTGCGCAAGGACGTGGCCTTGCGGCTTCTGGAATCGATCGAGGTCGCTGATCAGGAGTCTGTCGACCAGGCGTGGGCCACCGAGATCGGGTCGCGCGTCGACGACGTCCTCGACGGCACGGTCGAGACCATCCCGCACGAAGAGGTCTTGGCACATCTGGCTCAGCGTCGTGCCGCTCGTCAGGCGGCACGTCAGCAGTCGTGACGCGTGCGATCACGTGGCATCCTGGCGCCGAGTCGGAGCTCGCGGCTGATGTGGACTGGTACGACGAGCGCGAGCTCGGACTTGGAGATCGGTTCGAGGGCCAGGTCCTGGGTGCCGTCAACGAGTCTGCGGACACGCCTGCAGCTTGGCCGGTGTGGCCCGGTTGGGATACCCACGACCCGGGCGTCGACAACATGGACGGCGGAGAATCCCGCGATGGGCCGGCTTCTCGTAGGGTTCGGTTGTGGCTCGGAAGAAGCATGGTCGTGGCCAGCCGCAGCGTCGGCGTCCGATCGCGCGGCCTACTCGTCCGCCCCATGGCGACAGTGAGCGCAACCAAGAGCTGATCCAGGGTGTGCGGCGAGCCTTGCGATCCGCGGAACCCTTGGACCTGCTCGCGGTGGTGAGCGGGCTGTTGGAGGTGACGGACCCGCGCAGTCGCGACCCATTCGCGCGCGAGGAGCCACGAGCAACCGTCGGCGATCTGGTGGAGTCGTTCGTGGGCACGTCGTACGCCGAGACGACCGCAGCGCTGCAGGTGATCCGCGCGCTCGTGCCCGACGAGCTGATGGCGGCTCGGATCGGCCGGGAGCTCCAGACTCGGCGGCAGCCCATGCCGGAATGGGTGACCGGACTGAGCCAGGCACGGGTCGAGCCCGACGTATGGCTGCTGACCCACGTACTCGGAGATGGCGACGACTACCTCCTCGGTGTGCGGCTTCCGTCGGGTCTCTCGCTTTCGGCGCTGGTGTACCTCGATCACAACCTCGGCACCGTGGTGAAGGACGCGTTCGTCGTCCCCGAGCAACTGGAGGACCTGACACTGAAGGTCGGCACGGCCATCGACGTCCCTGATCAGTCGCTGACGCGGACCGACCCCGCGACCGCCCGGGCCGTGATCGAGGAGGCGATCGATCACGGGTCGCGTATGTATCCCCCGCTGGAGTCCGAGAGCTGGCCGATGTGTCGTCCGATGGTCGAATGGATGCTGCGACAGCTACCTGCTGGAGGAAGCGCCGCCGAGCGCAAGGAGTGGTCAGAAGGGGAGACGGCGGCGATCGTGACCGACTTCTTCGCCTCGCCCTTCGGCGCGCCGCTCGATCACCCCGACGAGCGCGGGTTGTTGGACAGTCTGTTGTGGTTCGGCACCGACTTCGCGACCGGAGATCCGTTCCGCTGGAGCCCAGTCACCGTGGAGATGCTGCTCGACGACTGGTTCCCCCGCAAAGTGGTCGCCGAGCCGTCGCACCTGACAAAACTTCCCGACCTGGTCCGAGCCTTCATCCGGTACGCCCACGACCGGCAGGGCATCCGAGCCGCGCTCACCGCAGAGACTCTTGCCGCGGTCGACCACTACGAGCCGGGGTACCAAAGGGCCATACGAACAGCCCGGCCCCAAGGCCCGACGGCGCTCCTGGCCGGAATGCTCGACGCCCGGACGCCGTATGACGAGGACGACGACATCAGCATGGGCGAGATCATGCTGGAGGGAATCGACCGCAAGGTCGGCGGCCGGATGCAGCTGATGAAGCTCGACGACACCCCGCTGCCCGACGAACCGTTCGAGTGGGCCGGCATCGCCGACGAAATCCACCCAGTGATTCGCGAGGTCCTCGAGGCATGTGACCGCTGCGCCGAGCTGCTTCTCGACGTCGAGCACCGCACGGCGATGCGGCGGTTCCTCAGCCGGGCAGCCGTGGCCGACCCAGGGACATTCCGACGCAAGGCCTCGACCACCCGCGCCGCCGCCGCGGTGGCCTGGGTGATCTGCCGCGCCAACGACACCGTCGGCCCCTACTCGTCAGGCCTGACGGTCCAAGACCTTTTGGCTTGGTTCGGGCTGAAAGGCAGCGTCTCCCAACGCGCAGAAGCACTACTGCGTGCCAACGGCGTCGATCCGCACCGCCTGTACGGATCGATGGACCTCGGCACCCCAGACCTACTCACCTCACAACGGCGAGCGGACATCATCGAGACGCGGGACCGATGGTCAAGCCAATGACCTCCGCTGGACCCAAGACTGTACGACCGGCCCACCATCGCAGCCGTGCCTCAAAGCAGCCCGCACCGATGAGGGGATGCTCGTCGCGATGACCGGGGCGGGTGCGGTGTTCCGGGTACGAGTGCGGTTGAAGCGATGGCTAGTCGGGCTCAGCGGAGTCCGGAGGGGTCAGGGGGCGGAGGTTTAGGGCAACCTGCCTGTGGCTTGGGACATCGCCTGCCACAGGACGTAGTCGGCCCGGTCGTCGGAGCTCGTGGTCTCTATGACCACGACAACGTTGCGCCACCGGCCAACCCGGAGCGAGTACATCGATATCGGGTTGTTGCTGTGCGGTGTGGCGAAGCGCGCACGCTGGTTGGCGAAGAGTTCGCTCAGCCTGTAGATGGTGGTGGGCGGTCCCGGCCGACGGATCGGGTCGGTGCTCACATTCGGCGGGGTGGGGCAACGGCGGAACTGGCGCCACGCGTCGGTAACCGCGTGGTGTGCCGCGGCAACGCTGAAGAAGCGAAGCACGTACTCGTTGGCAAACGTTGGCTCACCACGACGCCCGTAGATGCCTGCGCCGACTTCGGCTGCGTCCCAGGTCACGGGATTACTGAGGCAAGCGGGCCGTGCGGCTTCCGCAGTGCTGGTACGTGCTTGGGGGACTCCCTCGACCTTGCTCAGGAGCGGGTCGTGCAGACTGTGGATTAGACGCGTTCCGGGCGTTGTCGGCGTCGGCGGCGCCGTGGAGTTGCGCAGCTGCCCCGCCGCGCTCAGCCACAGGACCAGGGCCGCGAGCACCGCGGGCGTGACGACGGCACCGATGCGACGGTTGCGACGGCGGCGCTCCGCCGCGTGGCGCACGGCTCCAGCCGGCGGCAGCGTGGGTCGAAGCCGGTCAGAGCCCGCGTGCAGGAGGTCGCTCACCGAGTTGGTCATCGCTTGTCCTTTCCGGGGGTGAGGTCGGCCGGCTCTGCGGCAACCGGACCGTCGTCGGCCAGCAGCACGGCCAATGCCGACCGACCACGCGTCAGCTGCTTCTTCACCGCAGACACACTCGAGCCGGTCTCCGCGGCCACCTGCTCGACCGGTAGGTCCACCAGGTGGTGCAGCACGATCGCCTCCCGCTGCTTCGGGGGCAGTTGGTGCAAGGCCGTAATCAGCGCCAGATACCCGGGATCGAGTGCGGGGACGGCCCTGGCCGGGGTGCGACGTACCCACGCGGTCGAGGCGTTGCGCACTCGTCGCCACCGGCTGACCGCCAGCCGACGTGCGACCGTCCTGACCCAGGCCTCGGGCGACGAGCAGTCCGAGACCGTCGACCAACGAAGCCAGGCCCGCTCGTATGCCTCCTGGGCGACATCCTCGGCCTCGGCGAGATCACCGGTGAGCGGCACCAGCGCACGCACCATCGCGGGTGCAGTAGCGGCGTAGAACGCGTCGAAGTCGACTGGGGAGCGGGTCCCATCTCCGGCCATGTGACTCCTCCGTCCCGTCGCGACACCACAGAGGTGCTACTCCAAAGACGCCTGGGCGGCAACAACGGTGACATTTCCAAGCCAGGCATCTCCACCGACCCACCATCCGCTCACGCCGCTTTGAACCGCCCCGGGATGTCTGGAGACTTCATTGATTGGAAGGATGAAGTCTCATGGCACGTCCCTCGAAGTACCCGCCGGAGTTGCGGGAGCGCGCGGTCCGGATGGTCGTGGAGTCCAGGGCTGATTACCCCACTGAGTTCGAGGCGATCCGGTCGATCGCTGGCAAGCTCGGGATCGGTTCCCCCGAGACGCTGCGGAAGTGGGTCCGTCAGGCCGAGGTCGATGGTGGTGTCCGGGCTGGGAAGACCAGTGCGGAGATCGCTGAGATCCGGGAGCTGAAGAAGGAGGTCGCCGAGCTGCGGCGGGCAAACGAGATCTTGAAGCGGGCCTCGGCTTTCTTCGCGGCGGAGCTCGACCGCCCACACCGGTTCTCGTCGACTTCATCAGCGAGTATCGCGAGGAGTTCGGGGTCGAGCCGATCTGCACCGTGCTGAGCCAGCATGGCTGCCAGATCGCCCCGTCTACCTACTACGACAACCTGTCGCGGCGCCCCTCGAGGCGGGCGCTGCGGGATCGGGAGATCGTGGCGGTGATGGAAGCCGAGCGGGACCGGCAGAAGCTGCTCAAACGGTTCGGTGCCCGCAAGATGTGGCTCCACCTGCGGGGCAAGGGCCACGACGTGGCCCGCTGCACCATCGAGCGGCTCTACGCCGAACAGGGCTGGGCCGGGGCGCTGCGGGCCAAGAAGTACCGCACCACGATCGCCTCAGCCAGCGATGCGCGTCCACAGGACCGGGTCGAGCGGGACTTCACCGCGACCGCACCCAACCAGCTGTGGGTCGCGGACTTCACCTACGTCGCGACCTTCTCCGGGACCGTCTTCGTGGCGTTCGTCTTCGACGTGTTCTCCCGCCGCATCGTCGGGTGGCGGGCAGGCACCCAGATGACCACCGACCTGGTCCTGGACACCTTGGAGATGGCGATCTGGAACCGCGGCCGCGAAGGTGTCAGCGACCTGACCGGCCTGATCCACCACAACGACGCCGGCAGCCCAGTACACCTCGTTCGCGTTCACCAGCCGGCTGCTCGAGGCAGGTGTCGACGCCTCAGTCGGGTCGGTGGGCGACGCCTACGACAACGCCCTGGCCGAGCCCCAGATCGGCCTCTTCAAGGCCGAGCTGATCTGGCCCGAGGGCCCCTGGCGCGACCGCGAGCACGTCGAGATCGAGACCCTGGACTACGTCGACTGGTTCAACAACGAACGCCCCCACGAGTCGATCGACGACCTCACACCGGTCCAGGTCGAACAGATTCACTACGCTGCAAGGAACCGTTTCAAGCCGACCGGCTGAGACACCGAACGAAGCCTCCAGAAACTCCGGGGCGGTTCAATGCAGGGACCGACGACGGACGAGGCACCGACCAAACCCTTGACGCAAACCGCCTTACGCTGATGTGAGTGCGCTGCCGCCCGCCACCGCTAACGCGTCGCTGGCCGGCGACGTGACAGCCACGTGATGATCAGCAGCACGAGGGCGGCGACAAGAAGGACGCGACCGATGTCGTACGCCGGGATGGCCCAGGGAGGCGAGTAACAGGACCACCCAGGAGCGGGCTTACCAGGACAGGAGTCCATGTACCCGAATACTGTCAGGAAGAGACCCATGACGGCCGCCCCCAGAGCACTCCTAGCAACGAGGGGCCGCCACCGTGCCGAGGCTGGATCACTCACGTAACAACGATAGTTCTGGAAGCGCCCGCCCGCACTCTCAGCGGCATAGAGTGCGTCTCCCAGTCAGACCTTCAACGCCGTGCATGCCTTCGCGTCTGCCGACTCTTCGTTGCACAGCCGGACGGCGATCGGGTACCCAAGCCTCTTGGTCTGACCGTCCGAGGCGTAGGTGACGACCCATCCCGAGGCACCGGCCTCGCCGCTGGTCGTCTTCTTCACCTGGACCGCGAACTCGTAACCCTCCCCGTTCTTGCCGCACGTGGCGTGCAGCACCCGGCTGTTGGGGAACAGCAGTTTCGCCAGTGTGGTCCGCGCCACCCCGATCTGCCCGCCGACAGGAGGATCCGGATCTGGTGCCTTCCAGCTCGGGTTGGGGCGTACGGCCCACCCGGTGACCTTCATCCCGGTGCCGTGTACCGGCGCGATGTCAGTGACCGTCACCGATCCCGACTTGTTCAGGCAGCCGAACATGGAACCGATCGTCACCGTGTCGCCTTGGTGGACCCGGGCGGCGCCCTCGGTCACCGCGTTTGCAGACGGGTAGGTCAGCCTCGGACCATCTGAGCCGCACCCGCTGGCCCCGAGGAGGAGCCCGAGGCCGAGCCCGAGCCCGGTAGGGACCATGTTCGTCATGCGCCGGAATGTACGCCAGGGGGAAACGGCGTCGCCCGCACATCGGCCGAGTGGGTCGCGCACTCAGCGGCATTAGTGCGTTCGATTCGGAGCACAGACAGAGGGGGTCCGCCCGCCTTACCCTTCGATCGTGACGATCCAAGACGTTCGCTCCGAACCAACCAACGGGTTCCGTTGGGAGAGACGCTGGACGCTCGCGATCATCGCGGTCATCGTCGTAGCCACCGGCGCAGGGTTCATCGGAGGGTCGGCCTGGACCCGACACCGGACCGATCTCGGAGGCTGGCACACGGCCGTTGCGCAAACCGGGATGAAGCAGATCGCGATCGAGTACGACGGCTGGACCTATGGCGCGTCGGACTCTGTTTCTTCCTGGATCGACCGCGAGGGAACGTGGCACGACTCAGGCTGGCCGCAATGCCTTCGCGTTCCACCTGGTCGGCAGGTCACAGTGCGGTTTCAAGCACGCATCGTGACGATTGACGGCACCACCACGCGCCCGATCGTCTCGATCGATTGCACCCCTGCGGGATAGCCCGGCCCCTACCTTGTCGGATGTCGGCGGAAGCGAGACACGGACAGCGGCCATGAGAGTGCGCATCTCACACCCAGCCTCCCATGGACCTTCGCCTCTGCTCATTCACGAAGCGACAGAGAAGGCTTGAACTGGAGGCGGAATCCTCCGTGTCCCGGCGTCGGGTGTCGCAGACCCGAACAGCTGTTGGGGGTTATCGATGTCCGCGCGGACGAACTACCAGGACTACTGGATCAACCCTCGGGTCAAGATCGCCGCCCTGTGGGCATCCATGCTGTTTGTCTTCGTGTACGTGGACCTGTTCAGCTTGTATCGCGCCGATATTCGCGCCGACATCACAGCTGGCAAGATATCCGCCTTCACGATCGGACAAGGCTTCTTGTTTGGCGTGACCGCCTACGTCGTGGTTCCGAGCCTGATGGTGTTCCTCAGCCTCGTCCTGCCAGCGAGGGTCACGCGCACGTCGAACCTCATCCTGGCCGTTCTCTACGTCGTCACGATCGCTGGGGGCGCTATCGGCGAGTGGAACTACTACATCCTCGGAAGCATCATCGAGGCGGCTCTGCTGGCAAGCGTCGCCTACTTTGCGTGGACCTGGCCACAGGTCACCGACGCCGTCACCGCACTATCAGGCCAGTCCCAGGCCGGCACCCGAGTGGACTCTGTGCCAAAGGTGCTCGGAGAGTGAGGACGATGATGACCGTTCACGAACTTCGGTCAGTTGGCCACGACTGCGACGTGCGTGGCGCCCAGTGGCCGTTCACGTTGTTCGTTGCCTCTCGGAAAGTGCCATGAGCGCCGCGGAGGCAGCCCGGATCGGCACGGGGCTGGCCTTCATCGTGATGCCACTGGTGTTCGTCTTCGCCTTCTCCGCACACCCAGGCCTGCTTCACCCGAAGATCCTGTCCCCGGAGCAGCTTATCGACCGGTCGCGCGGACGTCGCCTGCTGCATGCCGGGCACGGCCTGGTAACCATCAACACGGCTCTCATGATCGTTGTCGCCGTACATCTCGGCAGAGTGGACACTCGGCATGGCGCTGGCTGGGCAGCGCTGATCGGAACCGTCCTGGCCGTCCTCGGCACGATCACCTTAGCCGCCGACAAAGGAGCGCTCTGCCTGACGATGAGCGCGCTCGACCAGCTCACGGATCAGGAGTTCACGGCCGCGCGACCCGCACTGTCGGCGATCTTTGCGAAGAAGGGTTGGCTGTGGCTGCTATGGGGCATGGTCCTGATCCCGATCGGATTCGCGGTGATAGCGATAGCCGCGCTGGCCACGGGAGCGACCTCGGCATGGGTGGCGATCTTGCTACTGGTTGGGGTGTTGTTCATCGGCGTCCCCGATGGCGTCGAGATCGTGAACCTCAGCGCGGCCCTCGTCATGTCCGCCGGGCTCGTGCCCTATGGCGTGTCGATGATCTTCACCTAGGACCAGCGACGCACGACCGTGTATCGCCCTCACGTCGGCGTGAGAGGGCGATGGAGCGCGCCGATTCCGGCGATGTGACGCACCCTGACAGCGGCATGAGCGTGCGATTGTCCCGGCGGCTCGCGGCTACGTCGCCGGGCGAATGCGCGGGCTGAACACCACGTCAGATGCCCGACGCCAGTCGTTGGAGAGGGCGTTGTCCTCCCATGCCGAGGAACCGTTGTTCGTCCCCACCTGGACGGAGGCGCGGACCCATCGAGGCGTTCCGAAGCAGGCACGATCCAGTCTCAACCAGATCGTGCGGCCGTTGCGGCCGTTGGATTCTCCACAGGTGATCTCGCGTCCGGTCTCGTCAAACAGCATGTACTGGTCGGCCCTGGGGTGTGCGATCCAGCCGCCTGTGAAGGTGTGCTTCGGTGTCTTCACGGTGAAGCCAACGCTGCGGAACTTAACGTTCTGGAGACTTGCGGACCGAAGCCGGATGGTGAACTTGACCGCTTTCGCGCCGTGAGTGATCTGGAGGCGGGTCACGTCTGCCTTGCGGTACGCGGGGGATCGAACGTCCTGCGGGGACTTCGCCACATCGTGTCGTGCGTCCACGTGGGTGTACGACCCGGCGTGGGCGGGGATCTGGCTACCGACCGCGACCGTGAGTCCGCAAGCCAGGGACGCCACACAGCGGCTGAGTCTGTTCACGACCGGGAATGTAGCCGACGATCAACACCGCCGGAGGCGAACGACGCGACATCCGCTCATCGGCATGTCACGACGCCCTCATCGCGGCAGATGAGGACGGATCGAGGCTCGAGAGGAGCAGAGGTACCGTGGGCAGAGCCCCGCCCCAGCGAAGAGACGAGCCCATGCGCCAGCGTTTCCGGACCTATACGGCCTACAGCATCGGGACCGCGATCGTCTGGGGTGTAGTTCTCCTGGTTGCCTGGCTCATCGATCCCTCCAGCACGCTTCACACGTTCTGGCTGATCAGCCTCGGGTTCTTCCTGGGATGGCTGTCGGCCACGATCGCCCGCGTGGTGTACCCACCGCCCAAGAAGTACTGGTCGCGTCCCGCGCAGGCGGCACAGTCCGACGCGGACTGACGCGGACTGACGCGCTCATCTCGGCATGAGAGGGCGATGGGATCGCCTCCTTTCGGCGAGTTGACTGGGCCTCGAGAAGAGAGGGCCATGGGGGTCGGCGCTCGGCGTGGGTGCGTGGCAAATGCGTGGCAGGAGGACCGCCGGCGACCGTTTGCGACCAACCGTCGCAAACGCGTTTGCGCAGCCGCACAATGCCAATGATCACCGTGGGCAGCCGCTGAGCGTGCCCGGCTTCCCCTGGTACTACTGAATCGGCGCGTTTGCCCAGGTCAGCCCTGCTCACCGGCTTCAGTCCACAGATGGTCCGCACAGGCTGCGTTGAGCAGCTCCTCGGCAGCCGCCGGCGTAGGCACTGACGAGCTGGTGGCCGTCGCACGAGCACCCGGAGCCTGCCCCGAGCTTCCTGGGGGAGCGTGACGCTGCTGGTTCAGCAAGGTCGGCCACGTCGACAACGGGTTCGCGTCGAGCCACCCGACGGCACCTGCCGATCGCCCAGGCATGAGGCTGCCGTAGCGAGAGAAGGCGCAGTCGGTCGACATCCCCGCGAGTCTTCCGGAGGAAGACGCGGTCAGCCCACCGCTCGTGGTCGGGAGATCTTCTTGCTTCCCGCAGCGCGTCAGTCGGCCGCTGCCGCGGCTCTGGCGTGGATTGCCCGGTCCCTGATTTCGGCGATCTGGTCGGGAGTGAAGACCCCGTTGACCCCGGAGATGGCCGCGAGCTTCATGCCGTGCTTGAGTCCGAGCCGGTAGATCTCCTTGACCTTCTCCCACTCGATGTTGCGCCCGACGGTGAAGGTCTCGTAGCGCCCCTCCAGAGCGAGGACGACGGTCTCGGCCATGCAGGCGTAGACGACGTTGGGCGGTAGCCCGATGTTCTTCATCTGCACGTGGCCCGGCAGCTCGATCTCCCCGGACTCCACGACGAGGACGTCGGGGCGCTTGGCCACGTCGTCGGCCGACAGGTCCAGTGGCCGGGCCACGTCGGTGATCACACATCCCGGCTTGACGTCCATGATGTCGAGCACCCGTTTGCCCGCGCCCGAGGTGGCTGTGACGATCACGTCCATGTCGGCGAGGTGCTCGTCGGGGGTGGCCGCCACGTGCACGGTCGCCCGCGGGTGGTCGCGCTCGATCTCGTGCTTGAGGTTCAGCAGCTTCGCAGTCTCGGGCGAGACCAGCCAGATCTCGTCGCTGGCGAGCGCGAGCAACCGTGAGCACACCGACCCGATGGCGCCGGTGGCGCCGACGACCATCGCCTTGCCTCGGATCACCCCTCGGTCGTCGATCTCGGCGAGGCCGAGCTGACGGACACCCTCGTGCGCCGCCCAGAGCGCGCCCGAGGCGCTGTAGCTGTTGCCCGTCGTGACCGGCAGCGACGCCTTCTTGGCCACGGTGATGCCCGCGTCGCCCACGACCTTGGTGAAGGCCCCGAGCCCCATCACCTGGGCGCCCAGCTTGCGGGACATGTCCGCGGCCTGCAGCAGTCGGGCATAGGTGAACTCCGGGCTGTGCGCCATCAGCTCCTTCGGCGTGCCGCCGACGCTGATCAGCCAACCCTCGGCCTCGGCCCCCGTCGGGGACGTGATACCCGTGACGTGGCTGTAGGTGAAAGGAGGCGCGTAGGCCAAGGCCTTCTCGATGGCGTCTTTGACCACTCCCGGCGAGACTCGGGTGATCGTGCCCAGCGGCTCGACCTTGGTGAAGAACGTCTGGGACAGCGGATGGATGACGAAGGCGAACCGGCTCTTGCGCCGCCACCCGTTCGGGTAGAGGACCCGCGGCTCCAGACCGGCGCCGACGATCATGTCCAGCAAGTCGTCGTTGGTGAGCCGACCGCCACCGACCAGAGCATGCATCATCGCCTCGAGCACGGCCGCGGTCACCGTGACGGAGAAGGGCTGCGGGACACTGTCCAGCACCATGTCCACGCCACGATCCCCCAGCTCGGTCAGCCGCTCCTCGGAGATGGCGGAGCTGATCAGGGTCTTGCCGGCAAGGTCCTCCAGGCCGAAGCTGACGAGCTCGTCGTACGTCGCCACCACGACGTCGGCATCTCGGGAGGCCTTGCGGGCCAGTGCGGTGCTGAGCCTGGTGCCCGGCGCCTGGATCTTCGACTTCACCAGGCCCGGGAGCAGATGCGTCGGCCACAGGACCGTGGCCACCGTCAGACCGAGCAGGGGGTTGCCGGCCACCTTGGCGGGCAGGTCGAAGCGCAGGAGCGGGTCGGCGAACTCGATGTTCTCGGTGAACTCCCGGAGCAGCTGCGTGGTCCGGGCGTGGTTCAGCCCCCCGAGCACCACCGTGCGCGCGTTGCTGAGGTAGCCGGGAAGCTCCGTCTGCAGGTGCCGGATGGCCCACTCCTGCAGCACGTCCCCCAAGGCGTGGCCGTCGCTGACGGGAACCTCGGTCGTCGCCTGCTTGATCGAGTCGATGGCGTCGAGCTCACCGTCGTACAGGCCCACTGCACGGGCCTCGCGCGCGCCGGTGAGCGCGATCGCGTCGGCCCGCGGGGCCCAGGAGCTCACCAGCCGGCCGGCTGCATCGACGTCGCCGGAGGTCCCGAGACGCACGAGCCGGAAGGTGCGGTCCAGGAACGTCACGACCGTGTCGTAGTCGCGCTCCGGCCCGGTGAGGCTGACGTTGACGACGGTGAGATCCGGGGGCGTGGGCACTCAGACCATCGCCTTGGAGCCGATCTCGCCATGCCCGCGCATGAAGTCGACCAGGCGGTCGGCGTACTCGTCGAAGGGCGGGCAGCGCACCTCCGTGCCCTTCAGGTCGGTCGTCGTGTTGCTGGTGGAGTACGTCGTCGGTGAGGCGAAGTAGTCGACGGCCTCGGCCGGCAGCCCGAGCAGCCGCTCCATGCCGGGTACCCGGTCGATCAGCGCGTGCGTCGGCGCGAGGGGCAACGGCACCCACACGACCCGCTTGCCGAGCCGTGTGGAGAACGCATCGACGACCTCCCGGACCGTCGGCGGGTGGGGATCGGTCAGCGCGTAGGTCCGGCCCACCGAGATGTCCAGGACCGACAACACGTCCATCGCGTCGACCACGAAGTCGCGAGGCACCAGGCAGACCCGGACGACGTCGGGGTCGCCGACCTTCGGGACGACCACCACGGGACCCGGCTGCCGCTTGAGGAACCCTGCGATGAAGTAGGGGCCGTCGAACTTCAGCGTCTCACCCGTCGTCGAGTCCCCGACGACGATCCCTGGCCGGTAGATCGTAGCCGGCAGCCCACCGGCCATCGCGTCGCGGACCAGCTGCTCGGCATCGTACTTGGTCGACTCGTAGTGATTGCGGAAGGGCTGGCCCTCGGCGAGCACGTCCTCGCCGAACTCCCCGACGTACCGGCCGCTGACGTAGCAGGTGCTGACGTACTGCAGCCGCGTCAGACTCGGCATCGTCCCGCAGAGGTCGAGGACGTGGGCCGTCCCGTCGACGTTGACCCGATGGGCGATCTCGGGTGGGACAGCGAGGTCGTAGACGGCGGCGAGGTGCCACACCTCGGTGACCGCCTCGAGACTGGCGCGGGCGGTGGCGTCGAGACCGAGGTCGGGCGAAGTGATGTCACCGGTGACCAGCTCGACCCGCTCGAGGACGTGCGGATGATCCCGTTCGAGCTCGGCGATCCGTTCCCGCGCGGTCGCGAGGTGCTGAGGCTGCACCACGCACACGGCCTGGGAGCCGAGGCGCCGGGCCAGCAACCTCGGCAGCAGGGCAGACCCCAAGAATCCCGGGAATCCTGTGAGCAGCAGCGTGTCCATCGTGTCCGTACTCCATCACTGGCGGCGGCACGTAGGTCTGAGGGCCAGACGCGTCCCGCCTGTATCGACACTTCGACCGTAGACATGCGCGGACCTGACGACGACGGCCCTAAGACCCTTATCAACGGGACCACGTAGCGGCCCGCTCGAACCGCGCCGACCACCACCAAGGTCACGCTGGGCAACGTCGCTGTCACGGGCGCTGAGCCGGGACGGTTGGCCGAGGCCAGGAAAGGCCTGAAGAACAGGCCTCACCCGCCGCACCTCACGGACGTTGGCCGACCAGGTGCCTTCCGTCGCCTACTGACCCGCCTACTCGCCCCTGACGACGTCGACCGAGATCTCCACTGCCGGAACCGTTCCCCTGTTCTCCAGCCAGTGGAGGGTGTTCCGGTCCTCGGGCCAGCCCACACCCGGCCCGTAGTCCGTGGCGACCCCGTCTCGATGGTCGGTGATCGTTCCCTGCAGCACATAGACGGTCCCTGGTCTGTCCCGGTGGTCGTGAACCGGCCCGAAGACTCCTCCCGGCTCCATGGTCACCCTGCGCATCCGGAGCTGGCGCCCTTCCATGCCTGGGATCTCCGCGCCGAGATCGACCGTGGCCAGCAGCTCCACCGCGACACCCCTCGTCTCCGGCATCACCTGTTCATCGCTCATCGCGCTGTCCTCCTACAGGGATCATCCACCCTCAGGGGCTCCCTCGCGCCGTCCCGGATCGGTCTAACCCGATCCGGGTGAGGTGGGTGCGCGCGCCCGGGCCTAGCGTCGTGGGATCTCGGGGCGCGATGAGCGCACGGCTGAAACCGGAGGACCAGCATGAGCCTTGACCGACAGGCCCGCAGCACCCTGCCCATCGCCGACCGAGAGTTCGAGGGAATCCGTCCGTTCGACGCGAAGGACCCGGGGGCGAGCTTCCCCCCGATCGAGCCGCTGCGCCCGCCCTCGGGCGCACCCAACGTGCTGGTCATCCTGCTCGACGATGTGGGCTTCGCCGCCTCGAGCGCGTTCGGTGGGCCCTGCCGGACCCCGACGGCGGAGCGATTGGCCGCGGGCGGGTTGAAGTACAACCGGTTCCACACCACAGCGCTGTGTGCGCCGACCAGGGCGGCCCTGCTGACCGGTCGCAACCATCACACCGTGGGGATGGGCGTCATCACAGAGCTGGCGACGTCGGCCCCCGGCTACAGCTCGGTGCGGCCGAACACCTGTGCGCCGCTGGCCCAGACGCTCCGTCTCAACGGGTACGCGACCGCGCAGTTCGGGAAGTGTCATGAGGTGCCGGTCTGGCAGACCAGCCCGGTCGGCCCGTTCGACGCCTGGCCCACCGGTGGGGGTGGGTTCGAGCACTTCTACGGCTTCATCGGCGGCGAGACGAACCAGTACTACCCGGCGATCTACGAGGGAACCACACCGGTGGAGCCGGAGAAGACCCCCGAGCAGGGATACCACTTCACCGAGGACATGACCGACCGGGCGATCGGCTGGGTCCGTCAGCAGAAGTCGCTGACCCCGGACAAGCCCTTCTTCGTCTACTACGCCCCCGGAGCGACCCACGCGCCGCACCATGTGCCCACGGAATGGTCGGACAGGTACAAGGGCCGGTTCGACGCCGGCTGGGACGCGTTGCGCGAGGAGATCCTCGCCCGCCAGAAGGAGCTCGGGGTGGTGCCCCCCGACACGGTGCTCACGGCTCGGCATGACGAGATCCCGGCGTGGGACGACATGCCCGAGCAGCTGAAGCCTGTGTTGGCGCGGCAGATGGAGGTCTATGCCGGCTTCCTGGAGCACACCGACCACCACATCGGTCGGCTCGTCGACGCGTTGGAGGACCTCGGCGTGCTGGAGGACACGCTCGTCTACTACATCATCGGCGACAACGGCGCCTCGGCCGAAGGCACCGTCAACGGCTCGTTCAACGAGATGTTCATCTTCAACGGCGCGGACGCGCTGGAGACGCCCGAGTACGTGTCGTCGAGGATCGACGAGTTCGGCACGCCCACGGCATACAACCACTACGCGGTGGGCTGGGCGCACGCCATGGACACGCCGTACCAGTGGACCAAGCAGGTCGCGTCTCACTGGGGCGGAACCCGCAACGGCACGATCGTGCACTGGCCCCATGGCTTCAGCGCCCAGGGTGAGGTGCGGGCGCAGTTCCACCACGTCATCGACATCGCACCCACGGTGCTCGAGGCGGCGGGGCTGCCCGAGCCGACGATGGTCGACGGCGTGCCGCAGCGGCCCATCGAAGGCGTCAGCATGGCCTACTCGTTCGACGGGGGAGACCAGCCCGAACGACGTACGACGCAGTACTTCGAGATGTTCTGCAACCGCGGCATCTACCACGAGGGGTGGACAGCCGTCACCCGCCACAGCACGCCGTGGGTGATGGGGCCGATGCCCGCACTCGAGGACGATGTCTGGGAGCTGTACGACACGACCAAGGACTGGAGCCAGTCCCGCGATCTCTCGGCCGAGATGCCGGAGAAGCTCGCAGAGCTGCAGGACCTGTGGCTGACCGAGGCGCAGAAGTACAACGTCCTGCCACTCGACGACCGTCGGATCGAGCGGTTCAACTCTGACCTGGCGGGCAGGCCCGTCCTCGTCACGGGTAACAGCCAGCTGCTCTTCGGGGGAATGGGCCGGCTCACCGAGGCCTCGCTCCTCAACATCAAGAACAAGTCGCATGCCGTGACCGCCGAGGTGGAGGTGCCTGAGTCCGGCGCGGAGGGCGTGATCATCGCCCAGGGCGGTGCCTTCGCCGGGTGGAGCCTGTACGTCAAGGACGGCAGGCCGCGCTACTGCTACAACCTGCTCGGGCTCCAGCGCTTCACCATCGAGGGTGACTCGCCGATCCCCGCCGGCACCCATCAGGTGCGGATGGAGTTCGGCTACGACGGCGGCGGGCTCGCCAAGGGCGGCAGCGTGGAGCTCTACCTCGACGGGACCAAGATCGGTCAGGGCCGTGTCGACGCGACGATCCCCCTGGTCTTCTCCGCCGACGAGACCGCAGACATCGGCCGCGACACGGCCTCCCCGGTCAGCCACGACTACGCCGGCGAGACCAGCATCTTCAACGGCACCGTCCGCTGGGTCCAGATCGACCTCGGCGAGGACGCCGAGGATGCCGACCACCTGATCACCCCCGAGGAGCGACTTCGCGTGGCCATGGCACGTCAGTAGGAGGCGACGCGGTGGCGGAGTGACGCCAAGGCGGAATTACGCCACCGCGTTCCCTTTTGTGGGCGCCGTCCATGCCGTAGACACCGGGGCATGCCCCTGCACCCTTCCGGCTCCAGCCCGCGCCTGCGACGCCTCGCCCTCGTCGCCGTCGCGACAGTCCCCCTGGTCGCCACCGCTGTGTACGTACCCGCGCTGGCCGCCGGCCACGGGCCCCGGGGCCCGGCCAAGGTCATCGACACCCCGACATCGGCGCACCAGGTCACCCTGGTCACCGGTGACGTGGTGACGGTCACGACGCTGGCCGACGGGAAGCAGACCGCCGACGTCCGCCGCCCCGCGGACGCGGTCGGCGGCGTCCAGCTGCAGGAGCGCCAGGGCGACCTCTACGTGATCCCCGACGAGGCCGTGGGCCTGCTCGGCACCGACCGGCTCGACCCCCGGCTCTTCGACGTGACCGACCTGATCGACATGGGCTACGACGACGCCGGCACCTCGAAGGTGCCGATGATCGCCACGTTCACCCGGGCGGCGACGCGCTCGGTCTCGGTGCCGCGCGCTCCCGAGGGCAGCATCGTCGTCCGTCGCCTGCCGGCCATCCGTAGCGCCGCCCTGACCGCCCCCAAGCACGGCGTGCGCTCGTTCTGGGACGCGGTGACGCCGTCCCTGGACCCGACCGACCCCACCCCGACGCTCCAGTCCGGCCTCGCCAAGCTGTGGCTCGACGGGCGTGTCCAGACGAGCCTGCACGAGAGCGTGCCCCAGATCGGGGCGCCGCAGGCGTGGGCCGCCGGGTACGACGGCACGGGCGTGAAGGTCGCCCTGCTCGACACGGGCGTCGACGTGAACCACCCCGACCTCTCCACGCAGATCAGCGACACCCACAGCTTCGTCCCGGACGAAGGCATCGCGGACGTCGACGGCCACGGCACCCACGTCGCCTCCACGATCGCCGGCACCGGTGCCGCCATGGGCGGCTACTACAAGGGGGTCGCCCCGGGCGCACACCTCGAGGTCGGCAAGGTGCTCGACGACACCGGCTTCGGGCAGGACTCGTGGGTGATGGCCGGCATGGAGTGGGCGGCCACCTCCGGCGCCAAGGTCGTCAACATGAGCCTCGGCGACCCCTCCGCCCCGGCCGACGGCAGCGACCCGATGGCGCAGGAGGTCAACGCGCTCTCCGACCAGTACGGCACGCTCTTCGTGATCGCAGCCGGCAACGCCGGCCCGCAGACGGTCTCCTCCCCCGGCACCGCCGCCTCCGCGCTGACCGTCGGTGCCGTGGACAAGCAGGACGCCCTGGCATGGTTCTCCAGCACCGGCCCGGTGACGGGCACCGGTGCCCTCAAGCCGGACCTCGTGGCTCCCGGTGTGGACATCACGGCGGCGCGCTCCGAGGACATGACCGACGGTGAGACCGGCCTGTACCGCACGCTGAGCGGCACCTCGATGGCCACCCCCCACGTCGCGGGCTCGGCGGCGATCCTCGCCCAGCAGCACCCGGGCTGGACCGGTGAGCAGCTCAAGCAGCAGCTGATGAGCAGCGCGAAGGGGCTGGACGGCTACACGCCGTTCGACATCGGCACCGGCCGGGTGGACGTCGCCGCAGCCGTCCACGACACCGTGCGCGGCACCGGGTCGCTCTTCTTCGGCAACTACCTGTGGCCGCACGGGCCGAGCGAGGTCCCGGTCACCCAGGACCTGACCTTCACCAACGACGGCGACCAGGACGTCACGCTCGACCTCGCCCTCAACGCGACCGGCGGTGCGTTCACCCTCAGCGACCCCACGGTCACCGTGCCCGCCGGTGGCAAGGCCACGGTCCAGGTCACCGGCGACCCGCAGGCCGCTGCGATCGGTGCCGACGCGGGCTGGGTCGTCGGCACGGACGAGGCCACGGGCGATCCCGTGACGCGTACCTCCGTGGCTCTCCTCAAGGAGGACGAGCGCTACAACATGAACGTGTCCCTGGTCGACCGGAGCGGCCAGCCGGCCTCCGGCTGGGTCACCTTCAACCAGGCAGGCAGTGACCTGGGCGCATGGTCGCAGTTCGTCGAGGGTTCGACGACCTTGCGGATGCCCCCCGGGGACTACTCGGTGACGACGTACCTCGACGTCCAGGGAGAGGGCTCAGACCGGTCCGGCCTCGCCGTCCTGGTCGACCCCGAGGTCACGCTCCACCAGACCACGGATGTCGTGCTCGACGCCCGGAACGCCCGCCTGCTGCAGACGACCGCGCCCCAGCGCAGCGAGGACCGCCAGCGCAAGGTCGACCTCAGCATCGTCGACAGCAGTGGGATGGAGTTCCGTAGCGCCTACCAGGTCCCGCCGATGGTGGACGACATCTACGTCTCCCCGACCGACCCGGTGACCGACGGCACGTTCATGCTGACGACCCGCTGGCGCAAGGGCCAGCCGCTGCTGAGCCTCGGTACGCCGTCCGGCTCGACGACCTTCCCGACCCTCATGCAGCCGGGCAGCCACCTCGGCACGCGGACGGACACCGTCGCCACCGTGTACGCCGGCGACGGCGCGGCGGCGGACTACCAGGGCCTCGACGCCCAGGGCAAGATCGCAGTCGTCGACCGTAGCGACGCGGTCACGCCCGAGGACCGAGCGAAGGCTGCCAAGGCCGCCGGCGCGCTCGCGCTGATCGTGGTCAACGACGGCATCGGCGGGCTCAACGAGTACGTCGGCCAGGTGTCCATCCCGGTCGCGACCGTCCACCGCGACGCCGGGGCCACGCTCATCGCGATGGCCCAGCAGGGGAAGAAGCTGACGGCCACGCAGACGAGGTACACCCCCTTCGTCTACGACCTGACCCGCGACTACCCCGGGCACGTCCCGGACCAGCCGCTGGTCTACCACCCCACCAAGAGCGACCTGGCGAAGATCGACGCGAGCTACTACGCCGTCCGAGGCGGCGCGGCCGCCGGGTACCGGTACGACCTCACCCTCACCCCGTCGCTCGGCTCCTACGAGCCCGAACGCGACCCGAGTACCCGGGTCGAGTGGGTCACGCCGGGGCAGGTGTGGGTCGAGTCGCACGCCCAGAACATCAACGGTGCGTTGCCGTGGGAGATGGCCTCGGGGGTCAACACCTTCCACCGGGGGAGGACGACCGGTCTGGACTGGTTCCGTCCCGCCGTACGGCCCGGCTTCAGCGACTCGTTCGGGGTCTTCAACTCCCGCTGGCAGGACTACATGACCTGGAACGTCCAGGACTGGAGCTCCTTCAGCAGCAACATGCGTCTGGGCGGCTACCTGCCGTGGGGCGAGACGCCCACGATGCTGCACGTCTACCAGGGCAAGAGGCTGATCCACACGAACAAGTTCAGCTCCGACATGCAGTGGCAGCAGGTGCCCCCGGGCAACCGGCCCTACCGCGTCGTGCTGGACGCCAAGCGCCCGGCAGGCATCTTCCGGCTGTCGACGCATACCCACACGCAGTGGACGTTCATGTCGGACACCGTGGCCTCGGACAACGTCGAGCCGTTCTCGGTGCTGAAGCTCGACTATCGGCTCGCGTCGGACCTCAGCGGCGACGTCCGGGCCGGTCAGGCCCAGCACATCGCGGTCCGTCCGTCGTCCTCGACCACCCAGGCTGTGCCCGGGAAGCTCACCCACGTCACGCTCGGCGTCTCCTTCAACGGGGGCACGTCGTGGCACGGGGTGAAGCTGACCAAGGGCGCGGGCGGCTGGTGGCACGGCACCTTCACGGCCGCGAAGAAGCCGGGTGGCTACCTCTCGGTCCGGGCCAACGCGACGATGAACAGCGGCTACAGCATCAAGCAGGAGATCGTCCGGGCCTACGGACTGCGGTGACGTCGCAGTGAGGTCTCCGGTACCGGCGTCCGACCCGGCGGCGGTGGAGGTCGCCTCGCCCTGGTGGATACTCTCCTCGCCACGGAGGATGGCGTGGGGAGGGTTCGCGATGCTGGAGTCGCTCGGTGTCGAGCCCGGGGTGGAGCTGGTCTACCGGGCTCTGCTCGGTAGCCCGGGCACGACGCCGACCGCGCTGGCGGACGTCGTGCAACAGCCGGTTCCCGTGGTCGAGGAGGCCCTCGCCGGGCTCGTCGCGTCAGGCCTGGCCCACCGTTCGGACGACCAGGCGTACGTCGTAGCACCTCCTGCCGTGGCACTCGGCGCGCTGATCACCGAACGCCGCGACGCTCTACGGCTGGCCGAGCAGGCCCTCGCGAGCCTCGCCGAGGAGCACCGCGCGGCTACTGCCGGAAGCAGTCTGAACGCGCTGATCGAGGTCGTCACCGGCGTCGACGCGATCCGCCACCGCTACCAACAGGTGCAGCAAGCGGCGACGAAGGAGCTGCGCATGTTCGTGGCGGCGCCCTTCGTGGCCGTGCCGGTGGGGGAGAACACCGCGGAGACGGCAGCCACAGACCGGGGCGTCCGGATCCGAGTCGTGATGGAGCACGAGGTGCTCGCCCAGCTGAGCGCCACCGACGAGGTGGTCGACTCCCTGAGCCGCGGCGTCGAGCTCCGGATCGTCGAGAAGCTCCCCCTGAAGCTGGTGCTCGCCGATGCCGACCTGGCACTGGTGCCGCTCGTCGTCGATCCCGCCGGCCCGTTGGTCGAGCCGGGCGCCGTGATGCTGCAGCGCAGCGGCCTGCTGGCCGCGCTGGATGCGCTGTTCGAGAACGTGTGGCAGCAGGGCTATCCGCTGGACCTGACCAACGTGGGCGACAGTGATCGGGTGCCCGACGGTGCCGAGACCGAGGAGCCGACGGCCGTCGACCGGCAGATCCTCGGCCTGCTGCTCGCGGGACTCACCGACCAGGCCGTAGCGAGCCAGCTCGACCTCTCGCTCCGCACCGTGCAGCGCCGGTTGCGCCATCTGCAGGACGCGGCAGGCGTCAAGACGCGCATGCAGCTCGGGTGGTACGCCGCCCAGCACGGCTGGGCCTGAGCGCTCTGCGCCGTCCGCCTGGTCAGGTCAGGACCGCGCCGATGTGGTCGAGGTCGAGCGACCGGACGAAGTCGGGGTCCTGGTAGAGCGCTTGGAGCACAGCGGGATCCACGGCCTTCGTGTTCGCTGTCGGGACGGTGCTCACGCCACGGCCCTGGGTGAAGGCGGCCTCCCAGATCGCGGCCAGGGTGCGGGTGCCGTCGGCCATCACCTTCACCGTGGCAGCGCCGACGTGGTCCCACAGGGTCGCGAGCACGGCCTTGGTCACCGTCGGCCCCTGGGTCGTCCTCCCGACCTGGGTCTGCGCGAAGACGGCCACCAGGTCGGCCGGCTTGATCGCCTTCGCCGTACGGTCCATGAGCCGGACGACGGCAACGGCGGCGTCGTGGCCGGTCAGGATCGGCCCCTGCTCGGCTCCGCGATGGGTGAGGGTGGCCTGGAGCCCCGCCAGGATCTCGGCGGAGTACGCGTCCACCATCGCCGACTCGTAGGCGGAGTGGACGCCCTGGCCGACGGCGGGAGTGGTGGGTGTGGCCGGAGCCCCGTCCGCGAGGTAGGACCCGTGCAGGGGCTGGGAGGCGTCGCCGACGTAGTGCGAGACCAGCCCGGCCGCGCAGACGAACCTGGCCACGTCTCCGGCGGCCGTGGCGGCGACCATCTCGTCGAAGAACTGCCAGACCCGGAAGGGCAGGAGGCCCCGGTCGGCGGGGTCGGTGTGCCCGAGCGAGGAGTAGAACTCCTGCCAGGCCTCGACGGTGACGAGGGCGGGGTCCGCCATGCACAGCTGTCGCAGGGTCTTGCCGTCGGTCGGGCGGGGCTCGTCGATGTCGGCGTAGTGGGTGGGGTGCTCCGGCCCTTGGCGGTACGACGTGTCGCGACCGCCGAGGACCTGGGTCGGGAGGTTCTTCCAGACCAGGTCGGGGACGTCGGCGAGGGGGACGAAGCGTGGGTTCTGGTTCAGCTTGCTGGTGGCCGCGTCGATGTCATCGGGTCCGAGCGCCGAGAGCTGGAAGCCGATCCGGTCCAGGTTGTTGCGCATCAGCGTCCTGAGCCGCGAGGTCTTGAGGTGCTCGCACGCCAGGCTGGCGATCGTGTAGTGCCCGGTCTTCCCCCAGAACGGCTGGGCCTGGGTGTTGTGGTCGACCACGAGACTGACGTCGAGCAGTCGCAGCACGTTGGTCAGGCTGGAGGCGAGCGCGAAGTTGAAGCTGCCGGGCGTCGAGCCGACGAGGTTCTCACCGCCCCACTGCAGCGCGACCGGCAGGAGCTGGACGGTGCCGTCGTCCGCGGCCTGGCTGAGGTGCCAGATCGTGCCCGAGTCGCCGGGCTGCGAGCCGCGCTGGCCCGGGCCGGGTGCGATCAGGAAGTCCGTGATGTCGTCGTACCCGCCGATGGAGCGGTAGCGGAACAGGAGCGCGGCGATCCGGCCGCGGAGGTAGCCCGACGCCGCCCCGAAGGCGACGAGCTCGGCGTTCACGAGCTTCGTGCTCAGGTTGTGCTCGCTGAGGTCGGCGAAGGGACCTGCCGGCGGCAGCCCGTAGGTCTGTGAGCTCCAGTCGGCGACCTCGTCGACCTCGACGAGCCCGGCGTCGAGGGTCAGGTAGGCCCGGTGGGAGACCAGGTCGGGGTAGACGCTCTCGAAGGGCACGCGCGTGAGCTGGTGCCGGCTGGCCCGGCCGACCTGCACCTCGCTCCGTCGCAGCCGGGTACTGACCGGGGTGCCTGCCGGTCCGCAGACGTGGCGGGCGGTGAGGGCGTACACCGTGTGGCCGTCGGTCACGAGGGTCCCCACGCTCGCCACGTGCTCCTCCTCCTGGCTGTGGGTGATGACCGGGAGCCCGCCGCCGATGACGCGTTCGGGCCAGACCCAGGCCGGCACGGGATCCCGCACCGGCTCGGCCGGGTCGACCTGCACGACGCAGACGGGGACGGTGCGGCCGTCCGGCAGGTAGAGAGTGGTCGGGACCTTCTCCTCGACGGGGACCTGCCCGGGCCCGGTCCCGAAGTCCTGCGCCTCCAGCCACCGCTCGACGAGCACCACCACGCACGGCCACGAGTAGTCCCTGATCTCGGAGTTCTGGAAGGTCCTCGGCGGCTTGCGGGTGCCGGGTTTCGCGGGTGCGCTCCGGCGCGAACGGCGCGACGGCCACGGGTCGGTCCTGCGGATGTAGTAGAGCCCCACGGCCGTGCCCACCACGTTGCGCTGGTGGGTCAGGTGCCAGTGGTAGAGGTCGCGGGCCTCCACGAGGTCGGCCAGACCGAGACCGGCGAAGTTCCGTTCCGTGCCGAGGATGTCCATGTGCCACCGTCCGAGGGGAGGTCCTCAAGGATCCTCCACCCGGACGCCGTCGACCACCACCCCGAACCGGGTGGAATGCATCGGAGGTCGATGCGCTTGCCCCCACGTGAGCAGTTGATGCCGACGCGCGGGTCCGACGTCGAGGCGTCCGCGGCCTCCTAGCCGACATCGAACCAGGGTCTCCGCACGGCGGTCGACGTCTCCAGGGCAGCACCCAGGCTCCGCGCGACGAGGCCTTGCGCCCCGACTTCGCCGAGGACGGCCGAGGTGAGTGCGCAGTGGTCGAGCGCCGGCGCTGGTCCGTCGTCGACGCCGTCGCCGGCGTCGGCGAACCCGTCGTGGAGCAGTACGACGCCTCCGGCCAGGGGGCCCGTGCGGAGCTCGCCCAGGCGCTCGTCGAGCGGCACGTCCAGCCAGTCGGAGCAGTGGAGGCTCCACAGCACGGGCGTCAGGTCCGCCGCCCGTACGGCGCGCCAGGTGGCGGCGTCCTGCGCGCCGTACGGCGGGCGGAACCAGCGGACCGGGACGGACGCCAGATCCTCCAGCTCGGTGCGCGCGCTGCGCAGGATGGTCGGCAGGGTATCGGGATCGACGATGGTGAGGCGCTGGTGGTCGCGACCGTGCAGGCCGATCTCATGGCCCGCCGCCAGCAGGTCGCGGAGCAGCCCCGGGCTGCGGCGGGCGCGGGTCAGGAGCACGAAGAAGGTGGCGCTCGCGCCGGCGTCGGCCAGCACCGTGAGCAGCCGGTCGGTGACACCCGGCGTCGGGCCGTCGTCGTAGGTGAGGACGACCGACCGCGCGGCGGGCTCGACGCCGACGACGGAGTTCCCCTCGGGCTCGGCCATGCCCCCAGTCTCGTGCACCCCGGCAGTAACGCGGGTTATCACCGCCGATGTGTCCGCACAGCGCCGCCGAAGTGGCCACAGCACCGCCGAGGTCTCGGACGGGGCACGATGGTGCGATGACCGGGAGCCCTCTGCTCGACCGTCTCGGCGTCACGCTGCCCGTGCTCGCTGCGCCGATGGCCGGCGGCCCGACCACCCCGGCCCTGGTACTCGCGGCTGCCGGTGCGGGAAGCCTCGGGTTCCTGGCAACGGGCTATCAACAGCCGCAGGCGTTCGCAGCCCAGGTGGCCTCGGTCGCGGCCGAGACCGACGTGTACGGCGTGAACCTCTTCGCGCCGCATCCGGTGGCGGTCGACCCACGGGCCTATGCCGCCTACCGCGCCGCCCTACGTCCGCTGGCCGAGCGCTTCGGCGTGGAGCTGCCCGAGCTTCCGGTCGAGGACGACGACCACTGGCGCGACAAGATCGATGTGGTCGTCGCCGCCGCGCCTCCCGTGGTGTCGTTCACCTTCGGCCTTCCCGACCCTGCCTCGGTCACCGCACTACGTCGGGCCGGAAGCCTGCTCGCGCAGACGGTGACCACCGTGGAGGAGTCCCGCGCGGCCGCCGAGGCCGGGCTCGACCTCCTGGTGGTGCAGGCACCGTCGGCCGGTGGCCATTCGGGGACGTTCACTCCGGCACGCCCGTTGGTCGAGCGGCCACTCCCCGAGCTGGTGGTCGAGATCGGCGCCACCACCTCCCTCCCGATCATCGCCGCGGGTGGCGTCGCCCGCGGGGAGCACGTTGCGGCGGCACTGGCGGCGGGTGCTGCGGCCGTCGCGGTCGGAACCGCCCTGCTCCTGGCCCCCGAGGCAGGCACGTCACCCACCAACCGATCAGCGCTCACCCGACGCCCGCAGCCCGACACAGCGCTCACCAGGGCCTTCACCGGCCGGCCGGGCCGCGGCGTACCGAACGCGTTCGTGGCGCAGTACGACGCCGCCGCACCGCTCGGCTATCCCGCGCTCCACCACCTGACGGCTCCCATCCGCCGGGCCTCCGCTGCCCAGGGTGACCCCGAGCAGGTCAACGTCTGGGCCGGCAGCGGCTACCGCGAGATCACGGAGCGCCCCACGGCCGAGATCCTGCAGGACCTGTCGACCGGCGCGTGAACCCCCTCAGGGGGTCGGGTCCGTGGGCAGACGACCATGGATGTGGCAGTCCTCGCGCCCGTCGTCCGGTACGGCGTACGCCGACCGCGCAGTGCCCTCGAGCACGAATCCTGCCGCGACCGCGACCTTGCACGAGGCGAGGTTGCCCACCGCGTGCTCGAGCTGCACCCGCATCAGCCCGCGGGACTCGAACGCCCAGCGCGTGACGGTGTCCACCATCTGCCGGGCCACCCCGCGGCCTCGTGCGTCGGGGTGGACCCGGTAGCCGATCTTGGCGACCAGGTCGTCGGTGTCGATCGCGAACAGGCTGACACTGCCCACCAGGATCCCGGTCCGCCGGTCGAGGGCGCTCCACGTGGCGTGCGTGCCGTCGGACCAGTCGGCGCCATCGCGCAGCCAGGCCGCGGCGGCCTCGAGATCCGGACCTTCGCGGGTCGGGTTCCAGCGGCGTACGTCGGGGTCGTTCATCAGCTCGAACGCGCGCGGGGCCTCCTCGGGCACCGGCGGCCGGATCAGCAGGTCGGGGGTCTGCAGCTCCACGACGCGAAGCCTAGGCGGATCGGTGGCCGGGTCAGAGGACCTTGTTCTTCACGAAGTCGAACCCTGCCTTGATGGGGGTCCCGAGGCTGCCGTCGGGATTCTGCGGCGTGAAGGTGATCAGGACCGAGCGGTAGTCCAGGCCGACCACGTCGAGCGGGACGGCGTCGACCGAGCCCGGTGCGGTCCGATAGCTGGAGATGTAGACGTCGTGCAGCACGACCTGGAGGTACGGATGCCTCGATGAGCGCTTGCGCGCGGTGATCGTCGCCTGGGGGAAGTGCTTGCCGGTCGCGCACTTCAAGAACAGCACCGAGCTGGCCTTGTCGACGTGCTTGACGAACACGAACGGCTGAGGTCGCACCTTGCCGACGCCGTCGCCGGTGTTCGTCGGGACGCTGACCGCGGCCTCGGCATCGGTGGTCAGGACGAGACCCCCGAGGGCGGATCCGCCCAAAGTCCCGGCCGGCAACGTCCGGCGGGTGGTGCTGTGGTCGACCATGGGCCCTCCTCGAGACGGCGGAGGACGACCCGTCGAGCGTCCCTAGGTGGCCGCCGCGTCGAGCCGCACCAGCGCGCCGGCGTGCGGAGGCAGGTCGAGTCCCGAGGCGGTGACGGACGCCCCAGCGGGCGTCGTGAAGAGGAGCTCACCGTGCACCGCCGTGACGGCCGCCCGGGTGTCTCCGAAGTTCAAGCCCACAAGCAGGTCGGAGCGGCGCAAGGTGAACACCCGCGTCGTCTCGTCGGCCGTGGCCGACGCGCCGAAGGAGGGGTTCGTCAGCTCGGGGAGCGACCTCCG
>Ga0302321_100000345_pt1 | contig 40793 bp, 26 predicted proteins | sample Fen_T0_1_FD_202505 | JGI IMG/M metagenome (GOLD analysis project Ga0302321, IMG submission 202505) | Peat permafrost microbial communities from Stordalen Mire near Abisko, Sweden - Fen_T0_1 | ecosystem: Environmental > Terrestrial > Soil > Wetlands > Permafrost | place: Sweden: Abisko... | reverse complement strand
GGTCTGGCCGTCCTTCACCAATTGCGACCAAGCGTAGGCTTCGGGTTCTGATTTGGCGAGCCAGTAATTCATGCCGGAGTTAAACAATAAATCCGGACCGGCACCAAGCAGAAAATGCGTTCAGCACCCGGTCACTTCCCGGCTTCACGCCGCGCCCAGGCGTCGGCAGCCAGAATCTGTTCCAGCGTTGGATGGTCAACGACCTGATGCGCGTCCATCACCCGGCGGACCATTTCGGTGATCTGGGGGAAATTGATCTTCCGGCTCACAAACGTGGCCACGGCCACTTCGTTGGCGGCATTGAAGACGGCCGGCATGGTGCCACAGGTGTCCCCCGCCCGGCGGGCCAGGTCAATCGCGGGGAAACGGTCGGTGTCCGGTTCTTCAAAGGTGAGCGTGCCGATCTTTGGAAAATTCGTCTGCACCCGGTCGCTGGCTGCCCGGGCGGGATACGTCAGCGCGTATTGAATGGGCAGGCACATGTCCGGCGAGGACAACTGGGCGATCAGCGCGCCATCCACAAACTCCACCATCGAATGCACGATGCTCTGCGGGTGCACCACCACCCCGACCCGGGCCATCTCGATGTCAAACAGCCAGCGGGCTTCGATCATTTCCAAGCCCTTGTTAAAGAGCGTGGCGGAATCAATGGTGATTTTCTGGCCCATGACCCAGGAAGGATGCTTCAAGGCGCGTTCCACGGTGATCTCGGAAAACTTCTCCTTGGGCCAGTCGGTTTTGCTGCGGAAGGGGCCACCGCTCGCAGTGAGCCAGAGTTTGCGGACCGAACTGGCGGGCTTGCCGTCCAAGCTCTGGAAAATGGCGGAGTGTTCGCTGTCCACGGCGAGTACTTTCACGCCATGTTTGCGCGCTTCATTCATCACGATTTCGCCGGCCATGACGAGAATTTCCTTGGAGGCCACGGCAATGTCCTTGCCCGCGCGGATCGCGGCGAGCGCGGGTTGCAAGCCGGCCGTGCCGACGATGGCGATCAAAACGATGTCCGCCCCTGGCAGCGTGGCCAGCTTGAGCAGCCCTTCATTGCCGCAGAGCACCTGCGTGGAGGCGCCAAGCGTATTCTGGAGTTCCTTCGCCTTGGCCGGGTCGTTAATGGAAATGAAGGCGGGCTGGTGCTGGCGGGTTTGTTGGAGCAGCAAATCGGCGTTACCGCCGGCGGCGAGGCCGATGAGGCGGATTTGATCCGGCAAATCTTCCACCACCTTGACGGTGCTGGTGCCGATGGAGCCGGTGCTGCCGAGGAGAACGACGTTTTTCATCAGAATTAGAAAATAACAGCAAAGGAACCAAGAAACAAAGGAGGAAGAATCTCTTCGCGAGGTGGCGGTATGGTTTCTTGGTGGTTCATCAAGGCTTGGTTAAGGATGCGTGAGAACGTGGCGCAGGTAGAGATACATGATGGGCGCGTTGAACAACAGGCTGTCGAGCAAATCAAGGATGCCGCCAATGCCGGGAAAGAGCTGGCCGGAATCCTTTACGCCGGCCTCCCGCTTGAACAGCGATTCGATCAGGTCGCCGATGACCGCGGTGACGCTCAAGACAACGCCCAGAATGGTCGCGTGCAGCACGGTCATACCCACCATGCGCGCCCCGAAAAAATGAGCAAAGGCCACGCTCGCGCCGGTCGAGACCAGCAGTGCGCCGCCAAACCCCTCCCACGTCTTGCCCGGACTGATGCGCGGAATCATTTTGTGGCGGCCAATCAGGGAGCCGACGGCATACGCGCCCATGTCGCTGAACTTGGTGACGACAATGAAATAGATGACGAAATACTTTCCCGCATCCGCCGGACTGCCCGCCACGAAGGGAAAGAAATTGATTTTCTGGATAAAATTCAGCAGCCACGGCACATACATCAGGCCAAACAGCGTCGTGGCAATGGCGGCCAAACCGGCTGTGTTGGCTTTGGAGACGAACTGGCGCACGCACAAGCCCAGGACGAAGAGGATGAGAAAACTGGTCTCAAAATCGTTCACCCGCGCCGGGGAACCCGAGGTGCCGAGGTGGCCGGTGACGTTCAAAAACGTCCCGATCATCAATAGCACGCCCCCGATGATTCCGGAATACTTGAAGCTGGCGAGGCCGCATTTCCGGGCCAGGCCATAAAACTCAATCAGCCCGGAGACCGCCAAAAACGCGATCAAAAGCGCGAAGACGCCGTCCGAAACCCAGCGATAGCCCGAGAACATGGCCGCCAGAATAACCGTCCACAAAATCAGCGTGGACACGGTTCGGCGCAAAAAGACCTGCGCTTTGGAAAGCGCTGCGGGTGGACTGGCAGTGGCAGACATGGCCGCGAAAATTAGCAGGCAGAGCGGGAAAAGCCAACGGCGTTTTGCCAGCCGGCGCCAGTAAAAATAAAAGAGGCCGGAATTTACTCCGGCCTCAATGAGAACTGGCGCTCCAAAGCTTCCGGGGCTTTACCGTTTCACCGTGTGCACGCAGTGATGAGCCTGGCCCCGTAACAACCTGAAAAGCATAACACTTTCCGCGCGGCTGGCTTGTCACCAGATGTGGGTACAGCCCGCCCCCAAAACATCCCCGGCTAGCGTTGCAGAAATTTAGCCACCGCCTCCGTCCGCGTCCGCACCTGGAGTTTTTCGTAAACCCGGCGGATATATGTATGAACCGTTTCGTAGCTGATGCCGAGTTTCTCGCCGATTTCCTTGTAGATCAGGCCCTGGGCCAACAAGTCCAACACCTGCTGCTCGCGCTCGGAAAGTTCGGCCAGTTCCTTGTTGGTGGCCGTCTGCATGGCGGTGACGGGCTTCTGAAAGGACTGCACGACCAGCCGCGCAATATGCGTGGTCATCGGCGATCCCCCCCGCTTCATCTCGTGAATGGCCGCGACCAGCTCCTTGATGGGGGTGCGCTTGAGCATGTAGCCGTTGGCCCCGGCGGCCAGCGCGTTGAAAATATTTTCCGTGTCTTCGTAGACCGTAAGCATCATCACCTGCGTGGCGGGCAGCAGCACCTTTAACTGACGGACGCATTCCACGCCATTCATGCCGGGCAAGTTGATATCCATCAGCACCACGTCCGGCTTCGCCTTCGGCAGGTTGGCGATGGCGTCCTCGGCATTGGCGTGATCGCTTAGAAAACGAAATCCTTCCGTCCGGCCAATGACCTTGGCCAGCGTGCCGCGCAACTTGTCGTTGTCCTCAACTATGGAGATGGTGATAGGCATGTCGCACCGAAAGAATGCAGAATGGAGAATGCTGAAACAAGCGGCGAATGCGGCCGACCAGCCCAAGCACCAGGCTGGCCGGGCGCAACGGCGGCAGAAATGAGGGTTTCATTTTTCCGCCTGCTGGCTGGCGACGGGCACCGTGAGCCGCACCACGGTACCACCATTCGCGCCGGGTGTGATGTCGAATTCCCCCTGCACATCGGCGAGCCGTTTGCGCATGTTTTTAAGGCCGTTCCGCAATTTCTTGGCCGAGAGATCGCCCAGGCCGCGTCCGTTGTCGGTGACGCTGAGGATGAATTTATCCGGCTCCAATTGCAGACACACATGAGCCTCGGTGGCCTGGGCGTGCTTGACCACGTTGTTGACGGCCTCCTTGAAGGCGAGGAACACATTATGGCGCACTTCCGGCAGGATCGGCGTGGGCGGCAACTGGGTGGGCAGCTCGGCGCGATAGCTCACGCCGGCCAGGGCAAAGTAATCCTGCGCGTATTTGCAGGCATAATTCGCCAGCCCTTCCAGCGTGTCGTTGGAGGGATTCACGGCCCAGACGATTTCATCCAGCGACCGCGTGGTCTCGCGCGCCGTGGCGCAAATCTGCTGCGCGTGCTGCTCCACTTCGTCCGGCAAATCCTTGTCAATCTCGGCCATTTCCCCCAGCAGCGTGACCTGCGTCAGGTTCGCGCCGAGCTGATCATGCAAGTCGCGGGCGATGCGGGCGCGTTCCTTTTCAATCAATTCCTTCTGGTGCAGCGCCCGCAACTGGCGCTTCAATTTCGCGGTGGAAATCAGATAAATCGTGCCCGCCAGAATGCCCAGCAAACCCAGGGTCGCGGTGATGAGAAACGAACGGGTCCGCCAGAATGGCGGCTGCACGGTAACGGCCAGGGTGGCGCCCAACCGGCTCCAAACGCCATCCTCATTGCAGGCGGTTACATGAAAGACATACTGGCCGGGCGGTAATTTTGGAAAATGCGCCACGCGTTCGACGCCCGCATCCGTCCAGCTTTTTTCATGACCGGCCTCGGTCAGCCGATACTTGAACCGTGCGCCCGACCGGGCATTTTTGGGCGCGGAAAAATTCAGCGCCGTAAAATGAATCTCCAGTTGTTCGTTCTTCGGTGTGAGCGTGACCGTCTCCGGCCAGACGGAACTCAACGGGTTTGCTTTTAGTTCCACCCCGTCAACCGCCACCGATTCGATCACCACTGGCGGCGGCTGCTGGCTGGTTTTCAGCTCCGCTGGATTTACCGAAACCAGTCCTTCAATGGTGGGAAACCACATTTTTCCAGCGCGGGTGCGGAGGGCGGCGGGCTGCGCCCCCGCAAAGCATTCGCGCGTGAGAAACGTGCGACATGCCACGCTTTTGTTCGTATCCGCGGCGAAACTTGCCAATGACGATTTTTCCACGCGCAGCAGACCTTCATAGGTGCCCAGCCAGAGATTGGTCGCGTCGTCTTCGATCAGGTAGCCAATGTCGTCCGCCGCCAGCCCGTTCAGCGACGAGCAGCGCGTCCAGCGACCCTGCGCCAGCCACGCCAGCCCGTGGCTGGAAGTGCCGACCCACAACACCTCGTTGCGATCTGCCAGCAAACAGGAAATGTCTTTCACCGGGGCGGTAACCGGGTCAATTTTCCCGGCGCGCAACGAAAACAAGCCGCCCCCTTCAGTACCAATCCAGAGGTTGCCCGCCGCGTCTTCCGCCAGGGCGCGAACGGCTTTGGCCGGCAGACCGTCACGGGTCGAATAAAACTTCCAGGCCTGGCCATCGAAGCTGCCCAAGCCGTTGATGCCACCCGCCCAAACGGTTCCCAGCCGGCTTTCAAAGAGTGCAAAAATCTGCGGTCCAATCCGCGCCGTCTCGTCGACGTGTTGAAAACGTCCGCCCGTAAAAAGAAACAAGTCCTGGTCGCGCGTGCCGGCCCAAACCCGCTGCTGGCGATCCACCAGCACCGACCAAGCGTTATTTTTATCGCCCACGCGAAAATCCGTGGCATTGGTCAGCACATACGACAGCCCGCCGCGGTTGAACGCAGCCCATAATCCACCGGCCGCGTCCTCCGCGGCAGATTGCGCCACGCCAGCCCGAAGCTCCGCCGAGGTGGTAAACACCCTCCGTTTGACCCGGTCGAGTCCCCCGCCATCCGTCCCCACCCAAAGATTACCTTCGCGGTCAAAACAGAGCGACAGGACCGTGGTATAGGAGAGCCCCTGCCCGGTCGAGAGATGTTGCCACAGACCGGTCGCATCCAGCCAGAACACCCCGTCATCCAGGGTGCCGACGGCCAAATTTCCGGTGTCGTCCACGGCCACAGCATTGACGCTGCCATCAAAAGTGAAGCCCATCCGGCCCGGAAAAGCGGCCGGGACAAACGCACCTTTCCAAGGAGTTACCCCAAAATCCCTAACCAGTTTATCATCGCGCCATTGGGTGACCCGGCCGTTTTGCAGCTGCCAATGAGCGCCGTCTTTCGCCGGCACATAGGAATGAACCGACCGATTCAGCAACAGCAATGGCAAGGTTGGTGGAAAACTCGATGGCCGCACATCCAACCGCCCTTGGTGCCAACAGAATACCCGGCCGGCCGTCGTGCTAAACCAGATGGCGCCGACGGCATCCTCATAGGCGCAGGTGACTTTGCCGCCCCCACCCGAGGTGTCAAAATTTTGCACCTGGCCGTTGTTTATGAGACACAAGCCGGAGGGTTCCGTGCCCACCCAGAGATTCGTCCGGCTGTCCTCGAAGAGAAAAACAATCTTGTCGCCGGGCAGGCCGGGGGTGTTGTTGACATTAAAGCGGGTGAAGGAATTGCCGTCAAAACGCACCAGTCCATTCAGGGTGCCGAGCCAAAGATAGCCATCGCGCGTCTGGGTGAGGGCGATCACCGAGCTTTGCGGCAAACCATCCGCCGTGCCCCAAACATCCACAATAAACGGCGATTCCGCCGCCGCCGGCCGGGCCAGCGCGAGGGCCGCCAAGAGGATAAAAAGGTGGATGCGCAGTTTCAAGCTGGCGGCAGCATACGCCGGGCGAAGGCAGCGTAAAAGATTTTTCAAAAACCACTTGCCGACGGCATGAAAGGAGCTAGGTTTTAATTGCCCTTGAGAACGGGCGCTCCGTTTTTCCTGTTGAAAGACGGTTTGACGGATCGGCGACAATTAAAAACTGTGTGCACGCCGGTCCGTTTTCTTTTGACCATTTCCCCCTGCTTCCCGTAAATAAAAAAGCCGCGTTTTGCAACGCGGCTTGAAAATGAGCACGGGCTTTAGCTCGCCACGGCGCCTTCGGCGGTGGTTTTCTGGTTGAAGATCAGCTTGTCCTTGTCAGCGGTGACGCGGATCAAATCGCCTTCGTGCAGCACGCCCTTCAGGATTTCCTCGGCCAGCGGGTCCTCGAAGAAACGCTCGACGGCTCGCCGCATGGGCCGAGCACCGTATTGCGGGTCGTAGCCCTTCTCCACGAGGAGATCTTTGGCCTTGTCGTCCAGTTCCAACTGGAGGTTCTTCTTGCGCAGGCGGGCCAGAACCTTCTCCACTTCCAGACTCAAAATCTGGATGAGATCCGGCTTGGTGAACGAACGGAACACCACCAAGTCGTCCAACCGGTTCAAAAACTCCGGGCGGAAGGTTTTTTTGGCCTCTTCCAGCACACGTTCGCGCGCCTTCTCATAGCTGCTTTCGTCCGTGATGGGCGCAAACCCCAGCGTAGACGCCTTTTTCAGGGTGTCCGAGCCGACGTTTGAGGTCATCAAGATGATCGTGTTGCGAAAATTCACGGCGCGACCGACGCTGTCGGTCAGTTTGCCTTCCTCCAAAATCTGCAACAGCATGTTCCAGACGTCCGGATGGGCCTTTTCAATTTCGTCGAACAGCACGACGGAATAGGGATTGCGGCGGACTTTCTCGGTGAGCTGGCCGCCTTCTTCGTAGCCGACGTATCCGGGCGGCGAACCGACCAGACGCGAGACGTTGAATTTCTCCATGTACTCGCTCATGTCGAGCTGAATCAAGGATTTGCTGTCGCCAAACATCTGTTCCGCCAGTGTTTTGGCGAGGAGGGTCTTGCCCACGCCCGTTGGGCCAAGCAGCAGGAAGGTGCCGATGGGCCGGCGCGGGTCTTTGAGGTCTGCGCGGGAACGCTTGAGCGCCTTGCAAAGAGCTGAAACCGCTTCCTTCTGGCCAACCACGACTTTTTCCATCTCGACCTCAACGGTGAGCAGGCGCTGCATTTCGCCCTGGCCCATGCGCTGGAGCGGGATGCCGGTCCATTTGGAAACGACGTGCAAAATTTCCTCTTCGCCGACGACGACGCGTTTTTCATCACCTTTCGCGCGCCATTCCTTGAGGAGCGTTTCGAGTTTTTCTTTCGTCTGCTTTTCCTGGTCGCGCATCTGGGCGGCGCCTTCAAAATCCTGGTTTTTGATCGCGCCTTCCTTCTTGCCCTTGATGACTTCGATTTCCGCTTCCATCGCCTTGATCTCGGGCGGACGCGTCATCGTGCTGATGCGGGCGCGGGAGCCGGCTTCGTCCAAGACGTCAATCGCCTTGTCGGGCAGGAACCGGTCGGTGATATAGCGGTCGGAGAGTTTCACGGCGGCCTCAACCGAGGCGTCCGTGAATTCCGCCTTGTGATGTTCCTCGTATTTGTGGCGCAGCCCCTTCAAAATTTCAATGGCATCATCCACCGACGGAGCCTCCACTTTCACCGATTGGAAGCGGCGTTCGAGCGCGGCGTCCTTCTCGATGTACTTGCGGTATTCATTCAGCGTCGTGGCGCCCACGCACTGCATTTCACCGCGGGAGAGCGCGGGCTTGATGATGTTGCTGGCATCCATGGTGCCTTCCGCCGAACCGGCGCCGACAATGGTGTGCAATTCGTCAATGAAGAGAATGACGTTCTTCGCGCGGCGGATTTCGTCCATCACGGCTTTGATGCGTTCCTCAAACTGGCCGCGATACTTGGTGCCGGCCACCATCAGGGCGAGATCCAGCGTGACCACCCGCTTCTGGAGCAACAGCTCCGGCACATTGCCCTTGGCAATCTCCTGGGCGAGGCCTTCGACGATGGCCGTCTTGCCCACGCCCGCTTCGCCGAGCAAAACGGGATTGTTCTTGGTGCGACGGCAGAGGATCTGGATGACCCGTTCAATCTCGTTCTTGCGGCCGATGACCGGATCCATGTCGCCTTTGCGGGCAATTTCGGTAAGGTCGCGACCAAAAGCTTTCAAGGCCGGCGTCTTGACGTCGCCCTTCTTTTCGCCGGGGGTGGCGGGAGTGGCTTTTTCGCCGGCGGGTTCGCCGGACGCCGGTTCTTCACCGCCGCCACCGGGAGGCGCGGCAAAATTCGGATCGAGCTCCTTCAGGATCTCCTGACGGGCGGCTTCGATGTCGACATCAAGATTGCGCAGGACTTTGGCGGCCACGCCATCACCTTCGCGCAGCAACCCGAGCAGCAAATGCTCGGTGCCGACGTAGGTGTGGTTCAGGTTCTTGGCTTCCTTCTGCGCCAGGGCGATGACTTTTTTGACCCGCGGCGTATAGGGAATGTTGCCGATCATTTTCTGATCGGGACCGGTGCCAACCTGTTTTTCAACCTCCATGCGGACGGTTTCGAGGTCGAGCCCCATTTTCTGCAGCACGTTGACGGCCACCCCCTGCCCGAGCTTGATCAAGCCCAGCAAAAGATGTTCGGTGCCGAGGAAATTGTGGTTTAATCGGTCGGCCTCCTTGCGTGCCAGCGCTAGCACTTGCTGTGCGCGTGGCGTAAAATTGCTCATCGCTTCATCGCTCATACTGTATCTATCTTGCTATGCCATCGTCGGTTTGTCCAACCCAGTTTAGAAAAAATCGGCAAAAACAAGTGAATATCCACTTTTATCCCGGGATTGACTCGGTTTAAAAAGCGCTTAATCCTACCGGCATTCCCGGCACCATTAACAAGCCAGCACCAACCGGCTGCCGGGCAACCATCCACACCATCCATGAAAAACGCCTTGTTTATCGTGCTAATTTTGGGGTTGGTGGCGGGCGGCGGCTGGTGGTTTGTTTCCGCGCGCGATGCCCGGCACGCCAACATGGTGACCATGGAAAACGCCGCGACGGAAGCATTGTTGCAGGCGATTATCCGGGAAAACGATGCGCCGCAGCCGAAGTTTTACTTTGTCGGTTTCGGCACCCCGCCAACGGATCCCAGCCGGCTGTTCCTGGCCCGGTTTGCCACGCACGTGCCACCGGTGCGGGGCACCTCCTCCGCCACCACGGTACGCAACGGGCTGGTGCAGGAAACAGCCAGTGGCCGGACCGGAGTGGTCATCCAAGTCATCTACTTCAAAAAAATCAAAGCCGGAACATTTGATCTGCAGGTTCGCTTCCCCAAGCTGGCGACCGGTCCCAACCAATTCACCTACCGCATGATCCAAAACGGCACTGAATGGGGCATCAAATACAAGGTGCCATCACGTTAACAATCCGGCCAACCGGACCGGCAACAGCTCCGGAAACAGAGTATTCCCGGCCGCCTGGTCGCCAGCCCCGGCCAGTCCATAAAAAGCTTGAAACGAACTCGAAATGACGTTGTCTTATTGAGTGTATGAATTTGCGCCGGGCGTTCACCCTCATTGAGTTGCTGGTGGTCATTGCCATCATCGCGATTCTGGCCGCGCTGCTGATGCCGGCGCTCGCCCGTGCCAAGGAACGGGCCAAGGCCATCGGCTGCCTCAACAACCAGCGGCAGATCATGATCGCCTCAAAAATGTATGTGGATGAGAACCAAGGCCGGATCATGCCGCTGTGGATTGAACAGGGCGTGCCGGGCTGGAGTGGCTGGAGCTACGATGCCAGCACCTTCATCATCCAAAACCCCGATTTGCTGTGGTGGCAGGATCAATTCCGGCTGGCAGGACTGGCCAAGACGCCCAACCTTTATGATTGTCCGGCCGTAATCCAGCCCGCCACCGACGGCCACGGCGGCGCCGTCAGCGACACCCACCCCCTGGGCATCGGCGTGAATTTTCCGGAATTCGGCTGGCTGGCGGCCCTGCCCACCGCGACGTTCAAAGTTTATAGCCGCGCCCGGGAAAACGAGGTCGCCGCCCCCAGCCAGTTCATCGTTTATGCGGATGCGGCGGCGATGATTTCCAGCGCCAAAGCTCTGCCACCCCCGGATCTCGGGCGGGAAGACCCGGCCGCGGGCGGCAGCTACTTCCGGGTCCCCAGCGACCCGCTTTCGTTTCCTGTCGGGGATGGACGCTCGATGCCGCGCCATGGCGGCCAGGTCAACGTCACCTTCTTCGACGGCCATGCGCTCAAGCTGCGCAACAGCGCGATCCGTTACGACCTGCCTCGCACCGACAGCGCCATCCTGTGGGCCAAAAACAATACCGGCACTCCGCCTTGAACGGAAGCATGCTCCGCCGGCTGGTTACTCACCACGATAGACGGCCCGTGCCGTGCAGGTTTCCGCCACGACAATTTCCGTCAGCAGGGACAGCTTTGGCTTCAACTTTTTCCAAATCCAGACGGCCACGATCTCGCTGGTGGGGTTTTCCAAACCGGGAATCTCATTCAGGTAATGGTGATCCAACTTGTCCCAGATGGGCTTGAACGCCGTCGAAATGTCGGCGTAATCCATCAGCCAGCCCAGCTTGGGATCGCACTCGCCCGCCACCACGACTTCCACACTGAAGCTGTGACCGTGCAGGCGACGGCACTTATGCGTCTCCGGCAACAGCGGCAACAAGTGCGCCGCTTCAAACTGAAATGTTTTGCGTAACTCCATCTTCATAAACTAAAAATTTTAAAGCACCCGCAGCCACCGATCAATCCCGATGGCGTCCCAAATCTCGCCTGGGCGACTATTTTTCCCAGTCGGTCCAAGTGATCAGGTCGCCGAGCGCCGGGCGACCGTCGTGACGCCAGGTGAGGGGCGGATTTTGCATCTGGCCCAGCGGACAGATGCGGGGAACACCCCAGCGCGCAAAATGCAGCGCCAGTTCCCGGGATTTTTCCTGGGGCGCCGCAATCCCGACGGTGGAGACCTTGCCCCGGATTTCATCCACCCCTTGCATGACCGCCGCCAAATCCGGCACCGGTTTCACATAGATAAACCGGTTCAGACAGGAAAATTTAAACCTGACGTCGTGCTCAAACACCACCGTCCAGGCCGTGGACGGCTGGCTCTGCCAGATTTTTGCATCGGCACGATGCACCGCTAGCGTCTCGTAAATCGCGCGACGCGACGCGATGACCGCCGCCGCTTCCGTGGGAATCGAGCCCCGTGGCATGCTGGCCTCCCGCTGCGCCAATTCCACGGCCAGCAGTTCCGCAAACCGGTCGGACTCCACCTCGCCGCGCTCCTCGACGTAAAAAACGTGCGGCGAGAGACAGCCGTTCTGGTCCCAGGCGATAACATCCTTCGCGGCATCGGCCACCACCTGGGCCACATTCTCTCCGCGCAAGGCTTCGCGCGATACAAACCCGAAACTGACACGTTGGCCGTAGCCGAGAAAGCGTACCCTGGCCGGCAGCACCGCCCGGACCGCCGCCAGCGTCTCGTCGCTGCCGGTGGCGGTGACACAATCGGCCGCGACGAACAGCGCATTTTCCAAGGCCGCGTCACCGCCGCGCCAGACGGCCAGTTCCAGGCAGGCCCCAAGCTTGCGATCCGCTTCGTAAAGGGAATGGGCAAACAGGCGCGGCAGCAGCGACGCGCCCCGGGCGCATTTTACAAATTGCGCCGAGCGCGTGAGCAGGCCCAGCGTGAGGCTCATCAGCGTTGGATTCGGGATGTTCCCCGCCGCGATGTGAACCAGCAGTTCCGGGCCCTGCACCATCGCCAGCCGGCCTGGTTCAGCCCCTGGCTCCGCCGTGAAGTGGCCTTCGCCGGCCCCCGCGACAAACCGGTCCAGCCGCTGCATCTGGCCCAGCTCCTGTTTCAACAACTGGTGAAAATTATCCGACGTAAACTGGCAGAAAAAATCGTCCAGACCATGTTCCAACACCGCCCGGGAAAAACCCGTCTCAGCCGGACCGAGTTCCAGTGCCTGCTGCCGAAAGTGGTTCGCCGGTTGCAGCCACTCCGCCCCGACTTCGCACAGGGTCTTCACGATGTCATTCGTGGTGCGCTTCAGCAAATACTGGGCGCGATTGCGCTTCAGCGCGTCACACGACGACGCGATCATGGCGGGTGACAACGTGGCTTCAGGCGGCAGGTCGGCAAAGAAATAGTCTGGCAGGTTCATGGCGCATCCGCGAGCGGGAGCTCGGCTAGGTGAATTTTCAAATCAGCATAAAGGGCGTCCGTCCATTCGGGAAGCTTAACCTTTGCCGACACAGTTTTAGCCTGCCGGAAATCCACCGGGGTAATAATGATGGTGAGATGCGGCAAGCCCGTGTCGGCGGCCAGGACAAACAAGTCTTCCGCCACTTCATCCCCCATGGCGAGACAGCCGATGGAGACCGAATCGCCATGAATCATGATATCCCCGCCGAGATTGGTGCGGCCTTCCTTGGCGGCCTGCGCGCGGTCGAAAGCGTTGGGATAGCCGACGCGCAGCGAAACGTGAAACAGGCTGTTGGGATTGAGCGATTCAATCGGATAAATCCCCTCCGGCACCTGCCCGTCCCCCTCACTCAATTTGGGTCCCGGATCGCCGCTCGCCGCGAGAATCCGGCCGGAGCGAATCCAATGCTGCCGCCCGGCACCATCCGCCGCATAAACCTCCAACCGGCGTTCGGCCTTGATGGCAATCAAGGTTACTCGCGCCGGCGCATATGGAATTTTCGCCCGGACAAAATAAGGTTGCCAGCGCGCGCGCGCCGCCGGACCGAACTGCTCCAGCCGTTGCGCCACGGTCTTGGTGTGGGTAAACCGGCCGATAACCGGCGCCAGCGCCGTGCGCAGGTACGGCTTGAAAAGCGCCGCCAAAACCACCAGCGCGAGCAGGACCAAAAGTAGATACAACCGTTTCATAAACAGCCTCAGCCCATCATCAGCGAACAACCGCGCGGCTCCGCCTGTTGCGCCCGCCCCACCAGCTCAAAGCCCGCCCCGCGACAGATTCCCAGATCCTCCGTTTGCAGCGCGGCGACGGAAAACACATTGGCGAGATCCAGCAGGCGAATCAAGCCCAGTTCGCCTTCGGCCGCTTCCAACCCGGTTTCCGGCGCAATGATTTGCACGCGCACCCAAGGCGGAAAATGGAAGTGACGCACGGCGCGGGAGGCAGGCGGAACATCCTCCCCTGCCCCTGGCGGCGTGTTGCCGGCCACGCTGTCGTAAGCCTGCGAACTCAATTCGCTCATGCCGTATTCGCAGAGGATTGCGTCACGTGGCAGGCCGAGGTGTGCAGAGATGAGCGCATGTAGCTCAGGCTTGGGCAGAATGCGCGAACGGTTCTTGTAACCGCCCGTTTCCATCACCCGGGAACCGGCCGGCAGGGCGAACCGCAGGCCGCGTGCGGCCAGGTAATCCACCAGATGCACAAAGGAAAACGCCGTGCCCAGCAAGACCAGCGGCTGACCGGCCGCGACGGCGGATTCAAATGCGGATAAAGTTGCCGCAAAATCCAGCGTCCAGGAACCGTCCGCCGCCAGGTGTCCAGTGAATGCCGAAGCCGGTTGCCCGGTGCGCTGGCGAACAATATCGAACATGTGGACAAGTGACGAGTGCGGTACTGAAGCCGGGGGCGGCGTGAGAAACAGGCAATGTGAAACGTGCGGCGTGAGGCGTGACGCGGACAGCACGTTGGGCTCGAACCAGGTCCAGAGCGACGACTCGTAGACCGCCAGCGATTCGACACAATGAAAATGCCGGCTGGGCTTCTGCTCCGTGGTGCCGCTGGAATGAAAGACGACCGGGCGCTCATCCGGCGCAAGACAGGTCAGGTCCAATTCTTTGAACCCGGCGGTGGGCACGGCGGGAATCTGCCGCCACTCTTGCACCGTGTCAGGCGTCAACCGGCGTGCTTCACAGATTTTGCGATAGCTGGGGTTATGTGCAAATTGGAGGGCGAACAATTCCAAGGCCAGATCGGCGAACTGCGGCTCGTTGAAGGTTGATGGCTCATGGGAAATCAGCCCGCGCAAGCGCGCGGCGAAAGACGAGAGTTCAGGATGCATGTGCGGTGTTTGTTTGCCGGCTGGTTTTCCGCGACAGCCGAACGGCAGCATACCCGGAAACTGGCTGCCGACAAGTCGGATCGTCCGGATCGTCCGGGCACTAACTTCGCGGGCGCATGACAGATTTCTTCCATAAACCCAAACGGCAGTTGAAGTCAGCCAAGGAAGTCATCAACCACGGATGAACACGGCTCAACGCGAATTTTTAGCCTGGTGATCCATTCCCCCTGCGGGTAATCCGCGGTTGGGCTGCAAGTCCTATCCCCGTCCATCCGTAATTGACCGGGTGATTTAGCTAAATCCAACCTTGTCTTCATCCGCGTTCGTCCGTGGTAAAAATTGCGTTGAACTCCAACCGTTCAACGCAACGCGTCCTCCCCAAAATAATTTGCGTTCATTCGCGTAAAAGTCTTTCCCCGTGTTCATCCGTGGTTGAACAGCTTTTTCTAGGATTAAGCAAAAAGCGCCGGACAGCCAGGCTGCGTGGGTTGGCATGGAGCCGCGACCTGCGGCGGCGACCGGTACCGGGTTCAATACCTTGGCCGTTGCGCCATCAGGACATTCGCGATCCAGGTTGTGGCAATGATGCCAATAATAAACAGGCCGATCAGCATGTCCGAAGTTTTCGGGCTGGCAAAATGCGCCAAAATGCTGCCCGTGCCCAGGCACACCAGAATGATGGTCAGCGCGGCCATCGCGTTGCGCGGCCAGCCGGTCTGACACTTGAAAACCGATGAGACGGGCAGCAGCAGAAAACCAAAAACCATCGCCACCAATGCCCACGGATCAACAAACCCCATGATGCCACACGCCACCAACCCGCCCAATGCCAGCAACAGACAGGCCCCGAACCAATTGCTCGCCACCGTCTGCTCCTCCGACAGCACCAGCCGGCCAAATTTGTTCAGCCGCAACAGCAGGTTGAAAAACGGATACGCCAGCCAGGTCATCAGCGCAAAAACGATGTAAATGATCTGCACCGGCAGAATCCACGGGGCCCAGTCGGGATTATTGCGCGCCACTGCCCCGAGCATGCGGTTCCCAAAATACCCGCCCAGGAGAATCGCCCATTGCGCGCCACGGCTGAACTTGGACATCCACAAAAAATACTTCAGCATCAGGGCGTAGATGAGATGCCGCGCCTTGAGGGCTTCAATGATCCCTTGCCGCGCCCACTCATTTTCCGGATCCAGCCGGAGGGCCTCCCGGAAATGTTCGGCCGCCTTTTTGGGTTCACCCCGCTCCAACAACGTCCACCCTTGGTTGGCATGCGTGAGCGAGTTGTCCGGATTTTTGGACAGCGCGGTGTCAATGGTCCTGCCCGCCTCCGCCTTGCGCCCCAGTTTCACCATCGCCATCGCCCGCAGGTTGGTGCAGCCGACGTGCTCCGGATCAAACTGCAGGCCTTGTTCGGCGGCGTTCAAGGCCTCCCGCCAGCGCTGCTCCTGCAAATGGATGTTGGCCAGCAACGCGTATTGATCCGCATCTTCCGGTTCCAGGCGGATGGCTTCCGTGATGGCGGTCAGCGCCTCCGAAAAACGGTTGCGATCAAAAAGCACATGGGCTTGCGCGAAATGGACGAAAGGATTATCCGGCGCCAGGTGGATGGCTTGTTGCGTCTCGGCGGTGGCATCCGCGAACTTTTCGCGATGGGACAGGCACAAGCCCAGCAAGGCGTGCGCGTAGGCATTCTGCGGGTCGGCGGCAAGGGCCTGACGCAACTCGGCCTCGGCCATTTCATACCGTGATTGCTGATACAGGAGCGACGCGCGTTCGAGATTTGGATTCATGCGGCGGGGTGACCGGTCAGAGCTTCATAAACTGGAGGATGTCGTCGTAAATCCCGCCCTGATTCGAGTAAAGCGCGTAATTACGGGCCGTCGCAAACCATTCCTTCGTGGTCGGCTTCAACGTGCCGGCCGCCGCCAGAAAATCTTTGGTCACGAGCGGCTGGATTTTGCCCGTTTGCATCGCGGTCGACAACTTCCGCTCAATGGCCACATCCACGACCGCCTTTAAATCCGCCCCGGAAAAACCCTCGGTTTTCTTGCCGAGGTGCTCGTAATCGATCTCCTCGGTCGGCTTGCCTTTGCATTGCACCCGCAGGATGCCCGCGCGCGCCGCCGCATCCGGCGGCGGCACAAACAACACGCGGTCAAACCGCCCGGGACGGCGGAACGCGGAATCCAGATGCCACGGCGCGTTCGTCGCGGCCAGAATCAGCACGCCCTCATTGGAGGATTTAACCCCGTCCATTTCCGACAAAAACTGGTTGATCAACTGCCGCCCCGCATGGTGCCGCATGTCACCACGGCTGGCCCCGAGGGCATCCACCTCGTCGAAAAACAAGACGCACGGCTTGTTCTGCCGCGCCTGCTCAAACAGCGCATGCAGGTTGCGCTCGCTGTTCCCAATCCACATGTCGAGCACGTCACTGATCCCGACGGAAATGAACGCCGCCTTGATTTCGCCCGCCGTCGCCCGCGCAAGATAGGTTTTGCCGCAACCGGGCGGGCCATACATCAAAATGCCGCCGCCAATGGGCTTGCCATAGGCCTGGTATAAATCCGCGTGCGTCAGCGGATGAATGATCTTCAGGCGAATTTCCTCCTTCACCTTTTCCATGCCGCCGACGTCGCCGAAATTGATTTTCGGGCGTTCAATCGGGCTTTTGGGCGCGGCTTCCTCCTCCTCGCCCCAGGCGGCGCGCACTTTGCCCTCCACCACTTCACTTTCCTTTTCCGTGGCGCCGATGCCCAGCCGGCCGGCAAATTCGGCGTCCGCCAGCGTCCCATCCAGTTCCACCGCGCGCCGATATTCCGTGACCGCTTGCTGGACTTCTCCGATCCCGGCAAGGATCTTGGCATGCAATAAAAAAGCGCGCGGCGGTACGGCCGGGTCTTTCACCAAGTCTTCGAGGATGACCAGGGCGTGACTCTGTTTGCCCTGCTGAAAAAAGGCGCGGGCCAGCCCCAGCTTCATCGGCAGGCTGTTGGGGGCGAGCGCCAGGCCCTGGCGAAATTCCTTTTCCGCCTGGTCGCCTTGACCGTGGGTGAGCAGCGTCTCGCCCAGCAAAATTAGCAGGGCCAGATTGGTTGGCGAAGCGCGCAGCGCCTCACGCAAGGCTTGAATGGCATCGTCGCCCGGAAGTTTCGGATCACTCATATCGTGCAGATATGAAACCAGAACTGTTGGTGGGGGCAAGGTTCGTTCACATTATCGGCCACATTTATTCCTTGCGGCACAGCCGCAGCCATAATCGAAAAAAGCACAAAGAATACATGCGCGACTCCCCACCATGCCGCCAGCATCTCGCTGCGTTGACGGAGACCATTATATTCTGGATGTGTAAATGGTGTAATTTTGAGAGGCATGCGTCGCCTAATCACCCCATGCTTCGTCAATAATCACATGGTTCTTGATCATAAAATCTGCGCCCAAATCTCCCCAGGAGGCTCCGCCGGACCAAGTGACGCCGAACGTCTTGGTTGCCACAACCTCTGTTACGTCCACCATAAAAGTCTCTCCGTCGTCCAGCTTGGCGTCGCTCCACTCGTCAAAATGCTGCTTGAGCCTGGACCGCATCTCTGGCTTCAGCGACTCCGAGTCAGCCAAAATCGCATCCAGTTCTCCTTGGCTGGGCATCGCCAAGGAAAGGTCATACGCAATGAAATCAACGCCGCGATATTTGAACTCCCACCACTCATGCTCACGCTCAAATGTAATCTCGATGCCCTCGACCACGATCTTCGGGTTCGGCTTCGGAGTTTTGGAGAAAAGTCTCATATTAAATTCAACGAAAAACAGCCGGGCCGGCGCCGACTCGCGAGGTGAACCACGACCGTTGAACGGCTGGAATCAACGGCGGCTGGCTCCAGCAACTTAGGCATCGTGGTCATGTCTCGGTCCTCTTTTCACCACGCACGCCATCAGTAAAAGGACCGGCAGGCAGGCGGCCCAGCGAGATGCCAGCAACAACCGCATCGTGCTTCCAACCGGTGCTAGATTCTGGGTAGTGTTTTAATAGCACCCTGCAAGCTGCGTCGGTCAGGACAAAGCCAACAAAGAAAAACCAAAAAGGCAAAAGACGTTTGCGGCCAAAAGCGCTGGACGCAATCGCAAGGGCGATCCCGAAGGCAACCGCCTCGACTAGAAAACGCATGACCAACTCGCCCAACATAAAATCATACCATGCCTGACCATTGATCTACCGGCTGGTTGGCGGCTACGGATTGGTTTATCCGAAGCCCAATAAATTGTAAACCGTTCAAAATCAAGCGATGTATGTATACGACCAGGCATCGCCAATCACAACCACAAATAATGGCTGGAGCGCCCCCGCAGCAGCTCTCTCTTGGTCCCGTTCTTCCTTTGGCAACGTTCCGCCTCACCTCAAAAACCAAACGTTTCCGACCAGAAATTAAATACGATATGAAATAAACTTGGCCCGCCCGCCCCCATTTCATATCTTAGGCAAATGACTTATATGCATACTCCGAAGCCCATGCAATGAATCAGGTATCATTCCAATTGTTGCGGGGTTGCTATTAGCCTAATTTGTTTTTATGCAAACAAATTTTGCAAAACCCGAGCCCGCCCCTGCCGCCGGTGGAAAAAGTTTCCACGATCGGGCTTACCCCGCTTCCCCTGCTTCCGAAAACAGCCACGACAACCGCGCCTTGGTGGATGCGTTGACCAATTCCCGGATTTATCGCGATTACGAACGGGCGTTTGGTGATTTGACCGGCCTGCCCGTGGCGCTGCAGCCGGTTGAAACCTGGCAATTGCCGCACCATGGCAAGCGCAATGAAAACGAGTTTTGCGCCCTGATTTCCAAAAAAAGCCGCGCCTGCGCCGCCTGCCTGCAAGTGCAGGAACGCCTGTGTCTCAAGGCGGCCACGGAGGCTGAAACCGTGGTTTGCCCGGTCGGTTTGTGCGACAGCGCGGTGCCGGTGCGCATGAGCGACCGGTTGGTGGGCTTCCTGCAAATCGGCCAGGTGTTCTGCAAAAAACCCACCGAGGCGCAATTTGCGAAAGTCGTGCAGCTCTGCGAAAAATGGGGCCTGGACAACGACCCCGCCCTGCTGCGCAAAGCCTACTTTTCCGGCAAGGTGATTTCCCCCAAAGAACACGAGTCCGCCGTCAAACTCCTGAGCATTTTCGCCCAGCACCTGGCCATGCTGAGCAACCAGGTGTTCATCCAGCAGGAAAACGCCGAACCGCCGGTGATCACCAAGGCCCGCACCTATATTCACGAGCACCAGACCGAGGAGATTTCCCTGAGCCAGGTTGCGAAGGCCGTCAACATGAGCAGCTATTACTTCTGCAAAATGTTCAAGAAGGTCACCGGGATTAATTTCACGGATTACGTCGCCCGCGTGCGGATTGAGAAATCCAAAAACCTGCTGCTCAACCCCAACCTGCGCATCAGCGAAATCGCCTTTGAGGTGGGCTTCCAATCACTCACGCATTTCAACCGCGTGTTCAAGAAAATCCTCGGCCAGTCGCCGACCGAATACCGCGCCCAGTTGCTCACCCACTGATCGACCGCACGCCATTTGCGCGCCGGTCAAGGCCGCCAGCTTTCGGCCATATTGCTGGCTGGCTGGCCAGATTCCTTGGTTGACCCATCCCAGACTGCGGCACCTCCCAAAGAAATCAGTCACTGCGCGCGGCGGGGTTTCCACCCTCTCCAGCCCTCCGCCAGTTCAACGTGGCCCGTGCGTCGTGTCCCAATGAATCACAGCAGCCAACTCAAACCATGCTTGCCACCTCGACGTCTGCCGCTCCCCCTCGCTCGGTGCCCGCCCCCCGACGAAATCGCCTTTTTTTTACGCTCCGTGAAAACCACGCCAAAATCGTCATAAAATTATTTGACAAAAATACCGAGCAGGTTTAAAAAAGGCATTAAGCAGGAATCTACTCCTTACCCCAAAACTGGGAGGAGTCCATCCGTCCACCTTTGCCAGCCTGTGTGCCAAGCATGGCCCAGATATGATTCTACGAACGTGAAAAGTATAACGTTAAAGTTTATACAGATTACGGTTCCAAGTCCGGCCGTCCGGCTGCGCCGTCGACACGGGAAGCCCCTCCGTTCTGTCAACCTTGGGGATCTCTGCTGAAAGATTAAAAATTACGAAACGAACCCAAATTATTTTTCAGACAAAACGCTATATTTAAACCACATACGAGCAATATTAGTAAATTAAATGGTTTAAAACGAACCCAATAAGACCCCAATTAAACCCAGTTTTAACCCCGCTAGACCGACCTTTTGCCACTGTCGAATGCCAAATACAGGCTCACTTGGAACTCGTTTTCGTCTCAAAAGCCAGCCACCTCCGGTCAAGCCGGAGTCGTTGACTGTATTTCCGCCCCCCCAGCCGCTCAGGCGCTGGCCACCGGCAGGCGGACGGTGAATACGCTGCCTTCCCCCAGCCGGGTGTCCACCCCAATGGCCCCGCCATGGGCCGTGACGATCGCGCGGGAAATGGCCAGGCCCAGTCCGTTGCCGCCGGAAGAACGTGATTTATCCACCCGGTAAAAGCGTTCGAAGATGCGGGGCAAATCGGCCTGGGCGATGCCCACGCCGGTGTCGGCCACGGCCAGAAAAGCCATGCCATTCTTGACGCCCGAGCTGATCACGATCCGGCCTTGGTCACGGTTGTAACCAATGGCATTGGTGAGCAGGTTGGTGATGACCCGGGCGAGACGTTCGCCATCGCCCACGATTTCAGCCCGGGCGAGTTCCAGTTTGATTTCCAACCGGCGCCCGTCGGCAAGCGGCCGGATGAGTTTGACGCAATCACCGGCCAGTTCGGCGAGGTTCACGGTTTCGCGGCGCAACAATTCCTGTCCCGCATCCAGCCGGGCGAGTTCCAGCAACGACTCGGTGAGCCGGCGCATCTGCTGGGCGGTGTCGAGACAGGCTTCCATGGCCTCCTGATAATCGGCGGCCCCCCGCACCCGCGCCAGCGTGGTCTGGGCTTCGGAAATCAAGACGGTGATGGGGGTGCGCAGCTCGTGGGCCGCATCGGCGGTGAATTGCTTTTGCTGGGCAAAGGCGGTCTCCAGCCGCGCAAACGTGGCATTCAGCACGGAAGCCAGCCGGCCCATTTCACTCTCGGATTCGGCCACGCTGATCCGCTGGGAAAGGTCGCCGGAAGAAATTTTCAAGGCGGCCATGGTGATTTTATCCACGGGCCGCAGGGCGCGCTGAATGAGCCAGCCGCCGCCGCCCAGGCCGAAGGCGAGCACCACGCCGCCAATCGCCACCAGGCCAAAGGCAAACCGGCGCAGGGCGGCCAGTTCCGCATGAATATTGCGGCCGGCGAGGAAGCACTCGCCCAGCTCATTGTAATGGAACGCCTCGCGGAAATCCCCCCGCTGGCGGGTTTGGACGACCCGCTGAATGTTGGTCATGACGGACGGTTGCACGACCTGAACCGGCGCATTGGAAGATTGGGCCGTGATATCGCCCTCCCGCGACCAAAAGACAAAATAAAAGCTGTTGGTGTCCGTGGCGCTGAACCAGGCGGATAAAGAGGTCTGAGAGAGAGAACGACGCCATGGCCCCATGCCGAAGGGGCCCGGGCGGGCCGACTGCCCCGCTTGCGGCCGGGGACCAAAATTCCCAACAGGTGGTGGCAGGTTCCCGTCAAACTGGCTGTCCTCAAACCGGTCGCCTTCGCCCGGCGGACCGTGATGGTGGCCAAAGCCAAAGGGGCCGGGACGAAAATCAGAACCGTCATTGATCAACACCGCGACGCGCCGTTCGAGTTCGCCATCAATCTGCTGCAAGCGCGTCAGCCGCTGCAACTGGTAGGTGGTGACCCCAAAGCCAGCCAGGATCACCAAGAGAAGAAAAGCGAACCAGAAGAGCAGCCGGCCGCGGATGGAACGGATGATCATGACACCGGTTTTTCAACGCAATACCCCTGCCCCCGCCGGGTGGCGATCAGCTCGGCGCCGAGTTTTTTGCGGATGCTGAAGATGTGCACATCCATCAGGTTGGAAAGGGTGTCGTCATTTTCGTCAAAAATATGCTCATACAATTCGGCCCGGGAGACGACCTTGCCGCGATGCACGGCGAGATATTCGAGAATCGCATACTCGCGGGCGGTCAGCGTCACGGGCAGGCCGGCGCGCGCGACCGTGCGGGCGCGGGTGTCGAGGAGGATGTCGCCGAGATCAATATGGTTGGTGGTTTTGTTGGCGCTGCGGCGGATGAGCGCCCGGATGCGGGCCAGGAGTTCGGAAAGATCGAAGGGCTTGACGAGATAATCATCCGCCCCGGTGTCGAGGCCGCGCACACGGTCGGTGTGGCCATCGCGGGCGGTCAGCATGAGGACCGGGGTCTGCTTTTCCTGGCGGAGGCGCGTCAGCAGTTCCCAGCCATCGAGCTTGGGCAGCATGACGTCGAGGACAATGACGTTGTAATCGTAAGTTTTGGCTTTGAACAAGCCGTCATTGCCGTCCCCGGCGGTATCCACGGCATAACCTTCCTCGCGCAAGGCCTTGGCCAGGTTGCGCTGGAGGCGCGGCTCATCCTCGATGACTAGAATTCGCATCGCAGCAGTGTCTTTATTCGAGAGAAGCATAAATAAACCGGCCACCCTCGGCACGTTTTTAATCAGCGGTAAAAGTGTAACAGTTGAAGATTAAAGGAGGATTAAACCCTCCCTGAAAACATATGCAAAATCTGCACCGGTTTAATCCGGGCTTAATCAGAGCATGGTATATTGAGGCGTAATTCGTGATAAAAAATCAGGCCATGAAATGAAAGCCGTCCGCTGCCATTCAGACGGTCCCGGCCGCAGTCCGCAGGCGCTGCCGGTGGATGGACACTTGGCCCGACGACGAACCCATAGAAACCGGTAACATTCCAGCACGATGAAAACTTTCAGCCAGAACCACCTGCGGTCGCCACGCGAAGCATGGGAACTGGCGACTCACGAAGTGCAACTTCCGCTTCCGGCTAGCCGGTGCCTAGCTCCCTCAACGCCGGGGAAATTCCAGGGTTTCCCCGGCTAACTCCAACCACGCACTATTGAATATCCGTCCAGCTCTATCGAAAATCATGATCATTCCCATGGTCTTTTATTTTCCACCGGCCCAAGCATTGACCATCCAGATCCGGTCGGGAACGAGTCTGGCCAGCCAGTTCAGGCTCCGGTGTGCAATAACGGGGCCGGTATGAACGCCCTGATCACCATTTTATTGGTGGCCTGTCTGGGCCTGATCAACCTGATTATTTTTGCCTGCCTAAAGCTGGCGGGAGAAGCCGACCGCCGCATGGAACAAATCAGCGACCGGCCATGGCTGCCGGAGAGGCTGGATTCGGGCTTATATTGAAGACAAATCATGAATGACGAATGACGAATGGCCAATGACCGAACTGATCCATGGTGAAAATTTTTGGAGGGTGCGCAGCCGGTGGCTGTGAATTCCAAAATGCAGCTTGGACAACCAAGCATTGAAATGATGCGACACCGGAGAATTCGCGCCCGTTTGTTTTTAAAAACCCGGACGTCATTCAACCCGCCACTCGAGCAGACCGCCAGACCATTCGGGCTGGAGTTGCACTTCGAGCCGCAGGGCCTTTGCCGTCACCGGGGTAAACGTGACCCGATTGAACCGGTCCATTTCGGTGCCATACGAGGAAGCGCCGGGCACGGGCTGCCAATCCGGGCGGTCGTTGACCGGCTTCCAAGTGGCGCCGTCCAGATAAAGCAGCCGCCAGGATTGCGGCACGCGGCAGTCCGCATGGATACGCCGTTCGTCCCGCCAATAAACTTCCACGGCGGAAACGGACTGCGGCTTTTCAAAGTCATATTGGACCCATTCGCAGGTGCCACGATGGTCCCACCAGGTGAATCGGGGGAGGTGCGCGTCGTCCGATGATTTCGGTATGAGCTGATCGTTCAGGGCCGCCGTGGTGTCGTTGGCAAAACAGTGGGAAGCGGTGGCTTGTGCCTGGCTGGCCAGGGTTGGCGCCGGCCCTGGACTGGACGTTTGGCGCGATTCGGCGAGCCAGACCATCATGTCGGTTGGCTGCCGGTTGGCATTGGCAAAAAACGGGATGGCCAGAAACCCGACTTGGGCGGCGCCGGGCACGGTGGGACTCATTTGGTAAAGCGGGCCGGCCGCAACTTCCGGGGACAGCGCGAGGGCGTTGCCGCGCACAACGACCACGCCCCCGAGCAAACTGGTGCGCTTCTCAGCGGCAAAAGTAGCATCGGGCGGGATTACGAGGCGGCCGAGATTCCCGCCATTATCTATTCCTTCCAAGCAATAGACGAGCGGTCCGCGCTGTAAGGCGACGCGTCCTTGATCCGCCTCGACTTGTGAGTTGGCGTAAACGCGCTGGACAGGCATTGGCATGTTCAATTCAACGGTGTCGCCATTTTTCCATACGCGTTCAATACAGGCGTAACCTTGCCGCCGTTCAAAGTCTTTCAGCAGCCGGCCGTTCACCTTGATTTCCGGCTCATGGCACCAGGCCGGGAGCCGGAGATTGAGCGCCCACTTCGCGGGGCGGGCGGGTTTCACGGTCAGTCTCACGCCGCCATCCCAAGGGTATGCGGTGGCAAGGTGCAGCGCGACCTGGGTGTGGTTCACGACCAGTTTGACCTGGCTGCCGATATAGAGGTTTACAAAGATGCCTCCGTCATTTTGGGCGTAAATATAGCCGGGCAATGCGCCCACGGCTTTCAGAAACATCGGTGGGCAACAGGGGCACGGATGCCAGTCCCAGCGCTGATGTTGAGCACCGGCAGCCAGCGGATTTTCGTAAAAGTAGGAGTTGCCGCGCTCGCCGACACCGCTCAGCAAACCGTTATACAGCACGCGCTCAAGTTCATCCGCGTAGGCGGCAGCCCCGAAAGCGAGGTTCATGTTTTCATGGAAAAATGCCGCGGCCACGGCCGCGCACGTTTCCGCGTAACCGGTGTTGGGGAGGTAGTAATCATCGCCAAACTTTTCGTCGTTCGCCACGGCACCGACGCCCCCGGTCAAATACATCCGGCGCGTGACCATATTGGTCCAAAGCCGCTGCGCGGCGGACAAATATTCCGGGCGCGGCGCGGCGCGGCCGGCGGCCACGAGGCCATTGCACAACAGCATGGCGCGCACAGCGTGCCCCTCGATGGTTTGCTGCTGCACCACGGGGATTTCATCCTGATCGTAAGCGCCGTAATTGTTCCGGCCCTCGTGATGGCCACGCGCATCAATCCAGAATTGCGCCAGCGCAAGAAAACGTTGTTCATCGACGGGCACCGCCAGCCGCGCCTTGAGCTGCGGCTGTTGCTGAAAGAGCTGGCCGAGCTGGACCAGCGCTTCCTCGCCCAACGCGTGGCCAGGGATCAGATTTTGCTTCGGCGGCGGGCCCATCACTTCGGCCATGTGATTGGCCAACTTCACCGCCACTTCCAAGAGCTGTGTTTTGCCCGTAGCACAATAGTAATGCCGGCCGGCCTCGATCAAGGCGCCGGCATTGTAAAGATCATGCTGCCAACGGTCATTGCCTCCATTCGCCCCCCAGCGGTGGCTTGGCTCCTGCAGCTGCGTGTAGGTATTGAGGTAGCCGTCGGGGTCACGAGCCGCCGCCGCCGCGATGTGGTCAATGTAATGGTCCAGCCGGGCGGCGAGTTTCGGGTCTGGTTTGGCGGCGAGAAAATCGGACGCAGCGGTGATCATTTCGTAAAGCAGACCATCGAACCAGGGCGCCTGCCGATGCTCCCCCTGACCGGCGCGCACCTTGTCAAAATTATCCAGCGTGCCGTCGCGATCAAATTTGTCGAGGCAATCGACGATGGTCACCTCGCGCCAGACCTTGAACTTGGGCGACCAGAAGGTGTCCTCGATTTGCACCTGCTGAATTGGCACGGCTATGAGCGCAGGTGTGCTGATTGACTGGGCATTGGCAGCCTGTGCCAGGCACAGACCGGCGAGCCACAGCAAGCAAACTTTATGTCTGATAAACATGACGGTGGAAAATTTGATTTGGATGGAATTTATGGGCCCACACAAAATAGCCGGTCGGGGGCTGGAAGCGCACGTCTTGATTAAGGCGCGGTTCGCCGAGTGGTTGCATCGGGGGAATTCTGGCCGGGATGGGGCGATTGGCCATGAGTTTTTGCGGCTGCCTTTTTGAGATCTGTCGTCCACAAAGCAGGAAGCGTAAAACCCACACGCCAATATTTTACCTTTTAGATGCGGAGAAAAATCTTGCGCTGATACAGCCAAAACAGCAGCCCCCACAGCACCAGCAACACCAGTGAGCCCTGCACTAACGGTGCATAGGCGGTCCCGAGAAACATAAAAGCGGATTCCCCGAAATGCGTGGTCAGACTCTCCACAATAAAGCCTTCCAGCAGATGAGCCAGGCAATAGGCAGCAATCGAATTCGTGCCAATAACGACCAAGGGAAAGGCCCAGCGGCGCCAGGCCAGCAGATCGATCAGCGCATGGAACCCGGCCAGCAGAAGGAGACACCAGCCACCACTGAAAAGCACCCAACTGGGCGTCCAGATGCGTTTGACGAGAGGACAAATGCCGAGGGCGTTCAGCACCAGGCCGGCGATCAGGCCAAGACACCCGGCGAGGGCCAGCCTTTTCACCTTGTCCCAGGGAGCACGGGGACTGCGCAGCAAGCTTCCCGCCAGCAGGCCAAGAATCATCGTGCCGAGGGTGGGGATGAAACTCAAGGTGACATATCCGCCTTCATTGTGAGTAAATGGGTGTGCCCGCGGGAAAAGATTCAAGAACCAGCGATCGAAGGCCCAGGCAAAATTGGTGTTCATACTCCAATGGGCGGAGAAACCCGTGAGGGACTGCACCGCGTTGGGAGCAACGCCGGTCTGACCCCAGTCAAAATGGGCGTCCGGCAACGGATAGCAGGCAAACGCCAGCCAATAGCCGAGCAGAATAACGGTCAGCGCGACCCACGCCGCCCTGCCCGGCCGCAGCGCGAGCAAATACAGAAAACCATATCCCAGTCCGATTTGCGTGAGCGTATCCTCAAACGTCCAATCGGTCTGCGGGTGGCCGACGGAACGCAGAAAAACCCCGAGCAACACCAATACCAAAGCGCGCCAGAAAGCGTGCAGGGTGCGATACGCCGAGGGTTGGCCGGCGGCCGCGCGCCGGGCCAGCGAGAATGGCAGAGTCACGCCGACGAGGAATGAAAAGGAGGGCTGGATAAGGTCATGCAGGGAACACCCAACCCATTCACTGTGGGTTTGCAGATACGCCAAAAAGCGCCAAAATTGGTTCCCGGGCAATGACTCAGCGACGCTGCCAAACTGCAAAACTTCGGCCATCATCAGCAGCATGACCCAACCACGGTAGACGTCCACGGACATCAAGCGCCCCCCCGCGGCAGGCGAAGGAGCGACCGCTTTCAAATCGGGGTTGGCCGGCTCACCAGACTGGCAACTCATAAAAATCTAGCTCCGGCAGGCCACGGCGAATGCGGCGCTCAGCGCAATTCCCCCACCAACTCGGGGACCGGTTCCTCGACCCGCCCGGCCGATTCAACCAGGGCATTCATTTGGTCTTCTTGCTGTTCGATGGATTCCACCAGCTTGAACTGGGTGCGACAGCGGTCGAGGTTGTGACCTTCGCGGTGCGTTTTAAAGTAAGTGTCACCGGCAAGGTAATCGGTCAGGAAGCGCAGGCCGATTTCAAACGTGATCAGTTTTCCCGAAAAAGCCAGAAGCTGCTGCTCCGCCGGGGTGAGGAAATTTGCGGCGGAAGCAAGATAGCCGCGGACCAGGGCCTCAAACATCGGGAATTGCATCGTCACCTTGGACAGATCCCTTTCATCCTCCTTGGCGGGACTGGTGGTGGTGCGCACCATATCGCCAAAATCGTACAAGGCCGAGCCGGTCATGACGGTATCGAGATCAATGACGCAGATGCCTTCGCCAGTCACATTATCGAGCATGACATTATTGAACTTGGTGTCGTTATGGGTGACGCGTTCGGGCAACTTCGCCGCGAGCAGAATCGAAGTAATCGGCTCGCGCCGCAGGGCGAATTCAATTTCGGACCGGGCAAGGCAGGCCCGGTTGGCGACGTCCTTGGCGAGGGACGCCTGGAGGGCGGCAAACCGCTTGGGGGTGTGATGAAAATCTGGAATCGTATCATGAAGCCGGGCTCCGGGCAGGTCAGTGAGCAGCCGTTGGAAACGACCATAGGCGCGGGCGGCTTCAAAGGCCTGCCGCGGGGACTCAACGGCGTCATAGGTCAGCGCCGACTCAATGAACAGATAAGTTCGCCAGTAATTTTCCTGGGCATCGCGATGATAACAAAGTCCATTCCGGGCCGGAACCAGGGTGAGTCCGCGCCGGCTGCAACTGGGCTCGGACGCCACCTTGGCGGCCAGGTGGGTGGTGACGCGCTGGATGTTTTCCATCAAGGCGACCGGCTGCTTAAAGACGTTATGGTTGATCCGCTGCATGATATACCGGACGCGGGCCCCCGCCTGGTCAAACTCGACACAGTACGTGTCGTTGATGTGCCCGCTACCATAGGGGGCGGCCGTTCTAAATTCGCCTTTAATTTCAAATTGCTGCGCCACTGCGCGGACGTCGTGTTTCAAATTCATGACCAAAGTCTTTCGGGCTGATCGCCATTGGCGACGGGTTTACGGATGTCTGCCATGATCAAGGAGCGGCATGGGCGGGAGGCAATGCCCCGCCATGACAATCGTGCGGGCCACACTTTTACGCGGTGCCGGGGCTCGCCAAGCAAGGTATTCACCATGCTGGCTGGAGCGCCCCGGTTCAATTGTGAAGGAAATAGATTCATGTGGTTATTCGCCTTACTTCGTTTCCAAAACCAAAACTTCAAATGGCTTCAGTTGAAAAGTGTAAGGCTGGCTGGATACCAGCTTGAGGGGCGGTTGCGCCCGGTCTGTTTTCCACGGACTGTGCAGACGAAAGGTCTTCACCGCGCCAGCGGGCAGTTCAAAGAGATTTTTAATGTCCGCAACAAAAGTGGCGGGCTGGTCGCCGGGATTGCGCAAAACCAAAATGCCCTTGCGCGGCGTCCAGGAAGCCCAGCCATAAACCTGGTTTAGTTCAGGATTGCCACCGATCCAATGGGTGTCCACGAGCACCGCCGCGTTGGCGCGCGACCACTTGGCGGCTTCGGCGAGGTCATCCCAGTTGTGCTGGTTCATCAGCTTGGGCGTGATATACATTTCCTGCAACTGCGTCCCGTTGCCGAAGAACTCATGGACCTCATCGGCAAAGTCGGCATCGCTGGTGACGGCCAATTTGCTGGCGTTGACCGCAAAAATGATCCCGTGCAGCATGATGGAATTCAACGGATACAGCGGCCCGCGCTGGACCACATTGCGGTAGGTCTCCACGTCGCGATACGTGAGCCATTGCTGCCGGGGTGAGCCCTGGCCGAAAAAGTCATGATCCGCCCCGCCGCGCCAGGTGGAATCCACATACAGGAGCCAGAAGGGAGACGGCCAGGTGCCGGTGGTCTGGTTGATATAGATATCCGGCCGGGCGGCGCGGAGATCCGCCACCAAGCGCAGCATGGCATCGCCATCGCGGGTGAGGCCGGTTTCGTTCGCCTTGGCGCCGGCAGCGAGGCCGTCGAACTTGAATTGATTCACCCCATATTTTTCCACCATCTCGAGGCAGATATCGTGAAAACGCCCGTAGTATTTCGGCCCGGCCAGCGAGAAACCGCTGGCATTGGTTTCAAACCCAAGCGGGCTGGCAAATTTCAGCCGTTGTTCGCGGGCAAGATCATAGCCGCCGAACGGAGACACCCACACGCCAATGCCGGAGTGATATTTTTCGGCGGCGGTCTTCAGCGGGGTGAAACCGCTGGGGAAGCCGCGATGAAATTTCCACAGGGTTTCGTTGTCGTCCCAGCCGTCATCGAACAGGAATGATTCGAGCCGGACGCCACGTTTTTCCACGAGTTCGCGGCCAAACTGGTCAATCGCATCCAAGCTCTCGGCCTCGGTGAATTTCCGGCGATCCCATGCAATGTCAAACCAAGAGTTATAATGCAAGTACTGCCGATACGGATGATCCCGCTCACGTTCGATATAAGCCTGAAACCCGCGCCGGAGCTGGCCTGCGGGCACGACGCCCAGCACACAGCTCTGGGTCAGGGTTTCGCCCGCCTTCAACACGGCATTGCGTAAAAAACTGCAATGCACGGAGGAATCCGCGTCCACAGTATTTCTCGCCATCGGATGTTCATAGCCGAAAAAGAAATTCCCGGCCACAACGGGCGAGCCATCCACGGTTCCGATGGTTTGCGCCGCCGGAACTTTGTCGTCAAACAGAACAATTTCCTTCACCAACACATCCTGACCAAGGGCATGGAGGGTGAGTTCTTCGCGCACATAGGTGGAGCCGGAGCGCAAGCTGACGCGCCATTCGGCGGCAAGTTTTTCATCGGGGGAGAGGAAGCGAGCGATGAGTTGCTGCCCGGCTTCATGCCGGGCCACAGTGGGCGAGCCGGGCTCGCGCTTGAGCGGTTCGATGGCGGGTACGCCGATCAGCTTGAAATCGGATGATTTCAATATGGTGCCGTCACCGAATTCCAGCCGGAAACATTCACCGGCCAGGGTGAGCGAACCGCCGTTCAATTTGTCCACGACCGCGGCGGGGTAAAGTTTGCCATCGGCCATCCGCCACTGCCAGGCGATGGCGTGGTTCTCCAGCGATTTGTCCGCCTGGGCACCCGCGAGTCGCGCGGCTCCGAGCAGGATGAGCAGAGTGATTAGTTTGAGCTGTCGCATATAAATTTTGATGGTGCGGCGATGATCATCTGGTGACAGCGATCCGCACGAACATCTGCGGGCTGGCGGCCAAAGGCGCTTGCAGGCGAAGCGTGACCAGCGAGGTGCCGTCACCATTATTGTGGCTGTCCAACTGCGTGAAACTGGCGGGATTGTTGGTCCACGCAAGCAAGTCAGAGGAGGTTTCCAACCGGTATTGTATCCCGGCCGGAGGGTTCCGCTGGGTATACTGAACTTGTAGGTAATTTTGTCCACCGGTGTTTTGCACGTAGGCCAGTGGCAAACCGGGGTGCGAGGCCACGCGGGGATTCAACCCAAAGGCATATTCAAGGAGATTCGGTATGCCATCGCCGTCCGGATCCGCGCTGTCGCCGCTGATGACCGGGTTGTCGAGTTCCGCCGCAGTGAAGTATTGGGCGCGCCAGTTTTCGTAAGGACCACCGTCGGCAAAGGTGTAGGCGACGCCTGCGGGTATGAGCACGGAGCCCCGGTTGTCCTGCAGGAGAATCCGAATGGTCGCATTTGTGAACACCGGCACGCCGCCGGCATAAAGCGCCTGACGTGAAATGCGCACTTCAAAATTGGTGCCCGCGCCGGCGGGACTGAGCGTCCACCCCAGCCCGCTGACGGTACCGCCATTGAAAACGCCGCTGCGCTCATCATAACCCGCGCCGGATTCGATAATCACTTCCGAGCCAATGGAAAGCCCCGAGGGGTGATAGCCGGTGAGGCTGTTGTTATCAGTGTCGATAAAAACATGGGTATTGAAATCGGCAAACGGCGTCCCGTTCGTATGCAGCGTGAAGCGGAAATAGAGATAATCATTGTCATTGGCCACATAGAGTGCAGCAAAACTGACCGGGGAGGTGGTGGCTGCGGCGGTGGCTAAGGCTGGGATGTTGGACCAGTCGGGGGTGGCGCCATCGATGCTGATGTGAGCGTAGGTGGGCGGAGGTGAGGGGGCCAGAAGGTAGGGCTGGCCAGTGGTCCCGCTAACTTCATTGCCACGACTGTCTTGTAACAACAGACGGAACTGGTTGCTGGTAAAGACGGACTGGCCTCCGGGATACATGGAGGCCAAGGAAAGGCGGAATTCGAATTCAGTATTGGAGCCGGACGGGGCCAGAAGCCAGTCGGTTCCCGAGACGGTTCCCTCATTAAAACCGCCGTTGCGCTGGTCGTATCCGGTGGCGCCTTCAATCATCAATTCGGAGCCGAAGGAACTGCCGGTGGGATGAAAACCGGTGAGAACGTTATTGTCGCGATCCACAAACAGGTGGGTATTGTAGTCTGAAAACGGCGCGGCGGGGGCATGCAGGGTGAAATGGCAATATAAGTAGCTGGTGTCGTTGGCATACTGGACGTTGATAAAATTCAAGGGATTGCCGTCCACGGTGCCATGAAACGTCCAGGGGATGTCGATCCAGTCGGAGAAATCACCATCAATCGTGATGTGCCGGAACGTTCCCACCGTGCCGTTGGTTCCCGCCACGGCGGCCAGCACCACGGTGTTGGTGTCTTCGTGGGCGGGGCTGGCGCTGTCTTCGGCGCGGATGGCGAACTGATACGTCACGCCATTGCTAAGTCCCAGCACCGTATATTCATAGGGATAGCTGCCGGGCCCCGTGCCCAGCATATAGCTGGCCGGGATGGCTGGAATTACATGCGTGAGCTTGGTGGCCGAGGCAAAATCCAAAGCTGCCTGGCTGGTGTAATATAGATTGTAGCGAACCGGCCCGGTTTGGTCCCGGGCGACATCCCAACGCACGGTGACAGATTGATTTCCACCGACCGCTTCCTGGACGCCGATGCGGGGCGCGGGTTGAACGGCGGACTGGGCGGCGGTGCTGTCCCATGCGGGCGGCTGGGTATCCGCGTTGGTGGCCAGCCATTGGCTGGCGCCGGTGTTGAAGGCGCTGGTTAGCGAAGCATCGGTGCGATACAGCGGCCAGCCTTGAATGCCCATGGTCTCCTTAAAGTCTTGAGCGATAACGGCGGCGGTTTGTGGCGGCGTGCTGTTGTAATCCAAGGCCAACACCGTAAAACCATCAGGCCGACCGGCTTCGGCGTTGAGCTTGGGAGCATAATCGTACTTGTTGTCCGGAAAATATATGGTGGGCAGGCCGGAGTTGCCGCTATCGGTGTAATAGCTCTCGAACAAGATCAGGTTGAGGTCCGCCCGCAGCGTATAGGCATACGTCTTAAAGTTTGGGTCGTAAAAGAAGAGGCCCCGGTTGCCGAGCAACAATTTGGTGGGATAGTTGGTGCTGATGCGATGAACCAACGCCTGCATGCCCGGGGCCGTCCATTCATAAGTGGTTGCACCAAAACTGTTCGGTGCCGCCGTATCGAGGGTATCCAGAAAGACCCCGTCGCAATTATATTTGTTGCCGACGGTCGTGGTTAAAATCTCATCCAGCCCCGCATCTCCGTCGGTGGCTTTGGTCATGTTTTTCAACACGGTCCACCAAGCGGGCGCGCCGGCATTGACATAGCAGCCGCCAAACGTGGAATTGCGATCGGGAATGCCATCGGCATTCGCCTTGGTATCAAGGTAATAGGAGGCATAGCCGGTTCCACCAGGAGATGGCAGGCCCAGCGCATTTGTGATGCTGGCCAGGGACACACTGTCGGAGGCGCGGGGATCGACCCGGGGCCCCTGCCCATCACCAACCACGGGCAACGTCACATTGGGGCGGTTATCTTCGCCAATGGAAATATAGGCCAAAACGAACACGTCATCCGCAGTACCAGCCAGATTGTCCGGGCCGCGCCGGATGGTGGCGATTTGGGCGGCGGTGATGTTGCTCTGGGGATGCAGGATCACCAACCGGTAGTTATTGCGGGCAAAATCAACCAGGGTGGCATTCCAATTACCGTAATAAATGAGGTAGGACGTGGTGGTGTTGAATCCGGTAAGCGGACCGCTGCCGCTCGCTGCCAGAGGATTTCCAGCAAGTAAAATCAAGCCAACCAAAAGCCAGGTGGATAATGGCTGGCAGACCAGTTTTCTGACGGCTTTTCGAAGCGTTTTAATCACTGATTGCGTTCTTTCAATGGGAACATCCGGTTCGGTCCATAAATCATCTTATTGGGCCAGGACCGTGCCGGTGGGAGCGGGTATGGCAGCCGGTGGCGTCCAGCCGGCATGCCAGTTCAACGTCCACAAATCCGCCAGCTTCGTGCTACTCGCATGTCCGTCAAAAAATATGACATTGATTGATCCGCGCAGGCCGTCGCTGGTGGTGATGCTGGCCGGAGCGGGGGCGCGTCCGCCATGCCGCGCGATGGTATATCGCCCCATATCTTTGCCGACGGCGGCATTTCCGTTATACAAATCCTTGGAGGGACCGGAGGTTTCAAAGGGAAAGCTGTCCCAGGTGATGGAATCGGCCATCACGGGCACGCTGCTTGGATTGGCAACGCTCGATTCCGTTTTGTATTGCCAGGAAGGCGACGCGCCAAACAGGTCTTGCGGTCCGATGCCAATTCCCCCGCTGGGTGAAAACAGGTTCGGGCTGCTATAGAGCCAGCCGTTAAAGGCATAGCTGCCGACATAGCCGGGAGCCGCCGCACCCCAGTACCAGGTTTGATCGCCCCGGCCATAGAGGGCTTGCGGGCCAAAATCCGTCCGCGTCGTTGGCTTGTTGGCCACCGGGCAGACCACGATATTGCTCGCATGAGAATTGTAAATAAGAACGTTCTCGATCCAGAGACGGCCTGGGTCATAAGGATAGGATCTGCCAAAATCGCCCACATACATCACATGGGCGATGCCGATTTGACGCGAATCGTTGACGCAGGAAATATTTTTGGCCCTTTGCTTGGCCGATGAGAGCGCGGGCAACAGCATCGCCGCCAGAATGGCGATGATGGCGATGACCACCAACAGTTCGATCAGGGTGAATCCGGGCCTTCCACCTTGGTCTGACCGGTTGGCAGCGCGGGACGGCAGGCCGAGTCTGTTTATTAGCTTCATGCTTAATTATTGGCTGGTGGTTTTTTATTGAGGGAGGCGCAGAAATTTCCACGCCTCCCGCCGGAATGGAGTCATTGGGTCAACCGGAAAAACTGTTGCGCATCCGTGGCAGGGACCACATAAGGACTCGTGGCGGAAGGCAGATTGGTCCAGACGGCGCCGGTCAGCGCCGGGGACTGCTGCAATATGCCCGGCGCATCCCAAACCAACGCCACCTGTCTGCCCGGCAGCGGGAACATGGCCACCTGGCCGAGCGGCAAGGGAGCGACCGTGGCGGTGATCAGATTGGTATAAGCAATCAGGCCATTATTCGGCGCCTGGTCTTGAACCTGAAAACTTGGATTCATGCCTTGGAACAGAAATTTAAACCCATTGGTTGAAAACACCATGCTGCCGTCCTCGCCAAAGGTGGCGGTTTTGGAAATTTGGAATTCGAAGTTGGTTCCCGGCACCTGCGGCAGGCAAAGCCAGTTCAAGCCATTGATACCAAAACCATCCACCAAACCATTGCCGATGCCACCATCCTTCTGCTGGTAGGAATAACCGCTTTGAATCAACATGTCGGAACCGATGGCGCTGTAGCCGGTGCCGGCATCGTTATCGGTGTCGAAGAACATGTTGACGAAGGTGGGAAAATGACCGGCGGTTAAATCCGCCCAGAGCGTAACCCGAAAATAATAATTGTTCGCATCATTATATACGTAAACCTCCTTAAAATCTGCGGCATTGACGGCCGCGCTGGGCGCGTCCGTGCTAAACACCGGGGTAATGCCGCTCCAGTCACCGAAAGAGCCATCGATGGTGATGGCACGCGCGAATTGACCACTAACGTGGGCGAGGTTGCCAAAGACATCCTTCACGCCATTTACTTTCAGGGTGTAAACCGTACCAAAATCAAGGCCAACCCCGGTGGTCAAAGTGACCTGGGCGGGGTTGCCCGGATTGGGGGTTGCCGAAAGCACCGTCACCCCGGGGGTGACGGAATAATTGGCGATGTTCCCCGCCGTCGCCGCCTCCACGGGTTTGGAGAAGGTCACGAGAATTTGGTTGGGCGTGGTGGAAATGGCAATAATATTTGGCGGGATGGTGTTCAACAAAACGGTCAGGTTGACCAGGCTGCTATTCGTGGTGGAGGCGGGGTTGCTGACGACCACCTGGTACACACCAGCGTTGGTGCCGTAACTTGAGGCAAGGTAGTAAGTGGCGTTGGTGGCTCCGGGAATGGGATTGCCGCCCAACAGCCACTGATAGCGAATCACGGGGGTGCCGGTCGCGCTGACGCTCAAGGTGGCAGGATTGCCTTCCAGGGCAATTTGACTCACTGGCTCCGTGGTAATGACAACCGGGATGTTGCTCACGGTTAACGAGGCGGCCCGGGTGGTGGCCACAGAAAATGAATTGCTCACTTGCAAGGAATAGGTGCCAACGTCGTTGGTCAGCACAAAAGGAATCGTGTAGGTTGAAGCCGTCGCCCCCGCGATGGCGTTCGTGCCGTTGAAATACCATTGATAGACAAGCGGGCCGCTGCCCATGACTTCCGAAGTGAAGGTAGCGGCGTCGCCGGCAAAAACTGACTGATTGGCCGGCAGGTTGGTGCTCACCACGAGCGCGGGAAATTGCGTGGCGGCTTTCAGCGACAGGCCAAACACCATTTCGGCACTGCTGGCCGGTGCCTGATGCGTCTCAACTTCCAAGATATTGTCCCCAATCGCCGCGGGTTCCAGGCCTGACGCGTCGAGGCCAAAAACATCCGCGCGGCCGGCTGGAAAGTTCGTGCCAGTGGCCGCTGAACCAAAGGCGACCCCGCCTTCGGCCAGGCGAATTCTTCTCATTTCATGCCCGTTCAGATAATAAACCGCGCCATCGCTCAAATAGTTGGTGACCACGAAAGCGACATTGGCAACCTCGTTGGTCCATTGGAAATGCGTGCGAAAATAATAAGTTGAGGGTCCGCCGGCCAAGGCGGTATGGATGGCGGGATACGACGCGGGCGAAGGGGTATACCCAAATAAACCCGTGCCAGCCGTCCAACCAGCGGCGGTGTCGTCGTAAGCCTGATCCAGCCAGTTGGTGCCGAGGTCGGTTCCAGAAGCATTCACCTGCCAGGAGGTGTTGTTGAGCGAGATCAGCGTGCTGTCGGAAGTGGGCGGCGGCGGCGTGGATACGAGCGTGTAAACAAACCCGCCGCCGGTGGGCACAAATTCGCTGTTGGCATAGCTGGTGTTGTCGCCTTCGAGCAGCAGCGACAAAGTGCTGCTGGAAAACACCGGGGTGCTGTCCGCGGCGTAAGTGGCTCCCAGAGAAATAACCAGTTCGAAATCGGTGCTGTCTGCGGAGCCGGCAATATTCCAACCCAAATTGTTGATGCCGCCCTCATTGAAGCCGCCACTTTTCTCCTGATATCCCCCACCCCACTGAATGAGCATTTCCGAACCGAGGCCACCGACCGCGTAGCCGGTGCCAGTGGCATTGTCGGCATCGATAAAGATGTTGTCGAAGGAATTGGCGAATGCCGCGCGGGGCGAATACAGGGTGAAGCGGATGTAAAGATTGGTCTGGTCGTTGGCAATATAGACATTTTCATACTGGATGGCGTTGGCTGCCCCCACGGCGGCGGTGTAGGCCAAAGGCACGCCCGTCCAATCGGCGAAGGATCCGTCGATGGTGATATGTTTGAAAGTGCCCGGCACAGTAGTCTGGGCGAGGGCGGTTAAACCGCCGGCGCAAGCCAGTCCGATTCCTAACAGGATACTTTTTAGTTGGCTGGTTTTCATGAGGGTTGGGTGGTGGTGAACAAGGTGTTAAATGGCCATGGGTTGCTGATTTATGGTTACGCGGTGGTTGGTTCTGACGAAAAATCTACGGGCAAAAAACAGGAGGCCCAACCCGGCCATCGCGAGGGTGGATGGCTCCGGAACCGGTTGGGGGGCAATGGTGTAACTCAGGGCCCCGTAATTCACCCAGGCCGGGAGGGAATCGCCGGTGCCAGTCTCGGAAGCCAGTTGCACGCCGAGGGTGGCGCTATCAAGGAGGGACACACCCGTGTAAGCGCCGGACACACCAACGGTGTTCAGGGCGATCCGAAATTCAAAATCAGTTCCCGGAATCGAGCTGGCGCCATACGCGACACTGGCACTCAGGGTACCCTCGTTGAAGCCGCCGCCAGCCTCCTGATACGCCTGGTCGCCAATGATCATCACCGAAGAACCGAAATTCGGGTTGCCAAAGGGATGAAAGCCGGTGGTGCTGTTGTTGTCGTTGTCGAGCCAGATATAAGTATTCCCGGCGGAAATCGGATCGGCCGGCTGCTTGAGCAGAATGCGGATATACAAATAGCTGGCATCATTGGCGAGAAATACGTTCTGATAGTCGACTCCCCCCGGGTTGTTCACGCCATCCTCGTCGGTGTAGGCCGGAGCAATTCCAGCCCAGTCGGCGGTGCTGCCATCGATGGTGATATTGGCGAAGTTGCCAGCAAAGGCGCTGGCACCAAAGGCACAGACGAGTCCGAATCCGGTTAACCGCCGCTGAATGGTTCTGAGCTTCATGGGGTGTGAGTTGAATTGGGGTTCGTGGTTGTTGTTTTGGTTATTTCGGAATTACGGAGCAAGGAATGTCACCGGTTAACGTCCAAAACACAGCCACCTCCAGATGGTTTGCTTTGATGTTATGTGGCTCCTTTGCCATTAAGTAAAGGCACAATAGCCATAAGCCGGCGCGGTGTCAACATATTTTATCTCGTGATAAATGAGGATAGTCCCAGCGCCAGCCGCCGGACCCAAGCGCGGCTGAACCCAGCCCTTGGTTTGATTCTTTGCCACCGCAGGCTGGGTTTAAAGGCAAAGCATGTCCACGAAGCAACTATCCCCTGCCCTGCCCATGAACCTCGGTTCAAGCGGAGGCTGTTGTGATCAGGGGGAAGTTTGTTTTTTTGCGAGTTTTTGCAGCCAGCGCGTCTCTGTTTCCAAAACTCTGGCGGCATAGGCTTTGAGCCCTTGCTCCACATACCGCCAAGTGCGTGGCTTGGACGCCCCCTTGGAGCGCGGTCGTCTGCGGGGCACCAACGTTCGAGCCAGGAGTCGCTTACGATTTACCCAGCGATGGTGCCAAGACACGTTGCTGCGGCCGGGACGGGCGCGCTCCGGCGCGATAGTTTATCCCGCCGTCCTTCGAGCAGGTCAGGCCACAACGACACAGACGGTAAAACAACAAGGCCAGTTTATGGGCCACGGCCACATGGGTGGCCTAGCCGCCGATCCGCCCCCGCACGCGCCGGTAAAACTGAGCCAACGCCTTGACCACGCTGTTGGCCAGTCCCCGCGCCGCCGCACAACACATTCGCCCGGCCCGCACGGGGTGTGCCAGTAGCAGGGCAGGCGGGCTGCCAGCCCGCGATACAGCCGACTGCCAGTCGGCGCTACGACCGAGATCAATCTATACCCGCATTCAACGGCGACGATGAATCGTGGGTTGCGCGCCCCCGGCAAATGGATTATTGGTCTCGCATCTGTATGAGGCGAAACGTTTTTTTGACCGGGCTGTTGCTGGCCGGAGCCCTGCTTTTGCTTCCGGGATCACGTGGGTATTTTCAATCATCTGGTGGGAAAGCCCCAATGGCTTCGGCCAACCCCGCCAGCCATCCACTCCCGACCCTGCTCCAATTGCCCGGGCAAATTTACGCCGGGGCACGCCAGTTGCCAGCGGCGGAGGCATCCGCGGCTGACTTGGGTTTGCCAGTGGACTTGGATCGCGCTGCCATAGAGCCGGGAGCTTCGCCCGCAGCGCCAAGCAAAAAGCGCCCGCCCCAGGTTTCCCTGGCTGATTTGGCCGCCCCGGATTTGGCGCGCTTTAGCGTTCCCCTGCCCCAAGCGGATACCTTGAGCGAGCGCCATTATCAGGAGCGCTGGTTGGGGCGGCTGCAAACTGCGGACAAAGTCATCCATTGGTTTAACCCGGAGACGGTCCTGGTGAAGTTTCTAAATGCCCAGCACGTTGCGACTTTGAGGGTTGGCGCGGGGGAGGAACTGCTGGCGGCTCAGGCAGTGGCCAAGCGGAGCGATGTGACATTTGCCGAGCTGGATCTGTTTCAAAAGCGGGCGGCTTTTCCGGATGACCCGCTGATGGCGAGCCAGTGGCATCACCAAATCTTGGGCAGCGTCAGGGCGTGGGCTTTGAATACGGGGCAAGGCTATATCCGCCTGGCGATGGTGGACACGCCGTTCCAGATGAACCATCCGGATCTCGCGCCGCACGTGGCGACCGGCTGGGATGTGGATCAAAACAGTGCGGTAACGAACAGTTCCGGCATTGCCCACTCAACGCTCGGGGCCGGGCTGGCGGCGGCGGTCATCAATAATGGGTTGGGCGTGGCAGGGATGGGCAATTGCACGATCGTTCCGATCAATATTAACGGTTCGATCAGCGACATGTATGCGGCCGTAATCTGGGCGGCGGATCATGGTATCCGGGTGGTGAACATCAGCTGGACGGGCGGCGACAGTGGCACGCTCAATGTGGCGGGCGCGTACTTAGCCACCACGGCCCGGGGCATTCTGGTGATGGCGGGCGGCAATCCCGGGGTGCCGGTCTATACGACCAATCAGCCGGACATTTATTGCATTTCCATGACGGACGCGGCGGACAACATGGGGTCGTTGGCGGGCGTGCAGGTGGATTTTGCAGCGCCGGGCGCACAAGTTTATTCCACC
>Ga0302321_100000344_pt1 | contig 40793 bp, 45 predicted proteins | sample Fen_T0_1_FD_202505 | JGI IMG/M metagenome (GOLD analysis project Ga0302321, IMG submission 202505) | Peat permafrost microbial communities from Stordalen Mire near Abisko, Sweden - Fen_T0_1 | ecosystem: Environmental > Terrestrial > Soil > Wetlands > Permafrost | place: Sweden: Abisko... | reverse complement strand
TAATAGGTCTTTGTATTACGTTGATTGCATTTCAAAACAAAGCTAATTACCGTTTCTTCAGAGCGAATCGAAATTTATTGACAATATGTTTGATAGGGCATATAGTTTTGACTCGCTACTAAATATCAGAGGAAATTATTATGAATAAAGCAACTTTCTACCATGCCGGTTGTCCAGTTTGTTTAGGGGCAGAACACATGCTCGCCGAAGCTATTGACCCTAAATATCAAATTGAAAGTGTTCATTTGGGTGAAAATACTGATCGTATATTAGAAGCAGAAAAAGCCGGAGTGAAATCAGTTCCGGCGCTTGTATTGAATGACCAAGCCTTTCATATTAATTTTGGCGCATCCATAGAGGATTTAAAACATTAAATAGCCATAAAAATTCGGGATGGAGAACAAAGCCAGGGCTTTGCAAACGAGATTTTGTGCGCTTATGCGCTTAAATGTTGGCTTGCAAGTCCTGTCTTTTTATTTTAGTGGATTAAAGACTGGTCGGAAACGGCAGTTAAATACAATCTAAGCCATGTTGACGTGGAAATTGGTCGAACACGATGTGAATTTGCGAGGAACCACATGAATCTTAAACAAATATTTGCGGCGCTGCTGTTTTCTTTATTTTCTTTGACCACTGTTCATGCAGCGGGTAATCCGGTTGGTGAAGATTTTACGATGCTCCTAGCCCTTTGCGACGATATGCTTGAATTGGCTCAAAAGCGGAACAATCAAGGTTTTGTTGAAACAGTAGATGCTGCGTTAAGACTTTCAGAAGCGCAAAGAAGAGACAACTCAATGGCAATAGACCGTCTTAGGCCTAAGTTGAGATCTGCTAAAAAAGCCGTAAAGGGAGGTGATTTTGACGCGGGTATCGGGTTTGTGGAAGAAGCTAAAGTACTAATGAAACCTGCCGCGTCAGATTGGGATGGTGGTTCTTGATTGACATGGTATTGGCCGCTTGCCATTAATAATCGTTGGCCCGATCACAAATAAGGATGTTTGCCTACAGTTCCTACTGTACTCGCTGGATTTCTCAGCTATCGGTGCAGGATGAGCTCCATCACCAGCTTGATACCAAAATAAGCTAACAGTAAAAACATAAACCCTAGCAAAGTCCATTTGATAGCCGTTCGTCCCCGCCAGCCGTAACGGCTACGTCCAATCAGTAAACCGGAAAAGATTAGCCATGCCACAATAGATAAAAAAGTTTTGTGTGCGAGGTGCTGGGCGAATAAATCTTCCAGAAAAATGAAACCACTGGCTAGCGCAATGCTCAGGAAAAAAAGTCCCGCGCCTATCATCTGAAATAGCAATGACTCCATGCTTTGCAGCGGCGGCATGGATTGTATAAAACGTTTTGGGGGATGGCTTTTAAGCTGTTGGTTTTGAATGGCGAGCAGTATGGCTTGTACAGCAGCAATGTTCAGCAGGCTGAAGGCAATAATCGAAGATAAGATGTGGGTGTTCATTTGCCAGTTATGGGTATCAAGAGAACGTTGTTTTTCCGGAAAAAACAATTCCAGAGCCAGCATTAGCGCAGTTACGGGAAAAAGAAAGATACCCAAATTTTCGACCGGTTTGCTCAGTATTGCTAACAGCAAAAGCAGGGCAACAATCATTGAAATCAGCGAAGCCGTACTAAAAAAACTAAAATTGAACCCCGCGTTTTGGTAGACGAGAAGGGCTGTGTACGAAACGTGTAAAGCAACTGCCCCCCACGCACATGCGAGTGCAGCACGTCTTGATTTGTCCTGGGGTAGTGGTCTTATTATCATGACAGCGCTGCTTAAGTAAGCGCAGATTGCGATAGTGGCAAGTATGGTGGTGTTCATCAATGTGCTTATATCTGCTGTTATCATTTGCTGTAATCAGAATCGTATTTTTACTTCACAGTGTTAGCAGCGTTTGTTAGTCTTGTTTGATTACCATTTTGGGAATCGTTACCTGTTCGAGTTGCCCACCGGATGCAATAGTGACAATGGCTATGTTAATATACCTCATTTATAGTCCTAACGCATTTGCGGCAGGAATGTTTCCCCCAAAAAACTAAAGATCAGGACATGTTTGATAATTTAACCGACCGATTAACCAGTACCCTTAAAAAAATCAAAGGCCAAGGCCGTTTGACCGAAGATAACATCAAGGATACTTTACGCGAAGTACGCATGGCTTTGCTAGAGGCCGACGTTGCCCTTCCTGTCGTCACGGATTTTATCGAACGGGTCAAGGTCGGCGCTTTAGGTCAAGAGGTACAGGCTAGCTTATCGCCAGGCCAGGCGATGGTGAAACTGGTTCAAGCCGAACTGGTTAAGGTAATGGGCGATGCCAATGAGAAACTTAACCTCAATGCCGTACCACCTGCCGTTATCTTGCTGGCTGGTTTGCAAGGTGCGGGTAAAACCACGACTGTGGCCAAATTAGGCCGCTGGCTTAAAGAAACCCAGAAGAAAAAAGTGGGCGTGGTCAGTGTGGACGTTTACCGTCCCGCAGCTATCAAACAATTAGAAACACTGGCAAACAGCCTTTCCCTGGATTTTTTTGAAAGCGACATCTCCCAAAATCCGGTCGAAATTGCCCTGCAAGCAATAGACGCAGCCAAGAGAAAATTCCTGGATGTCATCATCGTCGATACGGCAGGCCGCTTGCATGTCGATGACGGCATGATGGCTGAAATCAAGGCATTGCACGCCGCCATCAAGCCGATTGAAACCCTGTTTGTTGTCGATAGCATGACCGGTCAGGATGCGGCGATAACTGCCAAAGCGTTCAACGATGCCTTGCCGCTGACTGGCGTAATTCTTACCAAAGCCGATGGCGATGCGCGAGGCGGTGCAGCCCTGTCGATACGCCACATTACAGGCAAACCGATCAAGTTCATTGGTATGGGCGAGAAAACGGATGCTTTGGAACCTTTCCATCCTGATCGACTGGCTTCCCGTATTTTGGGCATGGGCGATATGCTCAGCCTGATCGAGGAGATGGAGCAGAAGGTCGATAAGGAAAAAGCCGAGAAATTTGCCAAAAAAATCCAAAAAGGCAAAGCTTTTGATTTTGAAGACTTTCTTGAACAGCTACAGCAAATGCAAAGCATGGGCGGTGTGGCTTCCATGCTGGATAAATTGCCCGGCATCAATAGCGTACCCAAAGCCATGAAAGAGCAGGTCAACGACAAAATGCTGGCGCGGCAAATTGCCGTTATCCAATCCATGACCAAACAGGAAAGACGTTATCCTGATTTGATAAAAGGTAGCCGAAAACAACGTATTGCAAATGGTTGTGGTCAAGAGTTGCATAATGTTAACTTGATACTTAAGCAATTTCTGATGATGCAGAAAATGATGAAGAAATTAAAAACAGGCAATATATCCAATATGATGCGCGGCATTAAAAACAACGTCCGTGGTATGCGTAGGTAATGTTGTCCGGTTAGAAAGCTGGATTTTTTGTGCATCAAAAACAATTTATTCTTCACTTATTAGTAATTTCGCGTAGAATAGGCGGATTGATTTTGGCTGAATATTTTTGAGGAACTTATAAAAAATGGTAACTATTCGTCTTTCCAGAGGTGGTGCGAAGAATCGCCCTTTTTACCATGTTGTTGTAACAGACAGCAGAAGTGGTCGTGATGGTCGTTATATTGAGCGAATTGGGTTTTTCAATCCAGTGGCTCGTGGCAACGAAACCAAATTGTCTTTGGACAGTGAGCGAGTCGTTTACTGGAAATCCAAAGGCGCACAGCCTTCTGACCGAGTTGCAAAATTGATAAAAGATGCCCAAAAAGCAGTTGCTTAAGCCAGCTTTTTGAAAACAGGTTGTCCAATCAAGACCTAATTAATGTCGGAAAAATTTCCGGCGTTTTTGGTTTAAAAGGCTGGGTAAAAGTATTTTCTTACACAGAACCCAGAGAGAATATCCTTAGCTACAAGCATTGGTTACTTAAAAAAGGTAGTCAGGATAAATCGGTTAAGGTAATAGGCGGTCAGCTTCAAGGTAAAGGCGTAGTTGCCCAGATTGAAGGTGTGACCGACAGGGATCAAGCCCTACTCCTAATGGGTTGGGATGTATATATAACCCATGACCAGTTACCAACCCTGGCAAAAGGGGAATATTACTGGACAGATTTAGTGGGCCTGGACGTTGAAAACCTGGAAGGGTTTCAACTAGGTAAAGTTGATAGCCTGTTTGAAACAGGTGCTAACGACATTCTTCTTGTTAAAGGAGAACGAGAACGCGCATTGCCCTTTATTAAAGGTCAGACGGTAATATCCATTGATGTTGTCGCGGGCAAGATTGTCGTCGATTGGGATCCTGATTTTTAGTGACATCCATGCGTTTCGATGTCCTTACCTTGTTTCCAGAAATGATTGTTTCTGCGGCGGGTTATGGAATAACAGGCAGGGCTCAAGAACGCGAAATTGTTACATTGTCGGCCTGGAATCCAAGGGATTACACGACCGATAAGCACCGCACAGTGGATGACCGCCCCTACGGTGGTGGCCCTGGGATGGTGATGAAATACCAACCCTTGCACGATGCACTAACTGCTGCGAGGCAAGCAGGTTCAGGTTCAGCCAAAGTGGTGTATTTAAGCCCACAAGGCAAACCGATTACTCAGGCTTTGCTGACTAAAGCTTGTGAGGAATCGCAGCTTATACTGGTTGCAGGCCGCTACGAAGGGCTCGATGAGCGCTTTGTCGAGTTGGATTGCGATGAAGAGTGGTCGATTGGTGATTATGTCATCAGCGGCGGTGAATTGGCGGCTTTGGTAGTCATTGATGCAATAACGCGGTTATTGCCCGGTGTGTTGGGTGATGAAGATTCAGCCCAGCAAGACTCACATGTTGATGGTTTGTTGGATTATCCTCACTTTACCAGACCTGAACAGGTTGAGGGTGTTGCGGTGCCTGACGTGTTATTAAGCGGCAATCATGCAGATATTGACCGATGGCGCACAAAACAAGCATTAGGCAGAACGTGGCAGAAGCGCCCAGATTTGCTAAAAGGGAAAGCATTAACAGCGGAACAGGAAAAACTGCTGAAAGAATTTATAAATCAAGTTGAATTGAATTAAACACAGGTGTGGTAATGAGTAACATAATTGAAGCATTAGAAAAAGAACAGCTAAGACAGATTCCTGATTTTGGCCCCGGCGACACCGTTGTAGTGCAGGTTAAAGTCAAAGAAGGCGAGCGTGAGCGAATTCAGGCTTTTGAAGGCATAGTCATTGCAAAACGTAATCGCGGCTTGAACTCTGCATTCACTGTGCGAAAAATTTCCCACGGCACTGGCGTAGAGCGGGTATTTCAAACCCATAGCCCAATCATCAGCGAGATTATTGTTAAGCGCCGTGGCGATGTCCGCCGCGCTAAATTGTATTACTTACGTGATCTTACCGGTAGGGCAGCACGTATCAAAGAAAAATTGTAAGCTAATTTTTTACAGTGATTCCTTTAAAGGCAACGTTAAGTTGCCTTTTTTATGCGTGAAGAAAACGTATCGGAGTAAGCTATAACATCACTTTTTTTGCTATAGATTCGTTTATTTTGAACACGGCTCTAGTGAATGGTATGATTCTATCGGTGTCGATAATTTTCGGTATCAATAACACTAACGAAACCAAAGGAATAGTTATGAAACAGTATGTAGCAGAGTTTTTCGGTACGTTTTGGTTGGTTCTAGGCGGGTGTGGTAGTGCAGTGCTTGCCGCTGCATTTCCTGACGTAGGTATCGGTTTGTTGGGCGTGGCGTTTGCATTCGGATTAACTGTTTTGACGATGGCATATACCATCGGTCATATCTCCGGTTGCCATTTGAATCCGGCGGTATCAATCGGGTTGTGGGCAGGTGGCCGTTTCCCTGCAAATAAATTGTTGTTTTACATAATTGCACAGGTTGTGGGCGCAATAGTTGCTGGCGGAGTCTTGTACCTTATCGCCAGTGGCAAAGCAGGATTTGACGTTACCGCAGGGTTTGCCTCCAACGGATACGGTGAGCATTCGCCCGGCGGGTATTCCTTGACGGCAGCTTTGATAACAGAAATTGTCATGACCATGATGTTTCTGCTGATTATTTTGGGGGCTACCGATACTCGCGCACCACAAGGTTTTGCGCCGATTGCAATTGGGTTGGGGCTCACTTTAATTCATTTAATCAGCATACCCGTCACTAACACGTCAGTGAATCCAGCAAGAAGCCTGGGTGTGGCACTTTACGTGGGTGACTGGGCGATGGCACAACTCTGGTTGTTTTGGGTTGCGCCTATTGTTGGTGCTTTGCTGGGCGCGGCGATATATCGTTATCTGTCTTGCCCTTGCGAAGAAAAGTAAACAAATCCTGATTTACACAATTCACCGATGCGGTAGTTAGTTTCGGTGGATTGTGGCTAGTTGTGTAGCAACATGGCTATCATTGTGAATTGTGCATATTCATGGCTTCCACGCTGGAGCGATAAAAAGCCGGATGCCATAAAGAAGCTATGAATAAGTCCTTCGACAAGCTCAGGACGAACGGTAATGGGTTGATTCCGTTTGTTCTGAGCCCTTAGGCTACGCTCGGGAGAGCTTTGTCGAACTATGAATATCGTTATTATTGCGAATTGCTCATATCAATCTCGGCAAAATAACGGATCAAAAAATCCACAAAAGTCGTTAATTTTGCAGGCATAAACCGTCTTTGTAAGTAGGTAGCGTAAATCGCCAAGGACGGAATACGATTATCCTGCAATATTTCCACCAGTTTACCTTGAGCAAGATAAGTGGCCACAGCAAGCTCCGGCGCTTGCGTTATGCCCATTCCCAAGGCCGCCGCTTGACACAACGCCCTGCCATTATTTGACGCGAAACGCCATGTTGTTTTGACTTTGACTTCATCGTTTCCAACATTAAAAATCCAGTAATCTTTGTGCGGCGTATCGGTATTGTAAAGGCAATGATGGAACTTTAATTCCTCAATAGTCTTGGGTTCGCCGTATTGCACGATATAGGTAGGCGAGGCGTAAGTACATAGTCGGGTTTCGGCGATTTTTCTGGCAACCACGCCCAAATCAAGGCTATCAGTTACCAGAATAGACAAGTCAATACTACCCTCGCTCAAATTTACCTGACTGTTATGCAAGGTCATCATGATCTTAACTTCAGGATAGACTTGCTGATAAGCTTCAATAGCGGGAACCATATACAGTCCGCCAAAATCAATTGAAGCGCTTACCCGTAGTGTACCTTTGACATTCCGTCCTAGCTGGGAGGTGGATTCATCCAGCTCGGAAAAATCATCCAGCAACTGCTTGCTGCGTTGGTAGTATACTTCCCCGGCTTCAGTTAGGCTGATTTTACGGGTAGTCCGGTTTAGCAGCGCAACGCCCAGGGATTCTTCCAGTTGCGCGATGTACTTGCTGATCATCATCGCGGATAAATCCATTTCCCTGGCGACCGCTGCAAAAGTGCCCAGTTCAACAATGCGGCAGAAGGCCTGCATATTATTCAACTTATCCATACTGTAAACTTAAAATTTATATTTTATAAATTTAATCGGCTATTCAAAACTCTGGTTGATGAGTATACACTCTGCCTCGGAGATAGTTAATGCCGCTTGGTTTTTTTCATGTAATATGACGGAGTCAAGCGGCTTTTTATTGCCCGATAAAAATTAATAATAACGGAGCTAATCATGAGTAATATTCTTAATGAAGTGTTATCAGCAAACAGAGACTACGTAAATAATTTTGGCGATAAAGGCTCGTTAGCCCTACCGCCAGCTAGACATTTTGCTATCTTAACCTGTATGGATGCCCGATTGGATCCAGCCAAATATGCAGGATTGTCAGAAGGCGATGCCCATGTCATCCGCAATGCCGGTGGTCGCGCCAGTGACGATGCCATTCGGTCACTGGTTATTTCTTACAAACTGCTGGGTACCTGTGAATGGTTTGTTATTCACCACACCAACTGCGGCATGGAATTGTTCACCAACGAAGTGATGAGTGATCTATTGGGCAGCAGCCTTAAAACTGCGTCTATCGACGAAAGTGGCTGGCACGATTGCTGTGAAGGCCCAGGTTGCGATGAAGGCAAATACATCAATTGGTTGACCATCAAGGAACAAGAAGCCAGTGTGCTTGAAGACGTAACCCGCATCAGAAATCATCCGCTAGTCCCTTCCAACATTCCGGTTTATGGATACATCTACGATGTTACATCAGGGCGATTGGTTGAAGTTCCCGCCGCAACCCAAGCTGGCAGGGCAAGTTAAAAAGCAGGCTCCCAATTTGCACCCGTGTTACACCAATCCCAATAAGTTTTCATTGTTACCTTCTCCAAAGGGAGAAGGCCAGGATGAGGGGATTCATATAACAACTTATTGGGATTGGTATTAAATCTCATGGGTGCAAATGACAGGGTAACTTCCAGTCCAGCCTCGATAACTTCTATCGAGACTTGAAGGGGAATTAAAGTTCTGGTGGGCAGCGCGGTTTTGCCCACCAAAAAACCCAACGGCACACAACAAAAAACCACCCAACCCCGTGAAAGATTGGATGGTTTTGTTGTGGTTTGCCAGTGTGTGGCGGGCAGAAAAGCGTTGCCTAAAGCGCCGTGTTTGATACCCACCCTTGGCTTTGTATAGCGCAATCAATCGACAAACTTGCTGATGTAGCTCAGGCAAATCGGTGTGGATGGTGTTCCAAATCAATTCAAAATCCATCTTAAAATAGCCATGTGCGACACGGTTGCGCATGGCGACCATCAGTGTCCAGGGAACTTCTGCATGAGCTGCGGTAAACGTGGCATGATAACGTTCGATGTTACGCGCTGCCTCACCGATAATCTCGAAATTTCTGATGACAGCATCCTGGGTCTTTTCATCGTTAAGGAAGCCAATCTCGGACATATCCTCGACGTAGCGGTGGATACGTTCAATCGCCTCAACGATGTGTCCCAGGTAATCAGGAATCCGTAGAACGTCTGACTTGCTCAAACCATCTCCGCTTCTCGCATAACTTGATCTCGAAACTTATCGGGCAAAGCCTTGGGTGTCAGTACATCAACGGGGACATTGAGTAGTTGCGCCACTTCCACCTGAATCTTGGCAATATCCATAAGCGTAGTCTCCGATGTGGGTTCGACAAGCAAATCCAGGTCGCTGTCTTCGGTGTCCTCACCGTGGAGCACCGACCCGAACACCCGCACGTTTTTGACCCGATGTCGGAGTGCGATTTCGCGGACGGTGTCGCGGTGGGTTTGCAAGGCTAGAGAGGGACGCATTTTAAAGTTCTCCATGGGCTTCGCAATTTGCAGGTAAGGTTTGATTTTCTGATTTCACTTATTGTTTTACCAGTTTACCAGACAGAGATAAATAACTGCACAATACTTAATATAATACCAATCCCAATAAGTTCTCTTGTTACGCCTTCTCCAGAGGGAGAAGGTCAGGATGAGGGGATTCAAATAACAACTTATTGGGATTGGTATAACCAATAAAATCAATCGAGTCTAACCCTGAGCCATCAACACCAAAAAATCCAACTGCACACATAAAAAAACCACCTAACCTCGCCCTGCTCGGATATAATGGCTACAAAAGTGGTAATTTAAGCAAGAGGTTTCAAAATGTCGGCAAGCACTTCAATACGGATCAATCAGGATCTCTACGAACAAGCCAAGCAAGACGCGGCGTTGGAGCATCGTTCTATCGCTGGGCAAATTGAGTTTTGGGCGCGGGTAGGTCGGGCTGCTCTCGATAACCCTGATTTACCCGTTAGTTTTGTGGCAGAGTCGTTGGCTTCAATGGCCGAGCCACGTCAGCAGTCTCAGCCGTTCGTGTACCGCAGACATCGCGCATGACGTGGTCAGTCCTGCAAACTAGGCGATTTTCACGACAATACAAAAAACTACATGACAACACCGCCGCCGACGTGGATTCGGCGGTCGATGAGATCAGGGAAAACCCTGACATCGGAGTACGAAAGAAAGGCGATCTGGCAGAGCTGCGTGTCTTTAAGTTTCATAGTGTGGGACAGTTATATCTGCTCGGCTACACGCTGGATGAAGATGTCCGCCTCATTTATCTGGAAGCTGTTGGCCCGCACGAAAACTTTTATCGAGACTTTAAGGGGAATTAAAGGTCTGGAGGGCAGAAAAGCGTCGCCTACCCTACCTGGCTTGCGGAATCGAGGGATTCAAGGCTTCGATAGCCCTCGATTTCGTTACACTCCATCGAGGCTACTCGCTAAACCGGGAAAAACGCTTTGAGGATTAAGGTCAAGATACCGCCAAGTACCAACCCCACCATCCATTTAATAACTAGCAATTCCCGCTCCAGACGATTAATATCCGATTTTGCCGCCAACTGTGAATCCATTGCTTCAGAAAAAGCAGTCACCAATGCTTCTGCTTCCGCTTTGGCCTGAGATTCAGGAACGCCGCCAGCAATGAGCTTTTCAACAAATTTTAAGGTATCAAACGTAATCGTTGACATAATTATAATCGATAATATTAATAGGGTTGCAGTATACCAAAAGTAACTGTTAGTTAGCTTAAGACACTGGTGGAACAAGATGGTTTCGCCACAGCAACACAGCTGCACCAGGAATATCGGCGCGGCGATAACGTGACATGGCAAAATGGTTCAGCTAACGAATGTGTTCAGTATAGCAGCAAGCGGTAAAAGTAGGGTGGGCAGGCGGTTTTGCCCACCAACACACGCCTCCACGGCACATACAAAAAACCACCCAACCCCGGAAGGATTGGATGGTTTTGTTGTGGTTTGTCAGTGTGTGGTGGGCAGAAAAGCGTTGCCCACCCTTGCCCGATTGATTCTTGAACCAGAAGTAGCCGATGCAGCTTGCGGAACCGAGGAATTCGAGGCTTCGAGCCCTCGATCTCGTTACGCTCCATCGAGGTTACTCGCTACTCAGCTAAATTAAGCACCAAGGCATGCTTTTGGTACATACTTTTGTAACGCACTGCTTGTGCAACCCCATTCAATAGAACCTAGGCCACCTGCATTATTTACCAGAGCACCAGTCGCTATAGAGGCGTTCATCGTCATTGTTAAAGTTGTACCCGCAATACCCACTGAAACAACATTAGATGCAGCTGGTCGCATTGTTGCAACAATTGTACAGTTTGGATAAGCTCCTGTCCCGGTGTGTACTGAGAGAACATATTTACCCCTAATGCTGGTGTCTATCCCAATACCACTTGCAGCAGCATTTGCAGCAGTGTTGTCTGGACATACGGCAGTTTGAATACTGGCTTCAGCAACAGGCGTTTTCAAGCCGTCGACCAAAACCATGGCTTCTGACATTTGCGAGCGGGCAATGTAATCTTGGTAAGCCGGAATCGCAATAGCCGCCAAAATGCCGATAATGGCAACGACGATCATTAATTCGATCAAGGTGAAGCCTTGTTGTGTTTTTTGCATTGGACGTATCATAATTATGTTCCTTTGTTTAGTGATGACCAGGGGTAAAGTTAATTTGCTGCATAATGTACCCAGAAAATAAAGCAAATTCTATGCCGATTTTAATGGATCTTAAAAAAATAGGATGATGTTAAATTGAAGCGAGCTAAGTAGCTATTTTATAATGGTTTAGCAAAAGTAGTAAGGTAGATGTTTTTTCTGCTTACCCGTAAATGGTGGGCAAACAATATCAACAGTAGGCGCTTTAGTCGCAGCCGCTTGCCCACGGTGCAGCAAATTTCGTCACATGGTGACATTTATGGTCAAGGGTTGAGTGCTTTCTAATCTGAACAGGAGATTGGGCAACAAAACTAAACTCTGTGGGATTACCATGGATCAACAGCAATCACTCTGATAACAGACGCTGTCGTTCCGTTGATTAACACTGTCATATCTTTATTTCTGCTGTGCAAGGGAAGCCATTTAACTGTCTCGCCTTGCTCCTTGAGCAATATCTCGTAGTCATGTCCACTTAAGGCTTTTAGCTGTGCCAAGGGTTTGGCTTTGGTCAACATCGGATTCTTAAGCTGTTCCAGGGGTACGTACAATTCGGGCAGTTGCGGCCAGTCGGGGCCGCCTTTTAGCGATGAAAAAGCGATCTCGTTGCGCCTTTCAATGTCTGGCGATGCTACCGCTCCGACCCATCTTGGCTTAAACCAGCTCACCTTTGCCAATGGTTTAACGCTGGTTTCCGCTTTTTTTGCGCTGCCAGCGTCAATGTCCAAGGCCCGAACAACATCAAAGCGGTCTACGCTAAAGACGATAAAGGCAGGCCGTCCTTCAAACACCGCCATCATGCCATAGCTAAATGCCATCAGTTGGCACAGCGCAATGGTGGATAAATCAAATTTTAATGAAGGTTTGCCGGGTTTGTAGACCAGGAAGGTGAGTAGCGGTCCGATAGTGATATCGATGGCCAGTAGCATCAAAAAAATATAGGTGACGCCAATCGCTTCGTGTAGCGGTGCGGGATACCAGCAAAAAAAAACCAGCATAACGGCAAGGCCGGCAACGGTGCACGACAGGCTAAAGTGTACTAAAAAGGCATAAAAACGATGTTTCATTATACTTAATGTTTAGGGCGAGGATTAAAAATCAATAGTTCTTCTTGATTCATACGGTTAAAAGTGACTCTTATCCTAAGAAAGCTTTAACAACTAAACCCATTTAAAATGGGTTAAATGAAAAACCCCCGCGTAGAGATTCCAAGCGGGGGTTTAATTTACTAGCTGTATTTGAAGATTAAGCTATTGACGTTTACCTGCCATCAACCTAATTCAAATTGTCACTTAACTAGACACCAAGGCATGCTTTAGGTACATACTTTTGTGCCGCACTGCTTGTGCAACCCCATTCAATAGAACCTAGGCCACCTGCATTATTTACCAGAGCGCCAGTCGCTATAGAGGCGTTCATCGTCATTGTTAAAGTTGTACCCGCAATACCCGCTGAAACAACATTAGATGCAGCTGGTCGCATTGTTGAAACAATTGTACAGTTTGGATAAGCGCCTGCCGCGCGTACTGAGAGAACATATTTGCCAGTAATGGAGGTGCTAATCCCAATGCCACTTGCAGCAGCATTTGCAGCAACGTTGTCTGGGCATACACCAGTTTGAACACTGGCTTCAGCAACAGGCGTTTTCAAGCCGTCGGCCAAAACCATTGCTTCTGACATTTGCGAGCGAGCAATGTAATCCTGATACGCCGGAATCGCAATCGCCGCCAAGATGCCGATAATGGCAACCACGATCATTAATTCGATCAAGGTAAAGCCTTGTTGTACTTTTTGTGTTGGAAGTTTCATTTTGTGTTCCTTTGTTGTTAAAGTAAGAGTTATAGTGTGCGTTGCTTATGCTACGCAATAGCTAAGGCAGGTAGTGTGCCAAGTTTTTTGTGAACCTTAAAATATTTTGTTATAGCGGGATGTAAAATACACAAACTATTGTATTAAATAGTTATATTGTAGGTTTGGCTGACGTGGGCAAGCCCAACACAACGGAGCCGCCGACGTTGGGCTGCGCGTTGCTTAGCCCAAGCTACGCACGGATTCCGTCAGGTTGTGACAATTTTTGTCAGTTGTTGAGTTTTTCTGTTGAAAGGGTGATAATTTAGTCTTACTAATCGTCTTACCAGGAGTATTCCATGTCTGTGGTTACCATTAAACTGTCGAGCAAAGGCCAAATTGTCATACCCAAAGAAATCCGGGATGAATTACATTGGGAAGCGGGGACACAACTATCCTTGGTTGCCACTGGCTCTGGCGTATCCCTGAAAGCAATTTCTGCCAAGACGGGGCGTAATCTGGGTGCTTTGATAGGTATGCTGAAACACGACGGTTCACCGATTTCCATCGAGGAGCTTTGCAAGCCCGTCGATGTTCGCGCCGATTGGGAAAAGTCGGAGCAGCGTAATAAATGATCGCGTTTGACACGAATTTGTTGGTTCGGGCTGTTGTGGCGGATGATCCCGCGCAAGTCGCTATCGTCCAGCGTTTGATTATGCAAGATTCGGTGTTTATTTCCCGAACGGTGTTATTGGAAACCGAATGGGTTTTGAGGTCGGTTTATGTGAAGTCTCGTGTCGAAATACTGGAATTTTTTAGGGCGTTGCTGGAAGTCGATAACACTGAAATTGAAGACTCACAAAAAGTCGGGTATGCGCTTGATTGGTACGAGCTTGGCGCTGATTTTGCCGATGCTTTGCATCTTGCCATTTGTGGTTTCGCCGTGCTGCACACGTTAGACAAAGGTTTTTGCAAAACGGCAAGTGAGGCAGGGTTGACTCCGCCGATTGTGGTGGTGGGGTAGTTTGGGTTAGATTTGCGTTGCGGATGTCTGCAAGATTATCACCGGATTGTCCGCGCACCGTACCCAACGTATACCGAAACGCCGTTTGTTGGGTTACGACGCACGTCATATTTTATCGTTCCCACGCTCCGGCGTGGGAATGCCCCAGGGACGCTCTGCGTCCCGCACCGCTAGAGCGGTACGGGATTCATTCCCACGCCGGAGCGTGGGAACGATAAAATATGACATAGATGAAAATATTTGCCATCTTTGATACGATGTGACATATTTTTTATTAAAATAATATGAGGCAAAATTATGTCATCATTGATAACTCAGGTCTCAGCGGGAGGCCGTATTGTTATTCCTGCGGAAATTCGCCGGAAAATGGGTATTCAGTCTGGCGATCAGGTGATATTGTCCTACCATGATGGTGAGCTGCATATTGCAACCAGAAAGCAACGCTTGCAACAGGCCAAAGCTATTGTAAAGGCTTGTGTGGATACCGTTTCTTTAGCTGAAGAGTTGGTTGGCGAGCGCCGAGCAGAGGCTAATGACTAAGCAGGTTGTTTTGGATGCTTCTGCTGTGCTTGCCTATCTTCAAGATGAAAGTGGCTGTGAAAAAGTGGACGTGGTTTTGTCAGAAGGCAGGGCTATAATGTCCGCCGTGAATTATGCTGAGGTTGTGGGTAAGTTGCTTGAAGCTGGTTTGCTGGAGTCTTCAGTAAAGGCAGTGATGGGAAATCTGGAATTACACATTGAACCGTTGGATGATAAACAAGCCTGGGAAACAGGGGTGTTACGGATGAGTACGAGGGAATTTGGTTTGTCCTTGGGAGATCGTGCTTGTTTGGCATTGGCTTATATTAAGAAACTTCCCGTTGTTACGGCGGATAAGCAATGGGATAAATTAACGGTGGGTATAAAAATTATTCAGCTTCGTTAGTTTGGCAGGGTGTCTTCATAAAGCTCTTTTAACAAACATTTCACTTCAATCCCTTTTATTTCAACCATTTCATCCGTTTGTGTGTAGCTGTGCAGTAGCCAGTCGTCATTTTGGGCGCGGGTAAAGCTGTCTACACGCATGGCTTCGGTGTCAATCAACCAGTAGGTCTGTAAGCTGTCCAATTGTCGATAAGCGTTGAATTTATTGCCGCGATCAAAGGCTTCTGTAGAAGGCGATAGCACTTCGGCGATAAATAGGGGGTGTTGTTTGTACAGTGTGTTGGCCTGGTCTTTAGGGTTGCAGGTGACCATCACGTCAGGATAAAAATAAGCATCGGCTTTTTCGACCTGGACTTTCATGTCTGAGATGTAGGTGCGGCAAGGCGTGTTTTTAAGGTGTTGTTTAAGCAAAACGAACAAATTGCCAGCAATAGTGACATGATTATCCGTTGCGCCTGCCATCGCCCACACTTCCCCGTCCTGGTATTCGTGCTTGAAGTCAGCCGTTTCTTCCCCTTGCAGGTATTGTTCGGCGGTCAGGATAATTTTTTCAGCGAGTGACATGTTTTCAATAAACCCAAAATGATTGTCTGTAAGTTTGATTGTACCTTGACTGTTTTATATTTTACAATTCGGTTCGGAATAAAAGGTTACTGGATTGCTTATGCCTAGTAGTATAAGTAATCTGACTATCAATAATAATAATTGGAGGAGAGTATGACTAAGTTTAATTTATTGCTAACGGCAGTCGCCTTGGCAAGTTCGGTTTCCGTGGCTACTGCCTGGGATGTGTTGCCTAGCGAAGCACCTGCACCTGCTGACAATCCCACGACTCCCGCCAAGGTTGCGCTTGGGAAAATGCTTTACCATGATCCGCGCCTGTCTTCTACGGGTACGGTGTCGTGTTCTTCCTGCCATAACACGATGTTAGGCGGTGAAGATAACCGGCCTAATTCTATGGGCGTTAATGGGCAGACTGGCGGACGTAGCGCCCCCACCGTGTGGAATGCGGCATTCAATGCGGTGCAGTTTTGGGATGGCAGGGCAGAAAGCCTGGAAGCCCAAGCCGCAGGCCCTGTGACCAATCCTATCGAAATGGGCATGAAAAGTTGGGATGATGTGGTTGCCCGTTTGAATTCCATTGAAGGCTATACAAAAGCGTTTGCTGATGCTTTTGGCGGTAATGTTATCTCTAAGGATACAGCAACCAAGGCGATTGCCGCTTACGAACGAACCCTGATTACACCCAACAGTCCGTATGACAAGTATACATCCGGTGAAAAATTTGCGATGACCGAGCAACAGGTACGCGGCATGAATAAGGTCGCAGAACTGGGTTGCACCGGTTGCCATAGCGGGCCTGCATTTAATGGCCCTGGCATGTTCCAGAAGTTTCCTATGCACAGCAATGGTATGTACTTGGCGAAATATCACTTTAATAAAGATTTAGGTTTGGCGGAAGTGACTAAGAAGCCGGACGATGAACATCAATTTAAAGTACCAACCTTACGCAACATCGCTTTGACTGCACCATATTTTCATAACGGTGCCGTGAAAACCCTGGATGAAGCGGTTAAAGTGATGGCGAAATTACAATTGGATAAGGAATTATCGAAAGAAGAAATTGCCGATATTGTCGCATTCCTGAATGCGTTAACCGGTGAATTCCCTGAACAAAAAATGCCGGTTTTGCCTAGTACACTTGGTGCTACGTTTAACTAAGGTTGGTTAGCGGTAGCGTAACCCAACCCAACCCAACAATGAGTTGTCGGGTTACGCTACGACCGCTATATGGATGGTGGAAGTGCAGTATATGGTCTGGAACCATTGCTGTCGCTAGCCCGACTTATACCAATACCAATAAGTCCTCTTGTTATACCTTCTCCAGAGGGAGAAGGTCGGGATGAGGGGATTCAAATAACAACTTATTGGGATTGGTATTACATTGACTTGCCGTTATTACTTCTTATAAATAGGTGTCGCTGAAATCAACGCATCTATCTGCTGAGATACTTTCTGATAAGCCTCACTGTTAACTGAACCGTAACGGTTTTTAAACGTGGCCTCGTCCATGTGTTCGGGCAGGGTTCGTGGATCGGGCATGAAATCCGTGTAGTCTTTTATGGTTGCCATCGCTTGTTGCATTTTCCTGGCAGAGCTTGGGGTAGCAATCGCCAGCTCGCCAAAGCGTGTACCGGCTTTATCGGCAGTTAGATCAACAAAGCTGAAGCCGCTGCCACTTTTGGCATCCTGTAATTCCTTTTCTTCCCCTAGTGCTTCAGCCATTTGGCTGTTTACAGATGCTGTAATGGCTGCTGCACCGATGAAATGTTGCGCTAGGTCGATACGCTTATATAAAAACGCAGGGTAATAGGGCGTTATGGGTGTAGTGCCGGATTTTGGGTTGTTTACATAGTCGTTAATTGTATTGATAACGATCCGGTTCTCATCAATCGCGGTCTCGATGTTAGAGCGTTGATAGGCAAGCGCATACAAGGGTTGCAATAGATCCGCCAGTGATAACCGCCACACAGGATCATGATGACGGACGATCTGAATTAGTTTGCTTTGATAGACATTAGCATTAGTATTGGTGTTGTTATGGGTAAGCAAGTCACGGGCGGTGTCCAGCGTTGCCTGACTGGGATGGTAGGAAATCGTGATTTTTTTGTCGTCGATGGTGACCGCTTTGATAGGGTCGGTTGCCAGCAGAAAATATTCATTTAAAGACGTGTGCTTGATAACTCTGTCGATCACAAAAGCCGCCACTTTGGAAGGCAACAACAGTTTACCTGCCTTAAACTTAGTTAGTGTCGGTAAAGGATTGCCGTCTTCATGACCTAATCGGAAGCTGATGTTCACATATTTCCCCAACACGTTTTCAGGCAAAGCGGCAGTGACGGCAAACCTGATTTTATGGTCTTTTAATGCGATCAATACCTTACCTTTGCTAAAACGGTTTAACAAATAATTGCCAGTCAGGTTGAGGTCAGCCTGTGATAATTCAATTGTCCCAATCTCATCGGGTCTGGTTTTAGAACCCTCGTGCAGGATTTTTTTGGCACGCCTAACATCCGCTTGCGTAATAGTCCAGTCGAGTTTCAGTTCCGGCTCATTGCTGATGCCGAAAATAATCAGCATTGCAATCACTATTATGATTGCAGCCAAACAGTACAAGGGAATTCGCAATAAGGTCTTCATCAGCCTTCAGGAAAACTCCAGCTTGAATTCGGCGAGTTTAAGGTAATCGGCTTCCTGGATTAAATCGGCATGGGTTAAGGGGGAATTGAGCAACCAGTTGCCGGGAAAACGCAGTTCAACCGTGGATTTGGTGATGGCTATGATAAATTCTGGAAGATCGTGTTCTTGGCGATTGCGGCGCAGCACGACAGCCAGACGCAGGATGATGGTCATGAATGGGGCAAGATTGTTCCAAGGCGCGGGTAATTCGTTAAAACGGGAACGCGAGAATTTACGCCGGTGCGAACGGATGACGGTTGCCAACAGTAGCTGATCCTGGTTGGTAAATCCGGCTAAATCGCCATTTTCTATGATGTAGGCGCTGTGTTTGTAGTAGTGATTGTGGGCTATGTCGTGGCCGATTTCGTGCAACTCTCCCGCCCAATCCAGAAATTGTGCAACCTCTTGATTGTTGAACAAACAGCAATCGCAACTCAATTGGCTGAGCATGGTGTTGACGGTTTCCTTGATACGGGCAGCATGTTGTTTGTCAGTATGATAACGGTCTGCCAGCGTTTTTACGGTCGCGGAGCGGATATCATGGTCGTAAATACGACCCAACAAATCCTGGATCAGCCCTTCTCGCAGAGCGCCGTCAGCAACGCTCATTTGTTCGATATCGAGATTTTGGAAGGTGGCGTACGCGATGGCGACACCACCGGGAAATACAGGTAAGCGTTCAGTATCCAAGTCCGGTAAATTCAATTCATTGACGTGGTCGCACTGTTTGATATGGGCGACCAGAAGCTCAAGACCGCTCATGGTGATGCCGTTATTGCTCCAGCCTTTAGCTTGCAATACCTTGTCAATGGAACGCAATGTGCCGGATGAGCCGATGGCTTGGTCCCAGTGTTTGCGGTGAAATTTTTTCTGGAAGGGTTCCAGTTTTTGTTCGGCATCGAACACGGCTTTGTTAAACGCGTTTTTGGATAATTGCCCATTACTAAAAAAACGGTTGCTCATTGATACGCAGCCCATAGAAAGGCTTTCTTTCTTTTTAGGAATATCCTCTTTCCCGATGATGTATTCAGTGCTGCCGCCACCAATATCGACGACCAGCCTTAAATCTGCCGTACTGCCGACGCTGTGTGCCACCCCTAGATAGATTAGGCGTGCTTCTTCGATACCGGAAATGATATGGATAGGATGATTTAAGGCTTTCTCCGCTTTTTCGAGGAATTGCTGGGCGTTTTTGGCATTCCGTAAGGTGCTGGTACCCACTATTCGTACACTTTCGTGCGGAAAATCGCGAATTCTTTGACCAAAACGTTCTAGGCAAGCCAACGCCCGTTTTTGCGTGTCTTGGTCGAGGACGTTTTTTTTGTCGAGCCCGGCAGCCAGTCTGACCATTTCTTTTAGACGATCAACCGTTTGCAGTTTGCCATCGGTCAAGCTGCAAACAATCATGTGAAAGCTATTAGAACCTAGGTCTACAGCAGCCACACAGTGTGGCGGTTTCTTTGGCATGGGAATCCTGTTTTCGCTACGAAGGCGGGTGTTATCTGCTAAAATGCTGCTTTTTTTATCATCCACAATAATCCAGTTATGTGGCTAGACGGCCTAATTTAACTGATTTGAACAGCCACGTTAAGCATTAGTTGCAACATGAAGGCATTATCCATCAGCAATCTTAAAAAAACCTATAAAAATGGTTATGTAGCCTTAAAAGGCATCGACCTGGAAGTTGAAGCCGGGGATTTCTTCGCCCTGCTTGGGCCAAATGGCGCAGGGAAGTCAACGGCAATCGGCATTATCAGTTCCCTGGTGACTTCAACCAGTGGGTCGGTCAGCATTTTTGGACATGATTTAATGCGAGAGCGAGAACAGGCGAAAAGCTGCATCGGCCTTGTGCCGCAGGAAGTCAATTTTAACCAGTTTGATACCGTAAAAGGTATCGTATTGAATCAGGCCGGTTACTACGGAATGCCGCGCAAACTGGCGCTGGAACGGACGGAACTGTGCCTGAAACAAATGGATTTATGGGATAAGCGCAATACCATTTCCAGACGCTTATCAGGTGGGATGAAACGCCGGGTGATGATCGCACGGGCAATGGTACATGCCCCCAAGCTGTTGATTTTAGACGAACCGACCGCAGGCGTTGACATAGAGATCCGCCGCTCCATGTGGAAATTGATGAAAGAAGTCAACCAGCAGGGCACGACCATCATCCTGACCACGCATTATCTGGAAGAAGCCGAAAGCCTGTGCCGCAATATCGCCATTATCGACCAAGGCAAAATCGTCGAAAACACCGATATGGCGAGCCTGTTGGCGCGTTTGAATGTCGATCATTTTGTGCTGGATTTAGCTGAACCGCTTGCTGCTGTGCCTATGCTGGAAGGTTGCGTTATCGAGCGTGTTAGCGACAAGGTGCTAGATGTTTCCGTTCCCAAGGCGATTGGACTTAACCAGCTTTTTAGTCAGTTAAGCGCCAATAACATCAAAGTCCTCAGCCTGAAAAACAAAAGTAACCGCCTTGAACAGTTGTTTATGGATTTGATTGATTCCAATTCACCAAAAAATAATAATGAATCCGTGATAGTCCCCTCTCCCTCAGGGAGAGGGCTAGGGTGAGGGGTATCAAACCATGAACTACAGCATTGCCCTCAAAACCATCGTCAAAAAAGAAGTCTATCGCTTCGTTCGGATATGGCCGCAAACCCTGTTGCCGCCAGCCATCACGACGGCCTTATACTTCCTGATTTTTGGCAAGTTGATTGGTAACCGCATCGGCACCATCAGCGGTGCGACCTATATGGATTACATCGTCCCCGGCATTATCCTTATGTCCGTCATCAGCCATTCTTATTCGAATGTGGTGTCGTCGTTTTACTCCACCAAATTTCAGCGCAATATAGAAGAACTGCTGGTCGCGCCAGTACCCAACTGGGTGATCTTGAGTGGTTATATCAGCGGAGGTATTTGCAGAGGCTTACTGGTGGGCATCGTCGTTGCGTTAATCTCCATGCTATTTGCCGACATCGTCGTGCTGCATCCCGGAATCACCATTGCCGTCGCCATTTTGACCGCCACCTTGTTCTCCTTGGCGGGATTTATAAACGCGATTCTTGCAGAAAGTTTTGACGATATTTCCATTATCCCCAACTTTGTCCTAACCCCTTTGAGCTATTTGGGCGGGGTGTTTTATTCCGTCGATATGCTGTCCGGTTTTTGGCAGAAAGTCATCATGGGCAATCCTATCCTGTACATGATTAACGCTTTCAGGTACGGCATGATAGGCGTGACGGATGTGGACATCCAGCTTGCGATAATGATGATTGTTGGCTTTATTGTGGTGTTGGTGTTGTTTTGTTTGTATTTGTTGCATAAGGGGATTGGGATTAAGAATTAGGTTATTTAATGTATCAGTGCGAAAGTTTTGGTTTTGCCATTATCTATGTAACATACGAGAAACCTTGTGCGGGGTAACATGCTCCACCCATCTTCGTCGTTATTGCTTCTACACTATGTCTAATTGGTTTATACTTGGCTCAATCAAAACAATTGATTAGATAAAGTTATGAAGAATATACGATAAATGATACTTTTTATTAAGACAATTGATGTTGTATAACTTACGTTAGGCATCACAAGGAGACGTCTTTGGATTCCGAAAAAAAGATCAGTACCGCTCTTGTTACGACCGTGAAGTCAGCAGATATCGGAGGACTGTCGAAGGAGTACGCGGAAATAGCACTGGACTCCGTTCTCTCTGAAGGTGTACTCCACGATATACCGGTAATAAGCACCATTGTGGCTATCGGGCGCGTTGGCCTAAGCATCAACGACCAGATCTTTGCCAAGAAGCTCATTCGCTTTCTTAGCAGCCTCTCCGAACTTGAACCGGAGGAACGGGCGTCGATGATTGACCGACTAGACAGCGAGGACGGATTTCGCCATCAAGTTGGAGATCGACTGATCGAACTCTTAGACAAGATCGACTCCCACGCCAAGCCAGAAATGCTTGCCAAGGCGTTCCGCGCCTACGCCGCCGGGCTCATTGATGGCGATATGCTCAACCGCCTCAACAATGCAATCGAGCGATTGCCGCACTATGAGATTAAGGCCGTTCGTGCGTTCCAAGCCGGCTCACCCATAGACCGGATGAACACCTCCGAAAGTACGCTTGCAGCCCTGAGCGCTGCCGGGCTAGCAATTCCCACATCAGGGTTTGACGAATTGGTCTATAAGCCAAACGCGGTGTGCGATGTTTTCATTTCCATCGGGTTGGATCGGTGATGCCTAACCCTTCAGTCGAGGGGACAAACAACGGCGGTTCACGTTTGAGCGCTTATGCCATCGCTGTGCTGCCGTTGTTAGCACCTAACCTAAAACGTTAAGAATTCGTATCACAGCAATAAAAGGAAAATATGAAAGCATTTGGAATTACAGCATTAGTATTTTCCGTAATAGGAATCTTTATTCCAGTTATCGGTTATTTTATTGCTGGGTTGTCGGGAATATTGGCATTTTTTTCCGCCGGTAATGGAACAACACTTGGTTTATCAGCAGTAATCATAAACATAGTAAATATTCTGTTTTTATCACCAAGTCTAATTTTGATTGCGTCTAATGAACACGCCATAAATGCAACGCAAATCAATGGGGTCAGACTCGATTGATTTATGTAAATCTGGAAATCAAGGCGGATAAGTTGTAAGACGGATTAGCTGCGCAACATTGGCGACCTATCCGTTTAGATTGCCCTTTGGGCGCGGCGTAATCCGCCAACTGGGGTTTTCATCCGATCTCCAGGGATGGCGGCGGTGTCGATTACCGCACTTCCTCCATCCCTGGAGGTCGGAAGTGCGGTAAATGGTCTAGGACTATTGCCGCCAAATGGCGAATTACGATAAGTGGGAAATCTTTACAGATTTAAACATGGAAGGTTTGCGTGTCTCGGCAACTGCTGAAGTACGGGACGTACTGAATGCAACAAACGCAGGAGAGCATTTTGTCGTCCTGTGTTACCAAGCCATTCCAAGCTTCAGAATGCTGGGTTTCGATCTTTAACTTGAACTAAGTCCATCTGTACAAAATAATTATTTTCTAATGAAAGCCAAATAAATATCAACAAAAACAAAAAGTAATACTTCGATAATAATTAAGGAATCTCTGAACAAGTTGATTCCGCTCATGGTTCGACAGGCTCACCACGAACGGAATCAACCACTTACCGTTCGTCCTGAGCTTGCACCATAGGCACTTCCTTCGGTCGTCGAAGGACTTAATCAGAGTTTCCTTAAATAACGCATATTGTTAGTGATGTCCAATAGCAAAGCTTGTCTTTTGGTCAGTCTTTTGTCCTCTCTTACATTTTCATCAACCTAGAAAAATCGGTTGGGCCTTCCAAATCCCGTTCGCCCTGAGCCTGTCGAAGGGTGATCGGGATTTGGAAGGGGGTAGTGTGCTGTAGTCCGTTTATGCTTCGATTAGCTTAGCACGAACGGACTACAGCACACCTCAACTGATTTTTTTAGGATCAACAAGAGAAAGCTTTAAATCATAATTTCTAGTGGAAATATAAACCCACATATAGAGCAAAATATTTAGGACAAAATATGAAACGACAAAGGCAAGCATCAAAAAATAAAAAATTCGCATGTAATACCAATCCCAAAAAGTTGTTATATGAATCCCCTCATCCTGGCCTTCTCCCTTTGGAGAAGGTAACAATGAGAACTTATTGGGATTGGTATAACTTTCCAGCGTTCTATGGCCTTATTTTTTCCGGCGCTTCCTGATTAACTTACCGCCAGCAGCCGGTTCTTTTGCGCCACTTTGTTTAACCACCAGATCAAAATCAATTTTTTTATCGTCCAGGCTTACCCGTGCCACTTTAACCATGACACGGTCGCCGATGCGGAATTTGTTGCCGGTGCGTTCACCGATTAACTGGTGACTGGTGGGGTCGAAGTGAAAATAATCCTGACCCAGATTGCTGATGTGCACCAGCCCTTCAACATAAATTTCGGCGAGTTCGACAAAAAAACCGAAAGAGGTGACTGCCGAAATAATACCGGGGAATACCTCTCCGATTTTGTCCATCATGTATTCGCATTTGAGCCAACTAACCACATCTCGGGTGGCATCATCAGCCCTGCGTTCATTGGCGGAACATAACTCGCCCAGCGTTATCATGTCCGGGAAGCCATAGATGAAAGTTTCCGGTTTATTGCCCTGCAAGCAATGCCTGATCGCACGATGCACCAGCAAATCCGGGTATCGTCTTATCGGTGAGGTAAAGTGGGCATACGCATCCAGGGCCAAGCCAAAATGGCCTTTCAATTCTGGGCTATAAACCGCTTGCGACATTGAACGCAGCAAAACGGTCTGTATTAAATGGCTATCCGCCCTATCTTTAACGGATTCAATCAAAAACATGTAATCGAGTGGCGTTGGTTTGTCACCCCCGCCCAGTGTTAAGCCTAGCTCACCCAAGAATGTCTTCAGGTTCATGAGCTTTTCGATACTAGGGCCGTCATGCACCCGCAGCAGCTTGGGCATTTTTTTGGCGTTCAAAAATTTAGCCGCTGCCATATTGGCGGTAATCATAAATTCTTCAATTAATTTATGGGCATCGTTACGCACGGTGGGCACGATTTTTTCTATTTTACGGTCAGCACCGAAAATGATCCGGGTTTCCTGGGTATCGAAATCCATCGCACCACGTTGTTCGCGGCTGACGCGCATGACTTTATATAAATCATACAGTTGCTTGAGATGGGGCAATAAAGCTATATATTTAGCAATTAAAGCAGTATCGCCATCAACGAGTATTTTGGCGACTTCGGTGTAGGTAAGACGGGCATGGGAGCGCATGACCGCTTCAAAAAACCGTGATTTTGTGACTTTACCTTCCTGGTCGATAAAAAGCTCGCAGACCATGCACAAGCGGTCAACATCAGGATTCAGCGAACACAGGCCATTCGATAGGATTTCCGGCAACATGGGGATAACTTGCTCAGGAAAATACACTGATGTACTGCGCTTTTGCGCTTCTTTATCCAGTGCGGTATTGATCTTGACGTAATGCGATACATCAGCAATGGCAACCAGCAGCTTCCAGCCCTTGGGGGTCTTCTGGCAGTACACCGCGTCATCAAAATCCCGTGCGTCTTCACCATCAATCGTGACCAGCGGTGTAAGCCGCAAATCGGTACGGTCTTGCTTTGCGGATTCTGGCACATCTGCCGTCAACGATTCTATCTCTTGCAACAGCTCATCAGGCCATTGGTGCGGCAATTCATGGGAGCGAATCGCCATCTCAATTTCCATGCCCGGCGCAAGGTGGTCTCCTAACACTTCGATAATACGGCCTATAGGCTGACGTTGCTTGGTCGGTTGTTCAACGATTTCCGCGACCACGATTTGCCCTTGCTTGGCTTTACCAGCTCCGCCTTGTTGGATCAATACCGTTTGGGCGATATTCTTTTGATCCGGTACGACATAGGTAAAGCCGTCTTCCTTATACAACCGTCCGACGATCTGATGAGTATTCCGTTCTAGGATTTCAACGACCGCACCTTCCCTACGGCCTTTCTTGTCTATCCCTACGATGCGAACCATCGCCCTGTCATTATGTAATAACGGGTTCATCTCTCGCGGCGTTAAGAACAAATCGTCCGAGCCGTCATCCGGCTTAACAAAGCCAAAACCATCCGCATGGCCGATGACGCGGCCAACTATCAAGTCTTTGTTATTGACCACACAGTATTGTTGCACCCGGTTGAACAATAACTGTCCGTCTCGCTCCATCGCCCGTAACCGTCGGCGTAAGGCTTCAAGCTGATCTTCTTCGGTAATCGAGAACGCCTCCGCTATCTCAGCACGGCGCAGTGGTTTTCCGCTGTGCTCCAGCAATTGCAGGATATGTTCCCGACTGGCAATCGGCTGTTCATATTTTTCTGCTTCACGCTGAATATAAGGATCTTTTTTTGTGCTGAAAGCAGCGTCTTTTTTGGACTTTGATGTCATGTAGTTACCAAATTTGGTGAGTTATTACTTAGCCAATTCACACAAGGTGAAAGTGTTGCGAACGGATTTAATGAGAAAATAGAACTAAAATGCGGGAATTGTCTGATTTATTGAAGACGACCCATTGGATCGAGTACGGTTGTGTGGTTATCCTGTCATCAGTCAAATTCTTAGTCACTTACAACTTAAGCGGTGAAAAAGCCCATATTCGTCACTATTTCTATCTTAGTTTTCGCAATATATTAGCCTGTGAGTGCAATATACATCAGTATAGGTTACGGTGCTAAATTAGATGTGATATTGAAAGACAGGCTTGGGCAAACATAAACGCATAGGTGTCATGTATCTAATTGACAAAATCAGGCTTGACGAGTATATTTCGCGCTCACTTTGCTTACAGCACCCTCCGCCGAGATGGTGAAATTGGTAGACACGCTAGCTTCAGGTGCTAGTGGGCGAAAGCTCGTGGAGGTTCAAGTCCTCTTCTCGGTACCAAATAGTAACGCCTAACAACTTGATAAATAAGGATTTTTAATTGTTGTTTTCGCTCTGCATCATTGCTACATTATGATGCCCATAAAAGAGCTACAACATGGCAAAAAACCCTTACTTGTTCCGACGTGGAAATGTCCTATACTTCCGCATCACAGTTCCGGTAAATCTTCGCCTGATTCTCAAAGTAAGTGAGCTTTCACAGTCACTAGCCACGCAGGACACGAAGACCGCAATACCAGCCGCCTATCTGCTCGCTAGTGAGGCGAAATCACTTTTCCTTTAATGGCCTCTGGCCTCCCTCATGAGCGAAAAAGACCCAACAGGTGATTTGATCGACAAAATCAATTCGAGGCTTTCAGAATCAAAGCCCGCTGCCCGGTCTACCGGATTGAGTCTGCTCATAGAACAAAAGAAGCGGGACATTGTCAACGAACTTAAAATTGACTCGCTTGAATCTACCGTTGATAAGCTGCAAGCAAAGCACAAAGTTGAGCTAGGTTTTGTTGACGTTTTATCTTAGCCATAAAAGTGTCGCGGCAATGACAGCATCCCCATGTAATTAATGGCTTTTTTCTCATAACGCATGGCAATCCTGCGATAGTGCTTGAGCTTGCCGAACAGGCATTCGACCGCGTACCGCTCCTTATTAATGCCAATAATCACACTCACAACTTCTTTCCGGTTCGATTTTGGCGGGATGACGGCCTTTATTCCTTGGTTTTTTAACCACTCCCGCAACTCGTTGGTATCGTAGCCCTTGGCCGTTTTAGCGTACTACAAGGCCTTGACGTTTCCCAACAAGGGTATCGCTTGTTTGCATTCTGCCTCCTGACCGCCGGTCAGGATGAATTTAATCGGCATGCCCAAGACATCACAAAGTGCGTGCGCCTTACAACCAAAACCACCTTTGGAACGTCCCAGTGCTGCATTCTCGGCGCTGCTGTTAGCCGCCCCAGCCGCACAGGCATGTACCCTAATGACCGAGCCATCCATAGAAACATCTTGCAAACCGGCCTCTTCTATCCTTGTCGCTAATAAGAAGGTTTAACAGATTCTGAAGCCAGAAAAGTTTTAGGAATTATCAGTCCGGTGAATCTAAAAGCTACACCATAATATTTTCATCGACTGTCCGTCATGGATGCTAAAGATCAAAACATTAGGTGATAAAAAATTTGTTTGCACTTATGAGCAATAACGGCAATGATATTTTGCAAATATCAATCGGTTATAAAAAGTTACAATAGATCCTGCACCGAAACCGCAAGTTTCTGTTTAAATGCTCCCGCAAGCCCATGTTATGTTAAAGTAAAAAGCTTAACGGAATCTATAGTATATTTCGTCTTTCGACCCCATTTTAATGTCAGATTGCCCCTGCCCCAGTTGGAGTTCTCACCTTGCTTTCATCCTTCATCGCCCGTCTTGCTGATTTTAGCCATCGGTTCGCGCTGGCACTTGTGCTGCTTGCCTTTCTTATGTCACTGGGGTTGGGCTGGTATGTTATTGGGCATTTCAAGATTAATACGGATATTAATCAGCTTATCTCGGCTGATCTTGATTGGCGTATACGTGAGGCTGCGGTTGAAAAAGGTTTTCCGCAAAAATCCGATTTGCTGGTTGTTGTCGTTGACGGCGATACCCCTGACACTGCCGAGACAGCGGCGGAATCTCTTACCCTAAAACTACAGGCCATGCCAGACCGTTTTTCGCAAGTCGTTCGGCCTGACAAGATTCCTTTTTTCCTTAAAAACGGATTGCTGTTTTTGTCAAAGGATGAAATCAACACTATTCTGGATCAAATGATTCAGGCTCAACCTATGCTGGGTATTTTGGCCAGCGATCCCTCCCTGCGGGGTTTCTTCGGTATGATCAGTCTTATGCTGCAAGGTGTTGAGCATGGAGAAACGGATTATAACCAGCTTGATGTGCCTTTTACCACCATTGCGGCTACTGTTGAGGCTAATCTGGCTGGGCAGGATAAACCCTTGGCATGGCAAAGCATGGGGCCAGAGCAAAAGCCATCGCCGCGTGATTTGCGCAAATTTATTCTGACAAAACTGGTTCTGGACTATACGGCCTTGGAACCAGGAGCCGCTTCCAGCAATGCTCTCCGCGCTGTAGCAAGAGATTTGCACTTAACGCCGGATCATGGGGTGCGCGTTAGGCTTACAGGTTCTGTTGCCCTGAATGACGAGGAGTTTGCCAGCGTCGCCAGCGGCACAGGTTTTGCCACGATTCTGTCCGGTGTTCTGGTGCTGGTCATTCTGTTGTTGGCGTTACGATCCTTACGGATTGTGATTCCAATTCTTTTAACCTTGATTGTAGGGCTGATTGCGACAACAGCTTTCGCGCTTGTGACCATTGGATCGTTGAATCTAATTTCCGTTGCCTTTGCGGTTATGTTTATTGGCATTGCGGTCGATTTCGGCATTCAGTTCGGAGTTCGGTATCGCGATCAACATCATCTGGAACCTGACCATGCCAAAGCCATGACGCGAACGGCGCGTCTCATTGCCTTGCCCCTGACAATGGCGGCGGGATCGACTTCGCTTGGTTTTATGGCCTTTATTCCCACAGCTTATCGTGGCGTTTCCGAGCTTGGCTTAATTGCTGGTGCGGGTATGATTATCGCCTTTATCTTAAACATCACCTTGCTACCAGCCCTGCTCGCCTTTACCCGTCCACCTGCGGAATCGGAATCCGTCGGTTTTAAATGGGCTGCACCTGTCGATGCCTTTATTCAAACTCATAGGACTAAAATTTTGGCGATGGGTTTATTGATAGCCCTCATCGGAACTGGGATTGCGACACAGGTGCGATTTGATTTTGATCCGTTAAATCTCAAAGATCCACAAACGGAATCCGTTTCGACTCTGTTCGATGCAATGAAAGACCCTGACTCTAATAGCTACGCGATTGAAATTTTGCGTCCTTCCTTAAAAGAAGCTCAAGAACTGGCCGACATTATTCAAAAACTGCCGCAGGTCGATCATGTGATGAGCTTGGGAAGTTTCGTGCCCGAAGATCAAGAGGCCAAGCTCGACCTTATCAGTGATGCCAGTATAATTTTTTTACCGACCTTGAAGGTGACCGCACCGCAAACGCCGCCAAGCGATGCTGAGGTTCTTGCCCTTTTACATAAACTTGTTGAAGATTTGCGTTCAGTCCCCAATCAACCAGCCTCGGCTGTCAGACTGGCAAAGGCAATTGAGGCGGTTGTTGAACGGCACGACCCTATTCTTTTGCAAAAATTGCACGACAACCTCGTGACCGTCATGCAATCAAAACTGGAATCTATCAAGCAAAGCCTGAGCGCCGAAAGCGTCACAACGGATGCAATCACCGATGATTTACGCCGCGACTGGATTACACCGGAAGGTCAGGCCTTGATTGAGGTTTATCCCAAGGGCAATCCACGCGATTATAAAACACTGGTCGCTTTTACAAATGCTGTCAGGCAAATCGCTCCCGATGCGACAGGCACACCGATTTCGATCCAGGAATCAGGGCGTACCGTGACAGGAGCTTTTATCCATGCTGGAATCTACGCTCTACTAACAATTGCTTTTTTGTCCTTTTTAATACTGCGCCGTTGGCGTGATGTGGCTCTTCTTATGGCTCCGCTCTTTCTTGCTGGAATCTTAACATTGGCCACCATGGTCTTGATCGGGCTTCCTTTAAATTTTGCTAATATTATAGCCCTCCCACTCCTGTTGAGCCTTGGGGTTTCCTACGCCATATATTTTGTGTCTTACGCACGCGCAGGGCTGAAAGACCCGCTGCAATCCAGTATGGCGCGAGCTGTGCTTTTCAGCGCGGCAACAACCCTTGTGGCCTTTGGCTCCTTATCTCTTTCTTCACATCCGGGGACAAACGGCATGGGTAAATTATTAACTGTTGCCCTGTTATATTCCCTTGCCTGTAGTTTTTTTCTATTACCCGCCTTGCTTGCCTCATTTAAACTCGATAAACAATAGCCCGAGACGATTCCCCCCATATATCGAAAGACAATGGCCTTGTGACCGTAAAAAACGCCAAAATGAAAGGCTTTGAACCAGAGGTCGTAACGTATAGACTCTTGAGAAAAACGTCGCTAAGGTTAAATTCTACCGCTAAGCTTTTGTTTTATAAATACGAATAGCACTTGAAAATTTTTTCCTAATGCTCTCGCTTATTGACTGTTTTCACCTACCGTACAGGCTGTGTATTTGAATCAAGCCCTAGATGCACAAGCGTAGATCACCCTTGATTAGTGCATCTGTAGTTTGTTTTTGTTTAAATGCACATATCCTATCTGCACAAAATAGTAAAATCTGAGGCGAGTATCACTTTGTGCACGGATTACAATGTTATTGATGAAGGGCGGATTTAATTCCTATAGCTCTTAGCGCCGTTTTTTCAGAAACACTATTACGCCTCAATATGCCATAACGTCAATGATATTTAAAATATATCAATTGGTTATGAACAAGCCAATATAAATTTCTTCATTCTCTATGCCGGACATTGGCTCATATCAACCAACGCAGTGGAGACCGGCCAACTCCAGACTGTGGGAACACTACATGCTTCATGTTATAGATAGGACTAGTGAGGCAATTGCGCTTAAAAAATACGATTGCTATTTGATGCGGTATAGAAAAAACACAACATCATGTTAATATTGCTTACCAAATTTTATGCTCTTTGCGTAAAAAGGGAGTAGCAGGTCGGCTGAGGTATTGAAGGAATTAGTTGTCGCGTTAAGATTTTTTCGATTGCTTGGTTTGGGATACCAAAAATGCTTTCGGAAAAATTACAACTCATAAGGTTTTAAAGAAAAGCCGAGTAATAAGTCTGCTAATATTGGAATTCAATGGTATCTCAGCTTGGATTACCGGATTTACAGTTGGCTTTCTCATTCGCCGGAGTGCATATTTTCGAAAAATGAAAATCTTCCTCAGCTACTCTTCCAAAGATCGAACTCAGGTCGAACCTATCTATCTAGCGCTACTGGCTCAGCGTCACAAAGTATTTTTTGACCGTTCTAATTTGCCAAAGGGCGACGAATATGACAGTCATATCCGTAAGTCAATCGAGGATTCAAATCTTTTTATCTTCATGGTAAGTCTGAACTCCCTAAATGACGGAAGTTATACCCTCACTGAGCTTGGGATCGCTCAAAAAACCTGGAGCCATCCAAAGGGTAAAGTCCTGCCAGTTCTAATTTCTGACACCCAACTGATGAAGCTTCCAGCATATCTCAAAGCAGTAACGATACTGGAGCCGAATGGTAACTTGGCTGCCGAGGTGGCTGATGCGGTGTACCGTATCAACAAGGAGAAGCGGCGTCGGTTGCTCAATTACTTCGTTGGTGGGCTGGTTTTATCCATGATGGTCGGCGCAGGTATTTATTTTTTTCTACCTGATGTGATAGTAAAAACGTCGACAGAGATTAATGGCAAGGATGGCATGCTTGGCCTGCAGATTCCAGCGGGCAAATTCTTGATGGGAGATGATGAATGGTCTCCAAAAAGAGAGATTTATGTAGATAACTACTACATGGACAAATACGAAGTCAGTTTTTTGATGTACGACAGGTTTTTGCAGGCGACTGGGTCGAAAGAGAAGCCGGAATATTGGGGCGAAGTGGATCTCGCAACGCTTGGCGACCGACCTGTGGTAGGTGTGAGTTGGCATGAAGCAGTGGCCTATTGCCACTGGGCTGGCAAGAGGCTTCCCACTGAAGCCGAATGGGAAAAAGCCGCGCACGGAACCGATAGCCGTACCTATCCATGGGGAGATAACGAACCGACCGACAACCTTGCAAATTTCGGCAAGGATTCGGACAAGCCCATCGCAGAGGCTCTTGCCCCTGTTAACAGCCATGAAAGCGGCAAGAGTCCTTACGGCATATACAACATGGCAGGTAACGTTTCCGAGTGGGTATCCGATTGGTACGATGAAGGTTTCCCGATTGGTGATGTCTGGAATCCAAAGGGTGTTGAGAGCGGCAAGGGTAAAGTGCTGCGTGGTGGCGGGTGGTTCGATGCACCGCAGGCGCTACAATCTAGTAGGCGATATTACGTTAGCCCAGAGGATCGGTCAATGGATAGAGGATTCCGCTGCGTACAGGGACAAAAAAAATGATAGTGATGATAAAGGGGAAAGTCCAATTCCTTCGAACATCGATAAATGGGTAAATCTAGCAATTACACAACTAGGAGCAAATTAGGTCTGATCACACATCAGCCACTCATGGAAGTGAAAATTTTCACAGACATTAAGATTAAATAACCATATAGTTGGAATAATTATTCTGATGCACTTTCGAGTGTAGATTCCATAACTTACCTGGAATTTTAATGATGTTCTTAATGTCTAGTACTCGAAAAAACCTGCTTTCAAGACCTGGCTCACCTTTTGTTTTCAGTATTTGGGTGCTTGCTACGCTGCTGGTGTTTATTTGCAATCCTGCTTTTTCCGCAGAAAGTGAAATTCAGCAACTCGCAGCCGAGGCCAAACAGCGCTTTAGCAGGGTCATGCAGCCACTCATCTTCGAAAACCCGCTGGTAACACATGCGTTTTTCTTGGAATCGACGGCTTCGCATCGCGATTACGTGGTCAAAAGTTTTGACGAAGCGATCGATGCGCTAGTCGCCGAAGCCGACCGCCAGGAACGTATGCCAGTCGTGGCAAGCGCCCTGCGCGATTTGATTAAGCACGGGGAAACCGAAACTATCGACCATGTTTTTGCAGAAATGCTGGAACGTGCGCTTGCGGACAACAAAATGCCAAATCTGCAAGCAGCCGCTGTTTTGCGCCACTCCGTTGCCCTGGTCGAATTGCCGATAGCGTTACAAGCTACGACATTCCCGGTAAGTAGCCCACTTGCGGTATCGCCTTTTGTAAGTTTGACCTTAAATGGAGCAGCGTATTCCAGTACATCCGGTATGAATCCTATGCCCGGCCCCAAAACGCTCCCGGCTTATCGGAAGGCTGTCGAGCTAGACCCTGGACATCTCTGGACATGGATCGTTATCGCCAGCCTGGCGCAACGTCCGCAGGATTTCGAAAACGCCTTAGCGAGAGCTGAAGAAATTGCCCAGGCAAGTGACGATAGGCACGGCCTAGTTTTCGTCAAACTGGAATTAGGACGTTTGGAGAATAAATTTAAACTGTCGGAAAAGGCTACGCAAGCCTACGAGGATGCAGTCAACACAGCATCCAAGGGCCTTGTTGAAAACCCTGCGGACGATGCCTGGAAACATGACTTGGGATCTGCTTTTATGGGCTTAGGGCCGCACTTCGATTCGACCAAATTTAGTTCTAAGGAACATGCTGAGGCTGTAAATCTACTTGAAAAAGCAGTGGGCCTACGTAGCCAACTGGCAGCCAACCACCCTGAAAATCCCCGTCTGAGCCTAGAACTGGCTACTGCTTACATGCGCCTATCCAATGCTCATCGGCGTATCCATCGTCTCCTATCGGGCAAGGATGAAGACAGCATAGAATCTAAAAGGTATCGCTCAGAAGCGGAAAAAATATATAACGCTTTAACGGCATCGGACAGCTTGAAGCCCACACTGCGCCTCAATACTGGTGTGTTCGCAAGTGTGTTGATGCAGGCAGGCGGCCTGACCCTGACAATGGGTTTTGTGTTGATTTTCTTGTATAGACGGCGAATTGTCCGCTGGATGCGCGAAGCGTCTTCGGCTAAAACCGTATCCGATACCAGTGCTGATCAAGCCACCGGCCAAACGCTGGAGCTGGCGAGGGAAATCGAATTCGCTTGGTTACCTTCAAAGGCTCGCTCGCAAGGTGTTTCGTTTACCTCGGCACAGATGATTACCTCACACCAGCACTTTCGCCGTGGCACTCGGATTTATGTTTTAGGCGGTGTGGCATTTGCTTTAATTGCGGCAATACTGACTCTCACCCTAGGGAATATAGAGATTACATATATTCGCCTGCTTGCTTTCAGTTTAAATTATGCGTGGCCTATCGTACTTACCCTTTGGCTGCTCTGGGGCCCGGATCGTAAACGGCTTGCCGTTACGCTTTTCGTGTATTTCGGAATTTTGCTGGCTGTTTGTGTGCGGGTTGCGTTTTCAGACACCACAGCGTTAAAGGTATGGGGGATTATGGTTTCGGCGTTTTATCAGCCACTAATTGCATGGATATTAGCAGTGTTTCCCAGCTTGTTTTTATTGCTGTTCTTGAATCGCCACATTCGGGCAGTGGGGCCGGTGTTGCTAGTGTTAATGATGGCGCTTATTACCGGGTCAACATTAATGTTGTTCATAGGTAGCAGCCCTGGCGGAATGAAAGCATTCTTCGACCTCTCTTATTGGCTGGAACACACAACAGGAATTTCTTTAAGTGACAATTTGTTTTGGTGGCTACAAATTTTAGGTGCTTTACTGATTTTTCCCATCGGGGTGTGGCTGGTTCGTGGTCTCTGCCAGAGCTACAAGCAAAAGCGTTATAGCGAGTTGACCTTAATCATTGACTCCATTTGGCTTTTTGAGACGGGTAATTTATGTATTAGTCTCTCAAATGAGGAAGGCCAAGGTTACTGGCTAGTCTTGGCGGCATTCGCGATTTATAAAATTGTCACCTACTTGGGCTTGCGGTCTCTGGCTCAAGATGCCTTGCGAACAGCGCCTGCACGGTTGTTGCTGCTGCGCGTATTCGGTTTTAAGCGTAGAAGCGAACACCTATTTAAACTACTCGAAGCGCATTGGCGGTACGTCGGCCCTATCCAGCTAATCGCTGCACCCGACTTGGCATCTTCTACTGCCGATCCGGGCGATTTTATGAGCTTTATTACTGGTAATTTACGTAATCAGTTTATTATTGAACCCAGCGACATCGGTCAGCGGCTAGCTAATATGGATTACGCCTCCGATCCTGATGGACGTTACCGGGTGAACGAGGTTTTCTGTGGCAATGATGCCTGGCGACCGGTTGTGCAGCAGCTTATGATAGGTAGCGATTTAGTCACCATGGATTTACGTGGTTTTTCCGTCAATAACCAGGGTTGTTTATTTGAGCTTCAAGCCTTGGTTGACTACGTGCCTTTTGATCGGATGGTTTTGCTAGTGGATGATAAAACCGATACCGGCTTATTATCGCAAACCCTGACCGCACGTTGGCAACAGACAAATAGCGCTTCACCCAATGCTCAAGGAACAGGCATTATTTCCATCCTAAAAGTTGGCAAGTGGGATGCAGAAGCAATCGATACGTTGCTAGAAGTTGCAGATGAGCGGTTGAGTGGCACTAATAAATCCACCACATCCAAACTACTTCCATTGCATGCGGCTAATTAACCCAAATTCAGCTACAATCAAGCGAGATTGTGACCGTCTTAATCCAATGAGGTAAAGTTATGAGCGATTTTCCTAATTACGACGAAGTCCATGTAATCTCGGACATACACATGGGCGGCAAGCCCGGTTTTCAGATTTTGCGCGAAACCAAGCGTCTTGCCAATTTCATCGGCTGGGTAGGCAAACAGCGACCGGGCGGCAACGTGGCGCTGGTGTTAAATGGCGATGTCATCGACACGCTGGCCGAAGACATACACGGCTATGTTGCTGTTGATGAGGCTATCGCCACTGTTAAACGTATTATGGAAGATCCGTCATTCTCCCCTGTTTGGCAAGCTTTGGCGGCTTTCGTTAAGTTAGAGGGGCGTTCCTTAGTCATTGTTATTGGCAATCACGATATCGAAGTGTCGTTTCCTACCGTACAGCGTTTGATTATCTCCTATCTTGTAGGGAACGACCTGAAAGCACGGGCGCGGATCGAATTCTCCACAACCGGCGCGGGCTATACTTGCACTGTGGGCAATGCACGCATTTATTGTACGCACGGTAACGAAGTGGATGCCTGGAATTACAACCGTTACGAAGACCTTGCCAAAGTTGGGCGGCGCTTGAATGCTGGACGTTCGCTCGATCCTAGCGAATGGTATCCGAATGCCGGAACCCGCATGGTTAAGGAAGTGATGAACGAAGTTAAGGATAAATATAGGTGGATCGATCTGTTGAAACCTGAAACTTCCGCTGCTGTCGGTACTTTGCTGGTGCTGGATCCGTCGCAAACGAGCAAGATTACCAAACTGTTTTCTATTGTCGGTGAAAAGTTACAAGGCCAGAAACAAGTCGATCAACGCTTGTCTGCAGATGGTTTTCAGCCGCCGGAACAGAATGTCCCCACGGCCCTCACGGTCGATCAATTACTGGGGCCAAACCTTAAAGCCGGGTTATCGAACGCAGGATCGGCTAGCCAAAGCAACGCTGACGATATGCTGCTGGCTGCGGAAAAAAACTTTAACCGCCCAGATAGGTTTGCGACACCTGCGGACGGCACATTAGGAACCCCCCAGTTAATTTGGGACTGGATTACTGGTGTAGACAAAGACGAAGCACTCCGGCGTGCGCTTAAGGACTGGCTGGAAAAAGACAAAACTTTCGACATGTCCGATCAGGACGATACTTATAAACAAGTGACGGCTGCCGTGGGGCCTGCCATTGACTTTGTAATAACCGGCCACACCCATCTCGAACGTGCGATCGACATGGGCGGAGGGCGCTACTATTTTAACTGCGGCACCTGGATCCGTTTATTGCAGTTTACCAACGATATGCTGAAGGATACCGCTTCCTTCAAGGAAGTTTACAATGTGCTGATTAATGGTCGGATGGAAGCTATCGATAACGCGAAATTCGGCGGCAAGCCGTTTGTCTTGGATCGAACCAGCGCTGTGTTGATAAAAGAGGAAAAGGGTAAGGTTATCGGTTGCTTGAATCACATTGCCGGCGACGGCTCCGGTGAGCCTGAAACTCAACGCAAGGTAGAGAGGCTCTGATGAACACTCCAAACAATAAAATCCGTAAAGTAAAGTTAGAATTGCTTAGGCCAGGGCCAGCGCATAATCAGTTGTTGTCTCCGTTAACGCCTTATATCGCCCTATGTGGCGAGGATGGCCCGGTAACTGTACAGATGCCGTTTGAACACCGACAACTACTGATGCGATTACGAAGGCTGCGGTACGAATCCAACAAAGATCCCGCTAAAGATGAGCAACGTCAAGCAGAAGTACGTGATATAGGCGAAGCTATTGGACGGGTACTTGGACAGGTGCCAGCGTTGCTCTCCGAATTAGGCGAAGCTACCCAAGCCAGCAAATTGGTGCATTTGACACTTTCTTTGTCTGCCTTCGAATTAGGGTTGATTCCCTTTGAATTTGCGATTGGCACAGACGGTTTTCCGTGTGCCGGATCGCCGTTGTTTTTGCAAACGCGTACTCCAATAACGATTACACGGGAAATTCGCCGAGGCCATCCATTACCGATCAATTGGAATCGTCCGCCACGTATCCTGTTTGCCTTTGCGGAGCCGGATGGTCTTGTTGTTCCCGCCCAAGCGCATTTACAGGCACTGCGTTCGGCAATTGAGCCTTGGGTAAAAATAAGAAATCAAGGGGAAAGCAAAGAACGCGTAGATGATGTAAAAAAAATACTGACAATCCTGCCTAATGCCAACCTAAAACAAATTCGTGAGGCATGTGCCACGACTGAATATACCCACGTTCATATATTGGCGCACGGTGCGCCTCTGGAAGATTCTGGAGAAAAACACTATGGCGTAGCCTTATGTAATGAATTAGATCAGAGCAAAGACATCGCCGATGGCGAACGACTAGCTATTGCGCTTACTGCGCGAGACGCTGCCGGGAATATGAGGTTTTGCCCTACGTTGGTTACCTTAGCCACCTGTGATTCCGGTAATATTGAATCGGTGCTGACACCTGGCGGTAGCATTGCCCATGAACTGCATGGCGCAGGCATTCCCTGGGTCATTGCATCGCAGTTCCCATTATGGATGCGGGCTTCATCTATTGCTGCTGAAGTGCTTTATAGCTGCGTATTGAACGGCATCGATCCGCGTCGGGTACTCTATGAATTACGTCAACGTTTACGTACCGACTCATCCGGCACCCACGACTGGGCGAGTATTGTTGCCTACACCACAGTTCCTGAAGATTTTGAGCAACAAGTCGGAGCGTTCCGCGATAAGCAGATAAGGGCAAAACTTGAGATTAAGTTCAAGCGGATCGACGAACTCGTTGGTGCCGATGACGATGACATCGAAAAAAGCGCTTCTATTCCTGAAGATTGTGGCAAAGAAATCGAGGATCTGTGTAAATCGATACGTGTTGACCTTAAGGCGTGGCGTGAAGAACCAGAAGCAAATGGGGCCCTTAATATAAAAGCCGAGCGCCTCGGCATGAGTGCAGCAAGCGAAAAACGTATTGGGATTGCCTATTACCTGCTTGCGGAAAGTCAATCCATTGATCCAGATAAAAATGTGAAGTGGAAAACCGAAGGCAAAAAAGCATACCAATCTTCCCGCGAATTTTATCGTGAAGCACTGGAAGTTGAACCTTTCAATGACTGGGCGATTACCCAGTTTCTATCAATTCTAGCTACACCGATTTTAGCTGAAAAGGAAGAAGACGTTAAAGCTTTGGCAAAGGATTATTCGGAGTGGTGGATCGCCGCTCGACAAATAGCTGAATGGAAGTTACGTAAATCTGTTGGCGTGGATCAGGCATGGGCAATAGGGACCTTGGCTGAACTTGCACTGCTTGGCGTGGTTTATGGAGGGATAAATTACAAGAAAAAACAAGCAGAAGTGGAGATTACACGGCATTGCAAAGAGTTGTGTAAGTTATTGGGTTCAGATGCGTTTGCAATTTTTTCGACTCGACGCCAATTTGGGCGCTATATCAGGTATTGGAAAAGTGATAAATGGGATGAGCTTGCACATTCGGCATTAAAGGCATTAGGTGACAAGACTTTTGAGAAACGCTGATTTTATACTCGTCACTACGGGATAAAGTGGAATTGATACCTTAGCAGCCCTAGACGGGACTGTCAGCGATCATTCACAAATGAGTAGATTATTGCCCTGTTTTCTCGATTTTATATCCTAGTGCCATGATAGCCTTCAAAGTTTCCATGGCTGTTTGCCGATCATACATTTTTTCCGCTTCTGGTAAATCATCGTAGGGAATTAGGCAAGGGTGGTGTTTGTTAATGTCATCACGGACTGAACCGTAGCACCAGCCGTCAGCTAGGCGCTGACGAGACCAATTTTCGTGGGCGTTTTCGGCAAGCAGTTCGGTTAATTTCTCAATTTCTGGACTGAGGATCACAAACGATGTATCGAGAGGGTTGGGTAGATAAGAGTTCATGTATATATTTCCAATGGTTTGTCTCGTAAGATCATACGCAAATAAGGTGTCAATAACTAATCCGAATCTCTAACTCAGCCCTGCGCCCTGGCTTCGGCGATAAATTACGCAAATAAAATGTTGAGTTACGGATAGGCGAACGGCGCTTGCGCTCAGAGATGAGGTTTATACCATTCCCAATAAGTTCTCTTGTTACGCCCCTTCTCCAGAGGGAGAAGGTCAGGATGAGGGGATTCATATAACAACTTTTTGGGATTGGTAAAACTATAAAGACCTCTGCACAACCTAAACCACTTCAGCCTCCAAAGCACGCCATAAATTGCCTAATCCGCATGTGAAATCTGGCCGTTTCTTGTATAATATCCATTAAACCAATAGGTTAAAACAACCCAGGCGATTGCTGCAACCGGGGAGCGTTCTATGGCAAGCAAACAAATGAGTTTTGCAGGCCTTGAGATCATGCAACGGCTGCTGCCGGACACCGTATTGGTGAAACTCAACGCCTTCCGACATCGCGTCGAGTCATTGCGTAACCGATGTTTTATACCCCTTGTCGGGTATAAGACGAGGGAAGCAGGACGGCTGGGGCAGTCGCAGGCATTGGCGGTCGCGTTAAGCTTTTGCCGCTTGCTTGGGCTGGGAT
>Ga0302321_100000343_pt1 | contig 40795 bp, 28 predicted proteins | sample Fen_T0_1_FD_202505 | JGI IMG/M metagenome (GOLD analysis project Ga0302321, IMG submission 202505) | Peat permafrost microbial communities from Stordalen Mire near Abisko, Sweden - Fen_T0_1 | ecosystem: Environmental > Terrestrial > Soil > Wetlands > Permafrost | place: Sweden: Abisko... | reverse complement strand
AAATCACTTTGCCAGGAGCATTTATTAACAAAGTAGATCAACAAGCCGAGAAGGGTGGATTATTAGGAGTTTTCTTTATGGCTTTCACATTAGTGTTGGTTTCATTTTCATGTACAGGTCCCTTAGTAGGAAGCATTTTAGTTTCATCCGCAGGTGGCGAATTTTTAAAGCCGATTATTGGAATGTTTGCTTTCTCCATGGCGTTCGCCATTCCATTTACACTCTTTGCATTTTTCCCTAACTGGTTAAAGTCATTGCCAAAGTCAGGCGGATGGCTTAACACAGTAAAAGTAGTTTTAGGGTTCATTGAAATTGCTCTTGCATTTAAATTTTTAAGCATTGCTGATCAGGCTTTTCATTGGCATATTCTTGATCGCGAAATCAACCTTGCGATTTGGATTGTGATTGCAATTTTAATCGCGGTTTATTTGATGAAAGGATTTCGTCTGGCTGGCGACACGGGTAAAGATGCAGAAGACAAAACGGTGAGCGTTCTTCGAATTTCATTAGCGATGATAACATTCACCTTCGTCGTTTACTTAATTCCTGGAATGTGGGGAGCGCCACTTAAAGCATTGGCAGGATATCTTCCCCCAATGTCCACTCATGATTTTGATTTGCTTGGTGCGAACCGTAAAGACAAGCCCAATGAAATTTGCGATATCCCTAAATATGCAGACTTTTTACACTTGCCACATGGGCTTAATGGTTACTTTGACTACAAGCAGGCATTAACATGCGCAAGGCAGCAACACAAGCCCTTGTTTATTGACTTCACAGGTCATGGCTGCACCAACTGCCGTGAAATGGAAGCGCGTGTGTGGAGCGACCCACAAGTATTGAAAAGATTAAAGGAAGATTTTGTTGTGGTCGCTTTGTATGTTGATGATAAAACTGAATTACCCGAAACGGAATGGTATGAATCGAAATATGATAAGAAAATCAAAAAGACGATCGGTAAACAAAATGCAGATTTGCAAATCATGAATTTGAATAATAACGCTCAGCCTTTTTATGTGTTGGTTGGCAATGATGAACGAGTACTCGTTTCACCTAAGCCCTATGATTTAAGCGTGGAAAAATTTGTAGAATTTTTGGAAGAGGGTAAAACAAAATTCAAATCGTTGAACTAGGCTTTTGACTAATGCTGGTTCTATTATTTAATTTTCACTAAACTTGTATTAAATTTTATTGTGAAGTTGGCGTCTCAAAAGAAAATTTACATCGTAATAGGTGCGCTGCTGTTGCTCAGCGTTTCATTTTTTGTCCTCAATGCTTTCACCTCAGGTTTTACATTTCCCGGAGATTATGAAGCTGTCGCTGATTCATCAAAGGTTGCAGATGTTTTAAACATGGAAAGACCGATCATCAAGTACGGAATAGCGGTGAACGGATTGGAAGTTAAAGAAGGCTACGTGAAACGAGACCAACTTTTTGCTGACCTCCTTGAAGAAAATTTTGTCACCCCTTCTGTTTTGCAGCAGCTCCATTTGCTTCCTAAGAAAATATTTGATTTTCGGAAAATGGCGGCATCTAAAAAATATGCTCTCATCTCACAACTAGATTCTCTCAAAACAGCAGTTGCATTTGTATACGAACCAAGCCCGGTAGAATACGTAGTTCTGCATTTAAAAGATTCTTTGACCGTTGAAACCCATCAGCGTGAAATAACAACCGTAGAGAAAACAGTAACTGGTACAATCGCTTCATCTTTGTATGAGACTATTGATGCTTTGAACATCTCGAACGAGTTGACTAACAAATTTGTCGATGTCTTTGGTTGGCAGGTTGATTTCCAGCATTTGCAAAAAGGGGATCGGTTCAAATTGATTTATGAAGAAAATTTGGTTGATGACCAGCCGATTGGAATCGGTAAAATTCTTGGAATTTATTTTGAGCATTTCAACAACGGCTACTATGCTTTTCCCTTTGATCAAGGCGAAGGCATTGATTATTTTGATGAAGATGGAAATAGTTTGCGTAAAGCTTTATTAAGGTATCCCATTGAGTTTACAAGGATTAGTTCACGTTATTCGCTAAACCGCTTTCATCCGGTTGTAAAAATTTTTCGTGCCCACTTGGGTACCGACTTCGCTGCTGCCGTCGGAACCCCAATTCGTTCCGTGGGAGATGGCATAGTGCTTGAGGCGCGCTACAGTGCAAACAATGGTAACTATGTAAAAATCCGTCACAATGCAACCTACACGACAGGTTACCTTCACATGTCAAAAATAGCATCTGGAATGGTGCCAGGTACTCGCGTGAAACAAGGTCAAACTATTGGATATGTTGGCAGCACGGGCCTTGCTACAGGCCCCCACTTGTGTTATCGGTTTTGGCGCAACGGGGCTCAGGTTGATGCTTTACGAGTGCAATTGCCACCTTCAAAGCCTGTTGATAAAAAATATTGGACAGAATTTGAAGCTGTGAAAAAGGAATTAACACTCAGGCTTCAACTCATCCCATTTAATGCAACCTCAAGCCCAACCGTTGCAATGCTTCAGTAAACACATGTCTTTTTATTTTCTGCTGAAGAACACCGTTATTTACAAGTACTTTTTCATGGCGAATTAAATAAACAATGCCATTTGAACGTCTATTTAGGAGCGTGAGGATCGTAGTATTCATATTTTTCATATTCATTTCAACTATAAGCTTTTGCCAAAAAGTGGGGTTGGTGTTTAGTGGAGGCGCGGCTAAAGGTCTTGCCCATATTGGAGTGCTTAAAGCACTGGAAGAAAACGAAATACCGATTGATTACATAACAGGTACCTCTATGGGTGGCATTGTTGCAGGATGCTACGCAGCAGGAATAAGCCCGGCGCAGATCGAGGAAATCATGACCTCCAGGGCATTTTTGGATTGGGTCAGCGGTCGCTTAGAAGGGGGGAATCATTATTATTATTATAAAAAAGGAGATGAGCCTTCGTTTTTGAAACTCAATCTTTCCCTTGATTCTACTTTCAATGTGCTGTTGAACACAAGTCTTGCCAATGACCTATCTCTCAATTTTGCCCTAGCTGAAAAACTCGCAGAGCCGGCCGCAATTGCGAAAAATAATTTTGACAGCTTGTTTGTGCCGTTACGAGTTGTAGCGGCCGATATTTTTACACAGACTCAAGTTGTACTAGACAGCGGTGTACTAAGTGATGCGCTACGCGCCACGCAAACGGTGCCTTTTTTTTACAACCCAATTCGTGTAGGAGGTAAATATCTATTTGACGGAGGTGTGTACAATAATTTTCCGGTTGATGTTGCTCAAAATGCTTTTCATCCTGATATTATCATTGGCTGTAATGTTTCTTCAAAAGTTTACGAGAAGTATCCCTATGGAGAAGACGAGAAATTAATCTCACGATCATTGCTTTACATGCTTCTCGATAAATCGGATCCCGGAAAAATTCCGCTGACAGGGGTTTACATACAACCCAACTTAAAAGAATTTTCAGCATTTGATTTTGCCAAAGCGAAAGCTCTGATTGATAGTGGCTACGCCCAAACGATGAAACAAATGCCTGAAATTAAATCTAAGCTAGCATTACGCAGAACGTGTGAAGAAGTGGCTGAGAAGAGGAATCGCTTTAACAATAAGGCAATACCTATTAAAGTAAATAAAATAATCTTTGACGGATTTGGTCCCCGCCAACAGAAATACTTGAATCGTTTTTTTAAGAATGGCAAGAGACCATTATACTTTAAGGACATCAAGGTCGGGTATTATAAATTAGTATCGGATGATTATTTTAATAATGTTTATCCAAGTTTTATCTTTAATAGGACAAAAAAGGATTATAGTTTTAAATTGGCTCGAAGGCAGCCGAATAATTTTCAAGTAGATTTTGGAGGTGTAATTGCCACACGAAGTATCAGCAATATTTATTTGGGATTAAATTATTATTCTTTTCGCAGGTCGCTTACTCATGCTCAGGTAAACTTTGCAACTGGTGACTTTTATAAATCAGCACAAATCAAAGCGCGTTTTGATTTTCCATACCTAGGCCAATTTTTTTTAGAGCCTGAAGCGACTTTTAATAATTGGAATTTTTTTAATGTTAGTGATATCATCTCAAAAAAAATACCCCCAACAGTACTTGATCGAGTTGACAGAAAATACGGTTTGAAAATCGGCATACCCGTAGTGAGGCAAATCAAGGCTTTTCTGCAAGGTGCTTACATCGTTAACAATGATCAATACATTGACAGGGCAGTTCTGGTCTCTACCGATACACTTGATCAACTTAAATTGACAGGACTTCGTTTTGGAGTTGGTGCATCTTTCAGTTCGATGAATAGAAAGCAATATCCTTCCCAAGGCAAAGCCTTTAGCATTTCTGCTAATTATTTTTCTCTTAATGAGGAATTCAAACCGGGCAACACTTCTATGATTACAGCCTCATCAAGTAATAATCGTAGTTGGCTTCAAGCTAAAGTTACTTTGGAGCAATATTTGAAGAAAGGGATTTACAGTTCCGGTTACTTGTTAGAAGGTGTGTTTTCCAATCAACCAACCTTCACTAATTATTATGGCACCATCATCAATGCCCCAGGTTTCTATCCATTGCAGGACAGCAGAACAATTTTGTTGCAGAAATTCAGAGCATTCAATTACGTTGCTGGAGGATGGAGAAATGTATTTTCACTCACAAAGAATATAGATTTTCGATTGGAGGCTTACGCGTTTAAACCCCTCCAAACAATTTCTCAAGATGATTCACAACATGCTAAAGTTGAGGACCAAATTCAGCAGTTTTATTTTGCGGGAATGGCCGATCTCGTCTTGCACAGCACCATTGGCCCGGTTAGTCTTAGCTTAAATTACTATGACGATCCCAACAGACAACTTTCAGTGCTTTTACATGTTGGTTTTTTACTTTTCAATAAGACTTCCCTCGAATAAATGCGTTTTTCTTTTTTTTGAGATCAAAAAATGTTTTTAAACGGCTAGCTACACTGAACCCATGTACTTTTCTCCATTTTTAATTTTTTTAGTTATGTTTATCTTTTGATTGGCTGAACCTGTTTCTATGAATAGATTTTTACTTGCGTCTTTTTTTTTAGTTTCCTCATTCTTCTCTTTTGGTCAAACGGTACAGTGGGCTTCAAAAGTGATTGAGTTTTCTTCTGAACTAACTCCACTTCAATATTCTGCAACTCAGGCTTTGGGGAAACCTAACGTTCTGCCAGCAGGAGGTCAGAATCCCAACGCATGGACGCCCGATAAACCGAAAAGGTCAGAGTTCCTTAAATTGGGCTACACCACACCTCTACAAATACAACAAGTGGCAATTGCCGAATCATACAATCCTGGTTGCCTTTTCAAGGTTTACATTTATGATGAATCCGGTGCGGAGCACTTGGTTGGTACATTCAACCCGCAAGCAGTACCAATTATCGCGCTGATGCGCACTGTTTTTTTCGAAAAGACCTCTTTCAAAGTAAATGCTGTAAAACTTGAATTCGATGGCGCGGCACTACCGGATTATTTTTCTATCGATGCAGTGGCCATTTCGGATTCGGGTTATCCAATTATTGCGAACATTGATAAACCTGAGCTACTCGAAAAAGGACTTATCATTGAGCAGCTAGACAAAAATGTGAACAGCGAATTCAATGATTTGAATGCACTGCTTTCACCTGATGGAAAAGTAATGTACTTCAGTCGCCAAAATCACCCTGAAAATATGGGGGGAGTAAAAGACAAAGAAGATATTTGGTATTCAGAACTTGGACCCGATGGCAAGTGGACGTTAGCAAAAAATGCCGGATCTCCCTTAAATAATACCTCCTCAAACTTCATGAATTCGATAACTACAGCTACACCAGATGGTAAAGCCGTAGTTGTGGTTCTGGGAAATAAATACAAAGATAATGGCAAGATGATTTCGGGAGTCTCAATGAGTAACAATATTAATGGTCAGTGGAGTAAACCGAGACTGCTTCAAATTAAAAATGATTACAACTATAACGAGAGAGCGCAGTATTTTTTATCCAACACACAAAAGGTTTTGCTAATGTCGGTTGACCGTGAAGATACTAAGGGGGGCAGGGATATTTATGTGAGCTTTGCAGAGAATGACACTGTTTGGACGGAGCCACGCAACCTCGGAATGAACATTAATACAGCGGGAGATGAGATCACTCCTTTTCTAGCTCTGGACGATCATACGCTTTACTTTTCTTCCAATGGGTATAGCGGATACGGAGGTAGTGACATTTATATGTCGAAACGATTAGATGATTCCTGGGCAAAGTGGTCAGCCCCCCAAAACATGGGACCTGACATTAACTCCAAAACAGATGATGTATTTTTCAATATTCCTTCCACCAGTGATTATGCTTATTTCTCTCGGGCGATGACACCTGAGAATTTTGATATTTATCGCGTGAAGATGCCATTGTTCAAAAACGTAGAACAAATCATTATTGTAAAAGGACAATCCATCGATGCAAAAACAGGAAAGTCCATCGGAGCAAAAATTATTTACGAACGTTTGAAGGATGGAAAAGAATTAGGAGTGACCAATTCTGACCCGACAACCGGAAATTATGAAATTAAATTACCTGGAGGAGAATTGTATGGCATACGTGCTGAGGCCAAAGACTATATCTCAGAGAGTAGAAACCTAGACTTGCGTGTCCAAAAAACCTCGAACTCACTGCAAGAGGACTTGAAACTTGAGCCCATCCAGATTGCCGCCATCAAAGAAAACGTCACGATCACACTTAATAATGTTTTCTTTGACTATGACAAAGCAAAATTGAAACCAGAATCATTCCCTGAACTAAATAGGATTGTGACAATTATGACTGAAAGAGCAACGATGCAAGTGGAAATTGCTGGGCATACTGATCCAAGAGGCCCTGCTGGCTACAACATGGAATTATCGGCGCGAAGAGCGAAATCAGTAGCTAAGTATTTAATTGAAAAAGGCGTATCCTCGGAACGCATCACTGTGGTGTTCTTTGGTGAAACAAGACTCATTGACTTAACCAACACAGAAGAAGGAAATGCTAAAAACAGAAGAGTGGAATTCAAAATTTTAAAGATTTAGTAATGTGAAATGCTCACTTCAGTCTCATAGGAGAACCATCTGAGAGCATTTTATGTGGCAATTAAAAAGAATTATTAACACATGAAACAAATCATTTTTCTGATCTTTTTATTGGGTCATTACTCAACAGCCCGAAGTCAGGTAAGTGACACCATCATTCGCGCACAGGGAAACATTATTAGTGCAACAACAAAAGAGCCTGTAGTTTCTAAAATTTCTTATAAAAGTTTGCCATACGGAAGTAAAGCCGGTTTTCTTTCAGGCAGTGCTTTTAGTTTTCCCTTGTTTGATGATGCAAAATACGAACTTACTATAGTCGCTCCTGGCTATGCGCCATCGAAATACATGCTTGATCCGGCAGAAGCAAATGGCGACCGTAAGGTGATTAAGAATATTGAATTAAGCTTGCCGGTGAGTGCAGTTAAAATCGCCGAAGAAACTCACACGGTTGGCAAAATCATGCGTTTAGATAACCTGATCTTTAACGCTGGAACTTCCAAAATAGAACCATCTTCCTTCGAAGAATTGGATGATGTGGTGAAGATGTTGAAAGACAATCCGACAATGATCATCCAATTAGAAGGTCATACCGATTTTAAGGGGGCACCAACTTCCAATATGAAGTTGTCTCAGGATCGTGTTGATGCTGTGAAAAATTATTTGACCTCCAAAGGTGCTAGCAAAAGCAGCATTAAAACAAAAGCATTTGGTGGTACTCAGCCCATATCAAGAGAGAATACGGAAGAGGCACACAAGCTAAACAGGCGGGTTGAGTTACGGGTGCTTCAGAATTAATTTTACTGAACAGCCAATGCTGTTAAATTTTGATGCACGTGTGATTTTAGCAACTCAGTAAGATCATCTTTTTGTTTTTCACTGAGCTGGCTTTTCAATACTGATCTGGCAAGAATTGGCGTAAATTCTTCGACGCGTGGATTGTCGTAAATTTTCCAGGCGTTCTGTAGATACTGACAACTTGCAATAAGGTCATTTCTATGGAATGACTCAACAGCCAGGTTAAAATAAAGTAACCCCGAAAGTTGAACAGGTAGAATCTCATGATAAATCTTAATGTGAGAAAGATAAAGCTGACTGCTTATTTTGTCCGTTCTATTTGTTCTATAGTTCTCTATCCTTTCTTCAATTTTCTCACGGTCAATAACAAATCCTTGGTAGCGATCGGTGCTTTCCATCAGCACGTCACCTTGAGTTGTTTCAGCAATTAAAAAAATATGATAATTTGTTTCAATGATCCTGTGCTTGATACCCAGGTTGGTAAGTGCACTGCTTAAGAAGTAAGTTCCGCTAAGGCAATCATAATTCCCTTTTTCAAAAACATCACTTACTGTGGCATAGGCATGATAGTTCTTCAGGAAATTGCGATGTGCTTTGTTAAAGAGGGATTTTGCAATTTTAATTTCCGACGAATTCTTTTTGCTCAGCGCTTTAGTAAAGTTTGAAATCTTGATGACGTTGGGCTCAGATAGCTCAGTTGAAACCAACTCTTGGCATTTACCTTGCCTTGGATGTACAAGGATTATGACGAAAATGGCTAGAGCGACTGTTTTCATGTTAAGCCAATGTTAAGAAAACACAAAATAAAGTTAACATTTGCGTAACAATTATCCTATTGAGGCCAGAAAATTGTATAAGTCAGCTTTTCATTGAAAATGAATAACTTTCGAAAAAATGAGGATAATGAGTGGAGTGACGACAGCACTAGACACCCAACAGATGCTGGCCATCTTCGAAAAACAGAAGAGAAGAAGCCTCTTGCTTCGGTCTGAACTGCTGAGCGACAGAAAAAAACGATTAGTTGAGTTCGAAAGCTTTCTCTTAAAAAATAAACACAGGGTTAGTGAAGCCGTCTTTAATGATTTTAGAAAACCCCGAACCGAGTCAGACATTTCCGAAGTGTATCCGGTACTAACAGAAATCAGGCATACACTGACTCGTTTAAGCGACTGGGCAAAACCTCAGAAGATCGATGCCCCGCTTACCTATCTGGGTACGCAATCTGAAGTTCGCTACGAGCCCAAAGGTGTTTGTTTGATCATCGCCCCCTGGAATTTTCCGTTTAATCTTTGTATTGGCCCACTTATTTCATGCCTGGCGGCTGGCAACACAGCAATAATCAAACCTTCCGAGCTGACACCACACACATCGAAACTTATTGCCGATTTGATTGGTGAATTTTTTGATGAAGACTTAGTTACAGTATTTCAAGGTGATCAGGATGTTTCGTCTCAACTTCTGGCTCTTCCGTTCGATCATATTTTCTTTACAGGCAGCCCTGAAGTCGGGAAAATTGTGATGAAGGCCGCAGCCGAAAATCTTTCTTCCATTACACTCGAGCTTGGAGGCAAATCGCCTGCCATTATTGATGATTCAGCTAACTTAAAAGACGCAGCTAAACGGATCGCTTTCGGGAAGTTTTTAAACAATGGCCAGACGTGCATCGCACCTGATTATGTTTTAGTGCACGAACACGTGAAAGCAAAATTCATTGAAGAATTAAAGACGATCACTGCTGCCATGTTTGGTGAAAATGGAATTATAAATGAATCATCAACCAATTATGCCCGTGTTGTAAATCGAAAACATTTTGATCGACTCAATAAAATTTTGCAGGATGCTGTTGACAAAGGAGCAAAAATTGAAATGTCAGGTGATGTCAATAAGGATACCAATTTTATTCATCCGGTTATTATGACCAACGTGGGCCTTGATACATTGGTAATGCAAGAGGAAATATTTGGCCCGATATTACCCGTGATTCCTTTCAAGACAACTGAGCAGGTAACTTACATCGTTAACGGAAAGCCAAAGCCTTTAGCCCTGTACGTCTTTACTAACCGCAAGTCATTTCAGGAGAAAATTTTAACAGAAACCTCTGCTGGCTCGGTAGGTGTAAATGACTGCGTACTTCAATTTTCTCATCCAAATTTACCGTTTGGTGGGGTAAACAATAGTGGCATTGGCAAGTCTCATGGCCGATATGGGTTTTTAGCATTTTCTAACGAAAAACCAGTATTGAGACAGAAAAGAGGATTTTCAATCGCCTATCTTATGCACCCGCCTTACACCAACTTTAGAAAGAAATTAGTTGCATTAATACTTCGTTGGTTCTGAAAATTCTCTTTGATTTTATAATAAAAAATCAAAGCTGGCAACTGCCAAGCATTGGCTACTTTTGTAGTTCAAAAAAAATTAATTCATGAAATGGCTATTGAAATACTCTATACGAAACGGTAGAATAATTCAGGCCATTCCAACCTTTTTAAAATAAATATTAACAAATGAAAATTGCAAAGAAAATCTTTATCGGTTTGGCGGCTGTAGTTGTTCTGCTGATTGCTTCAGCAATCATCTTACCCATTCTTTTTAAAGACAAAATAAAATCTAAAATAGATGAGGAGATCGCAAAGACCATCAATGCCGATGTGATTTTTGATGTGAATAATTTTAGTTTATCAGTGTTCCGTCACTTCCCTAATATCACGGTTGAAGTCAAAGAACTGGGAGTATTTAACCGCGCACCGTTTGCCGGAGTTCACCTCTTTGTTGTTGAGCGCTTTGATGTTGAGATTAATTTGAAAGACGTTTTATTTGGAGATCAACTTCGTGTGAAGGGAATCACACTATTTCGACCACAGATAAATGTAAAAGTATTGAAAAACGGACAGGCAAATTATAACATCACTTATCCTTCTAAAGACACAGTTAAGTCAACTGAGCCAAGCAAATTTTCCTTTGCAATTGACAACTGGTCAATCGAAGATGGGGAGTTAGTTTATGACGATGCCACCATGCCGTTCTCTATGTCATTGGGAGGATTATACCACTCGGGCAGTGGTAATTTTAATGAGAATCAATTTGACCTGAAAACAAAAACTCTTGCGGATACCGTTACGGTGCGCTATGGAGGAACAGAATACATTTCAAATAAACGAGCAGCCATCGATGCTATTATTGGAATTAGCGAAGGCTACACAAAATACGTATTCAAAGAAAACTCGGTCAAACTGAATGACTTTGCACTAGGCTTTGATGGATGGTTTAAAATGAATGAGAAAGATTTTGGGATGGACATCAATTTCAAAAGTCCTGAAAACTCCTTTAAAAGCTTGCTCTCGTTAGTGCCTGGAGTGTATTCAAAAGATTTTGACAAAGTGGAAACGAAAGGAGAATTGTCGTTCAGTGGTTTTGTTAAAGGTACATACAGCGACAAGCAAATGCCCGCCTTCAACGTAGATTTGAAAGTGAAAGACGCGATGTTTAAATACCCATCGTTGCCCACAGCGGTAAGCAACATCAATATGGATTTGTTGATCGACAATAAAACAGGCGTGATAGAAAATACTTTAGTTGATTTGAAAAAACTGCACTTGGACTTTGGTTCTAACCCGGTTGATGCTAATGCTACCATTGAGAACTTGAAAGATTATAGGATGCGAGCCAATTTAAAAGCAGCCTTAAATCTTGCTGAGTTAGGTAAAATCTTTCCCATGGACGGCATGGAAATGAAAGGTACTTTAAAAGTGGCTGCTTCGGCTAAAGGTGTTTATGACAGCATCAAGAAAATAATTCCAACAGTTGATGTTTTAATGTCATTAAGCGATGGCTATGTAAAATCTTCCAAGTTTCCATTGCCATTGCAGGATTTGAAATTCAATTCTACGGTTAAGAACACTTCAGGAAAAATGGCAGAGACATTCATAAACGTGAATGGGTTTTCGATGATGATGGATGGCGAGAAATTCACCGCTGATCTCAAGCTCCAGAATTTGGATGACTACACCTGGGATTTGAAAGCTGATGGTGGTATTGACATCGAGAAAATTACGAAAATTTTTCCGGTTGATGGAATGAGCCTAGCCGGGAAGGTGAAGGCCAATATTGAAACAAAAGGAAAATATTCTGATGTGAATGCCAAGCACTATGATCGCTTGCCTACCAGCGGTTCAGCTTCGCTGAAAGATTTCAAATTCACTTCAAAGACGTTACCGTATGCAGTTACAATTGCTCAAGCTACCGCAACGTTCAATCCACAAAAAATTGAAATGAAAAATACGAACGGGACAATTGGTAAAAGTGACTTTAGCGTTGATGGAGCGGTTAGCAATTATATCGGATATGTATTTGGCAAAGAAACGATCAGTGGCAATTTGAATTTTAATTCTAACCTCCTTGATCTTAATGAATTTATGACCGGCAGTGCTCCGGCAGACAAAAAAGACACAGCAAAATTTAGCGTAATCCCAATACCTGAAAACATCAACGTCATTTTACATTCAGATGTGAAGACGGTGAAAATGATGGACTATGTAATCACTCAGGCAGTCGGAGATGTTATTATAAAAAATGCAGTGGCCGATTTAAGCAATGTTAGATTTACTATGTTGGATGGAGCTTTTGTGATGAATGGAACGTACAACACAAAAGACCTTCAACATCCGAAGTATGACTTTGGTTTAAAGATTGATCACCTGTCCATCCAACAAGCAGCGAGTTCATTTTCAATTGTAAAAACGTACGCTCCGATTGCAGGTATGACGACTGGAAAATTCGGGACAGATTTTAAAGTGAGTGGAGAGTTGGGCCAGGACATGATGCCCAAATTAAACACGGTCAATGGCAAAGGCTTAATTAAAATTGCTGAGGCGGCAATTACGCAATCAAAATTGATCTCAGGAGTTACCTCACTCACCAACCTCAACAATACGGATCAGGTCACACTAAAAAATGTCGTCATGTCGGCAACAATTACAGACGGTAAGTTGAGTGTGAAGCCATTCAATGTGAAGTTTGGTGATTATACAACGGCTGTTTCCGGTAGTACGGCATTGAATGGTGTAATTGATTATTCTCTGAAAATGAATGTGCCTGCCGGAAAATTGGGCTCTCAATTTCAGGGACTTGTCAATCAATATGCGGGAACAAATAATTCAACTTCTGAAATCCCTTTGAATATTAATTTGGGAGGTACGTTCGCCAATCCGAAAACAACTTTGGTTTCACAAGAACAAAAGCAACAAGTAACCCAAGCCGTTACAAAAGCAGCGGAGACAAAAGGAAAGGAGGCCCTACAAGAAGCTGTTAAAGGAACGGATGCGCAGGACGTGGTGAACAATCTTTTGGGCATAAAACCGGATACAACCAAGGCTAAAACTAAAACCGATAGCGCCAAAGCGACTCAAGACTTATTGCAAGACAAACTACAAGGCTTGTTCAAGAAGAAAAAGAAGAATTGAAAGTAGGGAACTTAAAATATTTTCAGTTCTCCAGTCTTCTCCAACGCGAAGGTTGGCTTTCATCTGTATTTATAGGCGTTGATGAGACTGGATTAATCCAATACCTGTCCATTGAATCCCCGGAAGGAAAAGAAATAGAGAGCGTTGAAGGTTTTGCCTTGCCCGGATTTCAAAACGCACATTCTCATGCTTTTCAATATGCAATGGCTGGACTTGCAGAAAATCATCCAGCAGGAACCGCTGATGATTTTTGGACTTGGCGTGAGGAGATGTACAAATGCGCTTTAGCAGTCGACCCCGAACAGGCTGAAGCAATTGCTGCCATGCTATATGCGGAGATGGTGCGAGTTGGGTATACTCATGTGGCGGAGTTCCACTACCTCCATCATGATAAAGAAGGGAAGCCCTATTCAAACCTGGCAGAAATGGGTGAACGTATGGTGGCGGCTGCAAAGACTGCCGGAATAAAAATTACACTTGTCCCAGTGTTCTATCAAAAAGGCGGATTTGGGTTGGAGCCCCAGACTCGACAGAAAAGATTTATTTCGAAAACTGTTGAAGATTATTTTAGACTTGTTGAGGCATCGAAAAAAATTTTGAAGAATTATTCAGATGCATCACTGGGATTCAGTGTGCATTCATTGCGAGCAGTTGACCTGAATGATATTAAGATCACCTTTAATCAAGGCCCGAAAGATTTGCCTTTTCATTTGCACGTGGCGGAACAGAAAAAGGAAATAAGTGATTGCCTTGCATTTTGTAGTGAACGTCCGATGCAATGGTTGTTAGAAAATCTACCAGTGGATGGACGTTTTCATTTGGTGCATTCCACACATTTGGATGATGATGAAGTAAAAAACTTAGCTGCTTCAAAAGCAAATGTGGTGCTCTGCCCCTCCACAGAAGGGAATTTGGGCGATGGGATTTTTCGCATGAAGGAATACGTGAAACTCGGAGGACACTGGAGTATTGGCACTGACAGTCATATTGGATTAAATCCCTTGGAAGAATTTCGAATGATCGACTATCGACAACGGTTAGTTTCTAATCAGAGAAATACTTTTGAAGGTGATGCTGCAGCGCACTTGGTCAATGAATCGGTTTCATCCGGAAGGAGAGCCATGGGTACTTTCTTTGTCAATAATTTTGAAATTGGAAAGCCATTGGATGCTGTTGTATTCAACGCGAAGTCACATCTGGTTTCAGAAACTTCGGAGAAGAACCGACTAGCCACAATTCTTTATACGGCTGATTCAAGTCGAATACTTGGCACGTTGGTGAATGGAAAATGGGTGGTCAAGCAGCAACATCACGATTCAGGTCAAAAGATTAAAGAGAATTTCAGCAAGGCCATGCGTGATTTAAAAAATAGATAGCAATTCAAATCTCAACCTACAGTTGTAATCTGTAGCAAAATTCCCATCTTCGTTTTAGTAATTTTTAACTTTTATGGCTCAGGAATTTAAAGACATTCTCTTTCTCGATATTGAAACTGTGGCCATGGCGGAGAGTCACAATCAATTAAACGAGAGATTCAAAACGCAATGGGCGCGGAAAGCTTCCTTTTTAAAAAGGCACGAAAATCAGACAGACGAAGATTTATTTCATGAACGAGCAGGGATTTATGCCGAGTTTGGGAAAATCATTGTTATCGCTATTGGAAAGTATGTCGATAATGGAAATGGAACTCACGGTCTCAAAACGAAATATTTTGCCAATGATGATGAAAAGACATTGTTACTTGAATTCAAAGCAATGCTTGATAAAGTTGATTCCAACACAAAATTATGTGCGCATAATGGAAAGGAATTTGATTTCCCGTTCTTGAGCAGGAGAATGTTAGTGAACGGAATCGCGTTGCCTTCGTTATTAAACCTATCCGGAAAAAAATCATGGGAGGTTCCACATTTGGATACGATGGAAATGTGGAAATTTGGCGACTACAAGCATTACACTTCCCTTGATTTGTTGCTGGCGCTGTTTAATATTCCCTCAAGCAAAGGTTTAATGGACGGCTCGAAGGTAAATCAGGTGTATTATCATGAGAAGGACTTAAAGAAAATAGCAGAATATTGCGTAAACGATGTTGTGGCGATAGCCCAATTGTTTTTGAAGATGAAATGCCTTCCCCTCATTGAGGAGAAGAACATTGTTCAATCCATTTAAATAAATTTAACTTTACCTTTATCGGAATTCATTGCTTAGAAGCACATGAATTTCATTTTTTATGTCAAAGAAAAAATTCAAAGAAAAAAAATCAAAAAAAGAAAAGGAACAGAAGGACTCTGTTCATAAAGAAGTACTTCGCTTACTTAACGACAATCCGGGAAGAGCATATGATTTCAAACAAATAGCTAGAAAGATTGGAGCAAAAAACAAAGCCTCGAATTCCGTAATATTTACCGCACTTGAAAAACTTGAATCAGATGGTAAGATAAAACAACTGGCAACTGGCAGCTTTGCTTCGATGTTTGAAGCAGAAGGACTTACTGGAATTGTTGATCACGTTAACCCCCGATTTGCTTACATAGTCACCGGTATTGAAGGACAAAAGGATATTTATGTGAAGACTCGTGACCTGCTTCCTGCCATGCATGGTGATAAGGTGTTGGTAGAGCTTTTTGGAAAACGAACGGGCGAAAACCCAGAAGGAAAAGTAGTTGAAGTTATTCAGCGTGGAAGGAATCGTTTTGTGGGGAAAGTGGAGCTTTCAAAAAATTATGCTTTCATCGTTCCGGATTTTAAAAAACTATACCAGGATTTTTTTGTCTATCCCGAAAATATCAACGGAGCAACGACGAACGACAAAGTTTTATTTGAAGTAACCCGGTGGCCGGAAGGCGATAAAAGCCCCGAAGGAAAAGTTATCGAGATCCTTGGTAAGACCGGTGAAAACGAGGCAGAGATTCACTCCATTATGGCTGAGTTTGATTTGCCATTTCGGTTTCCGGAAAAAGTGCTGGGCGAATCAGAAAGAATCAGCGAAGAGATTTTAAAGGATGAAATCAAAAAGCGATGGGACTTCCGCGAAACATTAACGTTTACAATTGATCCTGAAGATGCAAAGGATTTTGACGATGCGATCTCATTTAAAAAACTGGATAATGGCAACTACGAAATTGGAGTTCACATTGCAGATGTAACACATTATGTAAAACCAGGAACAGTTCTGGATGCAGATGCTTTCGATCGAGCTACTTCAGTCTATTTAGTTGACAGAACAGTTCCTATGCTTCCTGAGAAATTAAGCAATGGACTCTGCTCCCTTAGGCCAAATGAAGATAAGCTTACTTTCGCTGCTGTTTTTGAAATGGATGAAAACGCAAAAGTGATTGGCGAGAAATTTGGTCGCACTGTCATCCATTCTGACAATCGGTTCACCTACGAGAATGCTCAAGAGGGAATTGAAACGGGTTCAGGAAAATTCGCTGCGGAATTAAAGCTATTAAATAACCTGGCAATCAAATTGCGTAAACAACGTTTTGAACATGGTGCCGTTAATTTTGAAACTGCTGAAGTTAAATTCAAACTCGATGAAAAAGGCAAACCACTGGAAGTGGTTCCTAAAATTCGTAAAGACGCACACAAACTGGTAGAAGAATTTATGCTTTTGGCTAACAAAGCGGTTGCCACTTTTGTTTATAAAATGAAAAAGAGCGAAGGGAAAAATACATTTGTGTATCGAACCCATGATTTTCCGGATCCCGAGCGAGTGCGTGACTTTTCATTATTTGCGAGGCAGTTCGGACACAAGATTAATGTTGAAGAGAAAAGCATCTCAACTTCTCTTAACAAATTGATGGAAGAGATTGAGGGCAAACCCGAACAGAATGTTTTGCAATCGCTCGCTGTGCGATCTATGGCGAAAGCCAAATACACAACCGATGCAAAAGGTCATTTCGGTTTAGCATTTGATCACTACACGCATTTTACTTCACCAATCCGCAGATACCCTGACATGATGGTGCACCGGTTGTTGCAACATTATCTCGATGATGGCAAGCCAGTGCCGAAAAAGGAATACGAAGAGAAGTGTGTACACAGCAGCGAGCGTGAAAAGCGCGCAGCGGATGCCGAGCGGGCTTCGATTAAATACAAGCAGGTTGAATTTATGAGTCTGGCTGAAGACAAGATGTATGACGGCATAATTACTGGTGTTACTGATTTTGGAATTTTTGTGGAAATCACAGAGACAAAATGCGAAGGCATGGTACGACTCGCTGATATGAAAGATGATTTTTACGAGTTGGATGAGAAAAATTACAGAGTGATCGGAAGAAAGAGAAATAAAATTTATCGGTTGGGTGATAAAACTTTGGTACGTATCAAGAAAACGGATGTGGATAGGAGAACAATCGATTTGACTTTTGAAGAAAAAAAGGAATGGTAGAGAAATATCTTTCGCTGATCGAGGCAGAAATCAAGAAACAAAAATTCGGAAAGGAGCCAAAATCACTCTACGAACCTATCCGTTACATCATGAGCCTAGGAGGCAAGCGGCTTCGTCCTTTGCTGACAACTCTTTCTTATTCACTTTTTAAGAATGATGTTGAAAAAATAATTTCTTATGCAGTGGCCGTGGAGGCCTTTCACAATTTCACCTTGCTTCATGATGATATCATGGACAAAGCTCCGCTACGAAGAGGTAAAGCAACTGTACACGAAAAGTGGAATGTGAATACAGCCATCCTTTCAGGCGATGTGATGTTGGTGAAGGTGTATGAAATGTTTCTGGGTCTTGATGAAAAGAAATTGAAGAAGGTACTATCGATTTTTAATCAATGTGCTGCTGAGGTTTGTGAAGGCCAGCAGTGGGATATGGAATTTGAGCGCGAAAGGAAAATTTCGGAAGCCAAATACCTAGAGATGGTACGATTGAAAACGGCCGTGTTGTTGGGATTTAGCTTGGAACTAGGTGCGTTATTGGCCGATGCTTCTGAGCAAGATAGAAAAGCCCTGCGAGATTTTGGAGTGAACATCGGAATCGGGTTTCAACTTAAAGATGACTTCCTCGACGTATATGCAGATAAAAAGAAATTCGGGAAACAAGTTGGTGGAGATATCATCGCGAACAAAAAGACTTTTCTGTTGATTAAAGCCCTGGAAAAGGCAAAAGGCAAACAGAAAATAGAATTAGAAAAATGGATTGCCTCAAAAAAATTCAACAAGCGTGAAAAAGTAAAGGCCGTCACAGCAATTTATGACGGCCTTCACCTATCAACTTTAATAGAAGAAAAAATAAGGCATTTCTTTGAAATAGGTTTTGCTTGTTTGAGCGAGCTTTCAAATCCTCACGAGGCAACCCATCTAAAAGGTTTCGTTGAAAAGCTAATTAACCGTGAAGCTTAAGAGTTTTTCCATTTAACTGTACAACCAATTGCCTTTGTTTTAGTTACAGTTACCGGCTTTCCTGCTAATAATTCATTTACTGCTTCTTCGACAAAATGTTTATCGGCTTTAGCACCATCTCGGCTGTTGTTATCAATTGCACCGATGTAAGCCACTTTTAATCCATTAGAAGTTTTGTTAAGAATGAACGTATGTGGAGTATTGGTGGGATTAAATTTTCTTACCACTTCTTGTGATTGATCATATAAATAGGGGAAATCATACCCATGTTCTTTAGCGTGATTTTTCATTTCATCAAATGATTCTTCTGGTACCACCTCAGCCGAATTAGGATTGATCAACACAACTGGAAATCCCTGCGAAGCAAATTTTTTATTTAGTGCAATAATCCGCGAGTTGTAAGCGTGTGACATGGGGCAGGTGTTGCAATCAAAAATGATGATGAAGCCTTTAGCATCTTTGAAATCTGATAATGAGATTATCTTGCCATCAACATTTTTCAATTTAAAATCCGCAACGGTGTCACCAATTTGATAACCGTCACCTACCGGACTAGCAGCCACGCATGCTAGACCAACAACAAACAGGAAGAACAACTTTTTCATACTTTTTTTATTTATCTGCCAATTTAATCTCAAATGGTATTTTTTTATAAGGTCTTTCTGAACTATAAACCTGAACAGAGGCGATTTTATCAATGACATCAAGCCCTTCCACAACCTCTCCAAAAACTGTGTATTGCGTATCCAACGACATCTCACCACCCATTGTTGTGTAAAGCTTTCGCTGTTCGGCCGATGTAGTTAATCCGGTGTTTTTTTCATCTTCATCGTATTCCCAATTAGCATATTTATTTCCATGAACAATATAAAATTCTGTTGAGGAGGATTCTTTTCCTGGATTGTTGTCATCCAATCGAGCCATTCCCAATGCCCCCTTTTTATGATAAAATTTTGGATTGAATTCGGCCGGAATAGTATAGTCCATTTTTTTCAATGGAACTCCACCCTGCACTACGAAATTCTGTACAATCCGGTAAAATTCAGGCTGATCATAATACCCATCCTTAATCAGTTTTATGAAATTGGCTCGGTGCAAAGGAGTCTCATCATATAGCCGAAGACGAATAGTACCAAGGTTGGTTTCAATAATTACACTTTTTTCTGGGTTTTGTTTCCCATACTGAAGTAAGACTTCTTCTTTATTTTCATTGGTGACTAGAATAGTTTCTTTTTTTCCACACCTCGTGAAAATAAGGCTTATGAGTGAAAGAGAGATGAAATAGAACAATTTCATTTTGATACTTCTTGAATTAGCCTTTCCAGGTCACCATCTTTCAATTCACCCTGAATAAATTTTCTTTTGCCGGAATTGGGATTAATCACCAGTGTGGAAGGTAATGCGCCGGTCCAACTTTTGTCAATTTTCTCAATCCAATCATTTGGATTTTCTTCAGCAAGGATCACTACATCTGAAAGAATTTTTTTTCGTTCAATAAACCGTTTCACTTTCGCAGGATCCGCGTCAAGATCATAATCCATACTCACCAGAATAACCTTACTATTTTTATTTTCCTGGTTCAACCTTTCAAAAAGTGGCATCTCTTTAACACAAGGTGCGCACCAGGTAGCCCAGAAATTGATCACTTTCACAGGACCAGGCTGGTGAATTAACTCTTGAAGCTCGGCTAACTTAATTAAATCTTGGCCCAGCAGGGTATAAGAGAGAGCTGATAATGTAATAAGAAAAAAAAACTTTCGGATCATAATTTTCAAGTAACTCAAAGTTGAGAATACCACCGAGCAAAGGACAGCAAATTTTATTACAAAAGTCTTACAATTAACGTCTCCAAAGTGCGAATTTGGTTATGCAAACCTGACGGAATGGAAGCATTAAAATGTTTAAGTTCAGCCACTTATATAATGCCGGAAAAGATTTCCACATAAATTCACATTTATCAACATTAGCGGAATGTTACTATTTAAAATATTGACTTTCAAACATTTAAGCGCCCAATTATCAATCCATGGTTTGTGGACAACTATTGCGCACCAACTAGTTTCAAAATATTAGCCCTTTTTGTAACCGGCAGAAAATCAACCCTGTAAATATGATTCAGGGTTATTTTTTTACTTTTCGATATGACAAACAGAATTCAAAAGCTCTTTAATATCAAGTATCCCATCGTTCAGGCAGGAATGGTTTGGTGTAGTGGCTGGAGGCTTGCTTCCGCAGTTAGTAATGCTGGAGGGCTTGGGTTGATTGGGTCAGGCTCCATGCATCCTGAGACATTGCGAGAACACATAAAAAAATGCAAAGGCGCAACACAAAATTCTTTTGGTGTAAACGTGCCATTGCTCTATCCTGAAATTGAAAAAATAATTGAAATAATTGTAGATGAAAATGTAAAAATTGTTTTTACTTCTGCAGGTAATCCCGCAACATGGACTGGATTTCTAAAGAATAAGGGAATCACTGTAATTCATGTGATTTCTAATACAAAGTTTGCCCGTAAGAGCATAGAGGCAGGGGTGGATGCGATTGTGGCCGAGGGATTTGAAGCGGGCGGACACAATGGTCGAGAAGAAACAACTACGCTTTGTCTTTTGCCTTTGGTAAGGGATGTCGTAAATGTTCCTTTATTAGCAGCAGGCGGAATTGGAAGTGGGCGAGCTATGCTTGCAGCAGAGGCATTAGGTGCAGATGGGGTGCAAATTGGTACACGATTCGCGGCAAGTTTAGAATCATCTGCCCATGAAAATTTCAAAAGTAAACTGGTAAACCTTGGAGAAGGAGAAACTATTCTCACGATGAAACAACTCACGCCTGTGCGCTTAATTAAGAATAAATTCTATCAGCGAATTGCTGAAGCAGAAAAGGCAGGATTATCCATTGATGAAGTGAAAAAAATATTAGGAAAAGGGAGAGCGAAACAAGGAATATTTGAAGGCGATTTGGATGAAGGTGAATTGGAAATCGGTCAGGCAGCTTCCTATGTTAAGGGCGTTAAACCGGCCTCTGAAATTTTAATGGAAATTTGGGAGGAGTATTTAGTAGCGAAGAAAAGTCTTACTTAAGGGCCAAGGTAAAAATGGGAGATTTGGAAGAAACCTCGATAGGTTGAGTTGCTGCCTTATTTTCTTGGACTTCTGCCTTATAAATCTTTTCGTACCATGTTATGTAATGCTTATACTGAAGGCAATCGTTCATCAATGCATCATCTTTCAAAATATTAATAATTAATCTACGATGAAGAGTTTGATTAAGATATTTTTTTTGATCATCGGGCAAGGAAGAAATGCGAATATACTCGATGCCCTTATAACTTTCTAGTGGTACCCTCATGTCAATCGGCTTTGTTACTTAATGATTTGCACTACTTCTTAGTAACCAAGTTTTCGACTTAATATTTTTTCTGCCAAAAAAACCTTCATTGGATTTAATTTCTCGTTCAAAACGAAAAAACAGCTGTATGATTTCAAATCAGAAAAAGAAATTTTCCCTCCCTGGTGACTCTATTTACCTCAATGGCGCTTATATGTCACCATTGTTGAAGGAAGTAGAAAAGGCGGGCGTAGAAGGAATCAAAAGAAAAAGAAACCCGGGAAATCTTTCGGCCCAGGACTTCTTTAATGGCACTCCAAAATTGCGCGAAGAATTCGCCAAATTGATAAACATCAGGGAGACATCACGAATTGCAGCAATTGCCTCCGCTTCCTATGGATTAGCAAACGTAGCAAAGAACATCAAAATTGATCATAGTCATAATGTGATTGTAGTAGCTGAACAATTTCCAAGCAACGTTTATCCCTGGATTCGTTTGTGTGAAGAAAATAAGTCTCAACTTAAAACCATCAAGCCTACAGAAAGTTTAGTCGACCGTGGAAAAGTTTGGAATGAGAGAATCTTAGATGCTATCGATAAAAATACAAGACTAGTTGCTCTGGGGCATGTACACTGGGCAGACGGAACAAAATTTAATCTGCCTGAAATAAGAAAACGGTCAAGGGATGTAGGAGCGCTCATGGTTATTGATGGAACGCAAAGTGTTGGGGCATTGCCATTTGATGTAAGTAAAATTCAACCGGATGCGTTGGTATGTGCCGGATACAAGTGGCTGCTGGGGCCCTACTCGATTGGGCTGGCTTATTATGGAAGCTACTTCGACAATGGAAAACCTATTGAAGAAAACTGGATCAATCGAAAACTAAGCGAAGATTTTACATCACTTGTTCAATATCAAAATGAATACCAGCCAGGAGCGCTCCGCTATGAAGTTGGAGAGAGAAGCAATTTTATCTTAACGCCAATGATGACTGCTGCATTGAAACAAATCAACCGATGGAAGCCCGAAAATATTCAGACTTATTGTGCTAAAATTTCTCAAGAGCCCATTACACAACTTCGGAAAGCAGGATTTTGGGTAGAGGATGAAAATTTTAGAAGTCATCACCTATTTGGGGTGAGGTTACCTAATGGAACTGATTTGGAAAAAATAAAACGCCGCCTGAAAAAGAATAAAATTTCTGTCTCTTTTCGTGGTGACTCCATTCGCGTATCGCCAAATGTTTACAATACTGAGAATGATTTAATCAAATTGGTAAAAACGCTAACCGCTTAGTTCATTTCAGTTGACGTTAGTTTGACAACAGAAACAGTTTTCAAAAATACGTTTATCAGTTAACCTTTATCTACTAACTTTCACAAAAAAGGGCATGAAGAGGTATAACATTTTTTTGGTAGCAATTACTTTGACGTTGATCAGATGTGATGATAAAAGACCAGCTGATCAGATGACGGATGAACAACTCCAGGTATTTGCAAATGAGTTGGCGCATAAATTTATTATCACAGATGGACATGTTGATTTGCCTGAGCGATTGAAAGGAATAAAATTCACCGCCGATAGTATTAACACGGTTGTGTCAACGAAAAGAGGAGACTTTGATTTTGAAAGAGCAAAGAAAGGCGGCCTTAGTGCTCCATTTATGTCAATATACATTCCGTCGTCCTACCAAAAGAATCCAGACAGCGGAAAATCGTATGCAGATTCTTTAATAGGCTGGGTTGATTTAATTGCAGGAAAACTACCCGATAAGTTTGCTACTGCCAAGACAACAGCCGAAGTAGAAACTAATTTCAAAACCGGGAAAATTTCACTCCCCAAAGGAATGGAGAACGGAGCTCCAATTGGAAATGATTTGAGAAACGTAAAATACTTTTACGACCGAGGAGTTCGATACATTACACTCACGCACAGTAAAAACAATCAGATTTGTGATTCGTCCGGTGACACAACAAAATGGGGTGGCTTAAGTCCATTTGGTAAAGAAGTAGTGGCGGAGATGAATCGAATTGGAATAATGATTGATATCTCACATGTGGATGATAGCACATTCTTTCAAGTGATGAGATTAACAAAAGCTCCCTGTATTGCCTCTCACTCGTCTTGCCGGTATTTTGCGCCTACGGTACGAAGGGATATGACCGATGATATGATTAATAAAATGGGTGAGAATGATGGAGTAATAGCAGTTAATTTTTACACCGCCTTCATTGATTCGGCTGTTGCCAACTATCAGAGCAAATCAAGAGTTCAAATTGAAAAACTCCTTAAAGAAAAAAAAATAAAGCCATCAGACACATTAACCAAAAGAATAATTGCTAGGTATAAAAAAGAGCATCCGGTGCCACAAGTTGACATCGAAAAAGTGGTTGATCATATCGATCATGTAGTAAGATTAATTGGGATCGATCACGTAGCCTTTGGCTCTGATTTTGATGGTGTGGATGGCATGTTACCGAAAGGGCTTGAAGATGTATCTATGTATCCAAACTTGATTTACCATTTGTTAAAACGCGGCTACACAGAAACCGAAATTGAAAAGATATGTTACAAAAATCTTTGGAGAGTGTGGAATAAAGTTGAAGAGGTGGCAGAAATGACTAAGTGATAGATTGGCAGTTTGCTCCCCGCTTCTAAATTGAATATTTTCGTTTTATTATTTTCTAAAAGAGGAAATTTTATGAAAAGAGTTGTTGTTGCTGTTTTTTTTACCATGGCCTTGGTGAAAGTTGGCGCTCAAAACAAAAGTAAGATTTTTTTTAAAATGCCACCCGATGCGAAGTATGTGAGCGGTCGGGTGAAGGTGAAAGTTCGAAGCGAATTCAAGGATCAAGTGACTTCCCTTTCTGGCAATACCCTTGTTCAGATCAAAGACGTATCCATTCATAAAGTGAGGCAAATAGCTACAAAAGGAATGATTGAACGCGCATCATCATCTGCTCGCTCAGGCGCACCCGCTATTGATGTTTCAAAATATTTTGTTTTAACGTTTGATCCTTCTCAAAATGTGGAGGAGTATATCAACAGACTTTATGCAACAGGATACTTTGAAATTGTGGAGCCAGAATACAAAATGGAAAATCATTTTACCCCCAATGATCCCTCCATCAGCAAACAATATTATTTGGGCCTGATCAAGGCATTCGATGCCTGGGATATCACACAAGGAGATACTTCTGTAGTAATAGCGATCGTGGATACAGGCGGTAACTTGAATCATACTGATCTTAAACCTAATCTTTTTAAAAACAAATGGGATCCCATAAACGGGGTCGATGATGATGGTAATGGTTTTGTTGATGATTATCAAGGATGGGATTTTGTTGGGGCAGACACAGCAAACTTGTATCAACCAGATTATGAGCCACAGAAGTATGGAGATAATAATACGTCGATAAACCCAACATCAGGCCAAAGCAACATAGGGGATTTAAGTCACGGCACATGGGTTGCCGGTTGCGCGAGTGCAAGTACTAACAATGGAATTGGTGTGGCAGGTGTGGGCTTCAAAACCAGATTGATGTTCACTAAGCACACAGGAGATAACCAAGACGCGACTAAAGGTTCGGAATATGAGACCTTACTTGGAATGATGTATGCAGGCGATCTTTTTCAAATGCATAAGATAAGGGGGATTATAAATTGTTCGTTTGGAGGTTCAGGCTATAGCCAAGTTGATCAAGATATTATTAATCACATTGTTCTTGACCAAAACTGCCTCATTGTTGCGGCAGCAGGAAATGATCATTCAAGTATAAACAGTTATCCTGCTGCTTATGATAATGTGTTGTCAGTAGCGGCTACTGATAAAAAAGATGTAAAAGCTACCTTCAGTAACTACGGAAATACAATTGACATATCGGCGCCAGGAGTTAGTATTTACACAACACAATATAATAATACGTATACGCCCACAGGTATAGATGGCACCTCATTTTCTTCACCAATAACTGCCGGTGCAGCAGCATTAGTGTGGGCTATAAATCCTACGTTTTCTGCGGTGCAGGTGGGTGAGCAATTAAGGGTTACCGCTGACGACTCGTTTTATTCTTCGAATAACACTTATAAAAATCAACTTGGAAAAGGTCGATTGGATATTAAAAGGGCCCTCACATTATCGATGCCTTCATTACGTGCCTCTAATCTGACGCTAGTAAACCAAAACGGATTAGCACCGCTGCCGGGAGATAAAGCATTTTTATCTTTTGATTTTAACAATTATTTAAAAAGCACTTCAGGAGGTGTTCAAATATCAATATCCACTACCTCTTCCGCAGTTACTATTTCTAAATCTCAAATCAATCCTGGTATAATTCAATCAGGCTCTACGATCTCAAATAAACTCACACCATTCGAATTATTGGTTAAATCCAATGCGCCTCAAAACAGTGTTGTTAATGTTTTAATTACCTATACCGACGGTAGCTATTCGGATTATCAATATGTAAGCTTTTATGTTAACCCATCGTTTATTGATGTGAACTCTAATCAGGTGAGTACCACAATGACAAGTATTGGCCGGATTGGCTTTCAAGATCCGGCCAACTCGGCTCAGGGCTCTGGATTTATTTTTAACCAAAACTCATTGTTATACGAAATGGGCTTGATCATGGGAACCTCAGCAGCTAATTTGTATAATAATGTAAGAGGAATAAAAACTAGCTATGATCAGGATTTTTTCTCCACGGTGCAGATCAAACAGATTGTTCCTGGCAAGAGATCGTACTCAGAAATTTTTGGTGAGTTTTCAAATTCAACTTCCGTAGCACAAAAGGCAATTGTTGTTGACTACCGAAGCCTAGTGTGGAAAGACTCTCCTTATGATAAGTTTGTAGTCTTGGAATACAAAGTTAAAAATCCAACGGCTAATACATTGAACAATTTTTATTTCGGAATTTTTTCTGATTGGGATATATCATTAAATGGACAAAATGATGCAGCTGATTGGGATAACAATAATAAACTTGGATATGTGCATCCAGCACAAGCCGCTGCAGGCCCCTATGCAGGTATCCAGTTATTGACTGGCTCGCCTGGATATTATGCCATTGACAATAACCCGATGGCTGGTAATCCATTTGCTATAAATGACGACTTTACTCATGACGAAAAGTTCACAACAATATCATCTCAGCGTTTGCAAGCAGGTGTATTAAATCCTAAAGGCGGTGATGTAAGTCATGTAGTTTCATCGGGTCCGTTTATTATTGCTTCCGGACAAACTATAACTATAGCTTTTGCACTTCATGCTGCAGCTAATCTAAGTGATTTGCAAACTTCTGCACGTTATGCTGATTCAGTTTACAATTATACTCTAAAGGCTGTCAAACCTGTAGGTGATTCTGTAGCTGTTTGTTACAAGGCCACCGCAACTCTAAATACAAGTGGGGCATCTAAAATCAAGTGGTACAAGTCATTTACTGGTGGTCAATCTTTTTTTACAGGAACTCAGTACACCACGGGCAATTTACTTAACGACACCGCTTTCTATGTGGCCAACGCAGATCATTCCTACGAAAGTGTTCGCTCAGCGGTGAAGGTAACAGCTAGGGCGAATCCTACAATTTCTACGTCAGGATCAACAACACTTTGCCAGGGTGATACCTTAATACTTTCCGTTGATCCAGCTGATGACATTCTTTGGAATACCGGGGAAAAAACAAGTACCATTAAAGTTACAAAAGCAGGTAGTTATTCAGATCAAGTAAGAGATTATACCTTGGGTTGTGGGCCTAATTCTGATAATGTTTCAGTTTCCGTCAATCCTAGGCCGAAGGCTAATTTCTCCATATCATCAGGTGACTTAAAAATTTATACACCAATCAGCTTCACGGATCAAAGTGTTGATGCTGTATCTTGGTATTGGGATTTTGGTGACGGTCAAGGTAGTTCAAATCAAAACCCTACCCATCAATATACTGCTATAAAGAGTTATACAATTAAACTTTCTGTCACAGCTTCTGATGGTTGTGCGGACACAAAATCAAACTCTATTTCAGTAATTACGGAAATTGAAAAGCCTGCGACAGAATTATTTTCGGTTTATCCAAATCCCGTTACCTCTGATTACCTGAGTATAGTTATTCCTTCAGGGTTATCCTTTTCAAGCTTAATAGTGACTGATATTCTAGGAAGACAAGTTTCAGAAACTTCGTTAGGTACACAGGAGACTGAGCAAAAGGCTTACATCGGTAATCTCAATGATGGAATCTACATTGTAAGGATTAGTTCTGACCAAGGGCAATTGACAAAGAAAATCGTTATCAAACGGTAGCGGAGATAATAACGCAGCGGCTCAGTTTCTCCAGAAAAAAAATAAAAGGAGTAAATCCTAAAATCCTGAGAATACCGATATATTTTTGCGGGATTTATCCAACCACTTATGCCCCGCGACAGAAGTATTCGTTCCGTTCTAATTATTGGTAGTGGACCAATTGTAATTGGTCAAGCCTGCGAATTTGATTACGCAGGTTCACAAGCTTCCCGATCTCTGCGCGAGGAGGGAATTGAAGTAACGCTTATCAATTCCAATCCAGCCACCATTATGACTGATAAGGTCACGGCTGATAATGTGTATTTGTTGCCACTTGAGAAAAAATCCATTCGACAAATTCTGGATAAGCACAATATTGATGCGGTATTACCTACCATGGGTGGACAAACTGCACTCAACCTTTGTATTGAATGTGAGAAGGCAGGTATTTGGGAGCATTATGGTGTGCGGATAATAGGTGTTGATATTAAAGCCATCGAAACAACAGAAGACCGTGAGAAATTTCGTTTGAAGATGAATGAGTTGGGGGTTGGTGTCTGCAAAGGCGCAACCGCCACTTCGTTCCTCGAAGGAAAAGAGATAGCTCAGGAGATTGGTTTCCCATTAGTGATTCGACCATCCTACACATTGGGTGGAACTGGCGGTGGTTTTGTTCAAAAGCCTGAAGATTTTGATGCGGCGCTTAACCGTGGTCTCCATGCTTCACCGATTCATGAAGTGCTGGTGGAGCAAAGCATCATGGGATGGAAGGAATATGAGCTTGAATTGCTTCGCGATTCGATTGGAAACGTGATCATTATTTGCTCCATCGAAAATTTTGATCCGATGGGCATTCACACAGGAGACTCAATTACGGTTGCGCCTGCAATGACTTTGCCAGATACCGTGTATCAGCATATGCGTGACCTCGCCATTAGAATGATGAACGGCATTGGCAAGTTTGCTGGCGGGTGTAACGTTCAATTCTCTGTCAACCCGGATAATGACGATCAGATCATTGGTATAGAAATTAATCCTCGCGTATCTCGCTCGTCAGCACTAGCATCCAAAGCAACCGGCTACCCGATTGCCAAAATTGCAGCGAAGCTTTCCATTGGTTATCATCTCGATGAACTAAGAAACGCTATAACAGGAACAACAACTGCTTACTTTGAACCCGCGCTTGACTATGTGATTGTGAAAATCCCGCGCTGGAATTTTGACAAGTTTCAAGGAGCTGATAGAAAGCTTGGCCTGCAGATGAAATCGGTGGGTGAAGTGATGGGCATTGGAAGGAATTTTCAGGAAGCTTTACAAAAAGCTTGCCAATCGTTAGAGATCAGAAGAAATGGATTGGGTGCTGATGGAAAAGAGTTGACCAAGCAAGCAGATTTATTGTACAGTCTTGAGCATCCTTCATGGAATCGCCTGTTTCATATCTACGATGCAATGAAATTAGGGATCTCGATGAAAACGATTTTGAAACTTACCAAGATAGATAAATGGTTTTTGGATCAAATTGAAGAGTTAATCAATCTTGAAAAGGAAATTGAGAAATATAAATTAGATGCAATTCCTGCAGCGCTCATGCGCACAGCGAAGGAAAAAGGGTATGCCGATCGCCAGATAGCGCACTTGCTCGATTGTAAAGAAAGTGAAGTTCACAAGAAGCGAAGCGCGATGAATATTAATCGGGTGTATAAATTAGTGGACACCTGTGCAGCAGAATTCGAAGCGAAGACTCCATATTATTATTCCTCCTTCGACAACGAAAACGAATCGGTTGTTTCAAGCAATAAGAAGGTAGTGGTTTTGGGGTCAGGCCCTAACCGCATCGGCCAAGGGATTGAGTTTGATTACTCGTGTGTTCATGGTGTGCTTGCCGCAAAAGAAAGCGGTTATGAAACAATCATGATTAACTGTAATCCTGAAACCGTTTCTACCGACTTTGATATTGCCGATAAACTTTATTTCGAACCTGTTTTCTGGGAACACATCTGGGATATTATTCAACATGAAAACCCGGAAGGTGTTATCGTGCAATTAGGTGGGCAGACTGCATTAAAACTGGCAGAGAAGCTTCACAAGTACGGTGTTAAAATAATGGGAACTTCCTTTGAAGCACTTGATCTTGCTGAGGATCGCGGAAGCTTTTCAACGTTGTTAAAGGACTTAAATATCCCTTATCCACAATTTGGTGTTGCCACAAATGCTGATGAAGCAATCGAAGTGAGCAAGACTATTGGATTTCCGTTGTTGGTTCGCCCTTCTTATGTGTTAGGCGGCCAAAGTATGAAAATCGTGATCAACGAAAAGGAACTCGAGGATCATATTCTGGATATTTGGAAACACCTTCCAGATAACAAAGTGTTACTCGATCACTTCTTAGATGGAGCCATCGAAGCGGAGGCCGATGCAATTTGTGATGGTGAAGACACATACATCATTGGGATCATGCAACACATCGAGCCTGCTGGCATCCACTCTGGTGATAGTTATGCAGTGCTTCCGCCCTACAATCTTGGTGACTTGGTGATCAAACAAATTGAAAATTATACGAAGCGAATTGCTGTAGCATTGAAGACCATAGGATTGATCAATATTCAATTCGCTATCAAGAATGATAAGGTTTATATCATTGAAGCAAACCCCAGAGCTTCACGCACGGTGCCTTTTATCTGCAAGGCTTATGATGAACCTTACGTTAACTACGCAACCAAAGTGATGTTGGGAGAAAAGAAGGTGAAAGACTTTAATTTCAAGCCAACGAAGAAAGGTTATGCCATTAAAGTTCCGGTATTCTCTTTTAGTAAATTTCCGGAAGTGAACAAGGAACTTGGACCAGAAATGAAATCAACGGGTGAAGCAATCTACTTTATCGATGATCTCATGGACGATTACTTCATGAATATCTATTCCGAAAGGAATTTGTATTTGAGCCGATAAACTTGATTCTGGATACTTGATACTAGTGATCTGGCTTCTAGTATCCAGTATCTGAAATTAAGAAACCAGCTCAACACTCCGCTTAATAAAATTCGTCAAGTCGGCTCCGGTCAACATGCTTTGTGAAAGCAAGGCCAGGTCGTAAGATTGTTTTGCCAATTTTAATTTCTGCTCTTCTGTTTCAGCCTTAAGAATTTTTTGAATGATATGATGATTGCCATTGATGGCGACATTGTAGTTGTCAGGCATGTTACCCATGAAGCTCATTCCACCGCCGCCGCCAGTTCGTGCCATATCTTTCATTCTTCTCATCCATTCGCTCATCGTAACGGTTACCGGTAAATCATCTGGCGACAATGATTCAATGGCAAGAGTCATATTTTTGTTGTTGATCGCTTTCTCGAAAACTCCTTTCACTAACTCTTCCTCCGATGAACTCAACACACTAGCAATTTTTTCATCTTTTGAGATCAGCTTGTCGATGATTTCACTGTCTACTCGTTTGAGTTGGGTCTTTTCTAGTTTTTGTTCAAGGTTGCTGATAAAGTGACTGTCCAATACTCCATCAAGCAATAAAACATCATATGCTTTTGATTTCGCTGATTCGATGAATGAATGTTGTTTGGCTGCATCCGTAGAGTAGAGGTAGATTACATTTTTATCTTTATCAGTTTGGTTGGGTTTTACTTTGTCTTCGTATTCTTTCAAAGTAAAATATTGACCATCTACGTTTTTCAACAAAGCAAATTCTTTTGCTTTTTCAGCAAACTTCTCATCGCTTATGATGCCGTAGCGAACAAATACACTGATGTCGTCCCACTTTTTTTCAAATTCCTTACGGTCTTTGATAAACATGTCTACCAATTTGTCTGCTACTTTTTTGGTGATGTGCTGGCTGATTTTCTTCACGCTTGCATCGCTCTGCAAATAGCTACGCGAAACGTTAAGCGGGATATCCGGAGAATCAAGAACACCATGCAATAGCATTAAAAAGTCAGGCACTACGTCTTTTACTTCATCGGTAATAAACACTTGCCTTGAATACAGCTGAATTTTATTGCGATGAACTTCAAAATCATTTTTGATTTTCGGAAAATACAGAACTCCTGTCAGATTGAATGGATAATCCACATTCAAATGAATCCAAAATAATGGATCTTCTGTGAAGGGATAGAGCTCCTTGTAAAATTTTAAATAGTCTTCGTCTTTTAATTCGCTGGGTGCTTTTGCCCAAATCGGATTGGTATTGTTAATAATCCGATCCGAAGTTACGGTCTTGTATTTTGGTTTGTTGTCTTTGTCAACTCCATCTTCAATGCTGTCATCTTTTGTTCCGAACTTAATTTCGACGGGTAAGAATTTGCAATATTTTTCAAGAATACCTTTGATTCGGTATTCGTCTAGAAATTCTTCGGAGTCTTTATTGATATGAAGAATTACATCGGTGCCACGGCTTTCTTTTTTTGCTTCGGTTAACTCAAATTCCGTTGAGCCGTCACACTCCCAACGGGCAGCTTCTGTTCCTTCTTTGAACGATTTGGAAATCAATTCAACTTTATCCGAAACCATGAAGGCTGAATAAAACCCGAGCCCAAATTTTCCGATGATGTCTTTAGCATCCGCTTTGTCTTTGAATTTTTCAACAAATTCAGCTGCGCCTGAGAAGGCAATCTGGTTAATATATTTTTTTATTTCTTCACCCGTCATGCCCAAGCCTTTATCGCTGACGGTAATGGTGTTATTCTTTTTGTCGAAACTTACTTCGATTTTCAAATCACCAAGTTCACCGGTGAATTCACCCAACGAAGCCAGCTTTTTCAACTTTTGAGTGGCGTCTACAGCATTGCTCACCAATTCACGCAAAAAGATTTCGTGATCGGAGTAGAGGAATTTCTTGATGATGGGGAAAATATTCTCAGTATGGATCGAGATGGTGCCTTTTTCTTGCATGGTTAATGGAGTTTAGTGCAGTTTGGGTTTTTTCAAATATCGTTCCAGTCATAGATAATGACAGGATGACAGGATTTCCAAAAAAAAAAAGACGGCCAACAAGGTCCGTCTTTTCAAAATGAATTTATGTTGGTTTAAGGCTCAATGAGCTGAGGTTCATTTTTCTGCCCTAAATCAATTTCTTCTCCATCTTTATTCAAGAAATGGAATTCGGTGACACCAAGTGAGCTGTCTTTTACCATATCCACCCACTTTTTGTATTTGAAATACATTTTTACGCGCTTCGAGATAATTCCTTTAGTGTAATACGCGTAAAGGAATGGATGTAATGCAAGCACTAAATGTCCTTCATTTTGTTTCTCAAACAGGTGTTGAATATGATTCTCAATCTGATCGGTAACTAAAATCGAAGCGGTAATTTTACCTGTTCCATTGCAAGTCGGACAAACTTCTTTTGTAGTAATGTTCATCTGCGGACGCACGCGTTCACGCGTGATCTGCATCAAACCAAACTTTGAAAGAGGAAGAACGGTGTGCTTTGCGCGATCGCTTTCCATCTCCTCCTTCATTTTATTGAAGATGAGTTTTTTACTGTCCATGCTGCGCATGTCAATAAAATCAACGACTACAATACCCCCCATATCGCGTAAACGCAATTGGCGAGCTACTTCGCGAACAGCCTCAAGATTTACAGACAATGCAGTTGTCTCCTGATTTTCTTCGCGATTGCTCTTGTTCCCACTGTTTACATCAATGACATGTAAGGCTTCGGTATGCTCAATGATAAGATAACCACCGCCTCGCAAGCTTACGGTTTGACCAAAGGCTGATTTGATTTGTCGTTCAACACCGTAGTGTTCAAACAATTTTACTTTGCCAGTATAGAGCTTTACAATCTTCTCCTTGTCAGGTGCGATGTTGTGGATGTAGCTCTTTACTTCTTCAAATATTTTTTTGTCGTCAACCAAAACGTTGTCGAATGACTCATTGAGAACATCGCGCAACAACGAAGACGCTTTATTAAGCTCTCCAATGACTTTGTCTCGCGGGTTGGCATCAACTAAACGGGTCATGCCTTCTTCCCACATCTTTACAATAGAGCGCAAATCTTTGTCCAGTTCAGCTACTTCCTTGCCCTCGGCAACGGTACGTATAATCACACCGAAATTTTCTGGCTTGATCGACTGAATGAGGCGCTGCAATCTCTTGCGTTCCTCACCGCTTGAAATCCTTTTTGACAGGCTTACCCCGGATGAAAAGGGTACCAACACCAGGTATCGCCCGGCTATGGATAACTCGCACGAAAGTCGCGGGCCTTTGGTAGAGATGGGTTCCTTCACTACCTGCACTGGTACGAGCTGGTTTTTCGATAGCTGCTGGGTTATTTTCCCATGCTTGTCGATTTCTTTCTCGGTCTGAAATCTATCCAGCTTGCCTCCTGTGATCTTCTTAGCGCGGACAAGTTTTGTGAATTTCTGTAGAGAACTGAATTTGGCTCCAAGATCCAGGTAGTGAAGAAAGGCGTCTTTCTCGTACCCAATATCGATGAAGGCTGCGTTCAGCCCCGGCACTACTTTTTTAACAGTGCCCAGATAAATATCACCAACTACAAACTTGCTTCCGTCCTGTTCCTCATGAAACTCGGCCAGGTGCTTGTCCTTAAGAAGGGCTATGCGACATCCGTCCTGAGTAGCGCTTATAATTAGCTCATTACTCAAAACTTTATTTTTTTAATTGTAATCCCCTTTTTGACAGGGGAGATGTCATTTTATTTTTTCTTGTGTCTGTTCTTTCTTAAACGCTTTTTGCGTTTGTGGGTGGCCATCTTATGTTTTTTTCTCTTTTTTCCACTTGGCATAATGTGTTTTGGTTTTGTCCCGACAAGTCGGGATTAGTTAAACAATAATTTTATTTTAAGTCTTTTAAATAAGAATCAACAGTGGCTTGCACCGCAGGGTCGTTATTCATCTTCTTCACTTTTTCAAATTGCTGGCGCGCTTCTTTGCTCTTACCATCATTCATATAAGCGACCCCTAACAAAAGTTGTCCCTGCACATGTTTGGGATTTACTTCAGCCAATTGCTTGAGCCAGTCAATTGCCTTACTATTTTGACCTGATTGAACAGAAAGCATACCCATATTGAACAATGCGAGCTCATTTTTTGGATCTTCTTTAAGCACATCTCGGAGTTGCCGAATGCCTTGCATAGGGCCGCTTGCGCTTAAATAAGTCATGGCCACCTTAATGCGAGCTTCGTAATTTTTCGGATTAACTTCAATTACTTTTCCTAACCACTCACGCGCTTTTTCCGCCAACGCTTTTTGCTTTTGCGGATCCATTGCAAAGGTGGAGGCTTCATAATAGCTGTTACCAGCTTTCAGAAAACTTTTAGTTGTTTTAAAGAACGTTGCAGCCTCTGCACCATACATTGCTGCGCTATCAAATTGCCCAGCTTGTGTGTACAGGCTTCGCAAAGAGTCGGCAAAGATAGCATTTTTTTCATTCGAGGAAGTTGATGAACGAGCTGTCTTAACAGCCTTGATCGATGCAGTTATTGTGGCCGGAATTTCGCTGTGGCCTTTTGCAGGACTTGCACCTTTATGAGACGAAGTGGAGTCGGCGCTTTTAAGCTGGCTCTCATTTTCCACCACAGCTTTTGGCAAAAGAAAGATCAGCCAGATGACAATGGCGCTTGCAACAATTAAAATGATACGAGTCTTAAGCATTCGAGATGGGTTATCCGTTGTTAGTTATTTGCGAACTAATAACGATTAACTGATTAACTATTTTTCGGCGAGTTGCTTTACTTTATCGCTATTCTTGATCTTGTTGACAAAGATTTTAGCGGGCTTAAAGCTCGGGATATAATGCTCATCAATCACGATGGCCGTGTTACGGGAGATGTTGCGGGCAATTTTCTTCTTTCTTTTCTTATTGATGAAACTACCGAAACCTCGAACATAAATATTATGGCCGTTGGCCATATTCGTCTTAACAATATTGAAGAAGGCTTCTACAGAAGCGGTAACATCCGCCTTGTCGATTCCTGTTTTCTCTGAGATCTGGTTGATCACGTCTGCTTTGGTCATAAAAACTTTTGAAAGGTCGCAAAGTTAACGGGCAATTGTTCAAACGCAAAATGAATTTACTGATAATCACGAAGATGGCTTTAAGAAGATGAACATTTCGGTAGAATACCACGGATTTTAAGAGATTCGCGACAAACTCATGCGAAAAGAAATTTTTTCTTCTAAAATTATTGATTGGTATCAAATCAATCATCGCATTTTGCCATGGCGGCAAACGATTGATCCATATAAAATCTGGCTTTCAGAAGTCATGTTGCAACAAACCCGTGTTGCGCAGGGCTTACCTTACTACGAGCGATTTATTAAATCATTTCCTACGGTATTTGATTTGGCCAAAGCGCCTGAACAAAATGTTTTGCGGCTGTGGCAGGGTTTAGGATACTATTCACGGGCTCGAAACCTTCATCGCTGCGCAAAGGAAGTAGTTAAAAAATTTAACGGCAATTTCCCGAATTCTTTTAAGGAGTTGACCGAGCTCCCTGGCGTTGGGGATTACACGGCAGCAGCAATAGCATCTATTGCTTTTCGAGAACCTGTGGCAGTTGTCGATGGAAATGTTTTCAGAGTCTTAGCGAGAGTCTTTGGGGTTGAAAAGGACATTGCTTCTAGCGATGGAAAGAAATATTTTTTTTCGCTCGCCAATGAATTGATTGACAAAAAACGACCGGATTTATTTAATCAAGCTTTGATGGAATTTGGTGCCCTTCATTGCTTGCCCAAAAATCCGAAGTGCAGCGAGTGTATTTTTTCAAAATCATGTGAAGCCAACCAAAAAAATATGCAGGTTGTTCTTCCGGTAAAGTCAAAAAAGCTAAAAATCAAAACTAGGTATTTTTATTATTTCATCCTTAGGAGTAAAAATAAAGTGCTGATGAAGCAGCGAATTGAAAAGGACATTTGGCAGGGGCTTAATGATTTTTACTTAATTGAAACGCTGAGAGGGCAAAAACCAGAAACTTTATTGAAGAAGGACAGGCTCTTACTCAAGACTACAATATTGAATGAGAGCAGAGTTTACAAACATGTGCTTTCTCACCAAAAATTAATGGTCAGATTTATCACCGTTCAGCCTCGATTAACTAAAAAGCAAGAAACGGTTATTCATAAGTTGGGATTAAAATGGTTTACAAAAAATCAGGTCGAAAAAATTCCTAAGCCGATCCTTATAGAGCGTTTTATTAAGGGGAAAATTCATGAACAGGATTTTTGGTAACTTTGTAGTCCGGCAAAATGGCATTTTCTTTTTTGCTGGTATTGAACAAGTAAATAAAAAAATAGCAATATGTCAGGAGTAAATAAAGTGATTTTATTGGGTAGGCTAGGCAAGGACCCTGAGGCACGCACCCTTGAAAGTGGTGCAATGGTGGTCAATTTTACATTGGCAACTTCTGAAGTTTATAAGGACAAAGTCACAGGTGAAAGGAAGGAAATTACGGACTGGCACAATGTTGTGCTATGGCGGGGTTTAGCAGAGACCGCATCAAAATATTTGCATAAAGGCGATCAAGTTTACATTGAAGGAAAGATGCGCACCCGCAGTTGGGAAAAGGATAACATTACGCGTTACACCACCGAAGTAATTGGCGACAGCATGACTTTGCTAGGCGGTAAACAAGGCGGAAGCAGCAGTTACGAAAGGCCTGCGGTGCAAGCGATTGGGTCTATGGATGAGAGCAAGGCTCCCATGGATAATGCCACAGACGATTTGCCATTCTAAAAAAGATTGTAGTACGAACAGCCCAATGAGTGGAAACAATAATTTTGATAGACGAACCCCCTAGTCAGTTTTTGACTAACCTATTGGCTTTCACGCCAAACTGGTTTTATATTTTCGGATTTTCGTCAATCATTGTTTTACTGATTGTTTCTGCGATAATCTCTGCATCAGAGGTTTCTTTTTTTTCTTTGAAGTCAGAACATTTGGATGGGTGTCGCAATTCAGAGGATAAATCCGATAAGAACGTAATGGATTTGCTGAAGAAACCACGGTTGTTGCTTGCCACCATTTTAATTTGTCATGATTTTGTAAACGTTGGTGTGGTTACGCTTTCCACTTTTTTGATGTGGGAAATGACAAACACCCGAAAACCAACTGAAACCATTGTTGGGATTGTCACTTTCATAGTCACTTTTGCTCTCACATTTTTCAGCGAGATTGTTCCCAAAGTTTATGCTACCCAACATAATTTAAGCTTTGCACGCAAGGTGGGCTCTACCTGGAAAATACTCGCGGGTCTTTGCAGACCGATTTCGTGGTTGCTGTTAGGGATGAGCCAGTTGGTGGAAAGAAGAATTGAGAAAAAGGGTTACAGCACTACCGTTGAAGAATTAAATCAAGCCCTGGAGCTAACCACCCACAACAACAACACGACTGAAGAGGAGAAAGATATCTTAAAGGGGATTGTGAATTTTGGAACACTCACCGTGAAGCAAGTGATGAAATCGCGTGTGGACATTTCAGCTTTGGATTCGGAATTGAATTTCACTGAGATGATGGAGCAAGTAAACAAATTTGGCTTCTCGCGAATACCGGTTTACAAAGAAACCATCGATACGATAGAAGGCATTCTATACACCAAAGATCTATTGCCTTATCTTGATGAAAGTGAGCACTTCAAATGGCAGAAGTTATTGCGGCCCGGTTATTTTGTTCCGGAGACAAAAAAACTTGATTCATTGCTAAAAGACTTCCAAAGCAAGCATGTGCACATGGCGATTGTTGTGGATGAGTATGGAGGCACCTCCGGCCTCATCACGTTGGAAGATTTAATTGAAGAAATTATTGGCGACATCAACGATGAGTTTGATGAAGTGAGTGTAGGCTTTCAAAGAATTGATGATCATACTTATATTTTTGAAGGAAAAACTTCAATTCATGATCTGTGCAAAGCGCTTGATATAGACCCCTCATCCTTTGATGACGTGAAAGGAGAGAGTGAATCTCTTGGCGGATTGATTTTGGAATTACATAGTGCTATGCCTAAAGCCGGGGATCAAGTGATATTTGATCGTTTTACATTTACAGTGGTTGGTGTTGATCAGAAACGCATTGGCCGTGTGAGAGTGGCCATCCAAAAGGAGACGGTAAAAAATGAGGAGTAAACTCTATAATTGTCTACTGTCTACTGCCTACTGCCTACTGATTTTCTCTTGTACAACAGACTATCAGCCCAAACCTAAGGGATACAACCGGTTAGTATTACCCAAGGCTGAATATCAATTGCTGCCCGATACACTTCCTTATCAGTTTGAATATTCAAAACATGCTAAGCTCTTAAAAGATACATCGTGGATTAGCGAACGCCATTGGGTAGAGATTTACTATCCGGAATTAAAAGCGAACATTCACATCACGTACAAACAAGTTCATGGGAAAGAAGCTGTGTTGAAGGAGTTGCTGAATGACGCTTATAATCTTACCTCCAAGCAACAAATCAAGGCTAATGCCATAGACGAGTTGATTACAAAAACTCCATCTGGAAAAACAGCGATGATTGCTGAAATTGCTGGAGAAGTACCAAGCCAATTTCAATTTACAATGACTGATTCTTCCAAAAACTTTTTGCGTGGCGCACTTTATTTTAACACACGGGTTCAAAATGATTCTCTTGCCCCGGCCATCGAGTTCATGAAAAAAGAAACACTGCATTTGATCAATACCTTGCAGTGGAAAAAATAATCGGCCGATGAAGCAATATGCCGATTAGCCAATTTATATTTATCATTGGCTAATTTATGATTGAGTATTGACTAATTATTTCGACACATCCATAGAATTTTTGAAAGGGATTGGTCCCCAACGAGCGGTGCTGTTTCAAAAGGAACTGAAGATATTTTCTTTTGGAGACCTTATTCAGCATTACCCATTTCGCTATGAAGACCGCACAAAATTTTACGCGATCAGAGATATCGATGAGAACATGCCGTATGTTCAGGTGAAAGGCAAATTCACAGACTTTGAAATTGTTGGAGCTAAAAATAAAAGGAGGTTGATAGGTTATTTCACGGACGGCAAAAGTGAAATGGAAATGGTTTGGTTTCAGCGCATCGACTGGGTCATGCAAAAAATCAAACCTGGAATTGAATACGTTGCCTTTGGAAAGCCTGCACGATTTGGGAAAAAAATAAATATTGCGCATCCTGAAATTGAGCCGGTCACTGAAAACAACTTGAAAGGAAATTCTTTTCAGCCTGTTTACCCAGTCAGCGAAAAACTGCGAGCCCGTTATATTGATAGTAAGCAAATTGCTAAGCTTCAGTTGGAATTATTTAGAGTTGCTGAACCCCACATCCGTGAAACGCTTCCTGAATATTTGTTGAAGGGACAAAAGTTAATCAGTAAAAAAGAAGCGATTAGAAATATTCACTTCCCAAAATCTCAGGAATCATTGTTGGCGGCTCAGCAACGACTCAAATTTGAAGAGTTGTTTTACATTCAGTTGCGGCTAATCAAAATGAAATTGGTGAGGCAGGGAAAATTCAAAGGTCAAGTTTTTAGTGACCCTGGCATTCTCACTAAATTTTATAAAGTACATTTGCCCTTCGAACTTACGGA